>JADMIO010664047.1_pt1 | contig 14648 bp, 9 predicted proteins | sample 8958161 | NCBI WGS metagenome assembly JADMIO01 (sample SAMN16585339, study PRJNA669376) | soil metagenome | isolation source: Crop rotation soil | place: USA: Cullars Rotation, Alabama | collected 2011 | reverse complement strand
AAGCCTCGTAATCGGCAATGGCGCTGTCCCCGAGCGCGATTTGCGACGCTCCGACGGAGAAGTAGCCGCTCACCGCGACGTCGCCGGGGGGCGACGCCGCGAGGGCCGCCGCGTCGCCCAAGAGGTCGCGGATCGAGGCGCGGTACTGGCGGGCGAGGAGCAGCCGGAGGTGCACCGGCTCGGGCTCGAAGGGCTGCGCCGGCGCGGGCGTGCTGCTCTTCGCTTCGTCGCTCGAACACGCTCCGAGGCCGAGCGACAACACCGCAGCTGCGACGAACCCTAGCCTCGCAGCGGTGGGGAGAGAAATCACGTCTCATGATAACGCGCGCGTCACGCCGGAGTCCAGCACCCGCTCGCTGACGCAGAGGGGCGCGTGCCGGAGCCCTTGACGCGGTGGGAGCCCGCGCAGAAGCCGCGCGCGTCGATGCGCCTGCGCTTTCGCTGCAATGGCCCCCGCCGCCTCGGCGATCTAACTGCCAGCGATCCTGGCAGTCTTGCTCGATGTAGAGCCCGTAGGTCTCGATCTTCGCCTTCGCGTGCGTCGCCGGGCCCAGCCTCACGGTGCGCCGGCCGAGCGAGGCGGGGCGGGGATAGCTGTACCGACTTCGGTGCTGGACGAGCAGGCGCACTGACCTCGCGTGGGTGGCGTGAGACCCGCGCACACTTCACCGGTTCCATGCGGCGAAGATGCTTGGGGGGAAGCGCCTGGCGGCCCGGCCGTACCGAGCCACCAGGGCTCCCGGAGGAGCGCGCTACTCCGCCGCAAGCTCGTCGGGGACAATTGCCGGATCGAGCTCGACGTCCTCCGCGTCCCTCACGTACTCGTGCACGGGCGCCTCCTGCTGCAACGTCCCGTTTCGCGCGCGCTCGACGAGCATCTTGAGCTCTTGCGCGAGGTGCTCCTTTTTCTCATTTCCTTGCAGCTTGTCGAGGAAGGGCGCGATCATCGAGAGCGGGATCGACGCGTCGTTGCGCCGGCCCTGATCGCGCTTCATGAACTTGATGGAACGCGCGCCCCGCGAGAGCGCCTCGGCCATCTCGTCGACGAAGCAGATCCACCCCGAGAAGCCGAGGTGCGGCCTGTCCGACAGCGCGTGCCGGAAGTGCGACGGGAACCCGAACTCCATGACGGGGACGCGCGAGGCCGCTGCGTCGCAGAACTGCGTATCTCCGATCGCCAGGTCCACGTCGGAGTCGAGCAGCGGCCGGAGCTGCCGCTCGAGGTAGCGCTGCGTCGGCGCGAACAGCATGGGAGGCAGATCGCCGAACTCGGTCTCGAGGTCCTCCTTCAGATGCCTCTTGCCGGACGGCGACGCGAGGTGAGCGACCTCGACGCCGAGCTCCGACGTGATCTGCAAGAGACCGCCGAACAGATCCGGCGCGCCGGAGAAGACGATCTTCTTGCCGACGAACACGTGCCGGAGCACCCACTCGAGCCTCGGCACGAGCCGGCCGAGCTCGCGATCGATCAGCGCCTCGGCCTCTGCGAGCCGGCCTGCCTTTCGCCCCACGCGCCGGAGCATGCGCTGCGTTCGGCCGAGGCCGAATGGCAGATCGACCTCGACCACCTCGGCGCCCGTCCTGTCCGCGACGGCGCGCGCGGCGGCCCTCCCGAGCGGGAAAGCGACGATGGTCCCCGCGTCCTTGACGTGCCGGAGCGTCTCGAACCGCCCGCCGTCGAGCCACACCGACACGAGCTCGAGGCCCATGGCCTCGAACATGCGCCGGAGCTCGGCGACGTTCGCCTGGTGGTCCTGCTCGGTGCGGTCCATCAGGTGGCCAATGACGGCGACCTTCTTCCGGTCCGGCGAGCCGCCCGAGATATCGATGTTCGCCGCGATGGCGTTCAGGGTCTCGGCGTAGCCTTCGAGCCAGTCGCCGTCGAGCGAGCGGCTGGGCACCTCGAGGAGCTGGGCCTTCACGTGAGGCTGCATCTCGCGGATGATCTTGTCGTACTGGGTGCCGATGATCGTGACGTGCGGCATCGAGCAGATGAGCACGGCGCCCGCGTCCGCGCGCTCACTCACCGTGACGATGCGCCTCACGAGCTCCTCGCCCTTGTCCTTGATGACGCGCTCCGCGTTCACCAGCGTGGAGACGACGCGGTGCACACCGCACACGTCCATGAGCGTGGAGTTCCAGTCGTGTTTGCCAAATACCCACTCCGACTTGCGAACCACGCAGTCCGGGCCGTCGATGAGCGCGTACGCGTCGGGGATGGCGTTGGCGGCGAGGAAGAGGCCAATCTGGTACGGGAACCGATAAGGCGCGGAGTACTGGTCCGACGCGGCTGAATCATGAGACATGGGTTACCTCTTCTCGCGCGCTCGCCCCGTGGCGCTGCGCCTCCGGCTGATCGAGGAACGGAGTCCCCAGGTACTTCGCGTAGGTCCTGAAGAAGGGCAGCTTGCAGTGCTTCAAGAGGCGCGCCGCCGAGCTCACCGCGCCCTTCATGCCCATCTCGAAATCGTTGCTCGAGAAGATGTTCTTCCCCGTCCGCGTGAGGCGGCGGTCGAAGTAGAGCTCGGAGTAGATGGCGACCGCCGGCGACTCGCGCAAGGCGTCCGTCAGGTCGTCCGGCGTCGAGAAGTGGCTTACCCTGAGCCCGTCCTCCTTCGGCTGCGGGGAGGGCCCGGTGTCGTAGAGCAGGAGGTCGATGCCGAAGCCCATCTCACGGAGCATCGGTATCATCGGTATGCCCATCAGTTTCGCCGGATCGGCGAGCTTGGCCACGCCGTTCTCGCCGAGCACGAAGCCGAGCCGGTAGCTCCTCGCCTCGCGCCGCTTCTCCTCCCAGGTGTCCTCGACGGCGCGGAAGCGCCGGCTCCACACGGCGTCGAACACCTTGCGCCGGCCCAACGCGTCCGCGATGGCGGCGAGCCAGCCGCGCGCGCCCTCCATGCCGAAGGGGCCCGGCGGCGAGATCGCGCGGATCCTCGTCGCCTCGATGATGTGACGCCGCCGCTCCGGTTGCCAGTCCCAGTCGTGGAGCACGTTGAGATCGGCGGCCATGAAGCCGCGGAAGCTGTCGAGATCGAGCTCGGGCAACGCCCAGCAATTGACCTCGATCCCGCACTCCTCGAGGCACTCGAACACCTCGCGGAAGCCACGAATGCGCGGCAGACCGACGACGTTGATGGCGCGCTGCCGCTTCGCCACCTGGAAGAACGACGGGCTCTCCATCGCGAGGCGCATGAGCTCGGCGTTCGGGTCCGACTCGTTGCGCAGGTTCAGGACCGGAATGGCCCGCTTCTTCTTGTCGCCGGGGGCGCGGTCGGCGCCGGCGGTCAGGCGCGCGCGCAGCTTCGTGAGCGAAGCGTCGATGTCGTCGCCCGTGACGACTGGCACGCAGCTCGACTTCACGAGGATGACGTCCGCCTCGATGTTGCCCCTCTCGACGCCGTCGGCGACCGAGTCGAGCACCTTGTCGAGCTTGTGATTGCCGCCCTTGATGACGTCGCGATCGGTGAGATCGGTCATCAGCGTCGTCGAGCCGCGGCGCGCCGGGCGGAAGGTGTCCTCCTCGGTGCGGACGTAGTTGAGGAAGTTCACCGCCCCGTCGCCGCTGTTCGTCCCGGCGAAGTGGCACTCGATCTCGGTGTGGTGCACCTGAACGAAGTTGCCGCTGAGGCCCTGCGGCACGCCGCGGTACATCTCGCGCCCCTCGAAGAAGTTGCGCCACGCGGCGCTGGCGCCGTAGCTGTAGACGAACGAGTCGCCGCGCTCGTAGCCCGTGCGCGAGAGGGGCGTCTGCAGGTCGTCGTGGTGGATCTGCTTCGCGAGCTCGGCGAACGTCACGTTCTGCAGCCGGAAGACGACCTGCCGGAGGATGGGCGTCATCCAGCCCTCGACCTTGCCCCGCACGTTCAATGCCATGTGACGCGTGCGGGCGTAGCGCTCGGGCATGATCTCCGAGCTGAGGAACAGGACCGTGGGGATGACCCCGTAGACGGCGACCTCGATCTTGATGCGCTTGCCCTCGTGCAGCTCCACGGCGTGGACGCGGGCGCCGCCGCGATCCTTGTAGAGCTCGCCGAGGTTCAAGATTCGATGGAATTTGCGGATGGTGTTGCGGTCGCCCATGACGACCGTGCGCACGTGGTTCTGCGTGGGCAGCTTCGCGGGGACGCGCGGCGCGGCGGGCGGAGGGGCGTCGGCGCCCTCGTAGGCGCCGCCTTCGAGCTCGGGAAAGAGATCGCTCATGACAGCAGATCGGCCGAGCTCAGGCTCGCCGCCTCCTTGGGATAATGGGTCTTCAGCCGGCGCACGGCCTCTTCGGGCCTCACCTTGCCGAGGCGGACAGCGAGGCTGCCGGCCTTGAGATCGCGCGTGAAGCGCTCGGCTGCGCTCACCGTGGGGACGGCCGCGGGCGGAGCCGCCTTCGGCTGGAGCTGGGTCAGCTTCGGAGCCTCGATAGGTGCCGCGGTGTCGGGAGCGGTCTCGACGGCGCCGAGGCCGCCCGGCGGCGGCTGGAACTTGTAGCGCGTGTACTCGTAGAACTGCGGGTCGGTGAGCGGCGTCGGCAGGGGCAGCGCCTTCGCGTCGATGGCGAGGATGCGCTCGCCGAGCTCGCGAAACACGCGCGCTATGTTCGAGCCCGGCGCGTACTCGACGACGGTCATGCGCCTGTACTCGGCCTCTCGCACCAGCGGATCGCGCGGGACGAAGCCCAGGATCTCGGTGTTGATGAGCTTCGCGAAGCGCTCCATCGGCCCGCGATCCTCGTTTGCGTCGCGGACGTTCATGATGATGCCAGCGAGCGAGATGCCGTTCGACGCGTAATGGACGACCGCCTTCGCGATGTTGTTCGCGGCGTAGAGGGCCATCACCTCTTCCGACGCGACGATGACGACCTTCTCGCCGATCTCGGTCCGCAGCGGCGCCGCGAAGCCGCCGCACACGACGTCGCCGAGGACGTCGTAGACGGCCGCGTCGTAGCGGCCCGGCGCGAGGAGCTTGGCCTCCTTGAAGATCTCGAGCATGCGCGTGATGCCGCGGCCGCCGCAGCCCACCCCGGCCTCCGGCCCGCCGGCCTCCACGCAGTCGACGCCGAGGTGCGATCGCGTGACGATGTCCTCGGCGGTGACCCCGCCGATGTTCTTGATGCGATCGACGACCGGCTCGATGAGCTTGCCGCGAAGCAATGACACCGTGGAGTCGTGCTTCGGATCACAGCCGACGTGGAGGACGCGCTGCCCCGCCGCCGCGAGCGTCGCTGTTATGTTCGACGAGGTCGTCGACTTGCCTATCCCGCCCTTGCCGAAGAAGACCAATCGTTGCACGATCTGACTCCTCTGTCTGGACCACGTGCGTTAATTCTCGACCCCGAACGGGCCCTTCCCTTGAGCTCCGGACGGCGGCCATTTTACACGAGCGCTGGCCCGCGTGGCGAGCGTTCGCGATTAAGCAATCGTAAGATCGAGTCTCGGTCCCATGCGCGATGCACCATGACGGGCGCAGGGGCGCGCATCCCGGCTCTCGATGGTGCGCTTTTCACGGGGAATAGGGATCCCGCAGCGCCGGAGGAGCGGCGGCGCGACGCTCATGGCCTTCCGTCTCCGCGTCCAGCGTCGACGAAGACGGTGATGTCGCCCGCTTCGGCTCGCCCGCCACGATTCCGGTAGTCGTCGACCAGCATCTGGAACCACCGCCAGAGGGCATGGGAATTGGCGGGGGCAATCCATGCGTCCTGGGAACGGTAGTTGACCGTGAGATTGAGGTGACCGTCGCGCAGCAGCACATGCATGTGCGCCAGGCAGGCAGTGTTGGGCATGTTGACCTCGGTTTCCAGCGGGGCACCGGGAGGATGTACGAAAATGCATGGGGGTTAACTCCGTTCGAGCAGATGAGCCGAGCGAGCGCGCTTGCGTTTCCGCGTGAGCACGACGAGCGATCAGGCCTCAAGCAGCAACCGAGCCAACGCAGCGCGCCGAGAACGACGCCGCGCGGCGTGCGCGAGTTGGGGCTCCATGGCGACGTCGAAGTCTCCGACATCACATGACTTCTCAGCAGCTCGACCGTGCGCGACCGGTAGCTGAGAGCCGTCATTCGTTCAGAAGGTGCGTAAGCCGTCGTCGCGGGCGTGCGGGCGTGCGGGCGCACGGCGCACGTGCGGGGCGGCCTCCCGCGCGCTTTTCACGGATATGCAAAAGTGGCATTGCGTCGACCCGAGAGAGCGCGAAGGAGCACAGCGCGCTGGGCTCATGCGACGTCGCGTCACCCTGGTCTGCCTCCTCGCCCTGCTCCTCGCCTCATCGACGATCGTCGTCTTTTCCACCGCCACGTGCGCGGCTGCTGCCAAGCAAAGCCGCCGAGGAGGAGCTCTGGGCCTGGTACCTGGAGCAGAGCACGATCGGGCGCATGGAGGGGAGCGCTTGCGTTCCTATCCGAGCGAGCTCGCTCCATGAGCTCGTCGGGGTCACAGGCGCGCTCGCGCTCAACCTGGAGGCGCCGGGCGACCGCAACAACGTCCAAGGCGGCTACTTCGGCTTTCAAGCCCGGCTCGCGAAGACGATCGTGGCGGCGGAGCGAGCGTGGAAGTCCGAGCAGCCGAACGCGAAGCTGGTCGTGAATCTGTCGCTCGGCTGGGATGAGGAATACAACGACGGCGCCTACGAGCCGGGCCCCGAAGGCGGCGCCCGCCTGCGTCACGAAGCCGAACAGCGCGCTCGTCTACGCGGTGGGAGGCGTGGATGGCCGCGATCAGCCGATCCACAACGCGAGGCCGCTCGGCCAGCCGGAGCTCGCGGCGCCGAGCTTCGCGGTGCCCACGACGGGAAAGGCCACCAAGGCCGTCACGGTCGGGCCGTTCACGGGGACGTCCGTGTCGGCCGCTGTCGCTTCCGCGACTGCCGCTCTCGTCTGGCACTACAAAGGCACGCTTTCCCCCGTCGAGGTCGTGCAGCGACTCCGGTCCTCCGCGGTGCTGCTGCCGAAGGCCGCCGACTTCTGCCTGGGTGGAGCCGCGGGTTGTGGACAGGTCGCACGCATCTCACTCTGTGGAGCCGCCTCGGGTGCGAGCGGCGCCAATCTGGGCTGTCAGGGCATCCGTATCGGCGCGGGGCTCGGCCGAAATGGCGTCCTCGGCTCCACGGAGAAGGCCGCCGTGAGCGCGCTCGCGACAGGCACCTACGACGGCACGACGCTGCTCACGTCCGTGCGCCCCCCGAGCTGTGCCTCCACCTTGTGGACGGTCGCGGCGGGCTTTCGAGGCCGCTTCGGGTGCCCGCTCGAGCAGCTCCCGAATGCCACGCTCCTGCCCGCGGTGTCGCCGCAACCCTCGACCGACCCTTGCGGCGCCTGCACTCTCGCCACGGATTTGCTCCAAATCGCGGTCAACGAGAAGATGACCGACGTCGTTTATCCGGAGACGCTCCTCCTCTCGGACGATAAGGGGAACGCGGTCGCTCGCTACGACATCGGCGCGGCGACCGACGCCACCGGCCGGCCCGTGCGCGCGGGCGCGGGGCTCTCGCCGGGCGGGGTCTACGAGGTGTCGATGCCCGGCATCACGTTCGTGTACGGCAAAGATTATCAGTTTGCGACCATCGAGTGGGTACCCGCCAAGCGCGTCCAGGCCACGAGCGAGGTCGTGGTCATACAGTGACGAACAGGAGCCGAGACCGCGATCGGTCCAGGTCGCTACGGTCGCTGGTACATCTTTGGCATTCAGGCCGTGGTTGCCTGTGGCCGCCTCCCCCCCGGCCTCGCCGAACTCACGCACCAGGAGCCCTCGATGCATCGAATGCCACACGCGATTGCTCTCGCCGCTCTGGTCCTCGCGGGATGCAGCGATGACGCCCCCGAAACGACGCCGCCAGCTGAGTTGGCATCATGCACCCTGGTTGGCTGCGACGATGTCGTGCTCGTGAGGTTCCGTGACCTGCTCGCGCTTCACGCGAACGCCTTGCCGCTCACCGCCGAGGTCTCCATGGATGGCCAGACCACGACCGCCGAGATCGCGCTCGGGGCGCCGGGCGCCGAGGGGTGCGTTCACAGCGAGGAGGGCACGGCGTGCTGCGTGCTCGATCCAAGTGGCTCGGAGTTTGATTGTTGGCCCGAAGTGAACGGCGATCTGCGCCTCATGCTGCATGTCACGCAGGGTGTGTTCGACGAAGCCTTGCACGATGTCAGCGCGACGGTGCGAGGGAACGACGGCGCCGTGCTCCTGGACGCCCAGAGCACCGCAGAGCTGCATATGCATCAGCCTAACGGGCCCATGTGCGAGCCGACGTGCTTTCAAGGCGGCGTCCAGTTTCCCGACGTCCAGCCGTAGCCCTCGCGGCCCGGGCTCCCTCGTATGCGCATGAACGTCCGAGAATGCGGGCCAGTGCCGCGGCCCAGTCCGCGCGCGCGTACGCCGGCCTGAGGCCGGCACCGAGACTGGTCTTCGAGCTCCGTGCTCCGGGTGCGGGCGCGGGCACCGCAGTGGGCGCGGGCACGAGCGCGGCCGCCGCCGGTCGCGCCCCCCCGCCTTCGCCGATGCGCTCTGGTTCGGCACAACCGAGGCGCGCCAGGGCGAGCTCGGCGCGAGCACACAGGCGTTCCTGACCGCCCCCGGACTCTTTTCACATTCCGGTTTCACATCCGCGCAGGCCCGGGTCTACCGCCGCGAACCCCGATTCAAACCGCAACCCAGGAGCTTCCCATGGTGACCCAGCTCACGCGCAACCTCGGTGGCCTCGCCCTCGTCGCGCTCTCCTCCGCCGGATGCCTCGATTACCCGCGGAACGGGCAGACCCAGGCGACGAAGTCCACGCCCGTCGAGTTCGAGGGCTACACCGGCAACGCGGCGACGATGATCCCGCAAATCTTCAATACGTCGACGGGGCTCTGGGAACCCATCCCCAACGCTACCGCCGTCTCGGGAGGCGCGCCGTACGTCGACAGCGCCAGCATCAGTTGGTACAAGTTCAGCAATCCCTCCGTGACGCTGCCTTCAGGCAGCCAGTACTGGGTCGCCGGCCCCAACCAGGCTCGCAACGTCACGACCCAGGTCCGCGTCGTCGACGGCTACGGCAACCTGCTCAACACCTTCGACCAGGGCGTCTCCGAGAGCAATTGCCCCGTTGCCGCGGGCTTCGACGTCGCCAACAACTGCAAGTCGGCCCAGAGCCCGAACGTCACGTTGAACGTGCCCTGCGGCGCGCCGGGCGCAACCTGCTGCCTTTCGGGCGCCCGATGTGACTTCGGCATGTGCAGCGCCGGCATGTGCCCCGCCATCGTGCCGAGCCAGTGGGACACCTTCACCTATAAGCCGCTGTCGCCCACCCCCATCGTGATCAAGGTGGCGAAGGGAATGGCCCTCTACAGCAACGGCGCCTACCACGTCCCGATGAACGCAGCCGCCTACATCCAGTGCAGCGGCGCCGTCAACCTGCCCCTGCCGGTCGGCTGGCTGACGCTGACCTCCGCGAGCCACGATCCCTCGAACATCACCGACGTCACGGGGAGCCTCGCCTCGATGCCGGACCTCGGCGGCGTGGCGTGGCCCGGGGCGCTCGAGGGCATGGTGACCAAGGTCGCCGGCGCCGCGCTCAACTTCACGCTCATCAAAGGGTCTGACTTCAACGACAAGGGACTGCCCCTCCAGGTCGCCCCGGATCGCTATTTCATCAATCTCGTGCCGTCGGGCGCCCTGCCGTCGATCGGCTTCGGCGGCGCGGTGATGAGCTCGATCGTGGACGACCTCCAGAACCAGGCGCAGATCCTCTTCGATCCCTCCGCTCCGGGCATCGCTGTCTACGGCAGCATGACGGGCAACTCGTTCATGGGCATCGAGGGCGCGGGCTTCGGGATCTCGGCGGCCCGGGACTTCCATTTCGATCCGCTCTACGCCGAGGACCTGCCGGTAAGCTCGATACCGACCTTCGACGGCGCGATGTTCATCGGCGGCAGCGCCACGATCCGCGATGTCAACGTGACCGGCAGCGCGGTCGTCGATCTCGGCACCTCGCTCTCGAAACCCGGCCCGGTTCGCCTGGGGTTCAATGGCACGGCCACCGTGGGGATTCCCATCGTCTCCGATTTCACCGGCATAGAGCTCACCGTGGGCGAAGTGACCTACTTTCATGAGTTCGACAAGACCGCGGACTTCGGCTACTTCGACGGCATTGGAGGCCTGCTCACGCTGAGCGGCCTCGGCTTCGAATACGACCTCGATGACTACTTCAGCGTTGGCCAGGCGCGGGCGTGGGGCAAGGTCTCGTATCACGGCGGCGCCCTCGACCTGGGCGACTCGTACGCCAACCTCGAGCTCACCGGCGCCTCGATGATGGGCGGCGCGCCCATCACCCACCTGGGTGTGAGCATCAGCCAGGCCTCGGGAGTGGTCGCCGCCGGGGAGATCAACGCCGCCTTCACCAGCATCGGGGTCTCGGGTGCCTTCAACAGCAGCGGCGTGACGCTGACCGGTACGGGATCCATCCATGCGTCGGTCTCCGCCAGCGTGTCGGTCCCCAAGATCGCGAGCTTCAATGTCTCCGCGTCGGTCACCGGCCAGGTCTCCGCCACCGTCTCGACCAACGGGGCGAGCTACGGCGTCGGCTCCGGCGGCAAGGTCAAGGTCTGCGCAAACGGCTACGGAGGGGCTTGCGTGGACGTGGCTGCGAGCACCTCGACCGTGGGCGGGTTGCCCAAGCTGTGCATCCCCAATATCTCGCTTCCGATCAACATCCCCAAGCAATGTTCCGGCAGCGTGTGTGCTCTGGGGGTCTGCACTCCCAACGTCTGCGTCGGCGGCTACTCCTACACGGTCCACATGACCAATAAGTGCTTCAACCCGTAGCTCCGTCGCTCCCCCGGGCGGGAAGGATGAGTTGCACCGGCGTCAGCACCAAGTGCGTGACGCCGTTCTTGCGCTCCGCCGAGGATCGCTCAGCCCACGACGGACCCGCGCCGCGCACGCACGGCGGCATCGAAGGCGGCCAGGTCGCGAGCGGGCGCGGGCCAGAAGGCGCCGAGATCGACGCGCGCCGGCGTACGCGTGCAGGCGGAGAGCTCGTCGATGCGTCGGGCCGTCTCGTCGCGCGAGAGCTCGAAGCCCGCGAGCTCGCCGAGCACGACCTCCGGGCTCCACGGCTGCCCTCGCCGGTAGCGCGGCGCCTGATCCCACGCGCTCTCGGCGATCGCCTCTCGCCACGCCGCCGAAAGCGTCTGCTCGGCGGGCGCGACGCGCGGGCCGAACAGAGTCGCGAGCGCCGTAGAAGCGGGCTCGGCCAGAGCCTCATCGTCCAGGAAATGCAGGAGGAAAGCCCACGTCGCTGGAAAGCCCAGACGCGCGATGGCGGACAGCAGCGCGGGCGAAGGCGACCAGCGCGACACGGGAGCGGACATCCACCCGGCATCGCGCGGGCTGCCGTGCATGATCAGGAGCTCGAGCGAGAGCGGGCCGAGCGTCGCCGCGAGCGACTCGCCCATCACGAGCTCGTCGTAAGGCTCGCGCGAGCCCCAGAGCGAGAGCAGCCGCGCGGCGCGCCACGCCACGGCGCGATGGGGAGAGCGCATCAGTCGCGCGAGCGGGAGCGGCGCCGGCTCGGCGCGCTCGCCAGCCAGGATCGCCGCTTCGAGGATCGGCGCCTCGGTGCTCGCGAGGTGGTGCAGGAGCTCGTCGGATCCGAGCGCGCCCACACGCGAGAGCGCGTCGATGCCCACCGCGCGCGCCACCGGATGCGGCGAGCCGAGCAGCTCGCGACCGAGCGCGCGCGCGTCGACCCGCGGCACCACGGAGAGCGCCTCGGCCGCCGACGCGGCCTGATCGCAGGCTCCCGGCTCGATCTGCTCGAGCGCCTCGACGAGCGCGCCCTGCGCGCCGGTGATCGAGGCGAGCACGAACACAGCCGCCCATGTCTTCCACGGGTCGGGCGACTCGAGCGCTCGGTGAAAGAAGGCTCTGGTCGCCGGTATCGCGGCGCTTCCGGTCGCGCCCACGGCGTCGAGCTGCGCGAGGATGCACGCCTCGGTGCCGGGGCGCTCCGCGAGCGGGCGCTGCGATCGATCACGCGCGAGCGAGGCGATGACCTCGACGCACGACGCCGCGATCTCGGCCCGGAAGTGCGCGATGGGAGCGGGCTCGCCGCCCTCGTCCACGAGGCGCACGGGAGAGGTCGGCTCCAGCGAGAGCTTCGCCAGCGGGTAGTCAGGCTCTGCGGGCTCGCGCGGCGGCCCACGCTCATCGAGCGCCAGCACCTCCGGCAGCGCCCCTCGGGGCCCTTCGGGTGGAGTGTCGTCGGGCGGCAAACTTGAAGTCGTCACTGTCTCGCTCGATTCGGGAATATGGGACACACGCGGCAGCGCACAGCAATGCCCTTGCCAGGTCCGCCTGCCCTCACTCGCGCCAGCGGGAACCGATCATGCGCCACGCACGGAAGCCTCCGCGCCCTCCGGGCAAGGCGAGGCCTCTGAGGCTGATGCTCCCGGCCCTCAACCGAGGGCTTTCAGCATCACCCGAGCCACGTCGGCGGCCTCGGTGTCGACGGCGGAAAACCCGGCGCGAACGTCCCGAAAAGCACGAGGCGGCGAAGGCGAGAAAAGCGATCCGCTCGGCATCGAGCGCGTCGTCGCGGAGGTCAAGCCCGAGGACAAGTCGCGCATTGTCGCGGAGGAGCGCGCGCGGGGCCGCAACAACATCGTCGGCATTCCCATCGCGGCCGGCGCGCTGTACCCCTTCACCGGATGGCTCCTCTCGCCCCGCCATGTCGCTCTCCAGTGTCTCCGTGCTCGCCAGCTCGCTGCTTCTGAGGCGCTTCGGCCGCACACGGCTGGTGCAGACGGTTCCCCGACTCTAGCCTGGGACCCGTGTTCATCGACCCTGAATGCAATTGCAGCGAGGGGAGCGCGTCGGCAAGACGCCCCCGCGGAGCGAGCTTTGATCCCGAGACCCATGTGCACTCCCTTTCTCTTCACCCGGTCGGGCCGGCTCATTGCCGCCTTCGCCTTCATGGGCCTCGGCGCCTGCGCGCCCCGCGCCGTGCCGGCGAGCTTCGTCGCGACCCCCGACGGCCCCGAGGCCCCGCCGCCCCGCGTGGCCCTGATGCTCGCGGAGGATCCACCCCTCCCCGGAGAGGACACCGCCGGCTGGCCAGGGCTCGAGCCCGCGGACGCACCGGTCGCCGACCCCCACGCGCACCACCACCACCACGCTCCCGACAGCGCGGCGCCCGCTCCAGCCGCGCCGCAGAAGGCGGACGCCGGCCCGGCGCTCACGATCGACGAGGCGGTACGGCTCGCGCTGCGCGACAACCGCGAGCTGCGCGCGTCGCTGCTCGAGCTCGGTATCGCCAGAGGCCAGCTCATCCAGGCGGGCGTCCTGCCGAACCCCGAGCTCGAGGCCGAGCTGTTCCCGCGCCAGGAGGGGCTCGAGCACGTGCGCGCCTCGCTCGGGGTCGATTACGACCTGACTGCGCTCCTCCTCGCGCCGAGCCGCGAGCGTGCGGCCGGGGCCGACGTCGAGTCCGCGCGCCTCCGAGCCGCCGGCGACGTCGTCGCGATGGGCTACTCGACCCGCGCGGCGTTTCGCGCAGTGCAGGCCTCCGAGCAGCGCCTCGCCATCGCGAACCGTGCGCTCGACGCCTTCGCCGCCGGTCGCGACGCCTCCCGCGCGCTCTTCGAGGCCGGCAACATCCCCGAGCTGGACACGGCGACGCAGGACGCGGCTTACGAGACGGCCCGCATCACGACCTCCGAGATCGAGCTCGAGCTGCTCGATCGGCGCGAAGCCTTGCAGCGTCTGCTCGGCCTCTCCGGCGCGACGGCGCTTCGTCCGACGGGCGAGATCCCGAAGGCGCCCGCGGCGCTCGCGGCCATGCCCCAGGCCGAGGCGAAGGCCGTCGCAGCGAGCCTCGAGCTGGCGGAGATGCGGAGTCGCCTGGAGGGGGCTTCGCGCCGCGCCGGGCTCGCGCGCACCGAGGGCGCCCTTCCCGACGTGTCGATCGGCGTGCGCGGCGAGCGGGAGGACGCGGCGTGGCTCCTCGGCGCCGGTCTCCGCGTCACCTTGCCCATCTTCGACAGGAAGCAGGGCAGTGTCGCGGCCCGCGACGCAGAGCACGACAGCCTCCTCGAGCGCCAGGAGGGGCTCGTCGCCGATATCCGCTCCTCGGTCCGCCAGGCGCGCAACCGGCTCGTCAGCTCCCACGCGCGGGCCCGCCATTACGAGGGCGTCATCGTGCCGGCCAGACGGCGCGTCCTCCAGCAGGCGGTGCTCCAGTACAGCGCGATGCAGACAGGCATCTTCGAGCTGCTCCGGGCCCGCCGCGATCTGCTCGAGGCCGAGCTCGCCGAGGTCGAGGCGCTCCGCGAGCACTGGACGGCACAGGCGGCCTTCGACGCCATCCTGGCCGGGCGCCGCGTGGGTGCCATGGCCGGGGCGGTCTCTGCCCGGTTCGCCGGATCAGGCGATGGCGCCGCAGGAGGACACTGACATGGATCGACGTTCGTTCATTCACCTCGGCGGCGTCGCCGCCGGGGCGCTCGTCGCGCAGGCCGCCCAGGCGCAGCCGGCCGCGCCTCCCGACCCCGCGCCGGCCGACGCATCCCCGCGCGCGCCGGGGCCTCCGGGCCAGCCGCGGGTGATCACGCCGAACGGCAGCACGCTCCCCTTTCGAGACGTCGGCGGCGTCAAGGTGGGTCACCTCGTGGCCGAGGCCTTCCAG
>JADMIO011525508.1_pt1 | contig 14649 bp, 14 predicted proteins | sample 8958161 | NCBI WGS metagenome assembly JADMIO01 (sample SAMN16585339, study PRJNA669376) | soil metagenome | isolation source: Crop rotation soil | place: USA: Cullars Rotation, Alabama | collected 2011 | reverse complement strand
CGCTGTTGCATCCCACACGCCGATGTCCGCCGGCATCGGCTGCTTTCGACGAGGCGTCAGCACCGCGACCGGCTCGTGGCCGGCGGCTCGGATCGCCGCGGTGAACGCATGGGCGATCGGGGCGACGCTCGTGATGATCGCGATGCGCCAGTGTTGCTCGGTCATTCGGTGATTCTAGGGACGGGTTCAGCGAACGCGATCAAGCCGCGGCGCGGTCGTGGGGCCAAGATACAGTCATGAACGCGCAGCCCGATACGTTTCTCGCCTTCATCGACGACCTGGCCGCCGACCTCGACGACCACGAGTCGAGCGCGGACGAGCGAGCTGCGCGGCAGTTCCTCTCCCGCTCGCAGTTCGACCGCGTGATCAGCGCGACTGCGGGCGAGCCGCCGGCGGCGTTCCGTCGGCGGATCCTGATGGAGCGTGCGGCGTTCCGGCTGGCCACCGGGCACGACGGCATCCTCCGGCTCGCCGTCGAGGCGGGCTACTCCTCGCACGAGGCGTTCACCCGTGCGTTCCAGCGGTGCTACGGCGTCGCGCCCTCGGCCTGGCGCGCGCAGCCCGCACAGATTCAGATCGCGTCACCCAACGACGTGCACTTCCACCCACCGGGCGGCCTCAGGCTGCCCGCCAGCAGTGAGGACACCACCATGAACCTGCTCGTGAAGATGGTCGAACACCACCTGTGGCTCGTCGGCGAGATGGTCGACAAGGCCGCGAAGCTCGATGACACCACGCTCGACAAGCCGATCACGTTGTCGGTCGAGCCGCTCGACCCCGGCGCCACCACGCGTCGGCTCCTGAGCCGTCTCGTCGGCCAGATGGACATGTGGCAGAACGTGATCAACGGTCGCGACTACGACATGTCGATCGAAGAGCACGAGGCGATCCCGGGGCTTCGCCGCCGGCTCGACGTCGCCGGCCCGGCGTTCCTTGCCGAGGTCAAGCGGGTCGTCGAAGGCGGTCGACTTGACGAGACGTTCGTCGACGCCTACTGCTCGCCGCCCGAGGTCTTCACGTACGGCGGGCTGATCGCCCACGTGCTGACGTTCGCGGCGGCTCGCCGAATCCTGGTCCTGGGGGCCTTCGAGTCCGCCGGGATCCCCGATCTCGGCAACGGCGACCCGCGCCTGTGGGTGGCGGACGCCGCCTAGGCGATCGCCTCCGGGACCAGGTCCAGCGTCGCGCGGCTGATCTCGACCGGCTGTGTCGTCACGGGGACGGCGCGGCCGGCGAGATCGCCCCGTGTCGACCGTCGATACTGCGGCGATGGCGTTGCTCTTTCTCCTGGGCACGCTGACCGGCGCCGCAATCGGCCTTGCGATCCTGTGGCACCGCAGCGATCGCGATGCACGCTGCCGCTCGTGCGGTCAAGCCGTCTCGAGAACGGCGCGCGAGTGCCCGCACTGCGGCTACGACCTGACGAAGCCGTACGGCTGATCGAGGGTGTCCTGTAGCCTTCGAGGCCGGGCCCGTAGCTCAGTGGCAGAGCAGGGGACTTTTAATCCTCGTGTCCTGGGTTCGAATCCCAGCGGGCTCACTTCGTGCTCAAACTCAGCGGGTTGCGCTGTTTCATCCTTGCGATAAGCAGCAACTCAGCGGAGTCTTGGGGTCTCTCGCAAACCGTTCGCGGGGCTCGTTGCCCCACGAGGAGATCCCATATGCCGAACCAAGTCGCACGCGCCGGCCGAGCCGGTGCGCTCGCCCAGCCGGACCGTGTCACCGATAACTACGAGGCAAACGTGCTCTCGTGGCACCGCTCGCTTCGAGCGGCGAATCGATCGCCGCTGACGCTCCTGTCCTACGCCAAGGCCACGAAACAGCTCTACGCCTACCTCTCTGCGCAGGGCATGCCCCGCGACGTCGAATACATCCGTCGAGAGCACGTCGAGGCGTTCATCGCGAGCCTCCAGGATGCCGGGAAGGCGGAAGCGACCGTCGCCCAGCACTGGCGGTCCCTCAAGGCCTGGTTCAACTGGATGGCCGGCGACGACCGGATCAACGCGAGCCCGATGCGGCGCATGCATGCGCCGAGGGTCCTCTTCAAGGAGGTTCCAGAGCTCACGAACGCCGAGATCGAACGGCTCATGGCCAGTGCTCCCAGCCGGTCGTTCACGGACACCCGCGACCGTGCCCTCATCTCGATGTTCGTCACGACCGGCATGCGCCTGTCCGAGATGGCCGGCCTCGAATATCCGGACGACGTCGATCTCGATGCGAGGCTGGTCACCCTCGTCGGCAAGGGCAACCGCCAGCGCAGAGCCAAGTTCAGCCACGAGGCCGCGACGCATCTCGATCGCTACATCGTGCTGCGTGGACGCCACGGGTCCGCGCGACTGCCGGCCTTGTGGCTCGGCCAGGACGGGGCCCTCACCCCGTCCGGGATCTATCAGGTCATCAAGCGGCGGGCCTTCCTTGCCAACGTCGAGATGCATCCGCACATGACCCGGCACACGTTCGCCGGCCTTTGGCTTCGGAACGGCGGATCAGAGCAGGACCTCATGGAACAGCTTGGCTGGGAGTCCGCCAAGATGCTCCAGAGGTATGGCCGGGCCACGCGAGCAGCGCGGCGCAACGAGCACTACGACAACTTCGCACCGAAGCTGGGGCGCCGCTGAACCCGCATCTGCGCGCCCTTGCGCCGCGATTTCCGGTGTGAGATGGTGGTCATGTCAGCAACTTTGCTGACCCCGGATACGACCACTCAGCGGTCGCTTCTGGGCCGGTCGGGCATTCCGACGGGCCTCGAAGCGACCGCTTTTCTTTTTGGAAAGGAAACCAATGCCAGTTCCTGATCCGAGGCTCGGCGCCTTGGGCGCTAACGCGCGTCGGGACACCGACGCCCACGCCGCACTGATGCGCCGCGCGCTGCGCGACGGCTTTCTGGCAGGCCACGCCTGCCGCCTGTGCCAACGCTTCGACATCCCCGACGGCGTAACGGCCGCGGACCGTCAGAAGCGGGCTGACCGCCTCTGGAAACTCCACTGGGCACGCATGCGCGCCGCTTCCCACAAGGCGACGCTCCCCCGAGCCGCCTGAAACCCCTTCGACAAAGGACAACGACCATGAAATCTGCCGCATCGCTCCGGAGATCTGAAATCCAGACCTTCGACCTTGAAAACCCCTACGGGCGGGCCAGCATTCCTGACCTCGCAACGTCGGTGACGAACTCACGTCTGCGACGCTGGACGAAGTCTCGCAACAACCTCTTCCATCGGCCCAAGAACGGCATCTATGACCCAGTGACCATGTTCCACCTGGTGGATGCGCTGGTGAACATTCGCGGTTGGCAGCCGTTCACGGCGGCAACCTTCGTGGGGTACCTGAATCAGCACAAGCCAATGTTGTGCTGGGACGCCGTTACCGTCGGTCGGATCCTCGGCGACCTCGTCGAGAGCTGGAACGACGCGCATTCGCACGTCCTGTTTCGGCCGCTGGTGCCGCAGCGACTTTCGCGGGGACGCGAGTACCAACTCACGAACTACGTGGAAGGGCGCCGGGTCATGTTTGACCTCCTTGACGATCTCGCGCGCCTTGCCGATGACGCCATCGCCCTTGAGCTCGTCGGTAAGCCGGCGTCGAGGAGCTCGTCTCCGCTGGGCAGTTGCCCGTCCCTCACCGCGGAGAGAGCAGCCTAGTGATGGCATCCGAGTGAAGTTCACTCAAGCCGCGCAGAGGCCTCCACGTTCATTCGTGGGGGCCTTTTCGTTTGGACGCCGATGAGTGCTAGCCAGCGAATGTCGATGACCGAGCCAGCAAGGGCAAGGGCCCTACATCGCGCCTACGTCGTTTGGGTGATCTTCAGCGCCTATCCATCATGATTCTTCTTCTTCATTCTTCTTCTTTTTTGTCCGTAGTGGCTAGTGCCACGTTCGTATAGACACGCCCTTGGTTGCTGACGGCTCGGTCGACATTCAGAGCCATGGACTCATTGGATGAAGGGTCGGCCGGCGCCGTATGGCGGCGGAAGGCAGCGGAGATGTCGGCACACCGCCTAGGCCGCTTCCCATCGGGTTGAACCGATGGGATTCGCCGGCCGGCACACCGCGTGATGTTGGTTCCCAAACAAGCACCGACCACACACACAATCTCTCTCCGCGTAAAGCCCCCACCCCTCCCGTGAAGGCCACACCCGGTGACCATTGGTCGGCGGGAAGCGCTTCGCCTCGCAAGCTCGGCTGGCGCTGCCGGTGCAGCGGGTGTTATGTCCCTCCCGCTGCGCGGGACCGGTCGGACCATGCGGTCCTCCCTGCGACATAACAACGCTGACCGCTTCGCCTCCGGGCTCGCCACCTCCCCCAGGAGGTCCCGGCGCTGCCGGCACGTCATCGGGTCATCGGGAGGTACGGCCGCAGTTTCGTTTGGCCGATCGATCGGCGTCTGACAGATCACACAAGGGGACGGCGCTCCGCGCGCTCCGGTTTCTCGGGCCGGGGAGGGATGTGAGGTAGGGACCCGCACGACCTCTCCGGCACACGAAAGGAGAACCGGGAATGGAAGGTCAGCTCGTGCTTCCCGAGGGAGTCGACGACCGAATCGAGGCGCTGCTGCGTAGCCAGACGTGCCTCATTCACATCCGCACCACGCTCGCGGCCGATGGTCGGTGCGACATGTGCGAAGTCTCCAACGGTGGCGCCAGCGCGCGAAGCGAACCAAGTAGCCGGCGAGCGATTCACCGGCCTTTGGACGAGACAAGGAGCAGGACCATGCGAAACGGAACACCTGTCTTCATCGTGATCCCGAACAAGTGGCGTTCGAGCGACGCGGAACCCGACTTCATCAAGGTGCCCGGCGTGGTGGTCTCCGACCCCATGCCCAGCCAGTACATCAACAGGAACACCGGCTCGATCATCCAGAGCGCGCTGGTCGAGGTGGTGAGCCTGCGTGACACCACAAAGACGAACCCGGCCGGCGGTCGGCGGTGGCACCAGCAGACGAGCGAGCCGCAGAACCTTCTGGTGCGACGGTTCGGCGACCCAATCGTCGGTCTCGACACCGATTCCACCGGCGTCCCCCTCAGCCCGCCGGCACTGTTTGAGCTCGTGGAGACCTCAATCATCGACTTCCGGCGCCGCCAACTGCTCGCGCGAGCGAAGCCTGTTGCCGCAGGTGCCCCTGCCTGAACCATCACCGCCGCGCCAGGCCGCCCGGCTTGGCGCGGTGCCACCCAAGAGGAGTGAACCGACATGAACAAGGTGTTGCTAACTGGCCGCCTGACCCGGGATCCCGAGATGCGTGCCCTCGCCTCGGGCAAGCACGTCACCCAGTTCTCCATCGCCACGACCGAGTACGCCGGCGACGGCAAGGAGCGCCCGGAGTTCCACAACATCGTCGTCTGGGACCGACTCGCCGAGGTCTGCGGGCGGTACCTGGGGAAGGCTCAGCAGGTGGCCATCGAAGGGCGCATTCAGACCCGCACCTGGGACGACGACAAGGGCTTGCGCCACTGGAAGACTGAGATCGTCGCCACGAGCGTCGAGATGCTCTCCGGCCGCAAGAAGAAGGACTACAAGGAGGAGAACAACGCCGAGCCCGCGACGGGCGAGGAGCCTGCGGTAGAGGCCGCCTAGCAACCAACCCATCCACTACAGTCGTGCTGGGTCCGCGAGGGCTCAGCAGGACGGGGGTCGCAATGCATCGAACCATCGCCGCAGTGGTACTGGCGCTCTCAATCGCCGGCTGTGGATTCTCCGACCCAAAGGTCGATATCACCAAGGACTTGAACAACAACACCAACTGCGCTCCCGACGTGTTCCTGTCGGGCGCGTTCGTGTACCAGCCGTCGCTTGGCATCGTCGACGACCACGGCACCCTTCTCCCCGTCATTTGGCCCAGCAGCTTCAAGATCGAATGGCGCTCTGGCTTTTCGGGGCACTACGAAGTCAGGAACGATGCGGGTCGGGTCGTGGCCGTCACCGGCGGCCATTACCGTTTCGCCGGAACGTGGTTCAACGGATTGAATGAGTTCTGGGCTTGTTCCGACATCACGCCGATGTAGCCCCTCAGTGGCGCTAACCAAACACGAGGCCCCGTCGAAAGGCGGGGCCTTTCGATTCCCGAAGGAGGTCAGTCATGACTGGTTCTCTCACCGTTCTTCCCCCGAATCCCGAGCATCCCCGTGAAAGGCTGCTTACGCGCGGTCCCGCCGGCCTCACCGCCGCGGAACTGATCGCCCTGCTGTGGATGTAGCGGCCGTCCACCTTCGGCCGGGGCGGACGGACGAGCCCGATGATCACGAACGAGCCGTGGTGCGCCGCGAGGTTGCCAACTACGAGGTGAAGGTCTCGAGCCGGTAGCTCCCGCTCGAACTTCTGGCGGAGGGCCTCCTCCCACTCTGACCCGTAGGTTCGAGACCAGTTGCGGTAGGCGGCGCCCAGCTCCCAGTCGATGATCGAGAGCTCGTGGCCACCGCAGGCGCCGTCATCACAGAAGAGCTCGTAGGCGAATTTCCACGGGATCTGCTCAAGCTCGTTGAGCTCGCGTGTGAGCTCGGCACCGAGGTTGAGGTGCTCTTGACGCAGCGCCGCCTTCTGGCGCTCGTCCCACGGCTCGGCTGGCTTCTTGGTCAGCCGGACGATCCGCTTCGGCCGGAACATCCCGATGCTGGTGCCAGCGCGCCGCTGCGCCTCGATGATCTCGTGCAGCGAGGCCGACGGCGTCGGGAGGAGATCCATTCGCCGGGCCCAGCCGCGCGGGCCGTCCGGTATGGGATCGCCCTCGAGGACGATCGAGTCCTGGTCAACCCTCCAGCTTTCGGGGCGGTTGTCGTTGTTGGGACGAGCGACGCGACAGCGGATGGTCTGGAACTTCTCGAACTGCCGCCCGGCCAGGTCGCGGAACGTGATTGGGTAGAGCCGGACCCACTCGCCCGTCTGGAGGTCCACGCCGGCGCAGCAGACCGTCTCTCGGTAGTGCGAGCTCGGGTTGGGATAGGTCTTAACGACGATCAGGATCCGTTTCTCGAGGTAGTCGGCCACGAACCGTCCTCGTCGTTGGTGATGACCTCAGGACCGCCGGCGGCCGTGCGGGTGGTGTCGCGCAGCTGATTGGTGACGTCGTTGAACCACGCGTTCACCGCGCCGGCGCCCGAGTAGTAGCCGGTGCCGCTGGCGACGATCGGCCCGGCGGTCTGGATGTTGTTGTAGTACAGGAACGGCTCGCCATTCATCGCGTCGACATACACGACCATGTGGCGAGGGAGACCCTGCTCGTCACGGACATCGTCGTCGTTGAGCTTGACCTCCCAGACGAGGCGAGGCGCACGCTTAAACCGGTAGACCATGAGCTGGGGTTGTTCGGCCGGCTCGACATAGACCTGGGTCGCAGCCTGAGCGGCCTTGACGGCGTGGTCAGCGCTGACATCCGGTCTGGTTGCGACGCGATCGAGGTCAGGGAACAGGCGGTTCTCGACCGTGTCCAGCACTCCTTTACCGGACACATGGAACCGGACGCTTCCGCCGAACACCGGATGCGAGCCGTGGAGTTGGTCGAGCACCACGGTACGACCGCCCTCGGGATCATCGGCCGCGGTCGCGACCTTGCTCTCCAGCGATACCGAGCCAAAAAGGTCCTTGTGGTCGGTGATGAAGGCGAGTCCCGCGTCGTAAAGGCTTTCCACGCTCGGCGCTTCCACGCGTGCCAGATCGCCTCGCAGGTACGAAACGACACCGAGGTCTTGGTCATATTGGAAACGGAGCGCAGGATCTCGCTCGATCAGCGGCCGTAGGGCCTCGGTTACGTCAGCCATGGCCAGCTCCTCTCAGTCAGGACCACTGGCATAGGCCGTCGGCAGGTCGAACGCAATTGGGGATAACCCTAGGAACGACCTGTCACCGCGACGCGAGAATTCCCTCAGCTCTTCGACTCGGCGATATCGGGCTCAGCGTTTCTCCCAGAAAACACCGGGGCGGGCTAGAGGCTCGATGCGCCGCCCCTCGGCTGCATGCTGGTTGTTCGCGGAAGGTTCTTGTGCGGCCCCGAGCATGGCCGGAATTCACCGAACAGCTCGGATCAATCATTCATGTGCTGGGTACACATCTGATCCGCCATCTGGGGGGCTCGCAGCGAGGGGCCGCAATCGGCCGCGGACGGTGTTGCAGCCCAAATACGTCGCGTTCATCCGGTTAGCTCTCGTAGGTTCGTTTCGGGCTAGGTGTAGCGCGGCCGCCCCGCGAGGCTCGATCGGATGAGCGGGGCGGCCAGTCCGACCGACGTGCACACGTCGCGAATCGCCGCCCGCTCTCACTCGGATAGGTCTGGTCCCAGGTAGATCGACTCGACCAAGACGTCTGGGTCAAAGGTGACGTCGATGCCAGCGCCTGTAGTCTGAGCTTTGGGAGGTAGCCTCCCGTCGTCCTCTCAACGGTCTTCGGACCCACGGTTCGCGCACCCGCACCAACACGGTCGCGAGCAATCGCCTATCGCGCGGTCGCGCTGAGATGTGGATCTAGAGCGTGCAGAAGCAAGTTCCGAGACGCTCGCCCCCACTCACAGGTTTCTCCCGTTGACACAATCCGGGCCCGTGACATAGTTGCCAGCGTTGGGTGGCGATCGCGTGGCCCTAGAGGTGCGGCGTGGAACCTCGTGCACATCATCGGACTCGGAGAGTCGGCCCGTTGGTTCTGGTCGCGACGCTCACGTTCGGGCTTGTCGCTGGCCGCTTGAGCCTCCCAGCAACCGCGTACGCCCTGAGCTGCGCCGGGTCGACCGGGAGTCATTTCGCGGGCAATCAATCCAACCACACGAGCGCGGTGCGCGGAGCGAAGGCGCAGATCGAGTACGTGAACGAATCGCTGTGCACGACCGCGGGCGGGAACGACTTTTCCTCATACTGGTCTGCCGTCGTGGGGTACGACGCAGGCGATACGGGGCACGAAGACATCTACCAGATCAGCGTTGACAAATGCGTCGGTAGCTTGGCTTGTGCGCCTACTTCGCCCTCGAACAAGGCCTACTACTTTTGGGCATACGGTCGGCAAGCCTCGAGCGCCTGCGGTGCCGACGTAGGGCCAATTCCCAACTTTATCGCGAACGCGAACACGTCGACTCATACGTACAAGGTGGTGCGCGAATATTTGACAGGGGTAGGGTTCTTCTACAACTTATACATCGACAGCACCGGCTACCAGACGTGGTTCAAGACCGAAAGTAGTTTGAACGATTGCTGGCACGGTGTTGATGGCGCTCAGTTCTATAACGAGGTGTTGGATCCTCACGCTGAGTCGGGCGGGCCGACGGCGAACCACCAGTCTTGGAACCAGGTCTATTGGTATACGGGATCGGCTTGGACAGCCGTCACCGGAGCCTCCGGGTCAAACTGTCAGGCGCACGACTACGCGTCGCAGAAGTGCGTTTGGAACTCTGTTGACCCGTCGGTGTGGGCGAGCTGGGACACGAACTACTAGGTACCTGAGGTCACGAAATGATCCGCTCTCGGCTGGTCGGGATCCTGATGAGCACGCTGCTGGCGGGGTGCGCGGCGCCCGCTGGCGCCTCGATCGAAACTACGGGACCGAACCCCAGCGCGGAGTCTGTTGCCACTGTCCTGCCGGCGCCGCCTTTGCGTGTGCTGCCGGTAGACCCAAACCTCAGTGCTGTGTCGCTCGCCAACCCTTCCGCCGAAGCGAAGGCGGCGATGGACCTTTGTGTTCGCGCGGGCGACACCGTCGCCGGCATGGCGTACTTGGATTCCGCCCGGGATGTCCGCAAGTACATGCTGACGAACGGCAATGAGCCGGAACTACAAACGGACAAACCCGCTTGGATTATCCAGTTCTCGGGTGCTTGGACCTTCCGGAACTGGACGGCATACAACCCTGTGTGCGTTGTCGTTGATGGGGTTCGCATGATCTTCGCGCCGTACGGGACGGCCGCTGATGGGCCGGCGTGGTCGCCTCCAGCGGATTTCGTCTGGCCGACCGTTGCCCTGCCACCGCTGGCGAAATAGATTCTCCACCGCCGCTCCCGCCAGGGGTCGAAGAATTCGAGTAGTCAACGACAGCGACGAGGCTCGGGGACGTGTCTGTCGTGGCAAGCTCCGCGGCGCCTACAAGCCACCGAATCTGTGAAGTCTCACAAGCTTCAGCATGCCGACCGACATCACGTCGGCAGTTGGCCGACGCCGGTCCGCCGGCCGGCGAGTCCGGCGGACATCACTGTGCGCAGCCAGCGTTTGTTACCGCCCCCGGCACGACTGTCGAGCGTGCAGGAGATGCGCAAGAACGGTTCGCACTTCGGGGCCGCAGTTCCACCGATCGGACTCGGAGACTCTAAGCCGCCTTCTGTCGGCCGAGTGTTTCGTCCCTACGCACGAAACGCCTCCGGATCACCCAGTCGGAACTCGCGGAGCGTGTCGGGCGGCGGCAATCCGTGATCTCACGCTGGGAGTCGCGCCATCGCGCACTGACCCCAGGCGACCTGCGGGACCTGGCGGCGATCCTGCACCTGAACGTCGACGAGCTATTCGCGGACGAGGTACCTCGCGATCGCGGGCGCCGCTCGAGGCGTGGGCGCCTTAGCGATGAGCGCGCCCCGTGTCCCCTCGACCCTTGCCGGCCCATCTCGGGATACGTGCCGAGGTGAACTCCCCGAAAACACTCGCGCGAGAGCTATGGGCAGGGCGGCGTGGGACGTCGTCGAGGCGCTGGCAATGCCAACGCCTCATTTCGTATGGCGGATAGATCCCAAGTTGGCCTAGGCCCCCAGTCACCCCGGCATGCGTCCTAGGCGGAAAACACCGAGAACGGCGTATCGGGGGACGCAGAGGAAACTGCCGACTTGACTTGGAGCCGGTAATCAAGATCGGCAAGGCCTCGATCCCATGAATCGTAGAGTCGGGAGTCTGCGTGCCCTATGCGGCAACTCAATAGGACGTCAAATATCAAGCCGATTGCGTCGGCAATAATCGCACCGTCGTCCGCGCCAGAGAATGCGATCGAAACGGCCTCGGGCGAGTTTGCGCTCACGAACATGATGAGCTTGCGACACTCGTCGAGGCGATCGTCTTCCCAAAAGCGGCGAAGATCGAAGAATCCCGAGCCCGTTTGCCACTTTCCGTCTTGGATATGTCGACCGGCCGTCGCCCTCTCCACGGGTCGTCATCTGGGGCGATGCAGTGCCGGGGCCAAATGGTGATGAGATCAGGAACCAGGTCGTTGTGCGGCGCGGCGCTGATGTTGTGGAGCTTGCGCCCATCTCTCCCCGCGGCGCCCAGCTCGGCGTCGACTATCGCTACACGATGCCCCACTGCGGCTTGCACGACCAGATTGACGTCGACGGATCCTACTGGGACCCAACGGCTGGCTCGGTGATCCCAAATGCCTACGACGGCATGCCAGGGACGTTTCGCCTCGTGACGCATGACGAGGCCGTATTCACGTCCGTACGGCCTCCTCTGCAACTCCGGCGGCACGATGGGCCAAAGTCGTTCCCATTGTGTCAGTAGGTTTTCGACCCGCTATTTCGTGGTTGCTGGGGCGCTGATGGCCGCCGAGGTTGATGCCGCGGCGCTGAGGCACCGCTACGTCGGTCAGAACACTCGAAGTCGACGACGACCACGACCACCACATAGTTATGCAGACTGCCCAAGTTCCGGGGGGGGAAAAATCGACGGAGCGACCAGTTTCGAACCGCCTTCGACGGCTCTCATACTCCCAGCAGCGCCCGCAGTGCGACGGAGTGCACAAGTCGGCGCGCCCAGAGGAGGATGACCTGTGCCCGAGGTCAACGGCGGGGATACCGCCTGGATGCTGGTCGCAACGGCCCTCGTGATGGTGATGCAGAGCCGCACTTCGACGGGTACGCCTCGATCCATGTGCGGCTCGCCGCCGTGAGCGAGCCGATGCTCGAGCAGCTGCAAATGGACGCGTGGCGAACCCGGGCTCCGAGGCGGTTGTTGACGCAGAAGGAGCAGCGCGCTTAGCATCGCGCCGTGACGCTAAGCGCGAAGGTAAGCACAAAGAACCAGATCGCACTGCCTAGCGAGGCCAGGCGACGCCTGGGGATCGAGCCCGGAGATCGACTCACCGTCGTCGTGCGCGATGACGAGCTCGTGCTGCGCCGGCGCCCAGCGCGCGCCTCCGAGCGGCTGCGCGGCATCGCCCGGGGAGCGTACGGCGACGACCCGGCCGAGTACCTCCGATCCCTGCGCCGAGAGATGGAGGCGCGTGGCGACTAGCCGCTCGGCCTGGACGCTGATGGAGCTCGCGGCGCGCCACCCGCGCGTTGCGGTCGACGCCGACGTTCTCATCTACTTGCTCGATGGGTCCGAACCGAGGGCAGGCCTTGCCGCCGCGGTGATCGACGCGATCGAGGCGGGTGGGGTCGCCGGTTCCATGTCGGCCCTCGCATTGACCGAGGTGCTCGTCGGCCCGGCCCGCACCGGGGATGCGGCCAGGTTCGAACGGACTGCGGTCGAGCTTCGCGACCTCGCGCTCGCCGTGACGCCGATCTCGGCGGACGTCGCGGAACATGCCGCGTGGCTCCGTGGCCGGGACCTGCTGCAGCTGGCGGACGCCGTCCATGTTGCCGCGGCGCAATCGACCGCCACCGCGTTCATCACGAATGATCGGCGCATCCGATCGCAGCCCTCCTTGGAGGTCGTGTACCTCGACGACCTCGTTCCGCCTGACGCCTGACCACGATGCCCGACAGTCCGGAGTTGATTCGCGGCCGGCCGCGCCGTGACCGGCGTGTCGCAGGCGGCATTCCGCGGCTGCCCTGGCGGCGGCTGGTCAACCCGTTCACGCCGCTCGAGATTCTGAGCGCGGACCAGCTCGAGTCGATCCACCAGGCGGGCCTGCGGATCCTGCGCGACATCGGGATGGATGTCCTCAGCGATCGGGCGCTCACGCTGCTGGAGCACGCAGGGGCTGACGTGGCGCGCGAGGGCGACACGGGCGGACGAGGTGCCTCCGGCCGCGTTCGCATGGAGCCAGCGCATGTCGAGCAGCTCGTCGCGAAGGCGCCGACGACGTTCGAGCTCCACGCGCGAAACCCGGCGAAGAACCTCGCGTTCGGTGGTCGAAACCTCGTCTTCGGCGCGGTCGGCGGGCCGGCGTTCGTCACCGACATCGATCGGGGCCGGCGCCCTGGCAACTCCGCGGACTTCCAGGACTACGTCCGGCTCATCGGCGCGCTCGACGTGATCCACCAGGAGGGCGGCGGCCCGCTCGAGCCGGTCGACCTGCCGGTCGAGACGCGCCATCTCGACATGTATCGGACGTTCGCGACCAACCTCGACAAGACGTGGCAGTGCCTGGCGTTCGGTGCGCAGGTCGTCGAGGACGCCATCGAGGTCGCGTGCGTCTCGCGCGGCATCGACCGGGCCCAGCTCGCGCGCGAGCCGTCCCTGATGACCGTCGTGAACACGAACTCGCCGCTCCGACTGGATGGCCCGATGTCGGACGGGCTCATCGCGATGGCCCAGGCTGGCCAGCCGGTCATCGCCACGCCGTTCACGCTCGCCGGTGCAATGGCGCCATCGACCCTCGCCGGCGCGCTTGCCCAGCAGCACGCGGAGGCGATGTTCGTCGTCGCGCTAGCGCAGCTCGTGAACCCTGGCACGCCGATGGTCTACGGCGGCTTCACGTCGAACGTCGACATGCGTTCGGGCTCGCCCGCGTTCGGGACGCCGGAGTACGTGCAGGCGCAGATCGCAACCGGCCAGCTCGCGCGGCGGGTCGAGCTCCCGTGGCGGACGTCGAACGTCACCGGTTCGGCAGTCGTCGATGCCCAGGCCGCCTACGAGAGCTCGATGTCGATCTGGGGCGCGGTCATGAGCGGCGCCTCGATCCTCTACCAGGGCGCGGGCTGGCTCGAGGGCGGCCTCACCGCGAGCTTCGAGAAGCTGATCCTCGACGCCGAGATGCTCCAGCAGATCGCGCTGGTGCTCCAGCCGATCACCGTCGACGACGACGCGCTCGGGCTCGATGCGATCGCGGAAGTCGGGCCGGGAGGCCATTTCTTCGGGTCATCGCACACGCTGGCCCGCTTCGAGACCGCCTTCTACCAGCCGATGCTCTCCGACTGGCGCAACTTCGAGACCTGGCAGGAGGACGGCGCGAGAACCGCGACCCACCGCGCCAACGGGATCTGGAAGCGCCTCCTGGCGGAGTACGAGCCGCCGCCGCTGGACCCCGGCCGGCTCGAAGCCCTCGACGCCTTCATCGACCGCCGCAAGCGGGAGATCACCGCCGACTGATCGATCGGCCCGAGCCGCATCGCTCGATGGTCTCAAGAGTTGCCAAAAATGACGAGGTTCGGCTCCGCCAGCGACGTTCGAGCGACTTCGGAGGCTAACCGTGTCGATTTGGTCCCGTCGAGGACCACCTTCGACGAGGTTGGTGAGCAACCTCGTCATTTCTGGTTCCCGCACCGACCATCCAGATGCGGTGGCATCGGAGTGGCGCGCCGCTACCCTGCGCCGATGGACGTCATCCGATACGCGTCGATCGCGGAGTACCTCGCCGCTGCGGGGCCGTTCCTCGAGGCCCGCGAAGCCGAGCACAACCTGATCTTCGGCGTCGCGTCGAACATCCAGGCGGACCCATCGCAGTTCGGGACGCCGCACCTCGCCGCCGTCGTCGACCGTGGCCGGATCGTGGGTGCCGTCCTGCGCACGCCACCGTGGCGGATCATCCTTTCCTGCTT
>JADMIO011222238.1_pt1 | contig 14649 bp, 6 predicted proteins | sample 8958161 | NCBI WGS metagenome assembly JADMIO01 (sample SAMN16585339, study PRJNA669376) | soil metagenome | isolation source: Crop rotation soil | place: USA: Cullars Rotation, Alabama | collected 2011 | reverse complement strand
CGGTCGTAGGCGGCGCCGTTGTCGACGAGCCACTCGCAGCGCGCCGCGGCCCGCCGGCGGCCCGCCGGGCCCGCCGCGGGCGCGGCGCCGACGACGGCGCGCGGGGCTTCGGTGGACACGCCTAACGCCCCCCGGGCGCCGCGCCGGCCGCCGCGGGCGCGCGCCCCACGCCGGCCGCCGAGGCGAGGAGTGCGGCCGCGAGCGGGAGGAGGTAGTAGACGACGCGGTACATCACCAGCGACGCGGCCACCGCGGCCGCGAGCGAGGCCGCCCGCCCGCCGGTGGCGCCGCGCAGCAGGCCGAGCAGCGCCGCCTCGAACACGCCGACGCCGCCCGGCACGTGGCTGATCACCGCCAGCGTGAGCGCGACGAGGTAGACGCGCAGGAACGGCGCGTAGCGGAGTGCCAGCGCCGGCGGCAGGAACGCGTAGAGCACGCTCCCGGTGAGGAGCCAGTCGAGGACGGAGAGGGCCACCTGCCCGCCCGCCGTTGCCCCCGACGGCCGTCGCACGGCCCAGCGGCCGAGCCCGATCGCGGGCCGGCGGCCGAGCACCGCCCACGCGATGTACGCGGCGACGACCACCGCCAGCGCCGCGCCGATCGGCCGCGCCGCCAGCTCGTACGCACCCACGCGCACCGGCTCGCCGCTGGCGAGCAGCGCGGCCGCACCGGCGGCGAGCAGCCCGAGCCAGACGGTCGCGCTCACGAACGCGCTGGTGACGGCGACCGACGCGGCACCAACCCCGTACGTCGCGTACGCGCGCAGTCGGAGCGCCGCGCCGGTGAGCAGCGACCACCCCGTGGACTGGCTGATCGCGTGCGCGACGAACGACGTAACGACGGCCGTGCGCGCCGGCACCCGACGTGCCGCGCTCGTGTCGGCGTAACGAAGCCCGAGGATCTCGATGGCGCCAAGCACGAGGAAGCTCCCGGCCGTGCACGCGAGCGCGACGCCGAGGTGTCCCCACCCGTATTCGGCGAATGCGTGCCGCAGCTGCGCGGGGTGCACCAGCGCCAGCTCACGGCGCAGCGCGACGAGCGCGACCGCGAACAGCGCGAGCTGCGCGACCAGCAGGAGGCGCTGCCGCCTCGGCGATGGCGTCACGGCGTCACAGAACGGGCCCCCCGGCGGCGGCGCGAGACCAGCGCGCGGGCCGCGGAACGACGAGCGGCGGGACGCCGCGAGGTGAGCAACATGCATGCCCCCTGCGACGTGCCCGCCGCTCTCACGCGGCGCGGGCCGCGGCGCTGCTCAGCTCGTTGCGAGCGACGTCCCGTACTTGGCGTTGATCGCCGCGGCGATGGCGTTGGCGAGCAGCACCTGCCCCTCGGCCGACGGATGAACCGCGTCGAACGAGACGAGCTGCCCGACGAGATTCGGCGCCTGGAAGCCGGTCGTGGTCACCGGGCAGGAATTCAACACCGCCGCCTGGAACTGGGCCGCGGTCGTGGCGGCCGGCAGGAGCTGGCACTTCCGGAACTGATTGAACTGCCCGTTCGCGGTCGTCTGCGTGAGCGCGGGCCCAAAGACCTGATTGGGGTTCACGAACGCCCAGTCGTTCGCGGTGGCGGCGGCCTGGATGGTCGTGTTGATGTCGGTGACGCGCTGATGGATGACGGCCTGCTCGGCGGTCGTGACGAGGTACTTGCCGGCCATCGCCGTGGACGCGGGATCGCAGTTGATCTCGGTCACCGCGGCGTCACTCACCGACTGGAAGGAGACGAAGTTCGCGGCCAGCGGATTGGGCGTGCCGAGCTGCGTGACCGGCGAGCAATTGTTGTTGACGGGCTTCCCCTGGAAGCGACCCTGTGCGTCACGCCCCAGGTAGAAGAACGCGCCGGGCTGGAGCAGCGGCGCCAGGTTCAGCGGGTCGAAGACGCCGACCAGCACCGCGCCGTCGAGCGTCGGGATCGCCTTGAGGGCACTGACCAGCTGCGCGTAGCTGGCGTCGAACGACGCCTTGGGCGTGAGCAGCGAGTCGGCGCCGGCGGCGACAGGTCCGAGGATGCCGACGAGCGCGGCACTCAGCAGGTCCTGGTCGCCCACCTGGACCGTCACGAACGTCGGCCGCGCCGCCTGCGCCGCCTCGAGCTGCGTGCGCGGGCCGATCAGAAAGGTCTGCAGCGAGCCGAGCGAGCCCGTCGGGAACGCGAGCGTCTGCGCCACGGTCGTCTGCGGCACCGCGACGTTGGTGACGAAGCGCGGGACGTCGGTCTCGACGCGAAGCGCGCACGGCACGGTGGACGACGGCGGGCCGAACGGCGCGCTGAAGGGCGCCGGGCAGCCGGGCGCGGCCAGGAACGGGACGAAGAAGTCCGTCCCCATCCGCTGCGCGAGGATCACCGGGTACGCCTGCCGCTGCGTGCCCTCGTTGATCCCGCCGGACTGGATACCGGCGGCGATGGAGCCGCCGAGGGAGACGTAGCGCTTGAAGATCGCGCCGCCCGAGGGCGTGCGCACGCGGGTGATCAGCTCGTCGCCGTCGCCCACGCAGGCGGCGGCGAAGCCCGCGGCGGCGAGGGCGAGGAGGACCAGGGGTCTGCGAGACATCGTCGTTGGTCTCCCGGGGCTCACTTGGTCGGGCCGAACAGGTACGAGAGCGTCACGCCGAAGGTCTGTCCCTTCGCGGTGTAGACGCCGGCGATCGGCCCGTCCGGGCGCACGGCGCCCCGCCGGTCGGGCTGGTTCACGTACTGGTAGAACAGGTCCGCGCCGAGCCCCGGCGTGAAGTGGTAGCCGAGCCCGAGCGAGTAGTAGTTGCGCTCCCCTTCGGGGAGGAAGGGCGTGGCGCGCGGCGTGGCCCCGGTGTTGTAGCGGAACCCGGCACGCAGCGCGAGCTGGGGCGTGGCCGCGAGTTCCGCGCCCAGCTTGTAGGTGCTGGTGTTCTTGAAGTCGAGGTTGAGCACGCGCCGGTTCACGTCCTCCGCCTGGGTGCGGGCGCCCAGACGCTGGAACTGGAGCACGAACTTGTCGAAGCTCGACCAGTCGGTCCACTGGTAGTCGGCGGCGAGGAGGAGCTTGCTCGTCGCCTGGACGGCCACGCCCGCGACGGCCTGCGCCGGCAGCTCGATCTCGGTCGAGACGCCGCGGCTCTTGAGCGGGCCGCCCTCCTTGAACTGCAGCGCCACCAGCGTGTCCGCCGCCTGCACGCCCGTCAGCACCTGCCGGAAGGTCGCGTCCCCGTCGATGGCGAGCTTGGCGGAATGCAGGTAGCGCGCGCCTAACGACACGCGGCTCCCCAGCTTCGCCAGCGCGCCCACGTGGCCGGTGAAGCCCCAGTCGCTCCCCTTCAGCTCGGCGTCGGCGACGTCCACGCCGAAGAGGCCGATCTGCGGCGCGTCGGCGCGCTGGTGGACGTCGATGCTGCCGCGCACGATGTCCACGCCCGCGCCCACGGAGAGCCTGTCGGGGACGAGCTGGTAGGAGACCGTCGGCTGGATGTAGATCCCGCGCAGCGAGTTGTCGTAGCCGGTGTAGCGCCCCTCGAAGTTGCTGGAGCCGCAGCTCGGCTGACTGACGGCGCAGACGGGCCACTCCAGCGTGAGCCCGTACGGCGCCCACAGGCCGGCGGCGAGGGCCAGCCTGGGCCGCACGCGCCAGTTGACGTAGCCGTGCGGGACGGGGATCGTCTCCGGCGTCCGCTCGATGTGCGCCGGCCCCGGGTTCAGTCCCGCGTTGTAGTCGAAGGTGTTGCTGCTGCGGATGAAGGCGACGCCCAGCCCGAGCACGCTGCGCTGCGTGGCCAGCGCGCCGGGGCTGAAGAACACCGCCGAGCCATCGGCGCAGGGCGCGGCCACGCCGGCCCCGACGCGCGCCGTCATGCACGCCCCCTGCTCCTCGACGCTCACCCCCTGCGCGAAGAGCGAGGCAGGGGGCCCGATGAGAACCGCCGCGGCGAGGGCCGCGGCGGCGAGTGAACGTGTGCTCACGGGACCTGCGCCGGCGTGTTGCGCGACTTCAGGTGCTCGGCCATCTGCAGGCGCGGGATGCCGTCCTTCATCCAGTCCGGCGCGGGCGCGCCGGTGAGGTAGTGGTCGAACCACTCGCGCATCCGGATCGCGTAGTCCTTCTGGTTGACCGGGCGCGCCAGGCCGTGGTTCTCGCCCACGTACTCCAGCAGGATCACGTCCTTGCCGAGCTGCCGGAGCGTGTTGAAGTAGGTGATCCCCTGGTTGAAGTCCACCGCGCCGTCCTTGTCGTTATGCAGGATGACCAGCGGCGTCTGCACGTTGTTGGCGTGGAAGGCCGGGGAGTTCCGGATGTACGCGTCCGTGTTCTCGATGAAGTTCCCCTTGAAGCGCCCCTGGCTCGACTCGAAGATGGCCTGGTTGGCGCCGCCGGTGTTCCAATAGATCGAGCTGTACATGCTCACCATGTCGGTGAGCGGGGCGCCGGCGATGGCGCTCTTGAAGATGTTGGTCTGCGTCACCAGGAACGCCGTCTGGTAGCCGCCCCACGAGTGCCCCCAGAGGCCGACGCGGGCCGAGTCCACCACGCCCGAGGCGATGGCGGCCTTGACCGCCGGCACCACGCACCACACCGCCGACATGCCGGGGTCGTTCACGCGGTAGACGATGTCCGGGTCGAGCACGGCGTAGCCGCGGCTCGTGTAGATGCTGCGGTTCGGCGTGCTCGTCTCGTTCGGCGACACGAAGGTGTTCGCGAGCTGCGAGCGCTTCTCGTAGATCGTCACCAGGAGCGGATACTTCTTCGACGGGTCGTAGTTCGCCGGCAGGTAGAGCGCGCCCTGCAGCGTGTCGCCCTTGTCGCTCACGTAGTTGATCAGCCGCACGCCGCTCGACCAGGCGAACTGCGCCTGCTCGGGGTTCGCGTCGGTGATCTTGCGGCCGCCCTTCAGGTCCGCGCTCGCGACGTAGTAGTTCGGGTACTCGGTGGAGCTCTGCCGCGTGTAGACGAAGACGTCGGCGTCGCGCGCCTTCTGGTAGTTGTACGTGGCGTCGTCGAACGTCAGCTGCTGCGCGCCCGGCCGGCCCGGCGTCACGCGGGAGATCCCGGCCTTCTTGGTCCACTCGCCGTAGGTGCCGAAGTAGAGCGGCTGCGTGAGGTCGAAGCCGCGCACCACCCCGCCCTGCGCGAAGCCGCCGCGCCCACCGCCACGCCCGCCGCGCCCGCCGGCCGGCGCCGTGGCCTCGAAGGCGTAGAGGCGCTGGTAGTGCACCTTGTTGGCGCGGCCGTCCACCGTGAGGTTCACCGGCGCGCCGCCCCTCGCCGTCACCGGCACCTTCCAGGCGTCCCAGCCGTCGGAGAGGAGCACGGCGCTCGCGTCGCGACTCCAGCCGAACGGCTGCTGCGCCGGCGGCACCAGGTTGTTGTGGTCGTCCTCGCGGTCGGCGAAGCTCGTCGGCACGTCCTTGGTGAGGTTGCGCTTCTCGCCGGTGGCGATGTCGAGCAGCCACCAGTTGGCGTCGGTTCCCCAGTACATCACGCGCTGGCCGTCAGGCGCCGGCACCACGAACGGCGACGGGTGCTTCTTCAGCACCTGCGTGCGGGCGCCGGTGCGCAGGTCGATCGTGTAGACGTCGGCGTAGTTGCGGCCGCTGTAGCTCGCCGCCTGCTGGTACTCGCGCACGTCCGAGCCGTACGCCCACCGATCGTGCGGGAGGAAGACGATGTTGCGGATCGTGTCGTCCGCGAGCCGGATGAACTTGTTCTCGGCGAAGCGGTACTCGCTCAGGTAGTTGAACGCGCGGTCCGCGCCCTCCTGGACGATCTGCTGCGACTGGAGGCGCGGGTCCTTCCAGTGCCAGAGCACGAGCGACGGCAACTCGTCCTCGGCGTCCGGCCCGCTGCGCGGCTGGTTGATCGTCCCGCCGGCGCCGGGCGCGCCCGGCGTGACCAGCGAGGAGCCGCGGGCGATGTTGGTGGGGCTCGGGTCGCGCGCCGCCACCTTGTTCATCTCGCGGATGCCGAAGAAGACGGCCGACAGGTCCTCGGCGAAGCGCGGCGGGCGGTCGCCGGCGATCTTCATCCCGTTCGGGAAGTCCGCTCGGCCGTTCGGGTCGAAGACCGTCTTCCGCGGGCCGGCGGCGGGGGCCGCGTTCTTCGCCTTGCCGTTAGGCTCGGCGATCGGCGTGAAGCCGGTGAACGAGACGACCGCGAAGAGCGTGTCGCGGTTGAGCGAGTCCGGCCGGCCGCGCAGCACGGCGAGCGCGAGGGTGCTGTCCGCCCACACGAGCCGGCGGTAGAGCGCCTTGTCGCTGTCCAGCGCGCGGACGACGCCGCTCCTCATGTTCCGCAGCTGCACGCCGTTGCCGACCTGGTCGCGGGCGTCGATGGTGAACGCCAGCCAGTCGCCGCTCTCGTCGAAGTTGAACTCGCCGACGTTACCGACGTTGACCATCTCGCCGGTGCCGAGCGCGTAGAGAAGCAGGTCCGTCCCCTCGACGCGGCCGGCGCCGGCCGCGAGGGCGGCACCGGCGGCACCGGGCGCACCGCCACCGGGCGCGGCACCCGGGCCGCCCGCGGCGCCGGCGGCACCCGCGGCCTCGGGCGGCGACATCTGCATGGCGATCCACCCCGGCGTGTCGCCGTTGAACGCGAAGCGCCGCACGCGCTCGAACTCCTTCTTCTCGCCCGTCGCCAGGTTCACGAGCGCCAGCTTGGTGACCGTCGGCCGGCGCGTTGTCCGCGCCCGCCGCGCCTCGGCGGCGGTCGGGTAGACCATGAACGCGGCCCACTTGGCGTCGCCGGAGAGGGCGAGCCCGCTCCCGCCGCCCACGCCGGCGAGCGCCGCCGGCGGCCCACCGCCGCCCGCGGCGGGCGCGGTGCCGATCGGGAACTTGAGCTCCTTCCCCCCCTCGGCGGTCTGCCGCAGGATGACGGTCGCGTCTCCGTCGTTGGGCGCCAGCACGTAGCCGAACCACGTCCCGTCGTTCGAGAGCGCCGGCGTCCGGATGTTCTTCCACGCCTTGAGGTCGGCGGTGGTCATCTGCCGGTTCGTCCCCTGCGCCGCGGGCTGTGGGGACGGCTGCGTCTGCTGGGACCGGACGGGAGCGGCGAGCGCGGCGCACACGATGACGCCGCTGGCGAGGAAGACTCGCTGAGGCCAACGCATAGACGGATCCTGGTGGGAGGGGGGTGCTGCGGACCGCGGGTGAGGCTCGGGCAGGCCGTTCAAGCTACAACGGGCGTCAGGGATACGCACGGGTGCTGTCAAACGTGGGGCAGCGCTCACGGACGGTGAGTCACCGGCCGGCGGCGAAATGATTCCCGTCGCGCCGTCGCCTGGCACATCATCGCAGGTCCATAACTGCTTTCGTGCGGATGAGGCGGATCACGGCCGGATGCATCTCGATCGCCCCTCCTGGCGAATCCGACCATCTGACCGGTCAGTGTCAAAAGCATCTTGCGATGGCTGCCAGGTCAGAGGAACTGCTCCGGCTGTGGGAGCGATCCCGACGGATCCGGCCGTTCTCCGGCTCATCCGTATCAAATCAGTTATGGGCCGCCGGTGACGACCCGGCCACGGCGCGTTGGCGGTCGGGCCGGCGCGACGTCACCAGCCTGCCCCGCTCACCGCCGACGCGCGAGGAGCTGCTCGAAGCGCGGGTAGCCGCGCAGCGGCGTCCAGAGCGGGTCCGTGCGCAGCGAGGCGACGGAGACAGTGGTGGGCGCGTCGAGGGCCTGCTCCAGGAGGGCGACCGATTCGTCCCGCGAGCCGACCAGCGCGTAGGTGACCGCGTTCATCAGCAGCACGTCGGACCACGCGAGCGCGTCGCGGGTGGGGGGCATGAGCTCCCGAGCCACCTGCGCCGAGCTGATGGCGGCCTCCTTGCGGCCGGCCAGCGCGTTGAGCCAGCCCACGATGGCGTGGAGGCGCGCGTCGGCCTGGCCGGTCTTGAGAAGCGGGGCGCCGGCGACGAGGAGCGAGTCCGCGTAGACGCGGGCCAGCTCCGGTCGCCACAGCCGGTAGAGGAGGACGCGCGAGTAGAGGTAGCCGACGCGGTTGTTGGCGAACGCCGACGCCGGGACGCGCGCGAGCATGACGAGACTCGTGGTGTCCAGCACGCGGATCGCTTCGTCGAAGCCGTCGGTGCCCGCCACGCGGTCCGGGCCGAAGTGGCGGAGCGCCGCGCGCGCCGTCTCCGCCGCGCGCGCCGACTCGCCCAGGAGCATCTGGACCCGCACCTTCGCGACGTACGCGTCAATGGCGTTCGAGTCGGCCGCGAACGCGCGGTCGGCGTAGTTGAGCGCCGCCGCGTAGTCGCGCGTGAACATGAGCGCGCCGGCCGCACTGACGTTCGCCTCCACGGAGCGCGGGTCGAGGTCGGCCGCGCGGCGCACCTTGCCCACCGCCTCCGCCCAGCGGCCGCGCCGCGCCAGCAGTGCCGAGGTGTGCGAGAGGATGTAGCTGTCGTTCGGGCGGCCGCGCTCGGCGATGGCGAACTCGGAGGCCGCGCGGTCGAAGTCGCCGGCGCTCTCGAAGTGGACGCCGAGCGCCAGGTGCGCCTCGGGCAGCGTGGGGTCGAGAGCGAGCGCCGAGTCGGCGGCGCGGCCGGCGGCGGCGAGGCGCTGCTCCGTGTGGTCGTAGTAGCCGTCGTACAGCTCCTGGTCGGCGAGCGCGCGCTTCGCGTAGGCCAGTGCGAAGCGCGGGTCGAGCCGCGTCGCCTGGTCCAGCAGCATCGACGCCTGCGCGACCGACGCCGGACTCATCGCCTCGTGCGTCCGCAGCCGCTCGCCGCGCATGTAGGCGCTGTACGCCTCGAGGTTCTCCGTCGGCCGCGCGTCCATGCGGCGGCGCTCCGGGTCGGCCAGCGTCACCGTCAGCGCGCCCGCCACCCGCTCGGCGATCTGCGACTGGACGCCGAAGACGTCGCTCAGGTCGGCGTCGAAGCGGTCCGACCAGAGGTGGCTGTCGTCGCGCACGCGGATGAGCTGCGGCGTCACGCGCACGCGCCCCTTCCCGTCCCCGCCGTGCTCCCAGCGCACGCTGCCTTCGAGGATGTAGTCGGCGTGCAGCTCGCGCGCGATCTCGCGCAGCGTCTTGGTGGACTGCCGGTACTGGTCGGCGCTGGTGCGCGAGATGACGCCGAGCCCGGAGAGGCCGGCGAGCCGGCTCGTCAGCTCCTCGGTGACGCCGTCGGCGAAGTAGGCGTCCTCCGGCGGCCCGAGGTTCTTGAACGGCAGCACCGCCAGCGTCTTCCAGCCGGCCGGCTCGCCCTCGGCGGCGCGCGGCGTGAAGAAGAAGCGGGCGAGGAACCCGCCGGCGAGCAGCCCGGCGAGCGTGAAGAAGACGAGCGCCGTTCGGCGGCGGCGGCGCCGCTTCGCCATGCCGACGCGCATATGCGGGTCGGTCGGCATCGGCAGCGCCTGCAGCAGCTCGCCCGCCGTGGCGAAGCGCTCGGCCGGTGAACTGGCGAGCGCCTTGTGCACCGCGTGCGCGAGCGCGCGCGACACGTCGGCGCGCAGCGACTGGAGCGGCGGCGGCGGGTCGCTGAAGTACGCCGTCGCCAGCGCGTGCGGCGTCGGCCCCATGTACGGCTGGCGGCCGGCCAGCATCTCGTACGCGACCACGCCGAGCGCGAAGACGTCGGCGCGCGCGTCGACCGTCGGGTCGCCGGCGAGCTGCTCGGGGGCCATGTAGCCCGGCGTGCCGATGCCGAGCCCGGTGCCCGTCAGGCGCTCGCCGGTCGCCACCTGCTGGAGCGCGCGGGCGATCCCGAAGTCGCTGAGCACCGCGTGCCCGCCGGAGAGCAGGATGTTCTCTGGCTTGATGTCGCGGTGCACCACCCCCCGCGCGTGGGCCTGCGCCAGCGCGCCCGCCACCTCGCGCAGGATGCTCAACGCGTCGTGGACCGGCAGCGGGCCGTCGAGCGTCAGGCGCTCGCGCAGCGAGCTTCCCTCGACGTACGGCGTCACGTAGTACAGAATGTCGCCGCGTGCGCCCGCCGTGAGCACCGGCAGGATGTGCGGATGCTGCAGGTTGGCGGTGAGCATGATCTCGCGCTGGAAGCGCGCCTCGCTCACGCCGCTCACCAGTTCCGGCGGCAGCACCTTGATCACCACCCGCCGCGACAGCGACCGCTCGACGGCCAGGAACACGCGCGACATGCCGCCGCCGCCAAGCTCGCGCTCGATCGCGTAGGCGTCGCCGAGCGTTTCCTGCAGCTCGTCCTGGAGGGCGGTGTCCATCGGGCCGGCGGTGGGAGGGATCAGCCGGGAGATCGGGGCGCGTCTACAATACGAGCCGCGCGTCTCCGCTGCCAGACGTCATCGGCCCGGTTGTCGCTCGCGCCGCGCCTGCTTGACGCCGCGACGTCCGGCGGTGCACACTGTGGCTGCCTCCCCCCTCGCCGGTCCCCTCCTCCCTTCCGGGACACGCGCCGATCCGCATGGCGACGCATCGGGAACAGGACACATCAGCGAGCGACGGCGCGCGCGGGCCATCCCCGGCGGCGCGGCGGCTGCTCTGGATCCTCGCGTACTACGCGCTCATGGGCGCGGCGCTCGCGCTGGCATGGCGCGTGTCACCGGCCGTGCGCGAGCTCGTCCAGTCGGACCGGCTGCGCGCGCTGGCCGAGGGCGGCACGGCGTCGCGGTCGCAGAACCTCACCAACGCGCTCGCGGCGGCGGAGGGCGCGACCGGTGCGCCCGGCACGATCACGCTGCTCGCCCTGCTCGGCGCGCTGGCGACGGCGCTGCCGGTGGCGTGGGTCTACTCGCTGACTCGGCGGCGGAAAGGGTTCGACCAGTCGATGGTGCACACGATCATCCTGCTCCCGGTCGCGGTCGCGGGGATGGTCGTGCTCATCCAGAACAGCCTCGCGCTCGCCTTCAGCCTGGCGGGCATCGTGGCGCTGCTCCGCTTCCGCAACACGCTCGACGACACCAAGGACGGCGTCTACGTGTTCGTCGTGACGACCGTCGGGATCTCGGCTGCGACCGGCGTGCTGGTCGTCGGCATCGTCTCGTCGATCGTCTTCAACGCGCTCGTGCTCGGGCTCTGGTGGGTGGACTTCGCCCGCGAGCCCACGCCGGGCATCCGCGGGGGCATCCGCCGGCTCGCCCGCCTGCCGGCGCTCACGCCGGTGCGTGCCCGCCCGGCCGCGGCCCGCGCCGGCAACGGGCACGGCACCGAGGCCGCGCGCACCGGTACCGCCGCGGCGTGGCGCCGCCAGCTCGGTGCCGGGCACACCGCCGAGTTCGCGGCGCCGGACGGCCAGTTCAACGCCCGCATCCGCGTGCACACGATGGATGCGCGCGCCAGCCAGCCGGTGGTCGAGGGGATCCTGAACGAGCAGGCCAAGCGCTGGGAGCTGGTAGGCGTGATGCCTGACGACGCGGGTCGTGTGACGCTCAAGTACCTCCTGCGACTGCGCAAGCGCGCCCGCGGCGAACTGCTCACGGCCGTGCGCGAGCGAGGGGCGCCGCAGGTCGTGGGCGTGGAGTTCCGCTGACCGCGCCGAGGACCGCCGAGCCGTGACTCGCTCCCAATTCGACGTCCGTTGGGATGTGCCGACGCCGGAGGCGCTCCGCGGCCTCACGACGGAGGCGCTGCCGCTCGGCCTCCAGGCTGGCGAGCCGCGGCGCGCCTTCCACCGCGACCTCTACTTCGACACCGCCGACGGCGCACTCCGGCAGCGCGGCGCCGCCTGCCGCCTCCGCCTCCGCTCCGACGGCCGGCAGGAGCTGATGGTGTCGATGCTCGAGGATGCGGCCGGCCGGATCGACTTCACGCGGACGGCGGCCGACGTCGAGGCGGCGCGGCCGGAGGAGGTGCTGGCCGGCGCCAGCGAGCCCGCGCGCGTCCTCCGTTCGCTCGTGAACCCGGGCGCGCTCTCCGCGGAGCTGGAGCTGGAGGTCGAGCGCCACGTCCGCGAGACGACGGCCGGGTGGCTGCGCCGCCCGCGCTTCCGGCTCACCTACGACGTGGTCACGGTGCGCGCCGCCGGACTCGCCCGCACCTTCCAGGAGCTCGGCGTCGGCGAGCTGCGCGGCGGCCGCCCGTCGCTGGACGACCTCGCCCGCGCCGTGGGCGAGCGGTACGCCCTGCGCGCGGTCAACGTCGACAAGCTGGTCCGCGGCTCGCAGATCCGCGCCGCGTTGGAGAGCGAGGCGCTGGCGCGCGGCGTGGGCGCGGGGCGGTGGGTGGCGGTGGTGGCGCTGGACGGCGCGCGAGTCGCCTGCTTCACCGAAGGCGAGGTCCCGCGCCTCCCCGTGTCCGAGGGGAGCGGCGAGGACGCCTGCCGCCACCTCATGCGCCGCGTGTTAGGCAGCGCCGCCGGCGACCTGCACCTCCTCTCCACCGTGCTCGGCGAGGGGCGGCTCCGCTGCCTGGAGGTCTGGGTGGCCAATCGCGTGGACCGCAGCGGCCGGTCGGCGGTGGAGGGGCCGGTGGCCTGGGTGCCGCTCGGCGACCTGCTGGCACGCGCGGCCTCGGCGGAGATCCAGGACGCGCCCACGCTCGCCGCGCTCACCACCGTCTCGCGTTCGGCGCTCTTCCCGCGGCTGGCCGCCGCGGCGCAGGAGGACGCCCGCGCCGAGGTCTCGCCGACGATCACCGCCGAGCTGCGCGCCGCGCTCCCCGGCGGGCCGGGCCGCGCCACCGCGTTAGGCGGCGGGCCGCTGCTGGACCCGGACCAGAGCCTGCTCGCGTTCAACACGCGCGTCCTCGAGCTGGCCGAGGACGCGTCGGTGCCGCTGCTGGAGCGGCTGCGCTACCTGTCGATCGTCAGCGGCAACCTCGACGAGTTCTTCATGGTGCGCGCCGGCCGCCTCAAGCTCGAGGGGCCCGAGTCCGCCGCCGAGGACGACGGGGACGCCGCGGGCGGCGACCGCGCCGCGGCGGTGGCGCGGGCGGCGCGGGCGCTGGTGGCGCGGCAGTACGCCTGCCTCGAGGCCTGCCGGCCGGCGCTCGCCGCGCACGGCATCCGCGTGCGCGCGCCCGGCGAGCTGGACTCGGCGGGGCGCGAGTATCTGAAGACGTACTTCCGCTCCACCGTCTTTCCGTACCTCACGCCGCGCGCGATCACCAACACGCCCGGCCACTCGCTGCCGGTCATCCCGGACCGCCTCCTCTGCTTCGCGGTGCTGCTGCGCGACGCCAACGCCGGCGGTCCGCTGCACGTGGCCGAGCTGACCATCCCGGCGGCGCTCCCGCGCTTCGTGAAGCTGCCCGGCGGCGACGAGTTCGTCGCCATCGAGGACGTCATCCGCCCCGAGCTGGCGATGGCGTACCCGGGTCGCCGCGTCGAGCACGCGTCGCTCTTTCGCGTGACGCGCGACGGCGGGCTGGACGGGGACGAGCGGCGCGCCGGGAACCTCGCGCAGGCGATGGAGGAGTGGACCGAGAGTCGGCGCCACCGCCCGGTCGTGCGCGTGGAGGTCGAGCGCGCCATGCCGGCCACGCTCCGCGAGCTGCTGCTGCGCGAGCTGCAGCTCGAGCCCGGCGCCCCGCCCGGCGCGCTCGGCCCCGCCGACATGTACGAGATCGGTGGGCTCATGGACCTGGGCGCGCTCAAGGAGCTGGCGAACGTGTCGCAGCCGGCGCTCAAGTTCGCACCCTTCGAGCCGAACTGGCCGCTCCCGCCAGCGGAGTCGCTCTGGGAGACGCTGCGCGAGCGGGACGTCCTCGTGCATCACCCGTACGAGGACTTCCGCGGCACCGTGGGCCGCTTCTTCGAGGAGGCCGCGGACGACCCCGACGTGGCCGCGATCAAGGTCACGCTTTACCGTTCCGGCGAGCGCTCGCCGATCGTGGACGCGCTGCTGCGCGCGGCGGCGGCGGGGAAGGACGTCTCCGTGTTCGTCGAACTCAAGGCGCGCTTCGACGAGCAGCAGAACGTCCGCTGGGCCAAGCGCATGGAGGCCGCGGGCATCCACGTCGTCCACGGCGTGCTGGGCGTGAAGAACCACGCCAAGGCGGCGCTCGTGGTCCGCAGCGAGAACGGCGTCCCGCGCCGCTACGCGCACGTGGGCACCGGCAACTACAACGCGACCACCGCGCAGTTCTACACCGACCTCGGCGTGCTCACGGCGCGCGAGTCGCTGTGCGCCGACGTGCACGACCTGTTCAACGCGCTCACCGGCTCCTCCGTCCCCACGGTGCACGCGTATCGCGAGTGCCTGGTGGCGCCGAGCGGGCTGCTGCCGGGGCTGCTCTCGCGCATCGAGCGGGAGGCGGCGCACGCGCGCGCGGGGCGCGCCGGGCGCATCCGCATGAAGCTGAACGGGCTTTCCGACCGGGAGGCCATCGACGCGCTCTACCGCGCCTCGCAGGCCGGCGTGACCGTGGACCTGGTGGTGCGCGGGATCTGCACCCTCGCGCCGGGCGTGCCCGGCCTCTCCGAGCGCATCCGCGTGGTGAGCCTGCTCGGCCGCTTCCTCGAGCACGCGCGCGTGGTCGCGTTCGACAACGGCGGCGAGCCCGAGTACTTCATCGGCTCGGCCGACCTGCGCCCCCGCAACCTGCGCCGGCGCGTGGAGCTGCTGGCGCCGATGCACGACCCCGCGGTGCGCGCGCGCCTCGACGCGCTGCTGCAGATGGAGCTGGCCGACCCGACCGCCTTTGACCTCCGCGCCGACGGGAGCTACGTGCGCCGCCGCGCCGCGCCGGACGCGCCGCGTCGCAGCTCGCAGGGCGACCTGATGGCCATGGCCGCCGACGCCCGCGCCGCCGCGGCGGTCGG
>JADMIO010607285.1_pt1 | contig 14650 bp, 13 predicted proteins | sample 8958161 | NCBI WGS metagenome assembly JADMIO01 (sample SAMN16585339, study PRJNA669376) | soil metagenome | isolation source: Crop rotation soil | place: USA: Cullars Rotation, Alabama | collected 2011 | reverse complement strand
ACAACTTGTCCACGTGGAATTCTAAGCTTAGGATCCCAATGTGCTGGAAAGTTCGATCTGGCCCAACGTGTAATCTAACCCAAGTTCATCACGGACGCGCCGCTGCAAGCTTTCGGTGCCGATGGCGAACGAACCGGCGGGTGCAGGCTTCCGCGCTTTCACCCGGTCACGATATTTCTCCAGGGCGCGCTTGAGACTGGCAACCTCACGAGCGGTGTCGGGCCTTGGCTCCGCCTTGGTCAGGAATTGGCCCACACTGTCCGCGAGCACCAATCCACCCGCAACGGTTTGTTCCATGATCCGCAACCAAACCGGGTCGGGCGTTTTGGCCAATGCGCTTGCCTCCTCCAGAAACCGCGGCGCTTGCTTGACGAGTGATCGGAGGTTTGTCGCCGCACGGCGCGGCTCATCATCGCCGCGCATCAACTCATGGAGCAGCACATGCAGCAACTGGTCCGGCGCGTTTGGTTCCAGTTCGTGCCGTCGCCGAGCATGATCCTCTGACTCCTTCAGTAAGTGACTGCGCAACGCCAATCGATCGAGCTGCTGCTCGTTCTTCAAATCGCGCGGCGAAATGGTATCGAGAGCGGTGAGGGCTTTCTGCCGTTCAGTCTCGCGCTGGGCCAGGAACCGGGCATTCAACTGGTCCAGCTTTCCCTCACCTGACCGCAAACCCCCGTAGGTCACGGCGAACATCGGCAGGTCTTCGAGCAGTTTCTCGAAGTAGCGATCGAGTAATCCTTCGAATTTATTCTCTATCATTGTTTCAGTCTTTGGTTCATCAAGCAGCGCCATTTCACAATGGCTGGAGTTCGGACCGCGGCTGTGTCGAAGACCAGCCGCGGCGCGTTCGAGTTGGCGGTTGCATCCGATTGGACTTTCGTGTGCTACCCCCAAGGGCCACGCGCTGCGGCTGGTCTTCGACACAGCCGCGGTCCGAACTCCACCGTCTGCGAATACGTTCCGCTATTCATTACGCTTCATTGACCTTTCCGCCCGGGAAAAGTTCTCGCTTCCGCCGCACGTGATCGAAAAATTCTTCTGCCACCATGAACCCGGCGCATCGCCCTGCCCCGCAACGGCAGGGATAGTTGCGATAGTCTTCGAGATCATAACCATAATTGAAGGTCAATTCTTCGCCGGGAACGATGTCGCGGAGAGCGATGATCCAGATGTGCTCGCTCTCGAGCAGCGCCTCGCAATTCGGTTCGCAACTGTGATTTATGAGGCGAGCGGGGTTCCACTCCACATTACCATCGAGATCAAATTGATCGCTGACGCAGAAAATGTATTCATTCTGCTGTTCACAGCAGCGGAGCGATTCCGTCTTCGAAATCTTTTGGCCAACGTATTCGAGAATACGGGCGCCAGTTGAAAGCGGACGCTGCGCAAAGACGCCCTGGCCATGGATCGGAGAGGGCCCGATGACCCATGATTCTGGAGTTGCAGCGCGATCCTCCCGCTCACCAGGTTTGATCTGGCACTTCAAATCCATATTGACGGACGAATTCATTGATGGGCGCGCGAATCCGCACCCGCTTGCGCGTGAAGGGATCATGATACGCCAAAGCAACCGCGCGCAAGCCCAAGGCTTCTTTTGACTTTCGTGAGGAACCGTAAAGTTCGTCGCCGACGACCGGGTGGCGGGCTGCGGCCAGGTGCAGTCGAATCTGGTGGGTGCGGCCGGTGTGCGGCCGGGCTTCAATCAAGGAGCGTTGGTTGAGGATCTGTAAGACGCGAAAGCCGGTTTCCGCATCCTTGCCCTGGCGCTCATCCAGCTTCATCAGTCCGTGGCGCTTCGGATCGGGTCCGGTTTTGGCGTGGCAAGTCCAGCTTTGTCGGCTCGGCGCTCCTTCCACGACTGCCAGATAAACCTTCTCGATGCGGCGACCTTCGAATAATCGCGTGAAGGCCTGCACGGCGCCAGGGCTCTTCCCCAGCAACAGGATGCCTGTCGTGTCCGCGTCCAGGCGATGGATATACCGAAGGCTCTTCAATCCACGAGAACGCGCCCAGAAATCGCGAGCGGCGATCGATGAGGTCAATGCTGCCTGAAGATTGCGCCCGGTGTTCTGCCAGGACATGGGCACGAGCATCCAGCCCGGGGGCTTGTCAATCGCCATGACCGCCCGGTCCTCGTAAAGGATTGGGATCCGTTCGCCGGTGGGAAGTTCGATTGAATCTGTCCGCGCCACGTGATGAGGATAGCCGCGAGCCGGAAGCAAAGTCGATGCCTCGAGGTGGTGTGGCGGATCCTCAGGGCGTGAGGACGGAAATCTCGGAGGGATCGGTGAAGGTTTTCCACAGACTCGGTGGGAGGCCTTCGAAGGCTTTGCTGAATCGTTCCTGTTGCGCGCCACCGCTCAGGTCGCGAATGAAGATATGACTGACCTGGTCGGGAAATTGTTTCGCGAGGGCAGCATAGATTTCAGGGTCCTGCTCCCCCGAATCGCCCATGAGCACGAACTTGCGATGGGGGAAACGTTTCATGAGCGGTTCGATGACGCCCGGCTTGTATTGATCCGGGTTCTCGAATAGCGCGAAGAAGGTCTTGTCTTTGATATCGACGGTTTTGAGGAAGAACGCGCCGGGCGGGAAATTGTTGTCGTGAATAAAATCGGCGAGTGGGGCATAGAGCTGCCACGGACTGGCGGAGACATAGAAAAACTCCGCGTGATTGGTGGCCGCCCAGCCGCGATACAGTTCGGGCATGCCGTCAACGGCTTTGAAAGGGAGCAGGAAGGTGTTTCGGAAGGCGGCGCCGCGATTGCCGACAGCTGTGACTTTGATCGTGTCGTCGATGTCGGAGATGACGATCACGCCCGCTTCGTCCACGTAATGGATGTCACCCGTGAACTGCCGGGTGTCGTTCGGTTTGAGGACGAGTTGGAAATTAGTGACGCTTTGGCGCAAGGCTTTGATCTCGGCTTCGGTGAAGGTGAGAGTGCCGACGAATTGGCCATTGGCCTGCGACTTGCCGATTTTGTAAATGGTATTGTCCAGCCGGATGACGATTCTTCGGCCGCCTTTCTCGTCGATCATGAAGAGCCGTGCCCGTTCCTTGAAAAGCTTGTTTTCGGCGGCGGTGAAGTGGACGTGATCGAGGGCGAGGATTTGGCGCAAGAGAGCAATGGGGATGACGCGCTTCTCGGGTTCAAAGACGCAGCCGTGGAATTGGATTTCCCACTTCCCTTTTGCGATCGGGTACGCGAGCGCGGGGTAGAAGACCACGTCCTGATCGGCTTTGAGATTTGACGTTTGGGCGGAGGACGAAGAAGGGATGAGAAGAAGGAAGAGGAGAGAAGGGAGAAGGGAGAGCGCAAAGGCCAGCGTCAATGATGAGCGAAAAATGGCCTGACAGCATTTGACAGGTCCGAAGGCCGCTCGCAGGACGGACGAATTTAGAGTCTGCCCATGAACGATCTGGAATTTTCGCCTGCCTTCGGGAAAGCGGCAGAGGACAGCCGCAGTCCAAGACCTGGCGGAACGTCTTGCGCCCAATGACTCGCGGTAGCGTCTTGGAGTGCGGCTGTCCTCTGCCGCTTTCCCGATCAGTTGCCTTAACCGATCCACGCGACGATCCCACTCGAGAAGCGAGTTCTCAGTCTGCCAAGGAACGGAGCGCGATCGTTGCAGAATGGCACATGAAGTTAGAGTCTCCTTACGTCGTCTCCTACAATGAAAGAATGGGTGGAGCGAAGGAAGCCGCCGCGTTGGCTCCTTACGGACGAGGCAATCCCCTGCCCTGTTTTGTCCGGGAGCAGACGAGCGAATCGGTGCCGCGATTTCGGCCATGCTGAATTGGATTCGTTCGCGGAGGGTTCTGTCAAGCCCCGCAGGAGTGTGGAGCGGCGCGATTGGGTCCACCAGACACGCTGAAGCGTGAACAACAAACAAGCGGCAATGGCAGCGGACACGCTGAAGCGCGAACAACAAACGAGCGGCGCGCTGCAGGCGCCGGACACGCTGAAGCGTGAACAACAAACGAGCGGCGAGCGGCGGAGTGCGGCGCCCTACCTGAATGGCGGTTTTGACATTGAGGGAAATTCGTTGAGATTGCGTGGACGGGTGAGATAGTTGAAACGGTATGGCCTACGCGCAGACATTTTTGAAAGGGCAGTTGTTGCTCGACAGCGGCCAGTTGCGCGGCTCGTTTTTTCAACGAACGGTCCTGCTCATCTGCCAGCACGACGCCGAAGGCGCTTTCGGTCTGGTCCTGAACCGCACCACCGGCAGCAATGTGGGGGAGATGATTGTCGCCGATCTTCCGGACACGCTGAAAGAGTTTCCGCTGTTTCTGGGCGGACCGGTCCAGCCTTCGGCACTGAGCTTTCTTTACAGCGACTCGTTCATTCCGGATGCCAACGTGATTCCGAACTTGAGCCTCGGTCATTCGCTCGATTCGCTGCGCGACATCGGCGAGTCGTTTTCGCCGGATCGAAAAGTGAAGATGTTCGCAGGGTATGCGGGCTGGAGTCCCGGGCAACTTGAGGATGAAATGAAGAAGAACGCCTGGCTCACTCACCCGGCGTCGTTGGACCTGATTTTTGAAACCAAGCCGGACAAACTGTGGGAGAAGATCCTCCGATCGAAGGGGGGCAAGTATCTGCTGCTCGCCCAGATGCCGGAGGATCTGTCGATGAATTAGGATGTGATGCCGGCCGTTTGTGAAGATGGCGGGGGTTGGTTCGCGGATTGTTGGGCACGGGTCTCACTGGCTTTGCCGTAAATTTTGCGCAGAGCGGCTTCCCATTCGGGTTCGATGGTTGGAGTTTCGGGCGGCGGAGAATCAGCAGGATCCAGGGGCATGCCGCAAGCTCGCCGGCCGAGGATCGAAGCGAGATCAAAGAGTTTGGTGAGGTCGGAGACCTTGATACGACCGGGGTGCTCACGCAACTCGCGGGCGGCGGCACGGGCCGCCTGGATCATTTCTTCGTGAAGAGCCCATTCCTGCTCGCGGAAACGCTCGGCGCGCTTTTTCCAATCGGCGATTTCGTCGCTGAGAAGCTGATCGAGAGCGCTGCTGGTAAGGTTGGCGCGGTGATTATCGAAGGCGGCGGCGCGCGATTTCCATTCGTGACGAGAAGCGAGCCGGCGCAGACGATGGATCGGGCAGTTAAGCTGGGCGGCGGCTTTACGGAACTGGCGTGATTCAGGGAGCTGGAGCCAACTCACGAAGAGTTGGTAATCGGTGGCCGGTTCGTCGAGGCGACGGGACCAGGGGGTGGGGGACGAAGAAGTTGATGGTGGGGAGTTGGGGGCGGGGAGTCGAGCGCCGAGGGTCGAGGGTCGAGAGCCAATCGGTAGTTGAGGGTTGTTGGTTGAGGGTTGAGAGGCGGGGCCGGGGAGTCGAGCGTCGAGGGTCGAGGGTCGAGAGCCAATCGGTGGTTGAGGGTTGTTGGTTGGTGGTTGAGAGCTTGGGCCGGGGAGTCGAATGTCGAGGGTCGAGGGTCGAGAGCCAATCGGTGGTTGAGGGTTGTTGGTTGATAGTTGAGAGCTTGGGCCGGGGAGTCGAGGGTCGAGCGTCGAGGGTCGAGAGCTCGTAATTGGTTGAGTGTTCGTAGTTGATAGTTGAGAGGAAGTGGCGATTCCAGAATCGGACTGAAACTGACCGGAATCGGACCGTTTTTTCGATTGTCCATCAGCGTTGATATCGGCTGCGGCGGTGGGCGGCAACAGCGAACCTGGCGATGACATTGCTGGAGTTGAGGTCTGCGATGGGACCGGAACGGGCACGGAGGAATCTGGCACTGACGGTTGATGGGCTGGCGGTGGCGCGGTGGGCGCCGGAAGCGGATTGGCAGGCTCCGGCTCGGGCGGCATCAGCGGGCGACGAACGCGTCGGACGAGTAGCATAAAATTATTCCATTGGTTTCGAATCAGGGACTCGCGGAGCTCGTCCTTCCATGTGAAGCTGGTCGGGGCTGAACTCAGCAAGCAGACGTTCGGAATCATGGAACTCCATGATTCGCCGGACCAAAAAACAGAGCTGTTGTGACGTGCGCGGCTGACGGCCCCAAAACGCCATATTCGGGCGGAGACGGGCGGCAGAACGGCGACGAACGTGAGCGGCGAAACGTTGAGCGGGACGAGTGGATTTACGCATTCCAGTCCTGGATAGCGGGCCGGGATTCGTCGTCGCGTGAGAGTTCGACACCTTCGGTGAAACGGGTGGGACCGCATTCACGATCGATACGGCGACGCAGTTGCTCAGCCATCGTTTGGAGACGAGGTGTGGGAATGGAAGCCAGGTCGCGCCGAGCGAGTTCGGTGTCGAGCCGGGTCAACTGTTCCATGAGCGATTTCAGCCGGTCCTGTTTGGAAGCGAGCGTTTGGTCCACAAAATCCTCCCACTCGATGGCGCGGAGATTCTGGATGAGATGCTGGTGCTGTTTACTCCAAAGGATGAGCGTGCTTTTGGCGACCCGAAGCTTTTCGGCGATGCGGGCGAAACTGATGCCCTGGGAGCGCAGTTCGATAAACTGCTGAATCGTTTCCTGATCTTTCATAAGCAGACCTTTCTCGATCGGAGCTTTTTGGCCTTACTGGGGCAGGCTCCGGCGTTTCGAGGAACAACGGGTTCCAGCGAAACAATGGATTCAGGAGTTGAAGGATTATGGATTCAGGAGTTCAAGGGTTATGAATTCAGGAGTTCAGGAAGTGAAGGTATTAAGGAGTATACGAGTTCAGGATTTCAGTGGCTGGACGCTGCTGAGGCGTATCCACCATCCCTCTCTCACCGAGAAAGGCCCAGCAGAGCGCTGGGGGTTACTCAATTCCCACCGGGAATTATTTCACCGGTCAAACCGATTCCGCACCGCGGAATGATTTGACGGCAGTGAGAATTGCACAGCGGGATTTCGGTGTCAAGCGTTGATGAACAAAAAAACGAAAGCGAAACCATTGAAACGGTTACAGTCGCTGAGCCGGATTAACACCCAACTGAAGTTGGGTGTTAATGAGAGAAGCCCGCGCAACCAAACAGAGAACAACCGAAAGAGCTGATTGAACAGAAGGGGAACTGGACGAATTTTTAACAGAAGGAAACCAAGGGAACGAAGATCTGATGGGAAGGTTCGAGCACGAAATTGGCCAAAGACGCGAAGTCTGCAAAGTTGTATTGAAAATGGAGGATGAAATTCCGAGTTTTGGCAGAGCGCTGCCGGAGCAGGACAAGTTCGGGACGGGAAAGGTGAAGCTGGTGAAGGTAGGTAGCGGGGCGGGACGCTCCGGGAACTCGCAGCCGAGGACGGCTACGCTACTCTGGAGGGATTGGAATTCGCAACCGAGTCAGAGTCTCCTGACGTCGCCTTCTACAATTTCTGACGATTGTGATGTTCCCGTTGTTTACGGAGGGGGACAAACGAGAACGCGATAGAAGCGGCCGTCGGAGGCGGGAGTGGGATCCGTGACTCCAGCGATTTCGGTAAATGCCTGGACCGGCGGGGCAAGGTCGAGCCAGGGGCTGCCCAGGACGTCCTGGAACTGGAGGCGATAGCTTTGACCCGGAATGCTGGTCCACGCGATGGAGGGCAGGTTATTTGAGAAGTTCAGGGAGATAATCGAGGGCAGTTGGACCACGGACACTGTAAAGGATTGGGTGTCGGTAAGATTCGTCCGGAGAACGTCCGAAACCTGAATAGTAAAGATGTTCGTAGTGCCAGCGTCTGAGACCGAAGTAGGCCAGGTAAACAGGCCGTTTGTCAAATTGAGGGATGCGGTGCACGCGGCAGCTTGAGATAATGAGAATCTCCAGGCGGATAATGGCGGATTGAGGCCACGGACAAAGGTGGAAATCGTCAGCAGGGAGCCGGCGTGGATGGTGCGATTGGCAATCGGTGCAAGCCAGGGACCAAAACCGATCCAGTCGTCGGCAGTGACAAATGAAATTTCGTTCGAGAGTTCACTCTCGACGCCGAGTTGATTGTAAGCCGAGACGGCAAAGAAAAATGTCATGCCACCAGGGAGTCCGGAGATGGTGGCGTTCGTCTGAGAACCGACATCGAGGCGCAAATCGTAAACGCCGCTGCTCGAACCATAATAAACAGCATACCCGGCGATATCGGGAGTGGGACTGGGGAGCCAAGCCAGGGCGGCGGTCTGATCGGCATACGCTGCCGCCGATGTGCCGAGGAAGCAGATTAAGAGGAACGAGCGGTGGACGAGGGGGAGCATGGTCAGTTAATAAATCCCAAATGCCTGCCAAATCCCAAAAAATCCCAAAGTGAAAAAATCCCAAATCTGAGGAAGGGGAAATTGGGAGAAGAATTTTCAGTGCGCGCGAGAGTTTTCTGCAACGTCTGTGTCTTGAGTGTCGTGTGCAAGAAACGACGGGTTCGGACGGAACATTGTTTCGGTGCTCTGATCCGGTCTTCTCAGTGGGTGAACCTGGCAGACTGCAAGTCGACTGCAAGTGGATGCTAAAACCAGACGAAGCGTTCGGGGACGTATATGATGTCGGAAGGCTTGAGGGCAAACTGCTCGGTATCCTCACCCGAAAGCACACGCTTTAAGTTAAGCTTGAAATGCTGAGTTTGGCCGTTTTCATGGCGGATAATCGCCACTGCTTTGACGTTGGCCTTGGCGTAATCGAAACCACCCGCTTCCATGATCGCTTCGAGGGCCGTGATCGGACGATCGGAGATGATCTTTCCCGGGCGCAGGACGGCACCGGAGACGTAGACCGGGAAAGCGGATGATTCGACCGTAACCATCACTTCTTTGGCCAGCAGTTGCGAGGAATAAGCTTTCGAGAGTTCGGCTTCAAGTTCGCCAGGAGTCAGGCCGGCGGCATAAATTTCGCCCACGAGCTGCAGGGAAATCCTTCCATCCCGCCTGATCGGCTGGGTGGTATCCATTGCCGGGGCGCCTGGGAATTTGATGTGCACCGTGTCTCCCTCGTGCAGCACGATGGACTCAGGTTTCGTCTGCGTTTCATCGACCAGGCCTTCGAAATGGGGAGTTCGGCAAGCGGTGAAAGCCAGCAGGCATATGAGAGCAGCACAATGCTTCATGCTATTCTTCGTGCAGGAGGGCAGCAAAACCGCAAAACACTGCGGCCAGAAACTTGTAATGGAACGAATCGACATAGTTTTCATTATCCACTAACCGGCTCAAGGCAGCAACAGAACGCGGTAGAATTTCTGTTCATTTTGATCCACGGGATCTGATTTGGATGAATACGAGCCGCTGGCCAGGATGTCACCCGGCAGGTCGATCCAAGGCGAATCAGTGAGGTTACTGGCAGATTGGACGCGGTAGAGGCGATTGGAAATGGAAATCCAGGTGATTTGCAGAACACTGTTTGACCGGGTCAATGATTGAACGAGCGGCGCAACCGCTTGACAGCAGGAAGGTCCATCAACGACTGAGATGGTGTCCACGTACCAACCGGTGGCGCCGACGCTCGTGTCGCTGCAAAATCGCCAGCGAAGTTTGATTGTTTGGCCTGCCGCGGAAGGAGGAAGGTTAACAGTGGTGGTTATGAATCCGCCAGAGCTTCCAGTCCAGGCGGGGCGATTCGCGAGAGGATTGCCACAGCAACCCGAAATCATTTGAGTGTAGCCACCGCTAACGAATGATCCTCCGGCGGTTAGAATATCCACGAACGGGCCGTTGGCTAAGCTGATCTCGAGCACGGCGCCATCATAAAAGGTTTCGGTGTAGAAGTTATGCCTGAAGGTCAACATAGCGGAGGCGGAAGCGATGGTAATGGACGGGGAGATCAGGCTGTTGTCGCTGGGGGCATTCGGATTGCGAGCGAACACGGAATTTGCGCCTGAGTCAGCAAGAGCGGCAGTAGTGGCCCAGGCAGCGCCGGCGCCGGACCAGGACACGGCCCATCCGGTGGACAAGGCTGGTGGAGAAACCGAATCAAAATTTTCGAAGAAGATGGGTGTTCCGCCCCGTTGGCCGAGAAGGAATGAGAAGCTTACGGTGCCGAGGTAGGAAGTGCCGTCCGTAAGCTCCAGCGTAGCGTTGTTGGTTGTGCCGCAAGGACCCGTGGCGGTGAAAGTGAATGGGTGAGTATTTTCGCTGCCACCTGCGATGAGCGTGCCGTAAGCAATGGGGCCGCAGGGAGAGACAACGCCGCCTGATGACCGGAGCGTTGCAACAAGGTTGCTGGTATCGGTCAAACCCAGGTTCTTTAAGCCAAGACTCACTGTAACCGTCTCGCCGGGATCGATGAAACCATTGACGCAGGATTCGGCGAGAATGGCAAAGCTGTTGGAAACGATCAAAGGCGAGAGGACCGGGGGACCGGCAATCGCGTTGATAAGGTTGCTGCCGGCGGGCGAGCCCCAACCGGTGCAAAGATCATAACCCACGGCAGCGTAAAACTGAGTTGGACTGGCGGTCGAACAATTGTTGCCAATCGTGATGTCGTGGAAGCAGGAAGCATAAACGGAGTTCGTGCCGATTCCGTAGAGGTAGGGATTCAAAAATCCCACGACAGGACGGCCGCCGGCAATTGCCTGCTGATTCATCAAGGCGGTAAAGGCTGTCCAGAGCGGAGCGGCGCAACTGACGCCAGCGACCGAGCCGCCACTGCCATTTCCGTAAGTGGCGTAAATATCATCGGCAACCATGGCCACGTCGGGAACATTGCGCATGGAGGTTGATCCCTGATTCGAGGACATGTTGATACCCTGCTGCCATTGGGGAATGACATAAGTAGTGCTGATTCCGCCACTGCTGCCGACGCCGTTTCCCCGGTTCCAAACTGTTTCGCCAGAATAGCTCTGCCCTGAACCGCTCATCGTCAAAGCCGTTCCACCAACCTGCGTGACGTAGGGGTCATCGGATGGCGCATCCAATATCGGACCGACGAAGGCATTATGATCGCCGGTGGCGTTGAAAAACGATTGTCCCTGGGCGGCGAACTGCAAGTAAATGGCTTCTGAATCAGGGTCGTACGGTTGCCAGGTCCAGGAGCAACTGATTTGGGCGGCGAGATTGTCGTTGGCGATGCGGCTCAAGACGTCCTCAGGAATGCCGCTGGGGCCGGCTTCGTAAACGATGATTTTCGATAGGCCGGGAGCCATGGCCAGAGCTAATTCGATGTCGAGGGAAACTTCCACGTTGCCGAGGAAAGAGACAGGGATACCGTCATAACCGCCAAGCAAAACGACTTGCAACGGAACGTTCGGCAGACCGGCGGTGGCCTTGTAGGCGATAATGTCGTTGGTGTAGAAGCCATCGAATTCGACAAGCGCGATGGTTTGCCCGGCGCCGGTCAAAGAAACGCCCGGCGCATAGGCATTTCGGAAATCAGAGCCCAGATAAGTGCCTCCAGGCCCGGAACCGACGTTCGGACGTAAGCTGCGGACGGGCCTTATTTTAGGATGAGACAGTTTGTAGTTGTCAAGACCGCGAATAAACGAGATTGGAAGGTTCGGGTTGAAAGTGGGAGTGCTGTCGGGAGCGTAGAAGGTGCGTGGCTCGCTTGGATGCTGATATACCTCCATTCGAATTCTGAAGACATTCTCAATTTGTGCAACGGAAGCACTAACGTCCAGCAGCAACCGATTGGGATGGCGGCCTGTGATCGTGAAATCGTTCGCGGCGGCGAAATCAATCAGTTTTTGGAAATCAACCTCGCTTGGACCGAATCGCAATGCGAACTGTTCAGAAGTCAGAAAACGCCGATAATTGGGATTTCGAGGAGCATAAAGATCACGCACGAACTTCTCGAGAGCCGGTTTGTCGGGCAAGGGCAGACCGATCGCCAGCCTTAAACGCTCAGTCGCAGCCATTCTGGAGATTGGCGTTAACGAGCGCGTGTCGACCACGAGGCGAGTTGAAAGGGACTGATTCAGTGCTCCTCCACAAGTGATTTCTGAGAAAAGGCCGAGGAGGAGAAAGAGCAAGAAGGAAACTGACTTGTCCATAGGAACATTCCTTTCTGCGTTACAACTGGAATGAGCGCCTCCTATGGCGCAAAACCAAGTATCGCTGACGTTAAGGTGAAAATCAGAAGAAACGAAGAACTAAGATCCAGAAAGGATCAGATCGTACGAATTGAGAGAGACAATCGTTTAAAGAGAATGAGGGTGGCGCTTGCCACCCTTCATATTTTCAAAAGCAGTTGTTACTTTCGGACCTTGCGGGAGATGAACCCGATGGCAGTGAGTCCCATACCGAGGAGCATGACCGTCGTTCCGCCGTCGGGAGCAATCGTGTTGGGGTTGATTGTCGTGGAATAAAGGAGTTGATCCTGAGCAGCTCTCCCAGTGGCAGAATCCCAAAGGTTCAACACATAAACGCCATCATAACCGGTAACGGCAGCAGAATTGGCAGCATCAAAACTGCCGAAAGCTGCAACGGCGGCATCGATGAATGCGTTAGCTCCGATGTTACCTTGAGTCAAATTCTCCTGACCACCCATCAGTAACCAAATTGCGCGTTGGAATAAGTCCGCGCTGTCGTGCCGTGCGGTTCCAGAAGAAGCGTAGCTTGCGAGGCCATTGAAATTTCCGCCACTGGCAAACTGTGAGTACAGATACGCGGCACCCTTCGTGAGTTGGACATTTGAGTAAACAGAGTGATTGTTGATGTTGGCCGTGTAGGTTCCGTTCGCATAAATGTTCTCTCCGCCTTCAACACAATACGTCTGAAACGTTCCAGAGCCTGCCTGATCCTTGGCGATTCCTTGATAATCGCTCAAAATAGAAGTATTATCGGATGCGAACGTAAACTCGCCACCCACGCCGGTCTGCCACGGGCCGTAACCACCACCGCCTGTCAGATGAAGAGTAAGGGCCAGCAACTTGGGCGAGCAGAAAGCGAGTGACAGCGCGGTTAAGGTTAAGAGTTTTTTCATAAAGCGAGTCTCATTTGCAATCAGGTTTTGCGGTTACCATGTCTTTAGCTGCCAGCGTGCCAACCGACAACCATCCCGCGCTGAGGATACGGATGCCTGCATAAATCCTTATAAACACGGTATTAGCAGAATCGACTTTTTTTGATTCATAGTTTATTTTCGGGATTACCACTGAAAAGGAAACCGACGGAAAATGTAATCCGGTATCCATCTGGAAGCGTAACATGTTGATCTCGTGCGGGTTGGATTCCCGGCAGAAAAGTGTTAAGGATGCCGACGGTTTGAACCGCTACATCTTTAAGCGACCTCAGTTGTTCTGGTCTCGCGATGGGGCCGTTGGATGCCCAGCTTCTCCATCAACTCATAAAACGTTGGGCGGCTGACCCCCAATTCTGCTGCGGCAGGAGAGATTTTGCCCCCATATTTGCGCAATGCTTTCTGAACGAGATCACGTTCGACCGATTGCCGAACATCCTTGAGTGTAGGACCGGCGGGAATGCCGGAAACGTTAACTAACTCAAGATCCTCCGCAGTGAGTCGTTTGCCATCAGCCATAATAACCGCCCGTTTGATGCGATTTTCCAATTCCCTCACGTTTCCGGGCCAATTGTGGTCGCTGATCGCGGCAAGAGCGTGTTGGCTGAAGCTTAGCTTTTGTTTGTCCTGATTGGCGCAGGCACGACGCAGGAATTCCTGCCCCAGCAACCGGACGTCATTATCCCGCTCGCGCAGGGCGGGGAGATGGATCACGATGACGGCCAAGCGATAGAACAAGTCTTCGCGGAACTTTTCTTCCTCGATGGCTCTTTTCAGATCAACGTTGGTTGCCGCAATGATGCGAGTGTTAACGGGAATTTCCTGCCGGCCGCCGACGCGCTCAATGCGCTGCTCCTGCAGGAACCGCAGGAGTTTGACTTGCACCAGTGCAGGCAACTCACCGATTTCATCCAGAAACAGAGTGCCACCGGCTGCCATTTCGATTCGGCCCTTGCGTTGGACGTGAGCACCGGTGAAGGAACCCTTCTCGTGGCCGAACAATTCACTTTCCAGAAGGCTTTCGGGAATGGCGCTGCAATTGATGGCGACGAAAGGTCCGTCTTTGCGCGAGCCGCGTCGATGGACGGCGAGGGCGACCATTTCTTTGCCGGTACCGCTTTCGCCGAGGATGAGGACTGGAGCGTCGGAACCGGCGACTTTGCGAATGGTATTGAAGACACGATGCATGGGCGGGCTCGATCCGAACATTCCTTCGAAGCTCTGTTCCTGGACTTGCTGCTGCAACTCGCGATAATCGCGCTCGAGTCCGGCCAGGTGGAAAGCGCGTCTTAAGATAATTTTCAATTCGTCGAGATTGGCCGGTTTAGTGACGAAGTCGTAAGCGCCGGAGCCGATGGCCTGAAGGGCGTTGGTTTTTTCGCCCTGGCCGCTGAGGATCAGAATTTTGGCGTGGGGATCCTGGGCAAGCAGTTCGGACAGAGCGGCAAGGCCTTCATCGGCTGCGCTGGGATGGGGAGGCAGGCCAAGATCGAGGAGCACAACAGATGGGGAATGCTGTTTGAAAGCAACGATGGCGTTGGAACGGTCCTCGGCCAGGAGAATTTCATATTCTTCAGCCAGGCCCCATTTCATTTGGGTGCGTATTTCTTCGTCGTCGTCGATGATGAGGAGCGTGTTCATAAGTGCGGAGTGCGGAGTGCGGAATGCGGAATGCAAAATCGTTGAATCGTTGAATCGTTGAATCGTTGAATCGTTGAATCGTTGAATCGTTGAACCGTTGAATCGTTGAACCGTTGAATCGTTGAACCGTTGAATCGTTGAACCGTTGAA
>JADMIO011560776.1_pt1 | contig 14651 bp, 10 predicted proteins | sample 8958161 | NCBI WGS metagenome assembly JADMIO01 (sample SAMN16585339, study PRJNA669376) | soil metagenome | isolation source: Crop rotation soil | place: USA: Cullars Rotation, Alabama | collected 2011 | reverse complement strand
CTCGGGGCGTACGGGATGCCCGCGGCGATTCGCTACGACGCGGAGGCGCTCCACGCGGTCGAAGCCGCGAACAAGCAGTCGTTCGGCGTCGCGTGGCCGACGTACGACTTTTCCGCCGCGAAGCTCATCGTGTCGTTCGGCGCCGACTTCCTCGAAGGATGGGGCGCGAGCGTGCCGAACCAGCTCGCCTTCGCCGACGCGAGAGCGAAGCTCGGCACCGCGCCCAAGTTCGTCTACGTCGGTGCACGCCGTTCGCTCACGGGTCTCAACGCCGACGAGTGGATCTCGGCGAAGCCGGGCAGCGAGCTCGCGATCCTCGACGCGATCTCGGGCAGCGGCACGGTCCAGCAGGCCGCCGACGCGAGCGGCGTCACCGCCGCGACGCTCCAGAAGCTCGTCGACGAGCTCAAGGCGGCGAAGCCGAGTTTGGTCCTCGCCGGTGCGACGACCGCGAACGCGAAAGAAGTCGCGCTCGCGGCGAACGCGCTCAACCAGTCGCTCGGCAACGTCGGCACGACGGTGAAGAACGCCGCGTCGTCGCTTTCGATGGAGGGCGCCGACAATCTCGATACGGTGCGCGATGCGTTCACGCGCATGGCCGCCGGCTCGGTGCCGATCGTCTTCGTGCGCGGCGCGAATCCGGTGCACTCGCTGCCGACCGCGCTCGGTGCCGGCGCGACGGGCACCGTCGCCGACGCGTTCAAGAAGGTCGCCTTCAAGGTGTCCTTCTCGAGCTATCCGGATGAGACGACGGATCTCTGCGACCTGATCCTGCCGAGCCATCACGCGCTCGAGTCGTGGGGACTCGTCGAGGTCGTGCCGGGCACACTCTCGCTGCAGCAGCCGGTGATGGAGCCGGTGTTCGCGACGCGCGATACCGCCGACGTGCTGCTTGCCGCCGCGAAGCGCGATCCCGCCGCGGCGTCGAAGTTCACGACCGCCGATTGGCGCTCGTACGTGTTCTCGCGCTTCCCGGGTGGACAGTCGGCGATCACCGCCGCGCTCCCGAAAGGAATCGCGAACGGTACCCTGCCACGCGCCGCGGCGACTCGCACCGTCGCGTCGGCGGCTCCGAAGGCGACGGACATCGCCGCCACGCAGGGCGACTTCTACGTCGTCGTCCACCCGCACGCGGTGCTCGGCGATGGACGCGGCGCCAACAAACCGTGGCTGCAGGAGCTCCCCGATCCCGTCGCCAAGATCTGCTGGCAGTCGTGGGTCGAGATCCATCCACTCACGGCGCGCCGCATGGGCATCCAGGCGGGCGACCACATCACGGTCACGACGAGCGCCGGCAGCATCGAGGCGCCCGCGTACATCTACCTCGGCATCCGCCAGGACACGGTCGCCGTCGCGTTGGGGCAGGGACATACGAGCTACGGTCGCTACGCGTCGAACATCGGCGTCAACGCGACGAAGCTGCTTGCGTTCGCGGCGGATTCCGGCAGCGGGCTCGCGCTCACGACGTCGAAGGGACGTATCGCCACGAGCGGCGCGCGCAGTGATCTCCCGAGCACGGAGGGCTCGGCGCGCCAGCACGGACGTGGCGTCGGTCAGGCGCTGATCGCGGTGCCCGGCGCGAATGGCACGACCTTCCGCGCGGCGCCGGGCCACGGTCGCGAGATGCCGCAGGAACATCCGGCTGGTGAGGCAGCGGGCGCGGAAGCCGAGGGGGAGGAGCACCTGCCGGGCGACGCGGACCACCGCTTCCTACCCGGACTGCGCTCGCCTGTCGCGAACGACGCCCAGGGTGAGCTCGGCGACCCGACGTCGAAGGACAAGGGGATGTACGACCCGAACCACTGGTCGGGGATGGCGAAGCGGCGCTGGGCGATGACGATCGACCTGTCGCGCTGCACCGGCTGCTCGGCCTGTGTCACTGCGTGCTACGCCGAGAACAACATCCCCACGGTGGGCGCGCGCTGGCAGGGGCGCTCGCTGCGTCCGTTCCACTCGAGCGATGGCAGCGGATGGGACACGCGCCCCGGCGCGAACATCATCAAGGGCCGCGAGATGTCGTGGCTCCGCATCGAGCGCTACTTCGAGGGCGGCGAGGACGGCGTGGGCGAGTTCGACACGCGCTTCGTGCCGATGATGTGCCAGCACTGCGGCAACGCGCCGTGCGAGCCGGTGTGCCCCGTCTATGCGACGTACCACTCGCCCGACGGGTTGAACGTGCAGGTCTACAACCGCTGCGTCGGCACGCGCTACTGCTCCAATGGCTGCCCGTACAAGGTCCGCTACTTCAACTGGCACGGCTACGGCGAGGAGGCGCGCCGCCAGTACGCGTTCCCGGAGCCGCTGCATCTGCAGCTGAACCCGGACGTCACCGTCCGTGGCAAGGGCGTGATGGAGAAGTGCTCCTTCTGCGTCCAGCGCATTCGCGAGTCGGAACATCGCGCAAGCCTCGAGCATCGCACGCTGCAACCGAACGAGTTCACGACGGCGTGTGCGCAGGCGTGTCCGTCGCGCGCGATCACGTTCGGCGATGCGGCAGATGATGCGTGGGCCGTCGCGACGCTCGCGCGCGACGAACGCGCCTACCACGTGTTCGAGGAGCTCAACACCTACACGGCGGTGGTCTACTTGAAGAAGGTCATTCACCCGGCGGTGAGCTGATGGCCACGATCGCCAGACCGGTCACCGCCGACGATCCGCATCGTCGGCCAAATGTGGCCAGCGCGAACGTCCAGCTGCCCGGCGTCCGCGACTACGAGCAGGTCGACAACGACATCATCCGCACGCTCGCGCCGTCGGGCGGCTGGTTCGCGGCGCTGGGGCTCGCGGTCGCCATGTTCCTGTGGGGCGCCGGCGCCTGGGTCTACCAGATCTACTGGGGACTCGGGAACGCGGGCTACAACCCGCCGGTGATGTGGGGCGTCTACATCATCACCTTCGTCTTCTGGGTCGGCATCGGCCACGCGGGCACGCTGATCTCCGCCATTCTCTATCTGTTCCGCGCCGGCTTCCGCACGACGATCTACCGATGCGCGGAGGCCATGACCGTCTTCGCGGTCATGACGGCGGGACTCTTCCCGATCATTCACATCGGGCGTCCGTGGAAGTTCTTCTGGCTGATCCCGTATCCGAACTGGCGGCTCATCTGGCCGAACTTCAAGAGCCCGCTCGTCTGGGACGTCTTCGCGATCTCCACGTACCTCACCGTCTCGAGCACCTTCCTCTACGTCGGGCTCATCCCCGACATCGCCGTGCTGCGTGATCGTGAGACGAATCCGGTGCGCAAGCGGATCCTCGCGGTGCTCTCGCTGGGCTGGCGCAACTCCGAGAAGGAGTGGCGGCACTTCATGCGGATGTACCTGTTCCTCGCCGCGTTCAGTACGCCGCTGGTGCTCTCGGTGCACTCGGTCGTGTCGTTCGACTTCGCGATGGCGCTCACGCCCGGATGGCACGCGACGCTCTTCCCGCCATACTTCGTCGCCGGCGCCATCTACTCGGGCATCGGGATGGTGTTCACGATCATCATCCCGATCCGAAAGTTCTTCAAGCTCCAGCATTTCGTCACGATCAACCACCTCGACGCGGCGGCGAAGCTCGCGCTCTTCACCGCAATGGTCGTCGGCACCGCGTACCTCATCGAGTTCTGGGTCGCGTGGTACAGCGGCAACACGTTCGAGCAGAACTATTTCTACAATCGCGTGTTCGGCCAGTGGTGGTGGGCCGCGTGGATCCTGCTCACGTGCAACATGGTGTTCCCGCTGTCACTCTGGTCGCAGAAGCTGCGGCGCAACCCGACCTGGCTCTTCATCCTCTCGATCTTCATCAACCTCGGGATGTGGTACGAGCGGTTCGTGATCATCGTGCCGTCGCTCTCGCACGAGTTCGAGCCGTGGCAGTGGGGCGCCTACATGCCGAGCTGGGTCGACGTGTCGATCCTCGTCGGGAGCTTCGGCTGGTTCTTCATGTGGTTCCTGCTCTTCATCAAGCAACTCCCCGTGATCGCGATCGCCGAGGTGAAGGAGATCGTGCCGCCGAGGCTGCGGACGCACGCGCCGGTCACCGAGATCGACGTCAGCGGCATGCACGTGGATTACTCCCCCGAGACGCCTGGAGAGCACGAGTAATGGCGATCCTGGCAGCCTTCCGCGAGCTCGACGCCACGGTCGACGCGATCGAGGAGCTCAAGCAGCAGAACTACGAGATCACGGTCTACACGCCGACGCCGCGGCACGAGCTGGAACACGCGATTCATCCGCCGCAGAGTCCCGTGCGGCGCTTCACGCTCATCGGCGGCCTGCTCGGCGCGAGCTTCGGCTACTGGATCGCGATCTGGACCTCCGACTACTGGCCGCTCGTCGTTGGCGGCAAGGCGATCGTGACGTGGATCCCGTTCACCATCATCTGCTTCGAGACGATGGTGCTGATCGGGGCGCTCGCGACCGTCGCGGGAATGTTCATCAACTCACGCGTGCCGAAGATCACGATGACCGTCGGCTTCGATCCGCGGTTCACGCACGGCGACTTCGGCATCTACGTCGAGGCGACGCCCGATCGCGCGCGTGGCGCCGTCGAGACGCTGCGCAAGCATGGCGCGGTGGAGGTGGTCGATGCGGTCTAGCCGCCTCCTCCTGCTCGCGATGCTCGTCGCGCCGCTCGCGGCCTGCGACTGGTTCACGGACTTCAAGCGACAGCCGAAGGTCGATCCGTGGGAAGCGTGGGGCTACGACTCGGCTGGCGTGCGCACGCACGGGCAGCCCGCGTACTCGGTGCCGACGCACGGCACCGTCGCGCCGGGCTACGCCGTCTCGTACAACCAGCTGCCCGGCACGATCGACTCGCTCGCATCGCTCACGAATCCGACGCCGCCGAGCGAGGCGTCGCTCGAGAACGGGCGAAAGTACTACACGATCAACTGCCTTCCGTGTCATGGCGTGGCGGGGCCGCCACGAAGTACGGCATGGTTCCGATCAACCTTCTCACCCCGATCACGCAGAATCGCACCGACGGCTACATCTTCGGCATGATCCGCAACGGTCGCGGACTGATGCCCACGTACAACCGGATCGAGGAGTCGGATCGCTGGGACGTCGTGAACTACGTGCGCGGCTTGCAGGGTAAGCTGGGCCACGCCGTGCTCACCGGTCCCCTCGGCGCTCCGGGCGAGACGGGCGCGAAGCTTCCTGGCGCGACTCTCACCGGTCCCACGCAGCCATCGCGCTATCGTCCGACGGCGCAGACTACCGCCGTGCCGGCCGCCGCGCCGGCCGCCGCGCCGACTGCACCCGCACCCACTGCCGCACCGGCCGCGCGCGACAGCGCAGCGCGCCGCAACCCAGGAGCCCAGCCGTGAGCGCGCACGACTCACACGCGCCGACCCGCGACGAGCTCGCGCGGCTCATCACGGCGCGCCCGATCTCGAGTAGCCTCAAGCTCGCGTGCATCGTGCTCGCTGCGCTCGGCTTCGCCGCGTTCCTCGTCGGTGCGGCGATGGGCAACGCACGTGCGTGGCAGGCGTTTCTCGTCAACTGGATCTTCTTCACGCTGCTCTCGTCGGCGGGCGTGATGTTCGCCGCGGTGCAGCGCATCACGACGGCGCGCTGGTCGCGTCCGGTGACGCGCTTCGCCGAGGGGATGGTGTCGTGGCTGCCGATCGCGTGGATCCTGCTCGCACTGATGCTGTTCGTCGGCCGCGGGCACATCTACTCGTGGGCGATGGTCCCGCCGACCGCGCCGGAGAAGCGGCTCTGGCTCGATCCGTCGTTTCTGATCCCACGCGATCTCATCATCTTCGGGATCATCGTCGGGCTGAGCTGGTTCTTCGTTCGCAACTCGGTGCGGCTCGACGTGGGCATCCTCCCCGAATGGGGTGCGTCATGGGCGCGCGGGATCCGCGAGGGAATGCGCCGCGGCTTCGGCGACGAGCGGCGTGAGCTGCATTCCACTCATTCGGTACAGGGGAAGATCGCCGTCTTCCTCGCGCTCGCGTTCGGGATCGGGTGGGTCGTGCTCGCGTGGGATCTGTCGATGTCGGTCGACTACCACTTCCAGAGCACGATGTACGGCTGGCAGATCTTCATGGGCGGCTGGCTGCTGATGCTCATGGTGCTGGCGATCCTGCTCCGGATCTGGCGTCGCTTCCTCGACGCGGATCATCTCATCACCGAGCACCACTACCACGACGTCGGAAAGCTGTGCTTCGCGTTCACGGCGTTCTGGGGCTACCTCACGTTCAGCCAGCTGCTCGTCATCTGGTACGGTAACATGGGCGAGGAGACGCACTTCTTCCGGCTGCGCCTCATTCAACCGTGGACGAGCATCACGGTGACGGTCGCGATCTTCGCGTTCGCGATCCCGTTCTTCTCGCTGCTCTCCAAGCGCGCGAAGACGTTCTCGCCGGCGCAGATCGTCATCGCGTCGTTCTGCATCGTCGGCCTGTGGCTGCACCGCTACCTCGAGATCTACCCAGCGATCTATCCGCAGACGAAGGACGTGCCGATCGGTGTGTGGGAGATCGCCGTGACGCTCGGCTTCCTCGGCTTGTGGGGATGGCTCTACGCGGCGTTCATGGATGCGTTCCCGCGCATGCGCGTGTTCCTCATGACGTCGCCCTTCCGCGATGAGGTGCAGGTGCCGGTGGACCCCAAGACGATGGAGCCGCTCCCGGCGCACGAGTAGAAGAGCGGGGGAGTGAGGGGAGATGGGAATGAGGGGAGTGACGGAGCATCGATGCCCGTCGCGCCCCTCACTCGCTTCACTCCCTTCACTCCTTAGCTTTTTTCAGCAGCTCTTCGAGGCCGCGCAACGGCATTGCACCTGCCTGTCGCGCGGCCTCTCGGCCCTTCGTGAACACGACCGTCGTCGGGATGCTGCGGATGTCGAACTGCGCGGCCGTGCGTTGCGCGTGATCCGTGTCGAGCTTCGCGACGAGCACGTGGCCCTGCTGCTTCTGCGCGATCTCGTCGACGTGCGGCGCCATCATCTTGCACGGGCCGCACCAGTCGGCGTAGAAGTCGACCATCACGGGGATGGCGCTCTCCTGGATCGTGCGCGCGAACGTCTCGTCGTCGAGCTTGATGGGCCGATCGAGAAGCATCGGTCGCGCGCACTTGCCGCACTTCGGCCGGCTCGATGCCCGCGCGGCGTCGATGCGGTTCCACGTCTGGCAGAAGGGACACCGCAGCGTGATCGTCGCCGCCTTCGCCGTCTCGGTTGCCGTCTGGCCGTCGTGCGTCATCGCTCCCTCGCGTATCGTCTCTACGTCTATATTACCCAGGCACGGACCGCGCCCGCAGGGTGCCGGACGAGCGCGGGGCGTTAGCTCAGTTGGGAGAGCACCTGGTTTGCAACCAGGGGGTCACCGGTTCGAGCCCGGTACGCTCCATTCAAGCGGCCGAGTCCCTATCATGGGCCTCGGCCGTTTCGCATCAACGTCGGCGTCGCAGACCTCACGAGGAGCACGCGATGACACTGCCCAGGCTCTCCCGGATCACGCTCGTCGGCGCGCTCGCGATCATCGCATCGCCATGCGCAGGGACGGCGCAGCAACAGTCGCCTCCGCCGCAGCCGGGCACGAAGTGGACCGAGGAGCAGCTGCTCAAGGCCGTCGCGCCCGCGCGCGCGGGCCGCAAGCTCACGCCCAAGTCGTGGCCGAACGGCGCACGCGTCGCGGTGCTCTTGAGCTTCGACGATGACAACGAGTCGTACCTCCTCGCCGCCGGACAGACGTCGCCGACCACGCTCTCGGCCGCGGAGTTCGGAGCGAAGGAAGGGCTGCCGCGCATCCTCGCGCTCCTCGACAAGTACCAGATCCCGTCGACGTTCTTCATCCCCGCGGTGAGCGCGCTCCTGCACCCCGAGATGATCCCGGCGATCATGACATCGGGTCGCCACGAGATCGGCGTGCACGGATGGATCCACGAATATCCGCCCGCGACCGGCAGCGCCGAGGAAGAGGATCGCCTGATGAACAAGGCGATCGACTATCTCACCAAGGCGACCGGCAAGCGGCCCGTCGGCTATCGCGCGCCGGCGTGGGCGTTCAGCGCCAACACGCTCGACCTCGTGCGCAAGGCGGGCTTTCTCTACGAGAGCAGCTTGCAGTCGATGGACGAGCCGTACGAGATCATGTCGAACGGACAGCCGACTGGCCTCGTGGAGCTCGGAATCGACTGGACGCTCACGGAGACGCCGTACCTCGGTGCCGGCGGCGCGCTGCCCTCGCCGGAGGAGCTCTTCAAGCTCTATCGCGAAGAATTTGACGGCGCGTACGAGGCGCACACGATGTTCGTGCTCACGCTGCACCCGCACGTCACCGGGCATCGCGCGCCGATGAAGCACCTCGAGCAGTTGATCGCGTACATTAAGTCGAAGCCCGGCGTCTGGTTCGCGACGGGCGAGCAGATCGCGCGTTACGTCAAGGAGAACGCTCCGCAATGACCGTCCCTGCCGTCGGCCAGCTCGCGCCGGATTTCACCGTCCCGTCCACGTCGGGCGAGAAGGTCACGCTCTCGCAGTATCGCGGGCAGCACCCGGTCCTCCTCGCCTTCTTCCCGCTCGCGTTCACGCGCGTCTGCACGATCGAGATGTGCGCGTTCACCGACGACTACGACGCGTTCGCGAAGACCGGCGTCGTGGTGCACCCGATCAGCGTCGACTACCTACCGTCGCTCAAGGAGTTCAAGGAGAAGCACGGGATGAAGGTCGAGCTCCTGAGCGATTTCCGTCGCGAGGTGAGCGAGGCGTACGGCGTGCTGATTCCCGAGCGGTTGAACTCGCAGCGTGCGTACTTCCTCATCGATGTGAACGGCATCGTGCGCTGGGCGCACGTCGAGGAGCACGGCGGCCTGCGACGCGAGAACAGCGAGATCCTCGCCGAGATCGAGAAGCTGACGACGGGCGCGGGTACGAGCTGACGGACGCCTCTGCGCGTTCCGCGCGCCTGCGCGGCACCGTATCGTATCGCTCGTGCATCCCACGCCGATTCTCGATCCGCGCGCGCCCGCACCCGATCCGCTCGCGCTCCTCGCGCGTCCCGACAAGTGGCAGCTCGGTGCCGGCGAAGGCACCATCTTCGCGCCGCCGTTCCCCGTCTGGCTCGACGCGCCGGGCTTTTGGGATGAGGCCACGATCCATCAGTACGCGTTCGCGCCGCTCTACAGCGTCGCGTTCCTCGATGTCGATGGACGAGAGATCGCGCTCCAGACGATCGCGCGGAGCTGGACGCCCGCCGCGCTGACGGTCACCTACGTCGCCGAGGGATTGCAAGCGACGGAGACGCGTACGGTGCAACCTGGCGGTGTGTTCGTCTCCGAGTGGCGCATTCGCTGCGCGGTGCCGCGCACACTTCACCTCATCGCCTTCACTGCGCAGGACACGCGCGACGTCGAGCTCGGGTCGCTCGCGTGGGATGGCTCGCTCACGTTCGTGCGCACGCTGCGCGATCGTCGCGACGTGCCGTTCCGCGTTGTCGCAGCGCTCACGTGTCTCGGCGGCGCGACGAGCTGGGCGTCGTCGCTCTCGGAGAGGAGCGCCGTGCAGCCACGCTGGCGCTTCACCCCGTTCGTCGAGCAGTGGACGCGCGACGGCCTGCCGCGACAGGTGCGACACGACGGCCTCACGCCCGATGGACTGCTCTATGCCGCCGTGCATCGCGCGCTCGCCATCACGACCGGCGAGGGCACCGCCGCGTTCGCGATGCGACTCGGGGGAGCCGACGACGGGATGCGCGCCACGCCGCCGCGCGCCGCCGCGACGCCGGGCAGCTCCTTCTACGCGCCGCCCACGCTCGGCGCGGCGAGTCGCCGCCGGTGGCGCGAGATGCTCGGACACGCGCCGGGCTTTCGCTGCTCCGATCCGTACCTCGAGAACTACTGGTGGTACCGCTGGTACGGGCTGTGGCTCACCGCGGTCGCGCCCGGACAGGGACACCACAAGTGGCCATCGATGTGCGAGGGCGTCGGCTTCTTCCATCAGCCGATCAGCTACAGCGCGCAGTGCCACGCGCGCGAGCTGCGCTGGCTCGATGATCCCGAGCGCGCGCGAGGCGTGCTGCGAACGTTCTTCCATCATCAGAAGCCCGATGGCTCGCTGCACGGACGCATCTACGCGAATCATCTCGACGGGACGGACTTCTACCACGCGAATTGGGGGAGCGCGCTCCTCGCGCTCGATGCGACGTGGCCCGACGACGCGTTCGTCGCCGAGCTGCTGCCGATGCTGTCGCGCTACGCGAACTGGCTCGTGCGCACGCGCGACCACGACGCGAGCGGGATGTTCGACGTCATCGATCAGTACGAGACGGGGCAGGAGTACATGTCCCGCTATCAGGCGGTCGATGCGAACGCCGATGCGTACGCGTGGGAGAATCGTCTTCGACTGAAGGGCATCGATGTCACCGTCTACGCCTACGAGCTGTTCCGCGCGCTCGAGCATCTCTGTGGCCGACTCGGGGACGATGCGGCGTGCACGCGCTGGCGCTCGTTCGCGGACCGCACGCGCACGGCCGTGCGCACGCACATGTGGGATCCCGACGGTGGGATGTTCTCCGACGTGAATCCCGCGACCGGCGAGCGCACGAACGTCCGCGCGGCCGTCTGCTTCTATCCGTACTTCACCGATCTCGTCGACGACGAGCACGTCGACGGGATGATCGCGTCGCTCCTCGATCCGCAGCAGTTCTGGACGCCGTTCCCGGCGCCGTCGTCGTCGCTCCAGGATCCGCTCTTCAGCGCGACTGCCGAGTGGAAGGGGAAGCGCCACGTGTGTCCGTGGAACGGACGCGTGTGGCCGATGACCAACAGCCATCTCGTCGAAGCGCTCGCGCTCCAGTCGGAGCGGCGGCCCGAGCTCCGCGCGTACACCGCGCACTTCGTGCACCGTTTCATCCGCATGATGTGCTTCGACGCCGATCCACGCCGGCCGAACTCGTTCGAGCACTACAACCCGTTCACCGCGGCACCGTCGGTGTATCGCGGCATCGACGACTATCAGCACTCGTGGGTGAACGACCTCATCGTGCAGTACGTGATGGGCGTGCGTCCCCACGATGGCGGCATTCGCATCGATCCGTTTCCGTTCGGCATCGAAGTGGCCGAGATGACGAACATCCGCGTGCGCGGCCGCCGCATCGACGTGCGCATCGTGGGCGATCGCTACACCGTCACCTGCGACGGCGAGACGGACAGCGAGCGGCTCGGCACCGCGCTGGAGATCGTGGATTGACGCGCGTGCTCTTCGTACCGGGCGATCCGTCCGGTGTGGAGGAGCGCGCGGCGCTCGACTGGCTCTCGTCGCAACACGGCCTGTCGGTGGAGTGCGCGGGGGTGAGCGCGCTGCGCGACGTCGGCGCCAGTGGATGCGACGTCGTGTGGGTGCACGCGTCGGACGAGCTGCCGGATGCCGCGGCGCAGATGGGCGCGCCGCTCGCGGCGTGGGTCGAGCGCGGCGGCGGCGTGCTCCTGACGCTGCTCGCCACGCCACTCGCCATCGCGCTCGGCGTCGAGACGACGCCACCGGGCCGGCGTGGCACCTACGAGTGGCGCCACGCCGATGATCCGCTCTGGCTCGACGGCTTCCGCGACTGGCCCGACTTCCCGCACGTCCGCGGGATGCAGGGCTGGGGCGAGCATCCGCTCTTCGACGGGTTCGTCCGCGGCGCGTACACGTGGCGCGCGACCGAGGGCGAGCGCGTGGCCGAGGCGGTGTACGTCGCGCCGTACTGGCCCGCGGGGCAGGTGATCGGCGTCGAGCGTGCGTACGTGCATCTCGCGGCCGAGACGGCGGTCGCATGGGAGTCCTCGCTCGGCGCGGGGCGCATCGTGAGCATCGGCGCGCACGTGCTCTTCGGCGCGACGGACGAGACGCATGCGCCGCATCGCGATCTGCTCGTGCGCAACGCGATCCGCCGCGCGAGCGATGTGCCGTCGCGTCGCGAGGTGCGCCACTGGCCGCGCCGCGACGAGACGTCAATGGCGTCGCCATCGGCCTCGGCGCGCGATGTGCCCGCGCGCTCGCTCGGCGAGCCCTTCGCGTCCCCCGCGCCGTCGTCGCTCGCGATTCGCAGTGCGGCGCGCGACGACGATGCGTTCGTGCTCAGCGGGCGCCGGGCGTTCGTCGTCGGCGGGGAGCGCGCGGGCGTGCGCGAGATCTGGGCGCATCCGCTGTGCATCGCGTCGTCGCTCGACCTGTGGATCGATGGCGAGGCCGCGAGCGTCGAGAGTGTCGAGGTGCGGCCATCGAGAGTCACGCGCGTGCTGCGCGGCGGCGGCGCGACGCTCACCGAGACGATCGCGATCCCGAGCGATGAGTTTCCCGGCGCGTGCATCGAGTACGAGCGCCTCGCCGGCGATGCGCGGCCGTCGGTGCAGGTGCGCGCGACGATGCGGCTGCGCGCGCAGTGGCCGGTTCCGTCGGATGGGCTCGCGCCGCTCCGCGCGACCGCGCGCGCGAGCGACGGCGTGGGCGGGTTGCTCGTGATGGGGCGCGATCACCGGAGCGCCGCGCACGTGAACGTCGAGGGCGACGCGCAATGGACGCTCGAGAGTCTCGATGGCGATACCGCCGTGCGCGCGACCGTCACAGGATCGGCGGAGCGCCCATTGCGACTCACCTTCACCGGCGGCGATCGATCGCGCTCGGACTCGGGGATCGCGCTCGCGAGCGTGAGCGTGCACGGGATCGCGTGGGCGCTGCGCGCGCGCGAGTCGGCCGGCGAATCGGCGATGAACGCGACGCTGCGAGTGCAGTCGCCGGATGCCGAGTTCGATCGCGCTGTCTCGTGGGCGACGATGCGCATGACGCGGAGCGTCGCGACCGTGCCCGGTCTCGGTACCGGTCTCCTCGCGGGCTTCGCGGCGACACGCCCCGGATGGAACGATGCGCGACCGGGCTACGCGTGGTTCTTCGGACGCGATGCGTGCTGGACGCTCTTCGCGCTCCTCGCGGCGGGACGCTTCGATGAGGCGCGTGAGGCGATCGGCTTTCTCGTCGCGACACGCGACATCACCGGCAAGATTGCGCACGAGGTGACGTTGAGCGGCGCCGCGCACTACGACGCGGCCGACTCGACGCCGCTCTTCCTGCGCGCGGTGAGCGCATACGCCGCGTGGACGGGCCGGCTCGATGACGTCCGCGCGTGGTGGCCCGCGGTGCATGAGGCGTTGGAGTTCGTCGCCGCGTGCGACCGCGATGGCGATGGCCTGCCCGAGAACACGGGCGTCGGCCATGGCTGGATCGAGTCCGGGGCGCTCGGCGGCGGCCACGTCACGAGTTACGTCTCGTCGATCTGGATCGACGCGCTCGCGCATCTCGCACCGCTCGCGAGGCTGCTCGACGATGCCGCGCTCGCTCATCGCGCGACGAATCTCGAGCAACGCGCTCGACGCGGATGGAGCGACGCGCTCGTCGACGCGGCGACCGGTCGCGCCGCTTTGCAGCGCATGCGCGACGGAAGGCTCGTGGCCGATCGCACCGCGCTCGCCGCCGTTCCGATCCTCCTCGGCGTGGAGCAGGGCAGCGTCGCGCGCGACACGATGGAAGCGATCGCGGCCGACGCGTTCAGCGCGCCGTGGGGCGTGCGCATGCTCGCGCGCGACGATCCGCGGTACGATCCGCGCGGCTATCACTCCGGCGCGGTGTGGCCCCTCTACACGGGCTGGGCGAGCCTCGCCGAGTATCGGTGTGGATTGGATGACGCGGCGTGGATGCACCTCCGCGCGAATGCGCGTCTCGCCTTCGAGCGCGCGAAGGGCTCGTTCGACGAGGTGCTGCACGGCGATGAGCGGCGCGCGGCGGGCGTGTGCCCCGACCAGGCGTGGTCGGCCGCGATGGTCGTGCTTCCCTTCGTGCGCGGCATGCTCGGCGCCCGCGCCGATGCATCGCGCGGCGTGCTCCATCTCTCGCCGCGCTGGCCGGCGTCGTGGTCCCACGCGACCATTGAAGGGCTGCGCGTCGGCGACGCGACCGTCACGATCCGCATGCAGCGTGGCGACGACGGCGAGCCGCGGCACGACATCGTCGTCGCGCCGCCGGGCGCGCTCGACGTACTTCTGGACGACGCGCTCGTCGGCGCACGCTGACGCGTGGCGACCGTCTCGCTCGAGCGGCTCACGAAGACGTTCGACGGCGGGTCGGTCGCCGTGGACGACGTCTCGCTCGAGGTCGCGGACGGCGAGTTCCTGGTGCTCGTCGGGCCGTCGGGGTGCGGGAAGACGACCGCGCTGCGCATGATCGCAGGACTCGAGGAGCCGACGAGCGGACGCGTACGCATCGGCGGGCGCGACGTGACCGATCTCGCGCCCGGCGCGCGCGACGTCGCGATGGTCTTCCAGAACTACGCGCTCTATCCGCACCTCACGGTGCGCGAGAACATCGGCTTCGGCCTGCGTGTGCGTCGCACACCGCGCGCGGAGATGGAGCAAAAGGTACGCGCGGCGGCGGAACTGCTCTCCATCGGCGAGCTGCTCGGGCGGCGGCCGGCGCAGCTCTCTGGTGGACAGCGGCAGCGCGTCGCGCTCGCGCGGGCGATCGTGCGCGAGCCGCAGGTCTTCCTCTTTGACGAACCGCTCTCGAATCTCGACGCGCAGGTGCGCGCACACACCCGCGCGGAGCTCGTGCGACTGCACCGCGAGCTCGGCGTGACGATGATCTACGTCACGCACGATCAGGTCGAGGCGATGACGATGGCCGAGCGCGTT
>JADMIO011113623.1_pt1 | contig 14651 bp, 11 predicted proteins | sample 8958161 | NCBI WGS metagenome assembly JADMIO01 (sample SAMN16585339, study PRJNA669376) | soil metagenome | isolation source: Crop rotation soil | place: USA: Cullars Rotation, Alabama | collected 2011 | reverse complement strand
TTGGACACTCGCCGAGTACGAGGCGATCAGGTCGCGCGCAATGCGAGCTCGCGTATCCGCCGACGAGCATGATCGATTAGGCATCCTGCCGATACGCGTTGGGGATGGAGACATCAAGGGTCTGCCGTTCAACGCAATCATCCCAGAGGTGCGTGGAAGGCTACCAGAAGCAACCGCAAAGCTTATTATGGATCGACTTCGGCTTATCGCTGGCGGGGCTGCCACGACAGATGAAGCGAGGGATGCCAAAGCCCCCTCAGAAACCGAAGCGCCGTACCTCGACTCGCTCGTCAACCAAGTTCGCCGCCGCATCGCCCCAGCAATTCGGGAGCGCTGTGGAACCATGAAGATACTCACGATGTCTCAACCGATCGATTCGGGCACGATCTATCAGGACGTGAATATCTTTGAAACAGTCGCGTCTCGCCAGCGTCAAACAGGCGCAGAAGACCTCACACGCGTTCCACGACAACGGACCGACGGGATCGAGGCGCTCAGCCAGCATCGCCGGCTATTGATCCTCGGTAAACCCGGTGCTGGCAAGTCAACCTTCGTTCGTCGTGTTGCATTCCTCTGCATCAAGGGCGATTACCGCCCAGACCTCATTCCGACCCATCTGCCGCTCAAGGAATTCACGGAACTCAACGGAGAACCCGATCTTCTCACTGCGATCACCCTTAGTTGGGGCATCGACGGTGCGCCCGTCCTCGAGCAAGGCCGCTCCCTCATTCTTTTGGACGGATTGGACGAAGTTCGCCCGGAGCACCATGACCGGCTACTGCGCGACGTCAACTATCTTACGGCCAACTTCCCAGCGTGTCCCGTTGTTATTACATCCCGCATTGCAGCCCGCGAGTACACTTTCGAACGCTTCACGGATGTCGAACTTGCTGACTTCACGTCGGAGCAGGCAAGGAACTTCTGCCGCCAGTGGTTCCTAAAGGACAAGGCTAAGGCACGGCGTCTCATTAAGACCCTCGAAAACCACGAGCGAATGATGGAACTCGCAACCAGCCCTTTGCTTGTCTCGTTGATGTGCTTAATTGTCGAAGAAGGAGGCGACATCGAAGGCGACCGAGCCCAACTTTACGCCGATGCTCTCGATGTATTGCTTCGCAAATGGGACAACTCCCGCAACATCTCGCGTCCTTACCAGAAACTGACACGCAATCAGAAGGAGGACCTCCTCTCCCGCATCGCTCGGAACCGTTTCGAAAAGGGCGAACTGTTTTTTTCCCAGCGAAGTTTGGAAGCCGAGATCGGCGAGGACGGAGAGGAGATCCTCAACGCCATTGAAGCGCAGCACGGTCTCCTAGTTGCTCGAGCCACGGATATCTACTCTTTCTCGCATCTAACCTTTCAGGAGTACCTGACAGCCAAGTCGATCGCGCTGGATCCGAATCCAAATAAATGGGAGACTCTTTGGCCCCATCTGCCCGACCCCCGCTGGCGCGAGGTGTTTCAGTTGTTGGCGGAATTAGTGTCGCCAAGCTATGAGTTTCTTCGCCTCGCAGAACGTAGTCTCAGCCGATCGCTTAACAGTGGAGCGGTTACCGCTTACCTCATGTGGATCGCGCGCAAAGGGGCTAATGCTCCATCAGAAGCCTCTGTCGCCTCACGCGCCGCTGCGGTACGGGCGGCATACTGGAGCCTGGGCTTCTCTGGAATCGATCGGGCACCTGCAAAGCATCAAGTCAGAACGAGGGTTGAATTGGATCTTGCGCGATCAGGCGCTCTGGAACTTGACATCGAGGCTGATGCCGGACTCGGGATAGATCTTGATCTCGCGCAAGCTCTTGCACTCGCCTACACGCGCGACCGTGCCCGACGCGCCGACCGGGCTCGTGGCGGTAGACGCATCCTGCGCGAACTTGAAGGTGAGCTAAATGCCGATGTTGAAAACCGTTACCGAGACGTTCCCCGGGCTCGGGATAGAGCCTTAAACAGTGACACAGCCATCGCCCTAGAACGCGCACTTCTTCGGGGTGTTGGCGAACCTCTGCATTCTGAGTTGGAGGCTCTCCTGTCGGAAGCCCGGAATGGAAAAGCTTCGCAAACCCAAATTCGTGAGACTTTGGTCCGTTACCGCGACATCGGTCACTGCTGGGCTTTCAACGAAGAAGAGGTGCGGGCACTAGAAGCCTACGAAGAGGGCTTAATTACTCTTGCACTCTGTCTTGAACGCGCCCGCAATCTTAGTGCTCCCAGCCGAGACGAAATCCTCAACTCCGTCCTTCGACCGCCGGTCAACTCGTGATGTGAACTCGGCGAGTTTGGTCGGCATGGTTTGGCTGAATCGTCGGCACTCGTACATTGGCCCGAAACGGCGTTCGAGGAAGCTATCGCCCGGCAGCTGATGCGCGATGTCAGTTGCCGTATAACGCGCTATCCGCTGATTGGTATGCTCTGGCGTGGGCGCACCCGCGAAGTTGTCAGGGCGCTAGAGGCCCGATACGTTCGTTAGCGACTAGAAGTAGAGTGCCATCGGACTGCCACTGCATGCGCCGCCGCCGGCCGGCAGGAACGTTCTGCGATTCGCCGTCATGGATGTATACGGATATCATAGAACCGTGCGCGAAAACCTGCTTTCCCGACGCTCGCTGCTGGCGGGCGGAGCCCTGCTGTTCGCCGGACCCGCCGTGGCGCGCCCGAAACTGAAAGTCTCCATCTTTTCGAAGCATCTGCACTTCCTGCAAGGGGACGAACTGGCGCAGGCGATTGCGGCGCTTGGGTTCGACGCAGTCGATCTCACGGTGCGCAAGGGCGGCCACGTGGAACCCGCCACTGTGGCGCGCGATCTGCCTCCGCTTGCCGCTGCCATTCGCAAGCAGGGCCTTGAAGTTTCGATGGTCACCACCGATATCGCCGACGCCGAGACGCCGTTCGCCGCGGACGTTCTTAAGGCCGCGTCCGCGCTCGGCATCCGGCACTACCGTTTCGGCGCGTTCAAATGGGCCAACGGTCAGCCGCTCGAGCCACAGATCGAAGGTTTCAAGCCGCGGCTCGCCAAACTCGCCGCGCTCAACCAGCGATACAACATGTGCGCCATGTATCATACGCACTCCGGCGTCAACCTGGTGGGCGCGTCGATATGGGACCTGCACGAGATCATGCGCGATCTCGATCCGAAGTTTATCGGCATCAATTACGATATCGGTCACGCGACAGTGGAAGGCGGCTTGGGCGGTTGGCTCGCCAGCCTGCGGATCGCCCGCAGCCACCTGCGCGGCATCGCCGTGAAGGATTTTCTCTGGGTCAAAGACGACCGCGGCGCGTGGCACGAGCGATGGTGCCCTATTGGCGACGGCATGGTCAAGCTGGATCAGTTCTTCGGCTTCGTCCAGGCGATGGATTTCGACGGCCCGATTCAGGTTCATTACGAATATCCACTGGGCGGCGCCAACAGCGGCCAGCGCACCATCACTATCCCGCGCGAAGAGGTCTTCGCCGCGATGAAGAAGGATCTTGTGAAGGTGCGCGCCTCTATGGCGAAAGCCAGCCTATGAAACGGCGGACGCTGCTCGCGATGCCCGCCATTCTCGCCGCCGCGCCTTCTACCGATGCGCGCATCGACGATCTGCGCATTGCGTTCAAGGACTATCTGTATCGCGCGCCCTACATGTTCGGCGGGCGCGAAGTGGACCGGGTCACCATTCTGGAAGTGCGCTGCCGTTTGAGTACGCGCGCGGGAAAATCCGCCGAAGGCGGGGCGTCCATGTCGATGGGGAACGTGTGGAGTTTTCCCGCGCCGGGTGTGCCTTACGATGTCACGCTGGGCGCGATGAAGACACTGGCCGAGAAGATCGAGCGCGACACCAAATCCTTCACCGCATACGCTCACCCGCTGGACGTGAACCATACGCTCGAACCCGAGTACTTGAAATCCGCCGAAGAGACGTCCCGCGAACTGAAGCTGCAGATGCCGGTCCCGAAGTTGTGCACGCTGGTGGTGGCGAGCCCCTTCGACGCCGCTATCCACGATGCCTTCGGCAAGCTGCACGGGCGCAACAGTTTCGATACCGTCGGGCGCGATTTTGTGGCCCACGATCTCTCCCACTACCTCAACTCCGAATTTCGTGGCGAGTACCTGGACGCGTACGTTTCCGCCAAGGCCGTGCCGCGGGTTCGCATGTATCATTCGGTGGGCGCGTCCGACCCGCTGACGCGCGCCGACGTGAAGAAGCCGCTGCACGATGGCCTGCCGGATTGCCTGGAAGACTGGATTCCGTATAGCGGCGTCACCGCGCTCAAGATCAAGCTCAACGGCGGAGACCTGGCGGCGGATGTGGATCGCGTTGCCGCCATTGATCGCGTCACCATTGCGGCTCAGGCAAAGCGCGGGTTTAAGGACTGGATGTATTCGTTCGATTTCAACGAGCGCTGTCCCAACGTGCAATACCTGCTCGAGTTCGTGCGGCAGATTAAGGTGAAAGCGCCGGATTCGTTCGAGCGCGCGCAGTATATCGAGCAGCCTACGGCGCGCGATCTGGCGTCCGACCGGCGCAATACGATGTTCGAAGCCGCGAAACTGCGTCCGGTAGTCATCGATGAATCTTTGACGGGACTGGATACCCTGCTGCTGGCCCGCGAAATGGGTTATACCGGCGTGGCGTTGAAAGCCTGCAAGGGCCAGTCGCAAACGCTGCTGCTGGCGGCGGCAGCGAGCAAGTACAAAATGTTTCGCTGCGTGCAGGACCTGACCTGTCCGGGGGCGGCGCTGGTTCATTCCGTCGGAATCGCCGCGCACATTCCGGGCACGGCAGCGGTAGAGGCCAACGCGCGCGAATACGTGCCTTCGGCCAACGCCGGATGGAAAAAGAAGTTCTCCGGCATTTTCGATGTGCGCGACGGCTGGCTCAAGACGGACGGACTGGACGGTCCGGGACTTTGCACGTCCTGATCCGAACTCGCCGGGCTTTTACTTGCCTCCCAACCTCTCTTTGGCCTTATCGGTGACGGTCCACAGGTAGACGGCGCGCCAGCCGATCTCGATCTTTTGATCGGGCTCCCAGTCCCCCATAGAGAATTGGTGGGAGACGATGCGCGAGCCTACCTTCAGGTCCGCCAACAGTTTCGGACGCAGCTTCAGATTAACGTCGGGAAGCAGGTAGAGGGTGACGATGGTGGCGTCGTGAAAATCCGCGTCGAAGAGGTTGCCGAGGATGAATTTGGCTTTGCCTTCGACACCGGCCTGTTTGGCATTCTCGTTGGCTTCCTTGATGCGCTGCGGATCGATATCGTAACCGGTGGCCCGCTCCGCGCCGAACTTCTGTACCGCGGCGACCACGATGCGGCCGTCGCCGCAGCCTAGATCGTAGTGGACATCGCCGGCGTGGGCGTTGCCGAGTTTGAGCATTGCCTCGACCACTTCGGGAGGGGTCGGGACGTAGGGAACGTCTTTGTGAACCGCGGATTCCTGGGCGGCGAGCGGGAAACCGGCCAGCAAGGCAAAAACGGCGGCCGCGTAGATCTGCGCTCCGCGGCGGGTCACGAACGGATTACCCGGGGAATTCAGTCTCATGGGCGCGAGTGTATCGCGCCAGTGCACCGGGCGATAGCGGTGAAGAGCGCCGATTCGTGCGAATCAATGCCGTTTTCGTGCTATCTGAAACGGCTAGTTCTGACGGATTTTCCAGTTCTGGTACTGATGGGGGATGCGAAAACATTAAAGATTCCGCAGTCCTGGCCGCTAACAACGGTTAACACCCGTACGCTGGCATTTGACTTGGTACTATTGGAACTCTACAATTACACCTAGCGGATACTGTATGGCAGAGAACAGTACGGGTATGAATGGATCGTCCAGCGTTGACACTGCAGCGAAGCCCAAGATTCGCATCGTGGTGGCTGACGACCATCCGATCTTCCGGGACGGCCTGTGCCGTCTCCTGGCACTTGAGGAAGACTTCGAGGTGGTTGCGCAGGCGCAGGATGGCCGGCAGGTGCTGGATGTACTGCAGCAGTTTGAGCCTGACATCCTTTTGCTGGATCTGAAGATGCCGGGGTTGGACGGCCTGGCCACACTGCAACGTTTGCAGCAGGCCAAGAACAAAACCCGCGTGATCGTGCTGACGGCTTCGGACGATAAGAACGAATTCGTCCAGGCCATGAAGCTCGGCACTTCGGGTATCGTGCTGAAGCAGACTGCGACCGAACTCCTGATCAAGAGTATCCGCAAGGTTCACGCGGGTGAAATCTGGCTCGATTCGCATACCACGGCCGCCGTCATCCGGCAGTTTGTAGCCAATGACGAAGCCAGCCCCATGACGCACCAGATGCCAACCACGGCCGCGCCCCGGGAGCGCGAGCGATCGCCGCTTAGCCAGCGCGAACGCGAGATCGTGGCGTTGGTCGCGCAGGGTTTCAAGAATAAGGAAATGGCGGAGAAGATGTTCATCAGTGAGCAGACGGTGAAGAACCATCTGCACAACATCTTCGATAAGCTGGGCGTTTCCGATCGTCTGGAACTCGCGCTGTACGCGATCCACAACAATCTGCACACCGGCCGGTAGCCGCGGGGCGTGCGCAACTATTCCAGCGAGGTAGGCCAGGAGGCCTACCCCACGGTAGTCACGTCCTAGGTAACGGGCGGTTCCAGATCCTTTGCGTTCCCGATTCCGCTATATTCCTTCAGCTTGTTGTGCAACGTCTTCAGGCTGATGCCGAGGATTTCGGCGGCGCGGGTTTTGTTATTGCGCGTGTGCTCGAGCGTGCGGATGATGAGCCCCTTCTCGGCTTCTTCCACTGTAGTGCCGATGCTGAAGCTGACCCAGTCCATCGTGTTTCGCGAAGGTGTGGCCGGCGCGGGCGCGGCGACATCGTGGACGTCCAGCACTCCGGGAACGGTGGTTTGCAGGAACGGCGGAAGGTGCTTGGCTTCAATCGTTCCCTCGCCTGCCAGGATGACGGCGCGCTCGAGCACGTTGCGCAGCTCGCGGACGTTGCCCGGCCACTCGTGGCGCTTTAGCGCTTCGAGCACGCTATCGCCGATTTCGGTGACGCGGCACTCATGCTTATGATTGAGGTCGCGGATCAGGGTTTCGGCGATGGAGCGGACGTCGTCTTTACGCTCCCGCAGGGGCGGCAAGTGGATTTGGAAGACGTTGAGGCGGTAGAAGAGATCCTCGCGCAGATGGCCGCCGCGCACGGCTTCCTCGGGAACTTTGTTGGTAGCGGCGACCAGCCGGACATCCACTTCGAATTCGGCCTTGCCGCCCAGGCGGCGGACTTTCGAATCTTCCAAAATGCGCAGCAACTTGGCCTGCGTGGCCATCGGCATCTCGCCGATCTCGTCCAACAGAAGGGTGCCTCCCTGAGCGAGTTCGAAGCATCCCGCGCGGCGCTCCGTGGCGCCGGTGAAGGAGCCCTTTTCATGGCCGAACAGTTCGCTTTCAATCAGGGTTTCGGGCAACGCGGCGCAGTTGATGGCTACGAAGGGACCTTGCCGCCGCGGGCTGAGTGCGTGCAGTGTGCGTGCAACCATTTCCTTACCGGTGCCGCTTTCGCCCGTGATCAGTACGCAAGCCTTGCTCGGTCCCGCCTGCTGGAGCAGGGAGAAAATTTCCTGCATGCGGGCGGAGGTGCCCACCATTTCGCCGAGCGCGCCTTTGTAGCTGAGCTGCCGCTCGAGCATGCGCTTTTCCGCACGCAAGCCGGCGTGCGTGCCGGCGCGCCGGATGAGCACTTCGAGCGTGGCCGCGGTAATGGGCTTTTCGAGAAACCAGTACGCGCCGAGTTCGTGAACCGTCTTGACCGCGGTTTCGATATTGCCGAAAGCGGTGAGCACGATGGTGGGCGGCATCTCGCTCGAATCCCGCAGACGCTGGAGGAAACCGAAGCCATCCAGATTCGGCATGTTGAGATCGGTGAGGATGACATCGGCGGAAAACTGGTTGAGTTTGGCGAGCGCTTCGTTGCCGTCTCCGGCGGTTTCGGGCGTCATGCCCCAGGCGGAAACCATGGCGGCCAAACCGCTGCGCTGGCTGAGTTCATCATCGACGATCAAGACTTTCAACGGTTGAATCAAACAGTAGTGCTCCTTCCGGGCCGCGTGTGCGGAGCGAGGGGTACCTCACCATTTTACGCTGACCGCTCAAACCTTCAGGCAGCCGGTCTCGTCTTACGCGAAGTAGGACCTTAAAATGATAAGATTAGAACGATTTCGAAATTCTGAACGGCAACTCCGCCGCAGCGGTGCTAGACGTGCACCGGGGATGTGACGTGGGACGACTGATTGGTGAAGCACGGCGACGGATTCTCCGCAACGAATTGCTGGCGCAGGGCGCGAATGCAGCCAGCGCGGCGCTGATCGCACTGATTCTACTTCTGCTCCTTGGCAGCGAAATTTTGACTTGGCCGGTAGTACTCCTTGTGCCTCTCGCGGCCATCGCGATCGGCGCCTACCGTTTGAAGAAACGGCTGCCGTCGGAGTACCAGGTGGCTCAACTGGTGGACGTCCGGCTCGGCTTGGCGGACACGCTTTCGACCGCCGTCTTCTTCGAAAACTCCACCAGCGGCGACGCCGAGATCCGGCAGGCCCAGCGGGCGCGTGCCGACCGCATGGCCGCCGAGTCCGATGTGTGCCAGGCGATTCCGTTCGTGATGCCTCGGGCGGTTTATCTGACGGCGAGCCTGCTGTTGGTGGCCGGTAGCCTGTTCGCCCTGCGCTACGGTTTGGCGCGCACTCTGGACCTGAAACAACCCCTGGCGAATTTCCTGCCGGAAGGGATGCGCGCGAACCGGCACGCGGAGCAGGCTGCAAATCGGAAGAAGAACGCCAAGCAGATACCGCAGGCTGCGGATGAAAACGGCGAGGGCGCGGACCAGGACCAGGCCGCAAAAAGCGAGAATGCCGACCAGCAGAGCCAGGCCGACGGGCAGGCGGAATCCGATGCGCCGCCCGAAGCGAATGCGAAGTCGCCTGGAAATCAGCAGAACAACAAACAGCCCGACAGCCAGATGGCGATCGACGACCAGCAGGAAGGCGGCGACAACAGCGCCGAGAATTCCGAGGACAACCAGAACGGCCAGCAGGGCGAGGGCAACAGCCAGCAGCAACCACAGCAGGCGGGGAACAAGCAGGACGCGAACAACAACGAAAACTCCAGCCTGATGGACAAGATGAAGGATGCGTTTCAGAACCTGATCTCCAAGGTCAAGCCGCAGCAAGAGCAGCAGAACGGGCAGCAGCAGGATCAGAAGGGGCAGCAGGGCAAAAGCCAGCAAGGCGCGAAACAGCAGAGCAAGCAGGGCCAGAAGCAGAACTCCGGGCAGCAGGGCGAGGCGCAGGAAGGCGAGAACGGCGAGCAGGCCAACAACGACGAGAACACCCAGCAGCAGAAGGGCCAAGGTAAGAGCGATTCGCAGCAGGCGACCAAGCAGGCTGGCAGCGGCGTGGGCAGCCAGGACGGCGAAAAGGCCATCAAGAATGCCGAGCAACTGGCGGCCATGGGCAAGCTGAGCGAGATCATGGGCAAGCGTTCCCAGACCATAACCGGGGAAGCGACGGTAGAGGTGCAGCAGACCAGCCAGCAACTGCGCACCAATTACGTGAACAAAGGCGTGCAGCATTCGCAGGGCGGCGCGGAGATCAGCCGCGACGAAGTGCCGGTGGCGCTTCAGCCCTACGTGCAGCAGTACTTCGAGCAGGTACGCAAGCAGGCTGGGACAGCGCCGGTTCCTGCCACCGGCAAAAAATAGCAGGCCACGGGGGCATGATGCGGGTTCGCGAACTGGCCGAGTGGCTGGGCGCTACGTTCGAAGGAGATGGAGAGCGGGAGTTGACCGGCGTGGCTCCGCTCGAGACGGCGTGCGCGGGCGACGTTGCGTTCGTAGGCAACCGCAAAGCAGCAGCGCAGTCGGAAGCTTCCGCGGCGGGCTGCCTGATCGTTCCTCCGGAGTGGCCTTCTCCGTCTTATCGGACCGTGATCCGCGCGGTGGAGCCGCGCACCGCCTTCGCGCGCGCCATGAACCGCTTTTATCCCACCGCCGAGTTGAAGCCCGGCGTCCATCCGACTGCGGTGGTAGGCGAAGGCGTGGAGTTGGGAGCGATGGTTTCCGTGGGACCGCACGCGGTGATCGGCGACTCGACCCGTATCGGCGTGGCGACCTCGATTGGCGCGGGATCGATTGTGGGTAAGCGCGTATCCCTGGGTGAAGGCTGCGTGCTGCATCCCAATGTCACGGTGTATGACAACTGTGACATCGGGCGCGGTAGCGTGCTGCACTCTGGCTGCGTGATCGGCGCCGATGGGTTCGGGTACGTCATGGAGCACGGTCGCTGGCACAAATTTCCGCAGGTGGGCCGGGTCGAGATCGGCGACTTCGTCGAGATCGGCGCCAATTCGTGTGTGGATCGCGCGGCGCTCGGTGTGACGTCGATCGGGGAAGGCACCAAGCTGGACAACATGGTACACGTGGGCCACAACTGCCGCATCGGCAAGCACGTGGTGGTGGCGGCGCAGACGGGATTTTCAGGCGGCGTGGTGGTGGAAGATTACGCGGTGATCGGCGGCCAGGTGGGGATTGGGGATAAAGCCCGGATCGAATCGCGTGCGGTGCTCGGGAGCGGGTGCGGCGTGCTGACCTCGAAGATCGTGCGCTCGGGCGAGACGGTCTGGGGCACGCCGGCGCGGCCGCTGAAGCAGCACCTGGAGCAGTTGGCGAACCTGGCAAGGCTGCCTGATCTCCGGCGGGACGTGGTGGAACTGAAGCGCCGGATCGCGGAACTGGAAGGGCGAGCCTGATGCTCTTGGCGGTGGGCGGACATTCGCGCAACATCGGCAAGACCAGCGTTACCGCCGGGCTGATCCGCAAACTGCGCGGCGGCCGCTGGACCGCGGTGAAGATTACGCAGTACGGCCACGGCGTCTGTTCCGATCACGAGAATGTGGCGACGTGCGGCTGCGAACCCGACGAGGGCGAACCGTTCGCGCTCACCGAGGAATACGAGGCCAGCACGACCGACAGCGGGCGTTTTCTGGCAGCGGGCGCGGCGCGCAGTTTCTGGCTGCGGGTGCCGGCGGGCGAACTGCCTCGCGCGGCGGCGATGGTTCACAAGGTTTTGAAGCAGAGCGAGAACACCATCGTCGAATCGAACAGCATTCTGGAAATAGTGCGGCCCGATCTGTTTCTGATGCTGCTCGATTTCGGCTGCGAAGATTTCAAGGCTTCGAGCCTGCGCTTCATGGACCGGGCGGACGCGTTCGTAATTATCGACCGCGGCATCAACGCGCCGCTGTGGGAAGGCGTGGCGCGCGGCCTGTGGGACCACAAGCCGCACTTCTTAGTGAAGCCTCCGCGATATGTGACGCCGGAACTGGCGAATTTTGTGAATTCCCGGCTGGTGCCGCAGTAGGCTCAGCTTGCGACGTTCGTGACCTCGAGGCAGACGGCGGCTTCGGCGCGCTCAACGCGCACCCGGCTCAACTCCGCGGCGGCGGCGGTCAGCAGGTCTTCGGCGGCCTGGACCTGCCGTTCGATGAGCGCGATTTGCTCGCGTACGCGCGGGTCAAATTGCCCGGCGAGGGATGACAGGCACCACGTGCTGTTTTCGATATTGCCGAGCGGCTGCCGGAGATCGTGGATCAAGTTGGCGAGAGCGGTTTCGGATGCAGTGAGGAAGGACATGACGCTAAGAACCTGCCAAGTATAGCGCGCTGAGATGTCCGGTGGGGACTGGTGGTTGGTCTGATTTCTTACCGGCGTGTCCGGCGGCGTACCTGTTCACGGATGGCGCAGTTTTTCACGTACGGCATTCACAACATTTGCGGCTTCGGCGGGCGGTTGGTTGTAGAAGAGGTATTCGAAATAGGCAATGGTGCCGGCCTCGTTCGGCTGCACGCTCAGCGTGAGGATCGAATGGTTGTGTTCGGGCAGGACGGCTCCCACGTGATAGGGTTTGCGGTAGGCGATCTCCTTCGGCGGCGCGGGCAGGGACTCGAAGCGGGCCAGCACTTCGCGCCACCCCGCTCCCCGGATCAGCAGGGTTTCGATGCCGTTGTGGGTTGCTTCCCCGCGATGGCGTTCGAGGGTCTGCTGGAGGCGGAAGAAGCAACTGAACCAGCCACCTCGCGTGCCGTCGTATTCGAGGTCCCAATCTTCGTCGTCGCCAAAGCCGGAATAAACCAGGCGCAGGATGGTTTTTCCGTTTTCCGTCGCCAGGTAGAAATCCTGTTTTAACGTACAGGGCGACATTAAGTGTTCGACCGGCGAGACCATGCGGTCGCGTGTCTCGGTGAGGCGCAGGTGGCGGCCGGGTTCCCAGATTTCGATGGTAGTGGGCCAGTCCATGCCGGGACCCCAATGCGAAATCATGCGGCCTCCCACGCGCGGCTCGATGGTTACCTTCGGGGCGAACCAGCGGACGATCTGTTCCGCTTCGGTAAGCGCGGCCCAGACTTCTTCGATCTGGGCGTCGATGGCGATGGTGGTTTCGTGTGAACGCGGCATCCGGTCTATGGCTCGTCCTTTGTGATCCAAGGCTCCCTTCTGATGATGACAGGCAGCCGGGCGAACTGGAAGCGGAAGCACGTACGAGCGAGCTGACCTAAAAACCGGCGCGTTTAATTGGCCAGGGAAAATACGTCGGCCGGAGCCGGAACGTGCCAGACGATGCGATTGCGCCCTTCGGACTTAGCCTGGTAGAGGGCTTCGTCGGCGAACTGGACCAACCGCGGGGCGGGGGAGGTGGCGGTACAGGCGAGGCCGAAGCTGCAGGTCAGGTTTAAGGACCCGCCTTCAATTTCAAACGGAGTGTTGGCGACGGCTTCACGTAGACGTTCGCTCTGGCGCAAAGCATCGGGCGCGTCGCATCCGGGGAGCACAACTAGAAACTCTTCGCCGCCGTAGCGACCCACGGAATCGTAAGTTCGGGACGCGGCTTTGAGGCGGCGGGCGGCTTCGCGAAGAACCGCATCGCCGGCCAGGTGACCGTGGGTATCGTTGATCGACTTGAAGCGGTCGAGATCGGCCATCAAGACGGCGACCGGCTCCGACTGCCGTTCGGCCCGAGAGACTTCCTCGGCCAGTTTGCCGAGAATGGAATTGCGGTTGAGCAATCCGGTGAGGCCGTCGTGCGTGGCCTGCTGGCGCAGCGCGTCCTGGAGGTCGAGGATGCGGCGTCCGGCGCGGATGCGGACGCGCAGTTCGTGGGCGTTGAACGGTTTGGTGAGGTAGTCGTCGGCGCCCGCGTCCATTCCTTCGATGAGATCCTGGGACTCGGTGCGCGCGGTGAGCAGCAGGATATAGACGTATGGCTCCCGCTGTAAGGAACGCAGCCGCCGGCAGATTTCGACGCCGTCGATACCCGGCATCATCCAGTCCAGCACGGCCAGCCTTGGCGGATCTGGCGCTTCGAGAACATGCCATGCCTCGTTACCATCCTTCGCCATCACTGCCTGGTAACCCCACCGGGTGAGCATGGTTTTGAGCATCGATTGAAAGACGGGGTTGTCCTCAGCAGCCAAAACCCGCATCAGCGGGCCCTCGGCGGTTGGAGAATTACCGGTTATCTGGTTTAGACTGGTCAGCAATCAACTCTACCTGAGAGTCTTATCGGCGAGGGGAGAGGGAATATTAGGGGAAGAGTCTACCGAAGGTTCCCTGAGGCGGCCGGTACCATCCATCCACGCCCAGATTAGGGCCGTGGACACCCCAAGTGCGCCGGCAATCAGTCCGATAGTTCTGGGCGAAACGTACTGGGAGGCAATACCGGCGGCCGCCATGGACACGATCATGATGGCCCAGCGCAGCGACTCCAGGGTGGAGAAGACGCGGCCGCGGAATTCGTCCGGTGTGTGGCGCAAAAGCTGGGTATTGTTGAGCACACTGGTGACCGCCATCCCGACGCGCGACATCATCATCCAAATCAATGCCGCGGTCCAGGATTCCACCTGGCTGAAGAGCATGTATGCCACGCCGTGCAATATATAGGACGCAGTGACGGTCCGCTTATAGGCCGTGAAGGACGAGCGCTTGCCCGCGAAGTGGCCCACCGTGCCACCGATGAGCAGGCCGATACCGGCGAACCCCCAGATGGAGCCGATGCCCGATGCGCCGCGGTGAAATACGTTTTCGCCGAACAGCGCAAACAGAATTTGCGCCGCGCCGCCGCCCATGGCCCAGCCTGCGCTGATGGTCGCGATACCCACCATCAGCGGTACCGACCACATATACGTCAGGCCCTCGCGGTACTCATGCCAACCGCGCGTGTGATGTCCACCCGGGCGGCGCGTGGCGCGGAAACCACCGGGCACCGAGAGGCGGCTGATGGCGATCGCGGATAAAACGAACGACGCGGCGTTGATGACGAAAGCTGCGCTATAGCCCAGCAGGTCAGCGCTGTAACCGGCGAGCAGCGTGCCTACCGTGAGCGTCGCCCACTGGGTCGTCTGGGTGAGGGAATTGGCCGAGTGCAGCTCTTCCGCCGTGGCAATGGTGGGGAGGATCGAAGCGCGTCCGGCGGTGAAGAACGGCGACGCAAACATGAGCACCGCGCTCAGCACGTAAAGCAGCCACGGGCGCGATTCGTGGACGGTGAGGACGAAGGCCAGCGCCACGACGGCACGGATCAGATCGCTCGCGACCATGATCGTTTTCCGGTCCAGGCGATCAAGCAGCACGCCGGCTACGGGTCCGGCGAGAACCGCCGG
>JADMIO010785113.1_pt1 | contig 14651 bp, 12 predicted proteins | sample 8958161 | NCBI WGS metagenome assembly JADMIO01 (sample SAMN16585339, study PRJNA669376) | soil metagenome | isolation source: Crop rotation soil | place: USA: Cullars Rotation, Alabama | collected 2011 | reverse complement strand
CTTTCCCCCGCCGGTTTTATTGTGTGAATAAACCCGGCGGTCATAGACCGCCGCTACAGAAACCGCCGACACTACTCTACAGTTCTTTCAGTTTTTTTCGATTGATGCACCTAATTTGAAGACGTACACTGCCCGCCAGTGCGACTGCCGCACTCCCCCATGGACTGGCGGGATACCGTAAGTATGTAGACGTCGGCTATGGCATCGACGCAGCGGACGTTCAGGCTTTACGACTACATACCGATTGTTACAGCGATAAAGAGGCAGATCGCGTGCAAATCCGCAAAATTTTGTTACGCACGAGTTCGTGGCTTACAAGTTCCAAGCCGGCTGTAGTCGTCGGGCGGCGCGTTGCCCTGATCGTCGGCGGTGTTCCCCTTTGTTTGATACTGCTGATTCGCATTCTCCAGCTTGCCGGTGTCCCGGTCACGATTCGTCTTCCCTTCACCTGGGGAACCGTCATCTTCCTCCTGGTCGTCATGCTCGTGTTCACTGCGCCGGTAGTTTGGGCGATCACGCTGTTTTACCGGACCGACAATAAGGTCCTGCGAGAATCCGAATTGCGCTACCGGCAATTGTTTGAAAGCAATCCGCAACCCATGTGGGTTTATGACGCGGAAACCTTGCGCTTTCTCGCGGTGAACGATGCCGCGGTCGAGCAATACGGCTACGCGCGCGACGAGTTCCTCGCCATGACGATCAAAGACATACGTCCGCCGCAGGACGTTAAAGCGTTGGAGCTGAATCTCGCGAAAGCTTCACAGACATTGGAGCAGAGCAGTCCGTGGCGGCATTTGAAAAAGGACGGAACGATCCTTGAAGTGGACGTCAACTCCCACGACATCACCTTTGACGGCCGGCGCGGGCGCCTGGTGCTGGCGACCAACATCACGGAAAGAAGGAAGATCGAAGCCCAGCTGCTTCGCGCGCAACGCATGGAAAGCATCGGCACGCTCGCCGGCGGCATCGCACACGACCTGAATAATGTTCTGGCTCCCATCCTGATGGGCATGGACCTCTTGCGGGAAAGCGTGCACAACCCCTCTGCCGGCAGCCTGATCGACGCGATGGAAGCCAGCGCCAAACGCGGCGCCGGCATCGTGCGCCAGGTGCTGACCTTCGCCCGCGGCATTGAAGGCGACCGCATTCCGATCCAACCGAAGCATTTGATTTTGAATATCGCCCGCCTCATGGGACAGACGTTCCCGAAATCGATCAGCTTCCGCACCGATATTCCGAAAGATCTGTGGAGCGTCGTCGGCGATGCGACGCAGCTCGATCAAGTCCTGCTGAACCTGTGCGTCAACGCGCGAGACGCAATGCCGGACGGAGGAACGCTGACCATCAACGCCCATAACGAGATTCTTGACGCGCATTACGTGCGTCTGAATCTGGAAGCCAAGGTTGGACCGTACGTGGTGATGGAGGTGAAGGATACCGGTTCTGGAATTCCTCCGGGCAATCTCGAAAAGATCTTCGAGCCGTTTTTCACCACGAAAGAAATCGGCAAGGGCACCGGCCTGGGCCTTCCGACGGCGCGTGCAATCGCACGAAGCCACGGTGGATTTCTCAGCGTTTATAGTGAGGTCGGCAAAGGAACGTCCTTCAAGTTGTATCTGCCTGCCAACGAGTCCACAGAGACGGTACAGGCCAAAGCGAACGCCGCAACTTTGCCGCTGGGCCGCGGTGAGCTGATTCTTGTGGTCGATGACGAAGCGGCAGTGCGTGACATTTCAAGGTTTACGCTGGAATCGCACAACTATCGCGTCATCACGGCCAGCGACGGAGCGCAGGCGCTAGGTTTTTATGCCGAACACAAAGACGCTGCCCGCGTCGTGCTTCTCGACATGATGATGCCCATCATGGACGGCCACGCCACCATCCGGGCGCTGGAATCGCTGAATCCCAAGGTGAAAATCATTGCCGCCAGCGGACTGATGAACAAGCAATCCCCAATCGGCGACTCGGCCGGCATGAGTGCCACAGTGAAAGCGGTTCTCGGAAAGCCATTCACCGCAGAAACGCTCTTGAACACTCTGCATCGGGTACTCCACTCCTGAGCCTTTACGGCTCAAAAATTCATACCTCGAATCGGCAAAAGAGCTAATCTACGGGCATCTGGGAACCACTTACAAACACCGGAGATGGATCGAAGCAAGGAGATCGATATGAGACGACGACTTCTCATGTCCATCGGAGTGCTGATGATGGGCATCCTCATTTTCGCTCTGATGGCGGTACCCGCTGCCGGACAGGCTCCGGCTCCAAAAGCCACGCCGGCGAAAGCAGCGCCGGCCAGGAGTTGGACGCCGCCGAAAACGCCGTGGGGCGATCCCGATTTGCAGGGCACCTATACGAGCGATGATTACATCGGTGTTGGACTTCAGAGGCAGCCTCAGTTCGGTGACAGGCTGTATCTGACCGAACAGGAAATCGCGCAGCGCGAAACGCAGCTCGCAAACCAGAGCAAGAACGATCTGGTCGAAACGGTCGCAGCGGGTGCGCGCGCGGGCACGGGGCCTCCGGGACACTGGGGTGAGCGTGCGAGAAAGCCCCCCAAACAGACGTCTTTGATCGTCGATCCGCCGGACGGCAGGTTTCCCGAATTGACGGCCGACGCGCAAACCCGGTACCTCCCTTTCGGGGCCGGCGTGAATGACCCGATGCCAGCGACGTGGGAAGACTTCACGTATTACATCCGGTGCATCACTCGAGGCCTGACGGGTTCGATATATCCGGTGATCTACGGCAACGGGACGCAGATTGTGCAAGGCCCGGGCTATGTCGCGATTTTCCACGAGATGGTCCACGAAGCGCGCATCATTCCGCTCGATGGCCGGCCGCACGCCGGACAAAACATCCGCATGTACATGGGCGATTCGCGTGGCCGCTTTGAAGGCAATACGCTGGTTGTCGAGACCACGAACTTCCCGGACAAGAAGACCGCGGTCCAGGGAGGCAACGGCGGCGCCGGTCCGCCGACGACGGACGCCCTTCGCCTGGTGGAACGCTTCACTCGCGTTACTCCGGACACGATCAATTACGAAGTCACAATCGACGACCCGAAGACCTATGTCCGGCCGTTCAAAGTAGCGTTCCCGATCGTCCAGGAACCGGGTTACCAGATTTTTGAATACGCGTGTCATGAGGGCAATCACGCGATGTTCAATTCGCTCAGCGGGGCCCGCGCCGTGGAACAGGAAGCAGCGAGAAAGCGGTAATCACGGCGTGGGGGGACCGGCCAGCTGTAAGGAGGTCGCGCAGCGACGTACCGAACGGAACTGGCGCGAAGCGTGAGCCGATAGGGCGAACGTCAAGTAAACGGTGGGCCCGACGCTAACGAAAGAGGTAAGCATGAGCAAAGGGAAAGTAGCACTATTGGTCGTCTTGAGCATTGGCAGTCTCGCAGCCGCCGCATCTGTAACGTTCCCCGCACAAACTGGGAGTCCGGGAGCGGCGACTGTCACAGGAACAGTGGATTCGACGACACCATTCAAGGCCGCTCAAGTCTTCATCCGCAACGTCGACAAGCGGATCCTTTACATGGTGTACACCAACGCGGGCCAGTTTCGGGCAGTGCAACTCTTTCCCGGAAACTACGAGGTGAGCGCCGGCACCAAAGGGCTCGAGTCTGACGTTCAAAAGCTGGTGTTGAAAGCCGGAGACAATCCGAAATTGAAAGTGTCGCTGCGCGCGGCTCGCCCTGCTGCGGCCGGCAACGCAGCGGCAATCGAGGAGCAAAGCTACGACCAGATCTATCCGCCGGGGCCTGGACGGGACGTGGCGGAGAGGACTTGCATCATCTGTCATCAGGAGAATTTCCTGCCGTCGAGACCTGGGGACCAGGCGGTCTGGCAGGCGCGGCTCGATCGCATGATGGGCACGTTTCTCCCGACTCGCGCCGCAGCCTCGTATGCAGAAGGCCTGCTCAGCTATCGCAACCAGACTTTGCGTTTCTCGCGGCAGGACCGCGACGATCTGCTGGCGTACATGGTAAAAAACTTCGGACCCGGCGCCAAGCCCCGAACCGTGCGGGTCGATCAGGAAATGCCGCTCGACGAGACGAAGCTGGGCAAGGCGATGTACATCGAGTACTACCTGACTCCCGATCCTCCGGGCAAAGGCACGAAGTCACCCGAGTACGGCAAAGTCCAGGCCGCGTTTGCCGGCCAGCGAACCGGGCAGGACGTGCGTTTCGATCATGACGGCAACGTGTGGCTGACGGATCGCAGCTATCCGCACCGTCTGGTCAAGCTGGATCCGCGGACAGGACAACAGAAAGACTACGAATTGCCGGATCCCAAGAACGGCATCCACGAAGTGATGATCGATCCGGGTGGAATGATATGGCTGCCGGAACACTCGGGCTCGCAGCCATCGAGTGAAAAGCGGCTGCTCGGATTCAATCCGGAAACGGAGAAATTCGAGCAGGTAATCCCGATGGACCCCGACAACGTCATCCGGAATCCGATCAAGTGGCTGCAGTCGCTCGCCCTGGATTCCAAGAGCAACGTTTATGTCGGGTGGATCATGGGCGGCGCGCTGAGCAAGTACGATCGGCAGACGAAGAAGGTCTCGGTATTTCCTGTGCCGCAGCCCAACGCGATCGTTTACGGAGTGGTCGCAGACCGGAACGACAATATCTGGATGGCGCTGTGGGATTCCGGCAATATCGCGAAGTTCGATACTCAAACCAACGGCTGGACGATCTTCGCGCCTCCCACGTACCCAGGACACGTCCGCCGGCTGAATGTGGACGCTCAAAACAATATCTGGTTCGGCATCTACTCGGCCGGCAAGCGCGCCGGCAAACTGGCGAAGCTGGATCAGACGACCGGCAAGATCACCGAGTACACGATTCCGCGGCAGAACGCGAATCCTTACGATGTGATGCAGGACCCCGAAGGCAACATCTGGAGCCCCGACGCCGGCGGCAGCGCCGCCGCCCTCTGGAAGTTCAATCCGCGGGATGGCTCGTTCGTGTTGTATCCGAAACCCCAGCGCACGGCGGACACGCCGAAGATACAGGTCACCAAAGACGGCGCGATCTGGTATTCGCCGCGCGGCAGCCAGGACGCGCCTGCGTTTGGCGTGCTCTATCCGGACATGAACAAGATTCCGACGCTCGGCGCGTACTATCAGAATGGACCGCCGGGCTATCCGTACAAACTCGCAAGCCCTTCAACACGAGCAAGCCGTTGAAGCACTCGGGGACGGTTCCCGCCGTCCCCGAGTTTCACCTATACATTTCTCCGATTCATTTGCACGGCTGATATTCTCAGATCCGATTTCCCTGTTCCCTATCTCCCTACTCCGTCACCGGCCGCAAATCGATCCTCTCCAACTGCGACAGCAGCGCCTGATGCGCGCGATCCAGATAGCTGACGTCCTTCGATTCGAGCGTCAGCTTGATTGAATAGACCGGATTGTCGAAGTATGGATAAGAACCCAGCAGCAGGTCCGGATATGCGGCGAGAAGCTCATGCAGGGTGGTCGCGATCTGGCCTTCGTCCGCCTTGAGATAAATCTCGCGCAGGTAGAACGGGGCTTCGCGGAACATTTCTTTGATCCGCTCGAATTTCTTCTGCAGGATTTCCGGGACTCCGGGAAAGATGTAGACGTTTTCCACAGCGACAACGGGGAACCACATTCCCTTGCTGCCGACCAGGCGCGCGCCCTCCGGCACGTCGGCCATCCGCAAATTGCCCTCGACCAGTTCCGGCGAATAAAAATGCCGGATGGTTGCTTCGATCTCTACATTGCGGCTGATGCCGCGGCTGAAAGCCAGCGCGATGCCGTCCATAGTCAGATCATCGTGAGTGGGGCCCACGCCACCTGTGGTAAAAACATAATCATGGGACTTGGAAAAACTTCGGACCTCGGTCGCGATGATTTCCAGTTCATCGGCAATGACGGAAATCTTCCGCACGTCGACTCCGAGATCGCGCAGTTCCCGAACGAGGTATGGCGAGTTTTCGTCTCTCGTTTTGCCTGAAAGTATTTCGTTACCGATGACGATGATGCCCGCAGTTTTCGACATTTGTTGATCAAATATAGCATGGCGAAATCCACACCGACCGATGCCCGTCTGATCTACAGCGCCAGCGACAGCGACGCAAATATGCTGTGGGCAACTCGCTTTTTTGCCCCCGATCCATTCATCTTCATCACGAAGGGAAAGAAGCGCTACCTGGTGATGAACGATCTCGAAATCGATCGCGCGAAGAGTCAGGCGGCGGTCGACAAGGTGCTCTCGTACTCTGAATATCAGAAGCGGTGGCAGAAGCGCGGGACCCAGTTTCCGACTCCGCCGCAGGTTCTTGCGGAAGTCTTTGCGGACTTGAAAATCAAAAGCGTGGAAGTGCCTTCCACGTTTCCGGTCTATCTCGCCGATCAGCTTCGGACCATGAAGATCCGTGTCGAGCCGAAGCCCGATCCCTTCTGGCCCGAGCGCGAATTCAAAACGCGGGAGGAAATACGAGCCATCAGTCATTCGCTGCGCGCGGCCGAACTGGGGATGGAAGCCGGTATCGATGCCGTGCGCCGCACGGAGATTCGCAAGAACGGCTATCTGTATCTGGATGGGACACAGCTCACGTCGGAGATTCTGAAACGCATCATCAACACCGCCATCATGGCGCAGGGATATGTGCCGAGCCACACCATTGCCGCATCGGGCAATCAGTGCGTCGATCCGCACAACCAGGGCAGCGGCCCGATTCGCGCCAACACGTCGATCATCATGGACATCTTTCCGCGGTCGCAACACACAGGATATTTCGGCGATATCACGCGGACGATCGTTCGCGGCCGCGCCTCGGAACGTTTGAAGCACGCCTACCATTGCGTGGCGAACGGCCAGGAGATCGGCTTCCGCCGCATCCGGGACGGGGCGAGCGCTTACGACATTCATTTCGAGATCGTGAATTACTTCAACCGTGAAGGCTTTCCGACAGGACCAATGAACGGACGGATGCAGGGCTTCTTTCATGGCACCGGCCACGGACTTGGATTGGACATCCACGAGGCGCCGTCGTTCGGGCAGCGCAGCAAAAATTCCTTACGCGCTGGGAATGTCGTAACGGTCGAGCCCGGCCTGTATTACGAAGGAATGGGCGGAGTTCGCCTGGAAGACGTCGTTGTCGTGAAGAAAACAGGCTGCAGGAACCTTGTCCAGCTTGCCAAGTTCCTTGAAGTTTAGTTGTACACGTCTTTATAGTTCCTCAAGTCGGGTGCGTGGGGTGGGCCCACGCTAACAGTAGTTCGTTTGGAGGCCACCGCATTGCGGGTACGCTTTTGGGGAGTTCGCGGATCCACTCCTACGCCGCAGAAGGAGAACATGGGGTATGGCGGAAACACCTCATGCATCGAAGTCCGCACGGACACGAATCAGATCCTGGTTTTCGATGGCGGCACCGGAATTCGCCTTCTTGGCCATGAACTCGAACAGGAATTCGTAGACAAGCCCATCAGCGCCCATATTTTTTTCAGCCATTTTCATCTCGACCACATTCAGGGTGTCCCCTTCTTCGCACCGCTCTACAATCCTCGCAATCATTTCACTTTCTATTTCGCCGGGCGCCGCGACGCCAATCTCGTTATGGATGCGCTCGCCGGCATGATGGCGAATCCTTACTTCCCGGTCGACATGTCGAAGCTGCCGTGTTCGCGCGAATACGTCGACCTGGTGGAAGGAACGTTCACGGTCGCGGATACGCGGATCCTCGTGCTGCCGCTGAACCATCCGCAGGGATGCGTCGGCTATCGCATCATGCAAAACGGCAAAGTCATTTCGTATTGCACCGACGTCGAGCACGGCCTCGATTGGAGCGATAAGAACCTCCAGACGCTCGCCAAGGATGCGGACTTCTTCATCGTTGACGCCCAGTACACGCCGGAAGAAATGCCCAATCATGTCGGCTGGGGCCATAGCAGCTGGCATCAAGCCATCGAAAGCGGCATGAAAGCCGGGGTCAAGCGCATCGCGCTCTACCATCACGATCCGTACCACGAGGACTCGCGGGTCGAGAAAATCCTCGAAGAAGCGCGCAAGGTCTACCCCAATGTGATCGCGGCTCAGGAAGGGCTCGAAATCACTCTGTAGTAAACTCAGAAACATGCCCGTGAAGTTTCGCGATTACTACGAGATCCTTGGCGTCGCGCGAACTGCCAAAGAAGACGAAATCAAGAAGGCGTACCGGAAGCTTGCCCGCAAATACCACCCGGACCTGAATCCGAATAACAAGGAATCGGAAGAAAAGTTCAAAGAGATCCAGGAAGCCTACGAAGTCCTCAGCGATTCCGACAAACGCAAAAGATACGATCAGCTCGGCGCCAACTGGAAGAACGGTGCCGACTTTACGCCTCCTCCCAATTGGGGCCCGGGCGGCGGCCATTACGGCAACATCAATATGGAAGATCTCTTCGGCGCGGCCGGCGCCGGCCCGGGCGCTGAAGGACATCGCAGTCCATTCAGCGATTTCTTCGAGATGCTGTTCGGCGGGATGGGCGGTGTCGGTGGCATGGGCGGGATGGGCGGTGGACCGGCAGGCGCCGGCACCGGGGCTCGCACACGCACAGGCGGCCGGGCATCGCGGCCGGCCGAAGCGGAGACGGACCTGAATCTGCCGCTCGAAGCCATGCACCGCGGCACGACTCGCAAATTAACCGTGCGGCTGGGAAATGCGGAAAAGACGATCGACGTCCGGATTCCGCCCGGAGCCCGTGAGGACGCGCGAATCCGTATTCCAGGCGGCGGACCCAACGGCGTCGATCTGTATGTCCGCCTGCATCAGGAAGCGCACTCGCAGTTCACGGTGAAAGGAGACGATACCGAAGTCGAAATCCCGATTACCCCGTGGGAAGCGGCTCTCGGCGCCACAGCCGAAGTGCCGACGCTCGACGGCAAAGCGGAAATACGGGTCCCGCCCGGCATCGCTTCCGGCCAGCGGCTGCGCTTAAAGGGTCAGGGCCTGAACATTCGCGGAGGCGGTCGCGGCGATCACTTCGTCCGTCTCAAAATCGTCGTGCCCAAAGAATTGACTGAGGACGAGAAGAAGCTGTTTCAGGAACTGTCGAAGGTCTCGAACTTCAAACCGCGAAACGGATCGACAGGTTAGGAACGTTTAGTTAGCGGCGGGCCCACCGCCCCACGCCATTACTTCTTGAACGGCAGATCCACGATCGTCGCCGCTGCCGTTGTGCCGTTTCCCACCTCGACGTCTGTACTCGCTGCGCTCGCAGACCGGTTCACAAAGCCCAGAGCAATCGGCTTGTTCAAACCCGGTGAGAACAGCGCGGTCGTAATGTAGCCGACGTCCCTTCCGCCCTTTCGAATGGGACTCTTCATCTGGGGAAGGGTATTTCCAGAGATCACCAGTCCGGCGAAGCGGCGATTCACGTGGCCGATATATTTCACCTTGGCCACGACTTCCTGTCCGATGTAACAACCCTTGTCGTAACTGATTCCCGCCTCCCCCAGCTCCGGCATCGTGGTTGTCTCGTCGATGTCGACGCCATAAACGGGAATACCGGCTTCAGTGCGCAAAACATCCCAGGTGCCGTGATCGATGGCCGTGACTCCATGAGTCGCAAAAAACCGGAGTACCGGGTCCGCTTGCGACCGGGGAACCCAGACCTCGTAGCCAAGGCGCGATCGTACGATACGGGTGTCGTCGAACTTCTGATGGGAACATGGCGTGGGCAGCTTCAAATCGCCGCCCAGCCACGAAGTGACATGATCAGCCGCAGCCGGGCCGAACAGGCTCACCATCGAGTAGGCATCGGAAACATCCTCCACCTGCACGTCTTCCATGATCAGAAGCTTGTCGAACGCGGCCCTGAGTTTTGGTATCGCAGCGCGCTCCAGGGACAGCCACAGCGCATCCTCGTCCTTTAACACGTCCATATGCGCCAGTATCTTGCCCTGGGGCGAGAGATGCGCCGCATAACACCCTCCGCCGGCCGGCACCTTCTCGACGTCGTTCGTGACCATGCCCTGCAGCCACGAGACACGGTCGGCGCCAGTCAGTTTGAGGAGGCCGAAGACATCCAACTCCGTGACGGCGGCCGCCTCCGTTGCCGCCTTGTAGTACTCCGCAATCATCCTTTTATTATATAGGTCGGCGGTGTTTTAAACCTTGATCGACCCTGGAATGTCTATGCAAAATTCGGCCCAACAGGAGGTTGAAGCGAATGTTTCGGCGACTCTCGATTATTGCGATTCTTGTAGCGCTCGGAGGTACGGGAGTTCTGGCACAGGGTGTGCGAGCCGGCCGCGCGTTGCGCGCCAGGTCTGCACGTCAATTGCGGGACCGGTCGAATTCAGATGCAAGGCAGGGACGGCTTCTGGATCGGCTGCAGCAACGGCTCAACCTGAACCAGACTCAAAGGGACGGACTCCGGGCGCTACAGGAAAACAGGCGAACTGAAACCGACTCGCTCCAGCGGGAGGTCCAGCAGAAGAGACAGACGTTGCGGCAGCTTCTTCAGCAACCGAATCCGAATGCAAACGATGTGGGCAACGCCACTCTCGCTATCAAGGAAAGCCGGGAAAGGCTGCGCGGCATCAACCAACGCTTCCTTTCCGGCTTCAAGGGATTGCTGACGCCGGATCAACTGCGACAGCTTCCGAAGCGGCTGCAATAACCGCTACTTCGCACCCGCCCGCGCCACCGATTCGACGAATTTGCGGGCGGCTTCCGGAATCTCCACAGTTCCCTGCTCCACAAGCTCCTTCACCTGAACTCGCCGGCCGTAAAGTTTTTCGTTCGCGTCATTGTCCGGTTTGAGAACCGCGCCGCTCAACGACACGCCCGCGAACACGCCGCGGCTCCGGGAATACGTCAGGATCTCCGCTCGCATCGTCGCATTCGTCGAGGCAGCGGCAGTGCGTCCTTTCGGGCCGCCGGCGACGGACGCATCCACGCCCAGCTTGACGTTGTCGCGAAGCAAGTGCTTGAAACTGTCCGGGGTCATGAAAAGCAGGACCACGTCGGTTTCCTGGCCGCCGATTTGGAAACCAAAGCTGCCGCCGGTGAGCGAAATCATCGCAGGAGGACCGAACGGGCCTTTACCGGCGTCCTTTCTGCAGGACACGGCACCCCGGCCCAGTTCGCCACCGATTCCCAGAGCCGCCTTCTTCAGGCCGGGAATGACGGCGACGCATTCCGCTTTGCGGAGCAGATCCAAAGGAATGTTTGCATCGGGCGCCTGGATCAATTCGTCAACGACTTTTGAAGACTCCCACAGCCGATCGGCAATCTTTTCGTCGGCCGCCAGAAACATTGAAAGGACCAGTAGCATTGTGCCCATTGTGTGTTCCGTTCTGCTGTAGCGAAACCTGTTTACTTCAGGATCGGGATTACCTCTGTTTGTATCGGTAAACCCGTCACGATCGCTTCGTCCTCCGATAGATACATATCCACCTCACTACGGACATTTCCAGCACATTGGGATCCTAAGCTTAGAATTCCACGTGGACAAGTTGTCGCGGCCGCTTCTATAGTGTCACCTAAATACTAGTGACTCCAGCGTAACTGGACTGGCCACAGTTAGGCCGCAAATGTAATCACACTGGCTCACCTTCGGGTGGGCCTTTCTGCGTTCGCGAGTGGACCCGATAAGCTCATGGAGCGGCGTAACCGTCGCACAGGAAGGACAGAGAAAGCGCGGATCTGGGAAGTGACGGACAGAACGGTCAGGACCTGGATTGGGGAGGCGGTTGCCGCCGCTGCTGCTGACGGTGTGACGTTCTCTGTTCCGGTCACACCACATACGTTCCGCCATTCCTATGCGATGCACATGCTGTATGCCGGTATACCGCTGAAAGTTCTGCAAAGCCTGATGGGACATAAGTCCATCAGTTCAACGGAAGTCTACACGAAGGTTTTTGCGCTGGATGTGGCTGCCCGGCACCGGGTGCAGTTTGCGATGCCGGAGTCTGATGCGGTTGCGATGCTGAAACAATTATCCTGAGAATAAATGCCTTGGCCTTTATATGGAAATGTGGAACTGAGTGGATATGCTGTTTTTGTCTGTTAAACAGAGAAGCTGGCTGTTATCCACTGAGAAGCGAACGAAACAGTCGGGAAAATCTCCCATTATCGTAGAGATCCGCATTATTAATCTCAGGAGCCTGTGTAGCGTTTATAGGAAGTAGTGTTCTGTCATGATGCCTGCAAGCGGTAACGAAAACGATTTGAATATGCCTTCAGGAACAATAGAAATCTTCGTGCGGTGTTACGTTGAAGTGGAGCGGATTATGTCAGCAATGGACAGAACAACCTAATGAACACAGAACCATGATGTGGTCTGTCCTTTTACAGCCAGTAGTGCTCGCCGCAGTCGAGCGACAGGGCGAAGCCCTCGGCTGGTTGCCCTCGCCGCTGGGCTGGCGGCCGTCTATGGCCCTGCAAACGCGCCAGAAACGCCGTCGAAGCCGTGTGCGAGACACCGCGGCCGGCCGCCGGCGTTGTGGATACCTCGCGGAAAACTTGGCCCTCACTGACAGATGAGGGGCGGACGTTGACACTTGAGGGGCCGACTCACCCGGCGCGGCGTTGACAGATGAGGGGCAGGCTCGATTTCGGCCGGCGACGTGGAGCTGGCCAGCCTCGCAAATCGGCGAAAACGCCTGATTTTACGCGAGTTTCCCACAGATGATGTGGACAAGCCTGGGGATAAGTGCCCTGCGGTATTGACACTTGAGGGGCGCGACTACTGACAGATGAGGGGCGCGATCCTTGACACTTGAGGGGCAGAGTGCTGACAGATGAGGGGCGCACCTATTGACATTTGAGGGGCTGTCCACAGGCAGAAAATCCAGCATTTGCAAGGGTTTCCGCCCGTTTTTCGGCCACCGCTAACCTGTCTTTTAACCTGCTTTTAAACCAATATTTATAAACCTTGTTTTTAACCAGGGCTGCGCCCTGTGCGCGTGACCGCGCACGCCGAAGGGGGGTGCCCCCCCTTCTCGAACCCTCCCGGTCGAGTGAGCGAGGAAGCACCAGGGAACAGCACTTATATATTCTGCTTACACACGATGCCTGAAAAAACTTCCCTTGGGGTTATCCACTTATCCACGGGGATATTTTTATAATTATTTTTTTTATAGTTTTTAGATCTTCTTTTTTAGAGCGCCTTGTAGGCCTTTATCCATGCTGGTTCTAGAGAAGGTGTTGTGACAAATTGCCCTTTCAGTGTGACAAATCACCCTCAAATGACAGTCCTGTCTGTGACAAATTGCCCTTAACCCTGTGACAAATTGCCCTCAGAAGAAGCTGTTTTTTCACAAAGTTATCCCTGCTTATTGACTCTTTTTTATTTAGTGTGACAATCTAAAAACTTGTCACACTTCACATGGATCTGTCATGGCGGAAACAGCGGTTATCAATCACAAGAAACGTAAAAATAGCCCGCGAATCGTCCAGTCAAACGACCTCACTGAGGCGGCATATAGTCTCTCCCGGGATCAAAAACGTATGCTGTATCTGTTCGTTGACCAGATCAGAAAATCTGATGGCACCCTACAGGAACATGACGGTATCTGCGAGATCCATGTTGCTAAATATGCTGAAATATTCGGATTGACCTCTGCGGAAGCCAGTAAGGATATACGGCAGGCATTGAAGAGTTTCGCGGGGAAGGAAGTGGTTTTTTATCGCCCTGAAGAGGATGCCGGCGATGAAAAAGGCTATGAATCTTTTCCTTGGTTTATCAAACGTGCGCACAGTCCATCCAGAGGGCTTTACAGTGTACATATCAACCCATATCTCATTCCCTTCTTTATCGGGTTACAGAACCGGTTTACGCAGTTTCGGCTTAGTGAAACAAAAGAAATCACCAATCCGTATGCCATGCGTTTATACGAATCCCTGTGTCAGTATCGTAAGCCGGATGGCTCAGGCATCGTCTCTCTGAAAATCGACTGGATCATAGAGCGTTACCAGCTGCCTCAAAGTTACCAGCGTATGCCTGACTTCCGCCGCCGCTTCCTGCAGGTCTGTGTTAATGAGATCAACAGCAGAACTCCAATGCGCCTCTCATACATTGAGAAAAAGAAAGGCCGCCAGACGACTCATATCGTATTTTCCTTCCGCGATATCACTTCCATGACGACAGGATAGTCTGAGGGTTATCTGTCACAGATTTGAGGGTGGTTCGTCACATTTGTTCTGACCTACTGAGGGTAATTTGTCACAGTTTTGCTGTTTCCTTCAGCCTGCATGGATTTTCTCATACTTTTTGAACTGTAATTTTTAAGGAAGCCAAATTTGAGGGCAGTTTGTCACAGTTGATTTCCTTCTCTTTCCCTTCGTCATGTGACTTGATATCGGGGGTTAGTTCGTCATCATTGATGAGGGTTGATTATCACAGTTTATTACTCTGAATTGGCTATCCGCGTGTGTACCTCTACCTGGAGTTTTTCCCACGGTGGATATTTCTTCTTGCGCTGAGCGTAAGAGCTATCTGACAGAACAGTTCTTCTTTGCTTCCTCGCCAGTTCGCTCGCTATGCTCGGTTACACGGCTGCGGCGAGCGCTAGTGATAATAAGTGACTGAGGTATGTGCTCTTCTTATCTCCTTTTGTAGTGTTGCTCTTATTTTAAACAACTTTGCGGTTTTTTGATGACTTTGCGATTTTGGGAAAG
>JADMIO011852068.1_pt1 | contig 14652 bp, 18 predicted proteins | sample 8958161 | NCBI WGS metagenome assembly JADMIO01 (sample SAMN16585339, study PRJNA669376) | soil metagenome | isolation source: Crop rotation soil | place: USA: Cullars Rotation, Alabama | collected 2011 | reverse complement strand
GCCGCGACTTCAAGTCACGTGAATTCCAAGCTTCGGATCCCACTGTGCTGGAAAGAGCGTCGTCATGGCGTGGTGACCAGGCGATAACCGATGCCGCGCACGGTCTGCACCAGCAGCGGGTTGGCGGGGTCCTGCTCGATCTTGCGGCGCAGGCGGTTGACCTGGACGTCGACGGCGCGCTCGCCGGTGCCGCCGCCATTGCCGGCGAGCGCCAGCCGCGGCACTGTCTCGCCGGGCGTGGCCGCCAGGAGGCGCAGCATATCGCGCTCGCGATCGGTAAGCCGCACGACGGCGTCGCCGCGCTTGAGCTCGCCGCGGGCGATGTGAAAGCGAAACTCGCCGAAGCCGATGGTCTCGATCACCGCCGCCGCCGCCGGGCGGGCACGCTTGAGGATGTTGGCGATGCGCAGGGACAGCTCCCGCGGCTCGAACGGCTTGCTGACATAATCGTCGGCGCCGATGGTCAGGCCTTCGATGCGGCTCTGCGACTCGTCGCGCGCCGTCAGCATCACGATCGGCACCGTCGACACCGTGCGCAGATCGCGCGCCAGGTCGAAGCCGTTTTCGCCCGGCATCATCACGTCGAGAATAAGCAGATCGAAGTGCAGCCCCTTGAGCTTGGCGCGCGCGTCGGCGGCGGTCTCGGCGGTGGTGACGCGATAACCCTCCGCCAGCAGGAAGCGCGACAGCAGGACCCGGATGCGGCGGTCGTCGTCGACCACGAGCAGGTGCGGGGCATCGTCGGCGAGCGCGGCAGGCTGCGCTTTGACGGCCGGCATGGCCTCACCCGCGCGAGCGCCGCGCCCGGTCAGCGCGGGCGATGAACCGCAGCACCCCCTCGCGCTGCTCCGGGTTGAGCATGGCGGTGAGGAACCGGCAGGCGGCGTCGTGGGCGTTCGGGCCCAGTTCGGCGAGCGCGCGCGCGATGCGCCCGGTCTGCAGGCCGGCAAGTTTCATGGCGAGGGTCTCGCCCTTCGGGGTGACGTAGAGCAGGCGCTGGCGGCGGTCGTGGGCGCCCTCCTTCTGCACCACGTAGCCTTGATCGATCAGTTGCTTGAGCACGCGGCCGAGCGATTGCTTGGTGATCTTCAGGATGTCGAGCAGCTCGGCAACCTTCATGCCCGGATTGCGGTTGACGAAATGCAGGACGCGGTGGTGCGCGCGGCCGAACCCGAACCGCGCCAGGACATCGTCGGGGTCGCCGATGAAGTCGCGATAGGCAAAAAACAGCAGCTCGATCACGTCCCAATCGGGCTCGTTCGGGCGGGCGTTCCGCTCCCCGGTGGCGGCCGGACGGTCGGCGGCAATTGGCATATTTAGGTCAGCCATATTGACATATTTCGTCAGATTGTTATCCTGGACGCTGTCTTGGCGAAAGGATCGTGCCCAAGGGGCCTGGCCTCGGCCGATTGTGACTCAAGCGCGCGGTTCGTCGAACGAGCGAAAACATACCGGGAGTTGGTCCGGGACGCAAAAGCGTCCAGGATGCCCAAAATTCCGCCGCCCCGCCGGGGGAAGCGAAGGATAAGGAGGAAATGCCATGGCCCTGCCCTTCGACCAGCGATCGGACCTGATCTGGTTTGACGGCAAGCTCGTTGCCACCGCTGACGCAAAGATCAGCGTGCTCACCCACGGCCTGCATTACGCCAGCGCGGTGTTCGAGGGCGAGCGCGCCTATCGCGGCGAGATCTTCCAGTGCACCGACCACTCCGAGCGTCTCAAGCGCTCGGCCAATATCCTCGATTTCGAGATTCCCTATTCGGCCGCCGAGATCGACGCCGCCAAGCGGCTGATCGTCGAGAAGAACGGCATGCCGGACTGCTATGTGCGCGCCATCGCCTGGCGCGGCTCCGAGCAGCTCGGCGTCACCGCGATGAACAACACCATCCATGTGGCGATCGCGAACTGGGAATGGCCGAGCTATTTCGACCCGGCGCTCAGGCTCAAGGGCATCCGCATCGACCTCGCCGAATACCGGCGGCCTGATCCGAAGACCGCGCCGGCGATGGCCAAGGCGTCCGGGCTTTATGCCATCTGCACGATCTCCAAGCACATCGCCGAGCGCAAAGGCTATGCCGACGCCATGATGCTCGACTGGCAGGGCCGCGTCGCCGAATGCACCGGCGCCAACATCTTCTTCATCAAGGACGGCAAGATTCACACGCCGATCGCCGATTGCTTCCTCTCCGGCATCACGCGGCGCACCGCGATCGAGCTCGCCAAGCGGCGCGGCATCGAGGTGATCGAGCGCCGCATCATGCCGGACGAGCTTGCGAGCTTCTCGGAATGCTTCATCACCGGCACGGCGGCGGAGATCACCGCGGTGTCGGAGATCGCCCAGTGGAAATTCACGCCGACCGCGATCACCCACCAGCTGGCGAGCGACTACACCGCCGAGGTGCAGCCGAAGGGCAAGGCGGAAGCGGCGTAGCGCCCGCTAACCGCCGGCGTGCGAGGCGATCATCGCCTCGCCCATGCGGATGAGACGCGCATCAAGCCCGTCCGACCCGACGCTTTGCGCGGTCACCCGCGCTCCTTCGAGCAGCAGGAACAATTCATCGGCGAGCATGTCCGGGTCGCTCAATCCGGCCGAGCGGCATAGGGCGATGAGCCGGCCGCGCGTCGCAGCCTTCGCCTCTTCGATGACCCGCCGCGCCGGATGACCTTTTTCGGCGAGTTCGACTGCCGCGTTTGCCAAGGGACACCCGCGTTCGTCAGCCGCGACGACATGCTCGGCCATCTCGTTCAGCCAGGCACGAATCTGTGCCAGCGGCTCGCCCGGATGGGCCTTGTCGAACCGATCCCAGCACGCATCCGCGCTCTTGGCCGACTGGCGTAGATATTCGGCGACCAGTTCGTCCTTCGAAGAGAAGTGGCGGTAGAGCGTCATCTTGTTGGTGCCGGCGGCCTCGGCGATCGCCTCCACCCCGACGGCGCGGATTCCATGCCGGTAAAACAGCTCCCCGGCCACCGCAAGCAGCCGCTCGCGCGGCGGAATTCTTTCGTCTTTCTCATAGCTTACGTTCAATTTAGCGTTCATGACGAGGATTCCTCTTGACACGGGTGTTACCGGTCAGTACCTATCATGTAGTGTTACCGGTCAGTACCACAAGGTTGTCCAAGCGTCATCTGTTTTTTCCACAGTCAGGAGCAAGCCATGTCCACCATCGAAGCCACCGCACGCCGTCTTGAAGCCCCTCGTCCGGCGCCGGGGACCGAAAACCTTTTCACCCCGTATCAACTTGACGATCTCGACCTCAAGAACCGATTGGTCCTGTCGCCGATGACGCGCAGCCGTGCGCTCGACGGCAATGTGCCCAACCCCATCGCCGCCACCTATTACGCCCAGCGCGCATCCGCCGGTCTCCAGATCACCGAAGCCACACAGGTCAGTCCGCAAGGCGTCGGCTATATCCGCACCCCTGGAATCCACTCGCAGGCGCAGGTTGCCGGTTGGCGGAAGATCACCGACGATGTCCACAAGGCGGGCGGCACGATCTTCGCCCAGCTCTGGCATGTCGGCCGCGTGTCGCATCCCGACTTCCACAACGGCGAGCTGCCGGTCGCCCCCTCGGCGCTGCCGGTCGAAGGCGAGGCGTTCACCCATAACGGCAAGGTGAAGGTCGTCACGCCACGCGCGCTCGAGTTGCGCGAGCTACCGGGCATCGTCGCACAATTCCAGAAGGCAGCCGAGAACGCCAAGGCCGCGGGGTTCGATGGCGTCGAGTTGCATGGCGCGAACGGATACCTGCTCGATCAATTCCTGCGCGACGGATCGAACCGGCGCACCGATGCGTATGGCGGCAGTGTCGGCAACCGCGCGCGGCTGCCGCTTGAAGTGACCGAAGCGGTGGCTGCCGTGTGGGGGCCGCAGCGCGTCGGCTACAAGCTCTCGCCGCACTTTGCCGGCTACTCGATGTCGGACAGCAGCCCGGTGGAAACATTCTCTTATATCGCCGATCAATTGAACCGGCTGCGCATCGGCTATCTGCATGTCGGCGAAGCTATTGCCGGTCCGATGGCGGCCCCGGCCGGAACCACACGCATCACGCCGATCTTGCGCGACAAGTTCAGCGGCACGCTGATCGCGAATGGCGGCTACGACGCCCGCTCCGGCAACGCGGCGATCGCGCGCGGCGAGGCCGACCTGATTGCGTTTGGTGTGCCGTTTCTTGCCAATCCGGATCTGCCGGCCCGGTATCGGCAGCACGCGCCGCTCAACCAGCCTGATCAGGCGACATTCTATGCGGGCGAGGACAAGGGCTACATCGACTATCCGGTGCTAGCCTAGCGGCAAGCAAGGTTTGCCTCCCGCATTCGCGCTCGCAAAGGAGAACAACAATGGAAACGTGCTACCCGGCTTTGACGCTGAACAACGTGTTGTCCGATCCGATGGTCCGCAGCGCAATGGCCGCCGATCGCGTCGATCCGCAACAACTTGCGGCGATGCTCGCCAGCGTTGCCGAGACGTTGGCGCCGGCACGACCGGCTATGTTGTCACGCACTCCATCCGGATGAGCGACGACCGGATCGGTGATTACACCTCTGGCGTGGCAGGATTGGATAGTCGTCATTCCGGGGCCGGCCTAAGGCGGGAGCCTGTGCCCGGACAGCGCGAAGCGCTGATCCGGGTGCTCGGGCCCCGGAATGACGAACCTACCCGTTCACTCCGCGGCCTCGCGGCGGCCCGGCGGCTGCGTCCAGCGGTCGGCGAGCGCATCGTCGGATTGCTTCGCCTCGACCCATTGCCGGGCGTCGGCATATTCGACCTGCTTCCAGAACGGCGCGCGAGTCTTGAGGAAATCCATCAGGAACTCGGCCGCCGTGAACGCCGCTTCCCGGTGCGACGACGCGGTGATGACCAGCACGATCTCCTCGCCGGGCGTCAGCCGGCCATGGCGATGGATCACGGTCACGCCGAGCAGCGGCCAGCGCTGCTGCGCGGCTTCGACATGGCGGGCGATCTCGGCCTCGGCCATGCCGGGGTAATGTTCCAGCGTCATCGCCACGAGCCGCGCACCGGATTCGTCGCCGCGGCAGATGCCGGTGAACGTCACCACCGCGCCGATGTCGGTCCGGCCACGCGTCAGCCTGGCGCTCTCGCTCGCGGCATCGAACGGCTCGTGCTGCAGGCGGATGGTGGCGGTCATGCGGCCCGACTCCAATGCCTTCGACCCGCCGCGGCTCAACCGCCGGTCATCGGCGGGAAGAAGGCGATCTCGCGCGCACCGGCAATGGCCGTGTCGGCGCGCACGTGGGTGCGATCGATGGCGGCGCGGATCACTTTCGGATTGTCGAAGGCGTGCGCGTATTCGTCGCCCTGCCGCGCCAGAAAAGTCATCAGATCGGCGACCGTGGCAACCGACGCCGGCAGCTCGATATCCTCTTCCGGCTTGCCGACGCGCTCGCGCACCCAGGCGAAATAACGCAACTTCACACTCAGTCCTCGATCAGATGCCGCGCTCCGGCGCGGAAATAGTCCCAGCCAGTATACAGCGTCAGCAGGGCCGAGAGCCACAGCAGCGTCAGCCCGATCGGCGTCACCACCGGCAGCACCGCATCACCGGCACGGCCGGCAACCAGGAAGCCGACCGCGACGAGCTGGAGCGTCGTCTTCCACTTCGCCAGCTGCGTGACCGGCACGCTCACCCGCAGTTCGGCGAGATATTCACGCAGGCCGGAGACGAGAATTTCGCGGCACAGAATGACGATGGCCGCCCACAACGACCAGCCGCGGATGGTCCCGTCGGCCGCCAGCATGAGCAGGCAGGAGGAGACCAGCAGCTTGTCGGCGATCGGGTCGAGCATGCGCCCGAAGGTCGATTGCTCGCCCCATTTGCGCGCGAGGTAGCCGTCGAGCACGTCGGTCACGCCGGCGGCGATGAAGATCGCGCAGGCCAGCCATCGCAGCCATAAGCCGCCCTGCAGAATGTCCTGATAATAGAGACAGCCGACCACGATCGGCACCGCGACGATGCGCGAATAGGTCAAGATGTTCGGGATGGCGAGCGGTCGCGCCGGCAATGGCCTTGATGCAACGGCTTTCATAGCCCGACGATACCTCTTCCCGCTCGTGCCGCCAAAGCCAACGCCGCAGTTCACCTATCGGGTGATTCTGTCCAATGTTGGGGGCTTGAGGCGTGAACGCAAGTTACAAACCTTGGTTCCCCCCTGAAAATCCAGTCAACACGGTTTTGTGACAGCCTATTTTTCGCCCAACGCTCGTCGTCCGATTCTAACATTCGCATCCCGTTTCGGCGGTCACCGTCGCGAATGCTACTCCCCTAGCGCGCCGCCTCATGAAAAAAATCGTAGATCTTGCGTGCGGTCTCGGCGCTGATGCCCGGAACCTTGGCGAGATCGGCGAGGCCGGCCCGCTCGATCGCCTTGAGGGTGCCGAAATGGTGCAGCAGGGCGCGCTTGCGCGTCGGTCCGATGCCGGGGATTTCCTGGAGGCCCGCCTCGCGAATGTCCTTGCGGCGGCGCGTCCGGTGCGATCCGACCGCGAAGCGATGCGCCTCGTCGCGCAACCGCTGCACGAAATAGAGCACCGGGTCACGCGGCTTGAGCTTCAACGGTTCGCGGCCGGGCAGGAAGAAGGTTTCCATCCCGGCATCGCGCTCGGGCCCCTTGGCAATGCCGACCACCGGCACATCGCCGATGCCGAGTGCGGCCAGCGTTTCCACGGCGGCGGTGAGCTGCCCGCGGCCACCGTCGATCAGGACGAGATCGGGCCAGGGGGACTCGGGAGCTTCGTCGTCCTCGGGAAGGTCGTCGAACATCTTGGCCGCATGCTCGAATACTTTCGCCACTTGCTCGGACACCCTCTCCCCTTGTGGGAGAGGCTGGCGCGCCGCCGAAGGGTGCGAGCCGGGTGAAGGGTTTGCTGCGAGCGTCGTATTTGGCGGAACCGACCCCTCACCCGGCGCCTCACTTCGTTCGGCGCCACCCTCTCCCACAAGGGGAGAGGGTAACGGAGCAAGCGGAGAGGGTGACGGAGCAAGCGGAGCAGATGACGGCAATGCCCCACAAGAAGTCCGCGGCGCCTCGGTCATCAGCCGCTTGAACCGCCGCATCAGCACCTCACGCATCATGCCGAAGTCGTCGCCGGGGGCGAGGTCGGCGGAGCGGATGTTGAACTTGCGGTACTGGTTCTTCTGGAACCCCTCCGGACCCGCCACGATCATCGCGCCGACCGCGTTCGACCCCTGAATGTGACTGTTGTCGTAGACCTCGATGCGCCGCGGCACGCGCGCGAGGCCGAACGTTTCGCTCAGCGCCGCCATCAGCTTGCGCTGCGAGGAGGTGTCGGCCAGCTTGCGGCCAAGCGCCTCGCGCGCATTGGCAAGGGCGTGATCGACCAGGTCCTTCTTCTCGCCGCGTTGCGGCACGCCGATCTCGACCTTGTGGCCGCTCTTGGTGGCGAGGGCATCGGCGAGCAGCGCGCGCTCGTCGATCTCGTGCGACAGGAAGATGCAGCGCGGACACGGCTTGTCGTCGTAGAACTGCGCCAGGAAGGCGCCGAGCACCTCGCCTGCCGCCAGCGTCCGGTCAGCCTTGGGGAAATAGGCGCGGTTGCCCCAGTTCTGGCCGGTGCGGAAGAAGAACACCTCGACGCAGGTGAAGCCGCCTGCCTGATGCACGGCGAACACGTCGGCCTCTTCGACGCCGCGCGGATTGATGCCCTGGTGGCCCTGGACCGCCGACAGCGCGGCGAGCCGGTCGCGGTAGATCGCGGCGCGCTCGAAATCGAGCGCCTCCGACGCCTGCTCCATGACCTCGGCCAGCTCGGCCTTCACCACCTGGCTCTTGCCGGAGAGGAATGCGTTGGCCTCGCGCACCAGCTCGGTGTATTCGGCGAAATCGATCTCGCGGGTGCACGGACCCGAGCAGCGTTTGATCTGGTAGAGCAGGCAGGGCCGGGTGCGGCTCTCGAAGAAGCCATCCGAGCATGAGCGCAGCAGGAAGGCGCGCTGCAGCGCCGTGATGGTGCGGTTGACCGCCCAGACCGACGCGAACGGCCCGTAATAGCTGCCCGGCCGCGCGCGGGCGCCGCGATGCTTCAGGATCTGCGGCGCCCAGTGGTCGGCGCTGATCAGGATATAGGGAAACGACTTGTCGTCGCGCAGCAGGACGTTGAAGCGCGGCCGCAGCCGCTTGATCAGGTTGGCCTCGAGCAGCAGCGCCTCGGTCTCGGTCGCGGTCGAGACGAATTCGAGCGACGCGGTCGCGGCGATCATCCGCTCGATGCGCGGATCGTAGCCGGTCGGACGCGTATAGGCGACGACGCGCTTCTTGATGTTCTTCGCCTTGCCGACATAGAGCACGTCGCCGTTGGCGTCGATCATGCGGTAGACGCCGGGCGCGGACGGCGCATGTCTGGCATGGCGGGCAATCGCCGCGGTCCCGGCGGCGAGTGGACTGCCACCGTCTGCTTCCGTCAGGTCGATCGGATTCTGCGGCTCCTGCTCAGGCAGCGATTGCTCGTCGTCTTCCTCGACGAGCTCAGTCGATGGATCGATGTCTTTTCTGACGCCGCTCATGGATCGAACGTAAGCGCTCGCCGCCGCTTGAGCCACTCACGCCTCGGGCTTTGCACAAGCGCATTCCTGTGCCGATTCAGGAAATTCATAAAGTATTAATCACGAATGTTCAGTCTATATTCATGATATCAGCAGTAATTATCAAAATATTTACCGTATATACGGCGGGAGAATGTTCTAATTATAGCATTATTATTGACAATATAGTGTGTCTTTTAAGCACTAGACGCACGAATTATTATGGATACTTTCCCCGTACTTGTTGACGGAGGATCACCAATGAAACGACTTGTTGTTGCGTGCTTTGCACTGATGGCGCTGGCGGAAGGGGCAATGGCCGCCGATCTCCCGCCGCGCTACTACCCGCCGGTCGCCAAGGCGCCGGTCTACAATCCGGTCTACAACTGGACCGGCTTCTATGTCGGCATCAACGGCGGCGGCGGCTGGGGCCGCTCGACCTGGGACACTGTCGACCAGTTCAACGTGTCGGGCGGGCTGCTCGGCCTGACCGCCGGCTGGAATTACCAATACAACCAGGTGGTGTTTGGCGTCGAAGCCGACCTCGACTGGTCCGGCATCAAGGGCAGCACGACGACCGGCATTTGCGGCGCCACCGGATGCTCGACCCGCAACGACTGGCTGTCGACGGTCCGCGGCCGCGTCGGCTTTGCGTTTGACCGCTTCCTGCCGTTCGTCACCGCCGGCGCCGCCATCGGCGACATCAAGGCCGCCAACGCACCGTTTGCGTTGCCGGGCGGCACCAGCAGCAATCTGGGCTGGACGGTCGGCGCCGGCTTCGAGGTCGCGCTGGTCGGTCCGCTCACCGCCAAAGCCGAATATCTGTTCGTCGATCTCGGCAACTACAATTGCGGCCTCAACTGCGGGCTCGCCGCCAACAACAACGTCTCGTTCTACGCCAACATCGTACGCGGAGGCTTCAACTACCGGTTCTGATCCCGGTGGAGTGTGGAGCGCAGCGAAGCCCCGGACCGCAAGGTCCGGGGCTTTTCTTTGGTTCACGCCGGCGGCGGCCTGGTCGCCTCGAAGGCCGGCACCTTGGCGGCAAAATTGTCGAGCCAGGCAACGAGCCGCGGATGCTCCTTGCGCCACGTGCCGGCAAAGCGGAAATCGCGGTAGCCGAGCGCACAGGCGAGCGCGATCTGGCCGACATTGGGCAGGCTGTCGAGCCCCGGTGGAGCGGCCTCAAGGGAGGCAAGCGCGCGGGTGACCTTGCCGGCCTGAAGGTCGGTCCATTTCACGACGTGCTGGTCGGCGGGGCGGTAGCGGCCCTCGTAGATCAGGAGAATCGAAGCGTCCATGATCCCGTCGGCGAGCGCCTGCAGGCGCAGCGCCGCAAACCGCGCCAGGCCATCTTTCGGAATGATGCGGCCGGTGCCGGCGCGTTGATCGAGATAGTCGAGGATCACCCGCGAATCGAACAGGACCGTCCCATCTTCCAGGATGAGCGTTGGAATCTTCCCCAGCGGGTTCTGTTCGCGCACGCTGTCGCTTTCGTTCATTGTGTCCGCAGGATCGAGCTTGATCTCGCGATCGAGCCCCAAAATGTTTGCCGCAATGCGCACCTTGCGCACGAAGGGTGAAGACGGCGAATGACGAAGTATCAACATGTGAGATGCCAGGATGGTTGGCCGCTGACGGCAAGTTGCCGTCAGGACGACAGGCGAGTGGATGAGGCGGACGACCCAGACGGGCGGCCGGCGGCCAGATCAGCCGGTGATGACGAGGTTGACGGCCTTGGGGCCTTTGCCCTTCTTGTCCGGCTCGACCTCGAAGGTGATGCGCTGCCCTTCGGCCAGCGACTTGAGGCCGGCGCGCTCGACGGCGGTGATGTGAACGAAGACGTCGCGACCGCCATCATCCGGCTTGATGAAGCCATAGCCGCGCTCCGCATTGAAGAATTTTACCGTGCCACCCATCGCCATCGGGAAACTCCTTTCCCCGTGGTTGCCACGCCGCCGGCCCCCATAGCGCGACGGCTCGGCCGGGACATTCTCAGTCGGGGAAAGGCATCGGCCCTTTACGGCCTCAGTCACTCCGCCGGCCCCCACAGGAGGCGGAACGTCAAAGCCAGCAGGTAAAATGGTAGACTAATCCAGGGCTGTGGAAAAGTGGCGTAAACATCGAAAAGTCGGTCACGAACGCTCGCCGGCCAGCCAATCGAGACGATGACTGCCGGCGTCGGTAGAGAGCGCCGCCACAAGCCCTGGCAACACCGTGCCGAGCTCGCCCGCCAGCGTCCAGGGCGGGTTGATCACGATCAAGCCGCAGGCGGTCAGAGGACCCTCGGCGCGCGGCGTCGCGACCGCGAGTTCGGCGCGAAGCATCCTGGCGACGCCGGCGCCGATCAGCCGGCGCGCCAGCGCATCGGGCGCGCGCCGCCCCTTGATCGGGTACCAGAGCAGATAGATTCCGCTAGCCCATTTGCGGTGCGCGCCTTCGAGCGCCACGGCGAGATGCTGGAAGTCGTCCGGATCTTCGAATGGTGGATCGATGATCACGAGGCCGCGACGCTCCTTCGGCGGCACATAGGCGTTCAGCGCGGTCCAGCCGTCGATCGCGATCGCCTTGCTGCGCCGGTCGCCGCCGAGATAGCGCGCAAGGGCGGCAGCCGCCTGCGGCTCGCGCTCGCAGGCAATGAGCCGGTCCTGCGCGCGCAGGAAAGCGCGCGCCAGCGCCGGCGAGCCCGGATAGACGGTGAGGCCGCCATCGGGATTGAGCCGCGTGACCGCCTGCAGATAGGGCGCGAGCACGGCGCGCACAGGCTCGCCCAGCGGCGCAGCCAGCAGCCGGCCGATGCCGTCGCGCCATTCACCGCCGCGGGCCGCCTCCGGCCCGGTGAGGTCGTAGAGGCCGGCGCCGGCGTGCGTGTCGATGACCCGGAACGCCGCGGGCTTCGCGGCAAGATGAACCAGAATGCGGGTCAGCACCGCATGCTTGACGACGTCGGCAAAGTTGCCGGCGTGAAAGGCGTGGCGGTAATTCATGGCAGCATGCGCACGATGTGACGCGACGATTCCGGTTATCGATAGCCGCGCTGTACGACACTTGTCAGCGGAACAAACTTGCGGCGCGGCCGCCCCGCACCGGCGGCATGATCACCCGGTCGAGCCGGCAGACGCCGCGCGTATCGATCTCGTGACACGAGCGGAAGCGCAGATCCCTGTCGAGGCAGATGCGGACTTCGCGCAGCCGGCGGTTGTCGCAGGTCACCGCGATGGCATCGCGGCTGAGCCCGGGATTGGCCTTCACGAAGGCGTCTTCGAGCGCATCGGGGCTGACCGCGAGCGGGTCCTTGAGATCGAGATATGGTTCGGGGATCTTCACGATGGCGCGAGCCTTGCGCACCGCATCGAAATAGCCGCGCGGCCCGAGCCCCGAGCAGGTGCCGTGCTTGTCCCACTCGTTGTAGATCAGCCCCGGCGCCGGCATCAGGTCGAGCATCGACTGCATCAGGTCACGGTTGAGCCGCGGCGCCGGCACCTGGCAGAATTCCGGAAAGCCTTTTTCGTACTGCGGCCACAGCCCGTGCACGACAAATGAAAATGGCCGCACGCCGCATTGATTTTGCGGCGGCGTGCCGCGCTCGCCCGCCGCCTCGCAGAACGTCGGCGACCAGGACAGCGCCAGCACATAGAAATCGAATTGACCGGGCCGGTTCTGGCGGCGGTCCTGCGCGGGCGCATCGACAAGCAGGAGCAGGGACATGGCGGCGGCGAGCGCCACGCGAACGACCGGACCGACCATGGGACCCCTCGACATTCTGACTGGTGGCGCAAACCCAGGCTAGCACCGCCGGTCGGAACGTTTCAAGAACGCAGATGCAGCCCGCCGCTCAGGGCTGAGCCATCTTGCAGGCAGGGTTGTAGGCCCAGTTGCGGTCGAGCCCGACCACACACCACTCGACGCCCCAGGTCATGCCGATCATGCCGGTATCTTCGGCGATCGAATAATGGATCGGCGCCTTGCGGCCGTCCGAGATTTCGACCATGGCGCTGCAGAACCGGCGCGGAATGGTGTTGGCGGCCCACGGGCGGAACGCCGTCTCGCGGATCAGCCCGAAGCCGCTGATCCGCAGGTCGCTGCGCCAGTGGATATTCTCCTTCTCGCGGAAGCGGGAGGCGATCTTGTTCAGCGCGGCATCGGCGTCGCAGGGCGGCAGCACGCCGTCATAGCGCGGTCCGGAGAGATAAAAGTTCATCTCCAGCCAGCCTGCAGCGCCCGCCGTGTTGGCAGGCAGCGCCGCAATCATCACGGCGAGCACACAGCCGAGCACCAGGGAGCGCACGCGCATCGAACGTACTCCATCACGCCTTACGCCCCGACCGTGACGCGCTGGCATGACGGAATCAAGATTGCCGCGAGCAGGCAACGCAAGAATGCGCTGACTGTGGCGTGGCAGCCACTTTTCCTCATATGGTGTGACGAGTGATTCGCGACGGATGACGCGCAGCTCGTGGGTTTTGCGTCGAGCGGGAGGGGGACCGATGCTCGAAGCACGCCGGCTCGATGGGGTCGAGCCATTGTTCGGCCTGCAGGCGGCGGGGCGCCTGCTGTCGGATGTGTTCGCCCCCTGGGTGCAGGATCTTGGCCTGCTGGTCGAGGCGGTCGAAGCGGGCCGCCCGCCGGGAGCGCCGGCGGATTGGCAGCCGGGCGCTGTGCTGCGCCTCCCGTATGCCCGCCGGCTCTGCCGCGACGGCCAGGTGGTCTGCGCGCAGGCGCTGACCGCACTTGCCGATTCCGCCATGGTGATCGCCTGCTCGGCCGCCTGGAACGGCTACAAGCCGATGAGCCCGATCGACCAGACCATGCATTTCCTGCGGCCGGTGACGTTCGACGTGGTCGCCGACGCGCGCGTGGTGCGGGTCGGGCGCACCACCAGCTTCGGGCGCGTGATGCTGGTGAGCGCGATCGACAAGCGGCCGGTCGGCATGGTGGCAAGCGCCTACGCGCTGGTGTGACCGCACCAGTGTGATCCATTTGCATCGCAGGGCAATTTCCGCGCGACGCGGCTCGCTGCTTGCCTAGGAATCGGCGACGCGGCCGTCTAAGCTTTGCGCCGGGCGAAGAGTGTGTCGCGCTGCCGCGGAGGCGTTTGAGTCATGCGTTTTGTATTGTGCGTGATGGCCGCATTGCTGGCGAGCACCGGCGCGCAGGCGCAAATCTACAGCACGCACAATCCGATCTATCACGCCAACGACACTGGCGGCATCATCAAATGGTCGTGCGAGAATGAGGCCGCCGCGCAGGACATCGCCGCGGCATATTGCGCCCGCTGGAATAAATACCACCGCATCACCAGCGTGCATCGCCAGTATGGCGACTACATCGCCTTCGCCTGCCTGTGGACGCCCCGCGTCAATCCATACGCGCTGCCGGCGGTGCGCACCCGAACGATCTGCCCGGTCGATCACCCGCGTCTGGCGGTGACGAAGTAAACGGCAGCTTCTCGGTCCCGCCCGGGAATGACGAACTGAAACTGCCGCCTGCCGCCTTCATTTCCTCACAGTGCCGGGGTGCATAATGTGCAACCGCATTGGGGGGAGCTGATCATGCGCAGTCTGCCGCTCGTCGCCGCCGCGATCGCCGTTTGCGCCACATCCGCCGGCGCGCAAGAACTGCCGGCGCGCAAGCCCGGCCTCTGGGAGATGACGACCCAGTTCACCGGCCGGGCGCCGCAATTCTCCAAGCACTGCATCGATGCCACCACCGACAAGGCGATGAATGCCTGGGGCGGCGCGACGCGCGGAACGTGTTCGAAGCACGACGTGAAGAACCTGCCCGGCACCATCACCATCGAATCGATCTGCCAGGCCGGCGCGGTCACGACCAAATCGTTTGCCCTGATCAACGGCAGCTTCGACGTGGCCTATACGGTGACGCTGACGACCCGCGTCGAGGGCGGGCCGCCGCCGCCGGGCATGCCGCACGAGAGCCACACCACCATCTCGGCGCGCCATGCCGGCCCGTGCGCGGCCGACCAGAAGCCCGGCGACATCATCATGTCGAATGGCACCAAGATGAATATCCTCGACATGCAGAAGGCGGCGGCCGCGAAACGCCAGGCCGCGCCGAAACCGCCGGCGGCGCC
>JADMIO010001368.1_pt1 | contig 14652 bp, 12 predicted proteins | sample 8958161 | NCBI WGS metagenome assembly JADMIO01 (sample SAMN16585339, study PRJNA669376) | soil metagenome | isolation source: Crop rotation soil | place: USA: Cullars Rotation, Alabama | collected 2011 | reverse complement strand
AGGTGAGCCAGTGTGATTACATTTGCGGCCTAACTGTGGCCAGTCCAGTTACGCTGGAGTCACTAGTATTTAGGTGACACTATAGAAGCGGCCGCGACAACTTGTCCACGTGGAATTCTAAGCTTAGGATCCCAATGTGCTGGAAAGAGGCGTAGGTGCCATTGGGAAACTCCGGCGTCACGCACCAGCGGCCGCCGAACTGGTCGAGATCGCCGGACCCCGGCACATAGACATAATCCTCGCCGTAGCGTCCGAGCGGATAGGTCGAGCTGACGGCCGGCCCCGCGTACTGGTTCTGTTGAGCCGCGGTCATGGTGTAAAGTCCGTCAGCAGGCGTGGCGGCGGCGGTGGCGCCTAGCGTCGCGGAGTCGAGCTGAGCCGACCAGCCGGGAACGGTAACGCGCGGGCTGCCGGTGGTCAGATCGGTCCGCAGCGAGAAGCTGGTTTGCATGCGCACAATCGGGCTGTTGGGGTCCGTCGGATTCGAATAGCCGTAGGGACCGTAGATCGGATAGCCATCGCGCATCCAGCCGATGATCGGCGAATGGTGCAGATTAGTCGTGTGCTGGACGTAGGCGCCATCGGCACCTTCGCCGTGCGTCAGGTAATAGACTTGCGGGTCATAAGGAAAGAAATCGGTGCTGCCGACGTAATCGATGTTGTCGTTCAGCTGGGCACGCAGCGCCGGTGGATCGGTGTGATAGTGATATTGCCCGTTGCCCGGTTGATGGCCGTTGCCCTCGTCGAAGGTGGACGCCTCGGCCCATTCGGCCATGCGATTGAAGATGTTGTCGCCGGTCATCATGACATCGCCGGCGGAAGAATGCTTGTACGAATAGGCGTCGTTGGCATTGAAGAGCACGACGCCGTTGACGGCAATGCCGACCGGCCCCCCGCCCGTGGTGGAATGCGTGGTCGATGGATAAGTCGTGTTCAAGGCGACGCGGTAGATGAGATTCTGGTTGGACGGATAATTAACGAAGGGGTGCTGATGCGTGGAATCGCTCCACCACGGACCCATGACATAGCTGGCAAGGTCGGGCGTCGAAACGTAGACGTAATTGCCATTGGTGGAATACTGGACCTTTTCCACATCGCCGAGAACGGGGCTGGTTTGGCCCGACCAGGTAGTGCTCGGTCCGACGGTGGTGCCGCCATTGACGGCGCTGATGACCTGGGTGTATTCGCCCTGGCCGGACACGAACCAGGAATTGAGCAACACGGGCGACACGGTGAGCAGGATTCGCGATTCCAGGATTTCGATTTCGAAGCGTCGGCGGAGGCGTTTTGGGAAGAACCGATGATTTCGCATGTCCGGTCTCCTTGAACTGGTCGTTCGTGAGATTCCAACGTTCTCATGCGATTCTAATAACCGAACCTTAAGTGCCGATGAAGCGGCAAGCAAATCAAGAAGGCGGAATTTGCATTAGCCACCAAGCCCTGCGATTTCGCGCGCGAGATTCTTACGAGCGGTTGCTTCCAAATGCTGTAATAGATGATAAATCTGCGGTCGGGATAAGAACTGCTCCAGCACCCGTCGCCTGCCTTCGACATAATGGGCGTCGAGCGCCCAGGCGTATTCTCGTCGAATGCTTGCGGCGTAGGCATCATACGTTGAGGGCGTCGCTCCGAGAATAGCGAGGTCCGCGTCGAGCAGGATCTTGGCGTCTGCGTCGTCACCGGCGTCATGCGTCTTGGTTTTGCGAATCAACTCCGCCACCCGACCGCCGATGGGAATGGCCAAATCCTTGCACAATTCTGCCGCGTAGACCGCGCTTCGTTCCTCGTTGTCGGTCGACTTGCTGTCGTAAATCACATCATGCAACCACGCCGCCAGCCTGACCGCGTTCAGGTGATCGGCATGAGCGGACAGTTCATCAACCGTATCGAGCATTGCCAGCACATGTTCGAGCGTATGATAGAGCCGTCCTGGTTCCGCATACGCCCGGACAATCTCTTCAAACTGCCAATCCGCTCGGCCTTCGTCGACGTTCCAGGTTCGCAGAAGTTCCCGCCAACGCTCTCGAGCCGAATTGCTCATGACCGAATCTCGGTAGAATGATCCCAACAAGGAGGAACCGATGCAACATTTCAACCAGCGCTGGGCGTTTGTTGCCATTCTAGGCCTCGCGTTCGTCGCTCATCCGGCCATCGCTCAGACGGCGGATGACACCAAGTTCCCGCCCGAGCTCGTCAAGTTCACACCCTACAAAACCAATCCCGTTTTCCGCCCCGTCGAAGGCAAATGGGACGCCAAGATCCGCGAACGCGGCTGGATCATGCGCGAAGACGGCCAATACAAGCTCTGGTACACCGGCTACGACGGCGCCAAGGCCGGCCAACGCATGCTCGGTTACGCCACCTCGCCCGACGGCATCACCTGGACCCGCTCTGCGAGAAATCCCCTCGCTCGCGATCACTGGGTCGAAGACATGATGATCGTCAAGCACGACGGCAAATACTACATGTTTGCCGAGGGGCGTGAGGACCGCGCACATCTGTTAACTTCCGAAAACGGCATCGACTGGAAACGCGTCGGCCAGCTCGACATTCGCCTCAAGAACGGCAAGCAGATTCCCGAAGGCCCGTTCGGCACCCCCACTGCCTGGCGCGAAAAGGACCGCTGGTATCTCTTCTACGAACGCAACGACGCCGGCATCTGGCTGGCGACTTCCGACGACATGAAAGTCTGGACCAACGTGCAAGACGACCCGGTCATGAAACCCGGCCCCGCGGAACATGACAAAGATCTGATCGCCCTCAACCAGATCATCAAGCACAACGACCGATACTACGCCTACTACCACGGCAGCGCCAAGACCGGCGCCAAGAAGGGACTCTGGAGCACCAACATTGCTACTTCTACGGATCTGATTCACTGGGAGAAGTACGCCGATAACCCGCTGTTGCCCATCGGCGAAAACAAGTCAAGCGGCATCGTCATCCACGACGGCGAGCGATTTCGCCTCTACACCATGCACCCCGAAGTCTATCTCCATCTCGGTGTGAAACAGAAAGCCCAGAAACGGTAGTCGCTGGGCTTTCACTCGCCTCAACTATTAACCACCGCCAACAGAAAGCCGTCATACGATTTGTTTCCCACTGTCTGCATGGCCGTCGCCGAGACCCTCGGCTCGGCGGCAACCAGGTCCACCAAACGCCGGGCGCCTTGGACGTCCTCATCGGTACTGTCTGGGTTCGCGACTTCCCCTTTTCGAACCACATTATCGACCATGATCACCGTGCCTGGCCGGGAGAGCTTCAGCGCCCATTGAAAGTACGCGGCATTGTTCGGCTTGTCGGCATCGATGAAGATCAGGTCGAACGGGCCTTCGGCTGCTAGCTTCGGCAGCGTTTGCAGCGCGGCGCCTACGCGGATTTCGACGGACGATGCCACACCGGCCCGCTCGATATTGGACCGCGCAATCTCCGCGTGCTTCGGCTCGTACTCCAGCGAGATAAGCTTGCCGCCGGGCGGCAACGCACGGGCCATCCAGATCGTGCTGTAGCCGGCGAGGGTGCCAATCTCCAGCACCTTCCGCGCCGCCTGTATCCGCACGAGCAAGTGAAGAAGCTTGCCATGCGCGGCCGTGACGCTGATCGGTGGCAGCTCGGCGATGTCGGCCGCTCTCTGCGTCTCCACGAGCGCGGCGTCCTCGCCAATGATCTTGCCGAGAAAATACTGGTCCACCGCCATCCATGTCTTGTCGGCCATGTGCTCACCTTTTGGTAACCTTGTTGTAAGCCTTGCTCCGCGGCATCAGCGTTTCCGAATCGAAATCAATCGGCGTGTATGGCGCGCCACATCAGCGAGGCCCGACATCCGCCGTGGTGGTCCAGGGCTCGCGCAGCTTTTCCAGCAGCCGAGAGAGGTTCTTCAATTCGGCTTGCGATAGATGCCCCATCAGCTTGCGGTGGAGACCGAGCAACGGCTCATCGAGTTCAGCCAGGATCTTGATTGCTTGGTCCGTCAACGCCACATAGATAACTCGGCGGTCCTTCTCGCAACGCAGCCGATGGACCAAGCCCGCGCGCTCCAGGCGATCAATCAGACCGGTAATCCCCGGCACGACCGTGATTGTCCGGCTGGCGATCTCCAGGATGGGCAACGGCTTGCCTTCGCCTCGCAGGATGCGCAAGATGTTGTACTGCGTCGGAGAAGTCAGCCCATGCTCCCGCATCATCCGGGCCAAGCGTAACTGAAGTTGATCGCTGGTTCGCACGATGTTGAGAGCGGCTTCCTCTTCCAGCGACTCGAAGGGCCGTTTTTTCTTGAGTTCGTTTTGCAACTTTGCAATTGCCATCGGTCGCTCCGCCTTCAGTAACTGCAAATAGTTTACATGTAATCTATCGGAAGTCCAGTTCTGGACGAATGCCTGCCGCTCCATGCCTCGCTGGCACATCGAGGCGCGACTGCATGTTTCACTTCGAAGAAAGCCGAAAGGCAAATTTACTCGACGATCAATTTCCTTAAAATGATGGAACGGGACGGCCCGGCTCCTTTGAAAAAGTAAAGGCAGAGTTCGTATGGGAAGAATTTTCGAGAAGCGCAAACACTCCATCTTCAAAACCGCCGCTCAGAACTCCAAGCTCTATTCCAAGTACAGCAAACAACTGTACATGGCAGCCAAGAATGGCGTACCCGACCCTGAAGCCAATCCGGTTCTGCGCGCTTTGGTCGAAAAAGCCAAGCGCGATAATGTTCCGAGTCATGTGATCGACAAGGCGATTCAAAAAGCCGCCGGCACTGGTGGCGAGGACTTCCAACCGGTGCGTTACGAGGGGTTTGGTCCCGGCGGCGCCTTGGTCATTGTCGATTGCTTGACCGACAACAGTACGCGCACCGTCTCCGATATTCGCAGTTGTTTCACCAAGTCAGGGTCCAAATTGGCTGGCAATGGGTCCGTCGTGATGTCGTTTGATCACCTGGCGGTGCTCTCTTTCAAGGGTGACAACGAGGAGAAAGTGATGGAGGCTTTGTTCGCTGCAAACGTCGACGTCGAAGAGGTCGAATGCAAGGATGGATCCATCACGGTCTTCGCCCCACCCGCCGAGTTCTACAAAGCGAAGACGGCATTGCTTGAAGCGTTTCCAGGCCTTGAGCTGGAGGTTCAGGAAATTACTTTCCTTCCACAATCAACCAAGACTCTCAGCGGCGCAGACCTGGCGTCGTTCGAAAAATTCCTGGGCATGTTAAACGACTGCGATGACGTGCAGGAAATCTACCACAACGTCTCTCTTCCCTAAGAGTGTTCGGCGAATGCAAAGTGTGGTAAGCGAGGGAACGAGGACCAGATGAACGCGGGCTATTCAATGACGATGCAAATCCGGAAATCCTGCTGCCTGGCCCACGTGCTGATGGGCAGCGTTGCGGAGAGCATCGTAAGCACAACTCCTTGCCCGGTGCTTACGGTGCGCCCAGAGAAACTTCGATTTGTGATGCCGTAATAGAAACCACGGGCAAAAAAGCATCGCGCGGACGCCCGCGCGATGCGGATGAAATTGAAGATCATGCGGTAAACAAAGACGCAATCGGTCGGCCGCCACCTCCGGCAAGTGCGAACGGACGTCCAATCGCGTCGCGGACCTGGCTGGTGGGATCAATGCCCATGCCGCGGTAGATCGTGGCGAAGACGTCGCCCACGCTGACGCGGTCGCGGGCCACGTCCATGCCGTCGGCCGTGGTGGCGCCGTGGACGCGGCCCCCCTGGATCGTGCCCCCGCCCACCACAACCGACCATGAGCGAGCCCAGTGGTCGCGGCCATTGTTCTGATTGATCCGCGGCGTGCGGCCGAATTCACCCATCCAGATCAGTGTCGTGTTCGCCCAGAGGCCGCGATCAACCAGGTCGCGCACCAGGGTGCCCATCGCCTTGTCCAGCGTTGGTTGCAGCCGGGTCCGATGCGAATCGAAGGTCTGATTGTGCGTGTCCCAGCCGCCCAGGTTGATCTCGACTGCACTGACGCCCGCTTCGACCAGCCGGCGAGCCATGATGGCAGCGCGGCCGAATGGGCTGTTGCCAGCGCCGGCAGCACCGTATTCCTCCATCAATTTGGCGTTTTCGTTCTTCAGTTCGAAGACCTGGCCTTCTTTCGATGCGACCAGGCTGAATCCCTTGTAATAAATGTCGCGGTGAGCCTTCGATGCGTCGGCGAATTTGGCTCGCTCGGCAAGCTTCGCCTCACGATCTTGCTGCGTTCCCGCCGGCATGCCCGCGCCCAAATGCGGGACTCGGCCGTACATGAACTGATCTTCCAACTCATAAAACAGCCGACGCCGACGCTGGACGCGATCCTCGATCTGGTCCGCGTTGCCGGTGATCGTCTCCGGCGCTCGAATATTCTCTGGCGGCGTGCCCGGGTTTTGAATCGTGAACGGCGCGTAGTTCATGCCGAGAAAGCCCGCCCCGCCCGCAGGTCCGACCGCTACGTAGTTCGGCAGCGAGATGCTCTGGTAACCAGCCAATTTCGGCGCTTCGCTGGCCGTCACAGCGCCGAGTGACGGGAAAGCGATCGCGGGATTCGGCGTATAGGAGGAATGCATCAACTGGGTGCCGCGGTTGTGGTCGCCTTCGGAGGTCTGCAACGAGCGGATGATGCTCAAGCGATTCATGACGCGAGCAGTCACCGGCATGTGCTCGGAGATTTCGACGCCGCGCGCGGCAGTTTCGATGGTGCGGAACGGGCCGCCGTTGTTTTGTCCCGGTTTGAGGTCCCAGATGTCGATCGTCGCGGGACCGCCGCCCATCCACATGATGATGACGCTCTTGTTATTCCGGCGAAGGGCGGGAGCGTTGGCCTGGATGGTGCGAACGAATTCCATGGCCGGGAGCGATAGAGCGGAGACGGCCGCCGCATGTTTGAGGAAATGCCGACGATTCATGAAGACCCCCAAGTTGGTTGAAACACCACCGAATGACTGGCATCAAGATAGGTCGGTCAGGCAGGCCGGTCGCGCCCAGCCCGTACATCCTTTTTACCGCATATTCGGAGTTTGGACGAAAGAGAATGGCAGAAAGTTCCGCAAATAAGGACTAAGGTTGGAGGTTAGGATAGTTAGCTTGGGTGGCTACCCGACACAATGTCGAAAAAGGCTGACGCAGGTCATTCCGTGACCTTGATCGGTGTTTCGAAGGTAGTTGACTTTTTGGCAACGTTGTCCGTCACGGTCGCCTTCATTTTGAAGGTGCCGACGCGATTGCACACGGACCAGGTGCTAAAGGAGATGACCGGTCTCGACTCGACCTCCGTTTCATCGTCGATCTTCTGCTCCACGACCAGCGGCTCGTCCCGTAATGGTTTGCCGGCTTCATCGTGAAATTGCACGCTCAGGGTGACATCGATTCTCTTGGCCGAGCGGTCAAAGCCGACGGCGTCCACGCTGAAGAACATCGTGCCGCCGACGAGTTGGTTTGGACTGGCCGGAATCTTGCGATCGGGGTCGAAAAAAAAGCGCGGCCGCACGATCGCAAAGGTCGGTTCCAGGACGACGAATTGCCGTTCGAAGGAGACTTTGCCAAGAGTCGTGTCGGTATAGGTAATGCTGGCGGTATACTTGCCAGGCGCGGCATCCGGCGGCAGGTGGTATGCGTACCAGGCGTTGGTGGACCCGCCGGCAAAAGCGAGCGTTTCCTTGCAGTTTTCCTTGGCCCCCGTCGCGACCTTGCCATCGGCAGATTGAATCTTGGCTTCGAGTGTGCCCTCGACGGCGGTTTTGGCCAGACCGGAAATTGTATAGGTAAAGACAAGTTCGTCGCCCGGCACGAATTCGAGCTTGGTTCGCTCTGGTCGATGCGGACCATGGCGTGGCTTGATGTTGTCGATCTTCAACTGGGCAAACGCTGGAGCACTTGGCATTAGGACCAACAACGCGCAAAGCCAGACGGGTAAAGTTGACGATTTATGTTTCATTGCGGCTCCTTGGCAGATTGATGTCAGTTCCAATCCAAGTTTAGCGTTTTCAGATGTTGGCGAATGGCGAGCAGGTCCCATACATGGATTGAATTGGCATAGCGGGAAGCGGTGACGAGTTTTTGGCCGTCGGGCGTGAAGCCTTGCCAGGTGGCGCGGTCGCCGTGCGGATCTTCGAGTCTCGCAAGCGTGCGCATGGTGGCGTAATCGATCAGATGGATGATTCCCGGCGCCATTTCCAGAGCCATATGCCGGCCATCCCGCGAGAATGCTACCCAGCCTGGAAATTGCGACACCTCTCGTGGCAGCGGATGAATGAGATCACGCTTTTGGATGTCCCGGAACGAGAATTCGTCTCCCCGGGAGATGATCAAGGTGCGGCTGTCAGGCGAGAAGAAAACGGTTGTTCGGTTTCCTAACGTCCACTCATCAACCAACTCATTCTTGGCGATCTTCCATAGCCGGACGCGATCGGAGTGCCAGCCACAGGAGGCAGCCCAGTGTCCATCGCTGCTGAGGGCAAAGACCTCGCCTTGTGGATGACGGCCAATCTCTTGGCGAACGGCGCCGGTCTTGGGATCGAGGATCAGGCTGGGGGCGCCTTCCTTGGTTGCCGCCAGCAGGGTTTCGCCTTCGGGCGAACGAGCGAAATGGGCACGTGAGTGCGGCGAAAGCTGCAGGGGAGTGCCAATCAGCAATCGCGTCTTATTGAGTGGATCGACCGTAATCGATCGGCGCTGCACTCCGGACGAACCAGCCGTGAACAGGGTCCACGGAGGCCCGTTCTGAGCGGCCTCAAGAAAAACAAAAGGTGAAGCATCGGAGAGTTTGTCCCATTGGCGGCGGCTGTGCAGGTCCCAGAGCCCGGCGCCTCCGTCGAATCCCACGGCCAGCAATCGGCCATCGGTGCTGATGTCGGCATTGCCGGTCGGCGTGCGACTGGCGGCGTTGTTCGCAAGCGTGAAATATTCTCGGCTCGGTGTCACCTCTACAAAATAAGCTTGATCGCCATGCCAGGTGACGCCGAGCAATCGACCGTCCCGGCTAAATTCTGGCACGCTAACGGTGGTATAACGCATGAGGCGATGGCCGGAATTGATGTCCCACAGCAGCAATTGGCCGTCCCAACCCTGAGAGGCAAGGAGATCGCCATCGGGATGGAAAGTCAAATGAAGAAGGTTTTGGGCATGTCCTTCGAGCGTGAAGAGTCGTCGGCGAACAGCCATGTTCCAGACGTGAATGAGCGCGTCATCGCCGCCGATGGCCAACAAATCGCGCGACGGATGCCACGCCACGATTTGGCCACCCATTGACCCAGGCGGCACCTGCACCACCGTGTTTCCGGTCGCGGTGTCGGTCACTGTGACGTGACGTCGTTCCAAGTATCCTACAGCGAGGCGGCTATCGTCCGCATTGAACGCCATCGACTGAACCAAATCGGGAATCGGATAGCGCTTCAGTTCCTTTTCTGTATCGATGTCGAAGCAATGGATAAAGCCCTTTTGATCCACCGCCACGCGTTTGCCGTCGGAACTGAACGCATAGGCGCGGCAACCATGGAGTTTGTCCACGAATAGCGGTTGCCCATCGGCGACGCGCCACATCTTGAAGATGCGGCCGCGCTGGGCGATGGCCACGAGAAATCGCTCGTCGGGACTGAAATGCAGGCATTTGCCGACCAGCGGTCCCGACGTGACGCGCCTGATTTCTCTGTCGTCTGGAATGCTGCGAATGCTAACGGAGATTTGGTCATCGTTTCGCGCCCAGATGCCGTAACTGCGGCCATAGGCAACCTCGGCGGCGCCGGGCGCGTGACCGCGCCAAGCCGGGACCGTGTAGATATCGGGCAAGGCCATGGCCGCGATCGCCTCGTCGCGCAAGCGGTCGTCGGGCCGGATGCGCGCGGCCTTGGCGATGGCAGCCAGCGTATCCAGGCGTTGACCGGGCTGGCGGCTGAAGCGTCCCGCCCGTGCCTGGTTCAGCAGGGCCTGAAAGAGCTGTTCCCTGGCGTCGAGTTCGCTTTGTTGTGCCGCCTTCAGGGCCGCCTCTTTCTGCCCGGCCTCGAGCCGAGCCGCATCTTCAGCATCGGTGGCGCGCATCATGCTCCAGGTCGTGCCGATCATGCCGCCGACGAGAGCCAGCGCCACGAGTAATGCCGCGAGCACCGGCCCTTTGTGGCGCCGCACCAGTTTTCGGATGCGGTAGGCGAGTGAAGGAGGGCAGGCCACCACCGGTTCGTCGGCCAGGTAGCGCCGTAAGTCCAGCGCCAGTTCGTTGGCTGTCTCGTAACGGCGATTGCGGTCCTTGTCGAGAGTCTTGAGCACGATCCAATCAAGCTCCCCGCGAACAAAGGCGATAAGCTTCTTCGCTTCGATTTGCCGGCTGACCGCGACGGCGGCTAATGCTTCAGAGGCCGTGAGCCTGGCGCTCGGCCTGGGCGGCTCGACTTCGCGAATGATTCGAAGCATTTCGGGAAACGCCGCGGTTTGTAGTTCCCTACGTGAAAAAGGTACCGTGCCCGTGAGAAGTTCATAAAGGACGGCGCCAAGGGCATAGATGTCGGCACGGGTATCGATGTCGACATTGTTCATCTCCGCCTGTTCGGGAGACATGTATTCGAGCGTGCCGATGAGCGCACCGATTTCGGTGTAGACGGTGTTTTCCGTCAAGCGCGGACCGGTTGCTTTCGCCACACCGAAATCGATGACCTTTGGCATGGCGACGCCGTCGTAGAGCCCGATGAGGATGTTGGACGGCTTGAGATCGCGATGAATGACGCCCTTTTGATGAGCATGCTGCACCGCGTGGCAGATGGGAATGAACAGTTCCAGGCGTTGTCGCAGCGTGAGCCGAGCGTCGTCGCAGTACCGGGTGATGGGAACGCCCCTGATGAGCTCCATGGCGAAGAACGGGCGGCCAACCTCATCAACGCCGGCGTCGAGAACTTTAGCGATATTGGGATGGTCGAACAACGCGAGAGCTTGCCGTTCCTGTTCGAACCGCGACAACATGCGTTCGGAATCAAAGCCGGCGCGCACGACCTTGAGGGCGACGCGGCGTTTCACGGGCTCAAGTTGATCGGCGACCCAGACCTCGCCCATGCCGCCTTCGCCGAGCTTTTCGCGAAGCTTGAATCGGCTTGCAAAGACGCGACCAGGCGCCAGCGACGGTTCGGGGCGCTGGGTATCGGGCCATCGCTCGAAAATGCCCGTGCCATTCTCATTAACTGCGAGCAACCGTTCCAAACGTCGACGTAACGCTTCCTGGCCCGCGCAAACGGCGTTCAGAAATGCTTGCCTCTCCGCCGGGTCATCCTTCTCCAGGGCGGCGGCGAAAAGGGATTCTTCATTCATGATCGCTCTCGCCACCAAAGGGTTGTGGCGCACTTCTTGAATCGGCGCGGCCGAGCTTCGGCGCCACGCGCTCGCGTCTCTTACCGCTTCGGCGGCGGTTTGTCGTCCTTGAGGAGCTCATTGTAGACCTCCCTCGCTTTGTCTTCGACAACCTTTTCTAAAGCCTCCAGCTGAGCTTTCCCCTTCTCCTGGAGCTTCTTGTTATGCTCTCGAATGGCAGCCATCTCTTCGTCTGTGATGGGGTGGGGATTCGGCGGCTCGTAGCGTTCGCCGAGCTCCGCTCCACGAGACCGGTTGATCGATCGAGGCTCCAGTTCGTAATTGTTAGCTTCATTCTGAAATGTTCGGACTTCCTCGGACCTCGGACCATGAAACTTGCCCTCTTTGTTCCAATAGGCAACGGCATCATGGGTGTGTCCCATGTCACATTCTTCGATGGGGTACCAATTCTGGCTACCCTCGTGCCACACCATTTCGCGAGCGGGCTCACCTCTCATTTGTATTTTTCCTTGTGATCGCATTCGAGCGATCACTTTCCGACCCGTTGGACTGTCTTTTTGAGGGGTGTCGCCCATGACATCTTCGCGATACCACTTCTTTTCCGCCGGCGCCACCTCGTGGGAGTAATCGATCTTCGCTTCATCACCAACTCTTGGGCCTTTAGCCGGGTTTCCAAGCTGTCTGGATTTGTGCTCGATCGCGATTTCGACCCGATGGTTGAGATCCTTCATGCCAGCGACCGGATCCTTATCAAGCATTTCGATCACTTGCTCCGGTGTGACATTTAGCTCGTTCAGCGTCAGCCCTCTCTTGTCGAGTTCGGTCAGAAATTTCTGCATTCCGGGCACTTTGTTTACGTTGGCCGCGGTGACTTGCCCCTTTTTTGGAGGCTTGCCCTTGACGGCCCGGCCGGGTGCCGTTTCGGCTTTGCCAGGCGGTGTTGGCGGTTTCGACGGTGTTGGCGGTCCTGCGGACGGCGGCGAACCGGGCGGTGGTCCGCCCTGCGGCGGAGTCGGCGGCGGCCCACCCTGCGCCGGTCGCGCGTTTTCCCAGGGATCGGGCGCCCGCTCCGCCCGCCTTGGCGGATGGTAGTTCTCGTTCTTGATCGAATGCCAGTTGGCATCCAATTCAAACCTCTCGGCAGCTTGATGTTGAAGCTTCTGTTCGTCGTAGGCCTGGCCTTTTTCAGCCATGTTCCTCTTGGTTTCATCCAGCCATGCATCCGCCTTTTGGACGCGGTTGCGATATTCAGCAACCGTCATTTCCTGCGGCCCATGGGGAGTCTGGATGGTTACGCGCTGACTTGTCGCGCTGTCGGCGGGCACGGTCCATTTCTTGTCGACGTCATATTGCTTGCGCGCCTCTTCGATGACTTCGGGATATTTCAGTCTGTTCCCCTTCGCCGCCATTCTCTTTTGGACATATCGTTCAGCCAGACGCTGTTGCTCCAGGGCTTCGGCCCCGGTCATCTGCTTCGGGCCGCGCGCGGTCTCAACCGTCATTGGTTCGTTGCTGATCGGTTTTGGCCCCGCCGGCAGAGCCTTCTGCGGAGGAGGCGCCGGCTCGCCCGGCGGTTTCGCCGGAGGCTTGGGGCCGGGCACTTCGGTGGGCGTGGTTCCGCGCGGGCCACCCGCGCCCACCGGCCCGCCTCTCATCCCGCTTCCAATCGCGCCGACGCCTTCGGCGATCCCCACGACAGCCATGACATCGTTGACGACGTGCGTGGCGTGCTCTCCCGCCTCCTCGTAATGGCCGTCTCTGATTGAACGATAAGTCTCGACTGCCTGAACCATTCCGTCATAGATGGGGTTGACCGTATTGATGGCATCCTTGACACCGTTGACGGTGCCACCTTCCTTTTCGCCTTTGACATAAGCCTTCGCCATGTTATCGAGTGTCTGTTTCTGACTGCGCGGATCGCCCATCCCCTTGAGCATTTCCTGGCTGGTGTGGCGCGCGCCTTTGACGAACTTACGCGCGCCGTTGACCACATCGGCGGCGTCCTCCGGAAGGACCTTCTCCACGACCACATCAACACCATCGTCCAGTTTGTCCTGGGCCTTGGATAGCCCACCGACGACCATTCTCGTGGGAGTGCTAATCACCGCGCCGACGGTTTCCACGGTGCTATCGATGGCGCCCAGCACGCCGCCTGTAGTGCCCACGTTCGCCGTGCCGCCGACCCCAGCCCACTTGGCTCGTTCCGCCTTGTCTTCGGCTTCCTTCTTGGCCGCCTCGGCTTTGCCTTTTTCGATGAGCGCCTTGGTTTTTGCCAGCTCCGCTTGCGCCGCCATCACCTTTTTGATGGCATCAGTCATGGCTTTCTGGCTGGGACCGTCCATCACGCCGGTCACGGACACTTTCATGTCTTGCTGAAATTTCTTGATCGCGCTGCGGGTCTCATCCGTCATGAAGCCATCGATCTTTCCCGGATCGTAGCCGCAAAACCTTAGTCCCTTCTTGTACTCTTTTAGCTTTGGATCCTCCACCGGCGTCGCGGGCTTCACGGGCGGGGCGGTAGCCCCCGTTTCGCCTTCGTGATAGGCTTCAATCCAGGCGCGAATACTCATGGTTCATACTCCTCACCGTCGGCGCTTACAACAAGTCTCGGAACTGGGCGCCAGCCGTCCGCATCATCATGCGACAACGGCGCGCGAAACACGTCAGTGGCTAGCTAACTTTCTTCGGATTCCGAGTCGCTCATGGCGGCGTAGAGCCAGGCTCGGGCGTAACGCCAGCCACGGTCGGCGGTGGAAAGTGAAATGTCCAGGCAGTCGGCGGCTTGCTGCAATGTCAAGCCACCGAAAAAACGGAGTTCAACGAGCTTGGCTTTGACAGGATCGTGCAGGGCGAATTGTTCGAGGGCGTCGTGCAGGGAGATCAATTCCTCGTCAGGGCTGGCGGCGCTGAATTGATTGAGGTCGGCGTGTTCACGGTGGCGGCCGCCGCCATGTTTGTCGCGCGTCTTGCGGCGAGCGTTTTCCACCAGAATTCGCCGCATGGCCTCGGCGGCGGCGGCGAAAAAATGCCGGCGATTCGCCCACGCATCATCCACTTGATTGACGCCGACCAGGCGCAGATAGGCCTCGTGCACTAACGCGGTCGCATCGAGCGTTTGCCCCGGCTTCTCGTGCGCCAGCTTCTGCGCTGCCAGCTTGCGCAATTCATCGTAGACCAACGGTAACAATTCACTGGCTGCCCGAGCATCGCCTTGATTGATGGCGTTCAGCCAGTGGGTGACATCACTCATGGCGCCTTACCGTTGGCCGCGCTGGCTCGAAACGCCGATGCGGGCAACCCCGTCTTGTTCATGAGATTGGGCTCGGCGACCTGCTTTCCAGCACAGTGGGATCCGAAGCTTGGAATTCACGTGACTTGAAGTCGCGGC
>JADMIO011538840.1_pt1 | contig 14653 bp, 10 predicted proteins | sample 8958161 | NCBI WGS metagenome assembly JADMIO01 (sample SAMN16585339, study PRJNA669376) | soil metagenome | isolation source: Crop rotation soil | place: USA: Cullars Rotation, Alabama | collected 2011 | reverse complement strand
AGATAAAAAAGTTATCGGCGTAAGCTTCGGAAACCCATATATCTTAGAAAGCTTCCCGACGCTAAAAACTTATATCGTAGCCTATGGCGATATGACAAATCTGCAGCGAGCATCGGCCCGCTCAATTTTCGGATTGCTTGAGCCAACCGGCAAACTGCCGATTTCTCTGCCCGGACTCGTCCCACGCGGGACCGGTCTCAGTTTGCGAAAATAAAAATGCCCTTCGATTTGGAATTGAATTTTCGGTACAAAACAAATCCGCAATCCGAATTCCCAAATCCCAAATCGAAGGGCGCACTTTCGGTGTTTGCTGCTTTTAAGGGACAAAGGCGTTCGGCACCGGCCGGTCGCTCGATATTCCGAAGGTGGTAATCAGAATTCCCGCGCTCGAACGATTAATAAACCAATTGCTGGTCGAGGGACGAAAGACGGCTGTGTCGAACTTACCGTCGCCGTCGTAATCGCCGGGTGTGGGTAAATCTCCCGAAGTGCCAAACGGCACCGAATAGTACGAGGAGTCTTCTGATCTTAAAATAAACCATTCACCTGAGGAAGGCCTGAAAAATGCCGCATCCGCTTTGCCATCGCCGGTAAAGTCGCCCTGCACGGGTTTATCCGTCAAGCTGCCGAACTGAAAGGCGTAAACACTATTATTACTGCTTCTTTGAATCCACCATTGCCCAAGTGACGGGCGATAAATGGCAATATCGGTTTTGCCGTCGCCATCGAAATCGGCGGCCACCGGCACATCACCAGAAGCGCCGAACGTCGTAATCAGCGTCCCGCCGGTAGATTTCGAGATAAACCATTCGTTGGTTGAAGGACGGAACACGCCATTATCGGCTTTGCCGTCGGCGTCGAAATCTCCGACCACCGGCACATCGCCCGTCGTGCCAAACGGGACCGAATAAAACGAGGCGTCTTCCGATCTTAAAATAAACCATTCGCCGGTCGAAGGACGCCAGAAAGCAATGTCGGTTTTACCGTCGCCCGAAAAATCTCCGGGAGTCGGTTTATCGGTCGAGAGGCCGAATTGAGCAGCAACGGTTGCTCCGGTTGAGCTGCGGTTTATCCACCATTCGCCCGGCCCGGGACGATAGATGGAAATATCGGTGCGGCCGTCGCCGTCAAAATCGTATGGCGCTTTACGCGGCGGAGCAAGATTGATCTGATACGCGCCGCGCCCGTAGGTTGCGGCCTGAACCAAACCGCTCTGGTTGGAGTCCAATTCCGAAATGATGACGGGCGGCATTCCGTCGTTGAAGGTTTCCCAGCTCGCACCACCGGTCGTCGAACGAAAAACGCCGATGTCGGTTCCGACGTAAAGCGTAGTTGCGTTGTTCGGATCGATCAGAAGCGTATTGGTCGGAATATCCGGCAGATTGCTGCTGATGTTCGTCCAATTTGCCCCGGCATTGGTCGTTTTGAAAACGTGTGCCGAAGCGTAACCCGAAACGGTCAGATACGCGACGTTCGAATTGGTCGGGCTGACGATGATTGATTTGATAAATCTGGCCGGCAAGCCGCTGGTGACTTGCGTCCAATTCGCGCCGCCGTTGATGCTGACCATCGCACGCCCTTGCGACGACCCGGTATAAAGAATATTCAAATCCGATTTGCCGACACCGATGGCCGAAAGCACGTCGGTGCCTCCGAAAGTCAAATCGGTCGCGCCGCCCGGCGGCGTCCAGCTCGCGCCCCGATTCGTGCTGATATAAAGCCGGTTGGTGCCGAAATATAAGTTGGAATTAACGCCGTTGCCGACGAGCGGCGGGTAAAACGCCACCGGATCGTTATTGAAAACCGTCGCGTTGCCGATCTGCGTGTCGAAAGTATCGGTATTATTGCTCCAGCGATCAATCGAATAATTGACGTAAGTTTCATAAACAATGCTCGGATCGGCGCCGTCGATCACGGTTTGGCCGCCGTCGCCGCTGACAAATTCCGTCCATTGATCCATTCCCCGGCGCCGCTGCGTGCCGTTGTCCTGCGTTCCGCCGTAACTCCGGGTCGAATCGGTCGGATGCAGGTCGAGGCTGGTAAACTGCGTCAGAGTCAGACTTGCGTTGAGCGATTGAAAGGACGCCGCGTTGTCCGTCGAACGGTAAAGTCCGCCGTCGTTGGCGAGATAAATTATGTTCGGATTGGCGGTCGAAATATAAAAATGGTGCTGGTCGGGATGGGCTTTGGAATTAAACGGATTATAACTGCCGGTGATCGAAAAATTATTGGTGATATTTGTAAAATTGACGCCGCTGTTGGTCGAACGCCAGAGATCGCGCGTACCGACATAGATCGTGTTCGGGTCGGCCGGATTGATGAAAAGGTAAAAATCGTAGCTGAGCTGCGCGGTGTCGAAATTCGATCCGCGATTCGTCCAGTTGGCTCCCTCGTTGGTGCTTGTTTCCAGCTGCGCTAAGCCCCCGCCACCGCTGACTACGTAGAGCGATTGGGGCGCGGCCGGCGTGACGGCGATCTTGATGTTTGAAGTCGTCGCAAAAGGGGTAGTGTAGATGCGCGTCCAGTTGACGCCGCCGTCGATCGATTTAAAGACGCCGCCCGTCGAAGGTGTGGTCGAATCGACGCGCGCCATCGCCAGATAAAGCGTATTGGCCTGCGTCGGATGTTTGATCAGATCCTTCGGCAAACCGCCGATGGTGCGCGTCCAGCTGACGCCGCCGTCGTTGGAGTAGAAAAAGCCGCTCGAAAAAGTGCTATTGCCCGACCGGAGCGCATACTGCGCGACATAGACGCGATTCGGATTGGCGTTATCAACGTCGATCGTGGAAATTCTTCCGGGCGAAGGCAGACTCGTATCGCTGACACGCGTCCAGGTTTGCCCGGCGTCGGTCGATTTCAGCACGCCGCTGCCCGTATAACCGCTGTCTTTGTCGCCCATTCCGGCATAGACGATCGACGGATTGCTCGGCGCAAAAGCGATCGAACCGACCGCCAGATCAACCTGGTTGTCGGTAGTCGGCGAAAAGCTCGTGCCGCCGTCGGTCGAACGCCAGACGCCGCCGGTTGCCGTGCCGATTAAAACGATCTGCGAATTGGCGGGCGAAATCGCGATCGCGTTGATGCGTCCGCTTGTCAAACCCCAATTCGGAATTTCCGATTGGGTCGAGTGCGGTCCGATCGACTGCCATTGCGTAACGTTCAGGCCGTTAACCAAATGCGCTTCCGCAGGCCGCGAAAGCCAGGCTTTGCGGCGCGCGTCGTCCGGAATCTCATCGAACGGAAAAGCGCGCTGGAATTCGAACCATTTCCGGCGCGCTTCCTCGTTTTCCTCGCGCGCGCCCTCGCTTTCCTCGGATTCCTCTTCAATTTGCGGCAGCCGCGAGGGCGGTTTGTTCGGACTCAGCCGCCAATAGAGACCAAAGGCGGAAAGTAAAAGAAAAACCGAGATAAAACAGATAAGAATCTTCAAAAGTGAAGTGTGCAGAAAGCCTTTTTTCATTGTAATTTTTGTCCTTTGTGAACTATTAGAAAACAGATATTAAATTAATTGAATAAAAAAAACAATATTTTGGTAGGGCGAATAGCCGGGAAATTTCCCGTGGCGTCTGACAACCGGACTTCGATTTTGCCGGGGTTTCAGAAGAAACAGCTGAAACCAACGCTTTTTGGCGAAAACAACCATTCGGCGAGCTTCGCATCTAAAAGGGTTAATACAGTGTAAAATAATTTTATTGATATTTTTTAACGCAGAGAGCGCAGGGAACGCAGAGGAAAATTTTCACTTAAATCATCTTCAAACTTTAATATAAAGCTCTGCGTTCCCTGCGCTCTCTGCGTTTATTAAAAAAACTTAATTTACAAAGTAGTTAATAATCATGTTGCGTTTAATTTTCACGTTTTTGATCGTCATTTCTGCGTTCTGCCTTCAGGCTTTTTCGCAAGCCCGCGAGGTTCCGAAAGGATGGAAGGAAGTCAAAGACTGCAGCTTTTCAATGCTAATGCCAAAAAAACTTAAAAAGCGAAACGATATCAAACCGATCGATTCCTGCATAGGTGTTTACGAAGGCGGCGGGATGCGTCTGTCGTTCGATTACGGAATGTACACGGGGAAGCCGGAAGAGGACCCGCGAATCAAAAAGGAAGAGCTGCTGATTGACGGCAAAAAGGCGCTTCTAACGCCCGGCAATTACGGCGCAAGCGTCTATATCGTGACTTATGAGGGCGACAAAGGCAACCCGACGACGGCACTCGGCATGGGCTTCAGCGCGAAAAGAACCGACGGCGGCCAAATAGCCAGACAAATCTTTCAAAGCATCCGTTTTGATAGGTAAAGTCTTGTGTCTTAAATTTAAATCAGGAGCGGAAAAAGACAAACCGGCTGATTGGTAAAATTTTCTCGTATGAAAATGAATTTAAGCCGATGAAATCAGCCGTTTATTTGTAGACCATATTGCAAGGCTAACTTGTTACTTGTTACCACATCTTGCGATGTGGTCTACAAATATGCCGCCATCTTCGACGGCTTATGTCCAACTGAGGTTAATAGAGTTCTACAATGTCAGACTAAAGTTTTGGGTCAATTTTAGTCTGACAATGTAGAACTAAGAATCGACTAATTTATCTGACAAGGTAGAATTAAAATCTATAAATAATGATTCGCGTTTATTTGCCTAAACCATAGGTAAACTCCCTTTTTACTCCATTTAGAAGAAATCCCAAATCCCAAATCCCAAAATCCAAATCGAAGTGGGTTTGTTTTTTACCTGCAAATTTTGTTACATTTTTTGTTTGTTTCCAAACAAGATTATAAAACTATAGATATGACTAATTTCGAGAACTACCTAACTAAATTCAGTGAGCAGGATTGGCTGGCGGCTATCGGGAACCTTCTTCCCGTGATTCATGAAGTTGATAAAACAGCCGTTCAAATCTGGTTTCGTTTTTATCCTTTAGAGCTTTTCCGCTATCTTGAAGCGGCGGAAGACCGTGAAAAGGCGATTCAAAAATTCGTGATGCAGGGCGATTTCGAGCTAAAAAATCAAATCGACTCCTCGCACAAATTCCTTTACGGGCACCGTTTCTGGAAAGAAACCAAAGCGGAAATCGAAGCCCGGGCAGCTAATTTTTCAGATGAAACCGTTGATTTGAGCAAAGTTATTGAAGACATTGCCGGGGCGGTTGCCGGCAAAGTGAAAGCTGATAAATCTTTGATCTTGGGAATTACGGCCGTCGGGTTGATGACCTTGAACCAGGTCGGGCCTGAAGAGTTCAAAAATGCAAAAGGCGAAACCGAAAAACCCAAAGGATTGTTTGCAAAATCACCCGACCAAATCGTGGCTGCCCGTGCCAAAGATGATTCGCAGGGCCTTTTCGGATTTTTGAAAACGGTCGATAAAAAATACACCATCACCTGGGACGAATCAAAATCGAATGCCAAATTCGCACTTATCAATGATGAAGAGCTGGCGACGGCGGCGGCCAAAGACCAATCCCAGGATTGGAAGGCGCAGGACGAACGCTGCTGGGAAGGTGTAATCCCGGTCGAATGCCGTTCGGCCTCGTGCGGCACCTGCTGGGTCGGCATCCTCGGCGGACAGGAAAAATTGGCTGAAGTTCAACGCCTTGAGCGCAAACAAATGAAGATTTTCGGCTACAATCAACCCGACGAGGCGAAACCTTTTCTCCGGCTGGCCTGTCAGGCCAAAGCAAGCGGCAATGTAACATTCGTCATACCGCCATGGAACGGTGTTTTCGGCAAAAAAGTTTATGGTGTCGAAGAGGTAGAATTAAAACCTGCTACAACTTCGGCGAAAAAACTGCGCGAAACCATCAAAAGCGCCGCTTCCGGCGAATAGATACCTGAGATAATCAGCTTAAGAGGAACCTATGTTGCAAGTTATAGAGATTTTAATTTTTTTTTGCCCACGAATGAACCGGGAATAATACGAATAAAGCCAAAAATCAAAAATAATTCGTGTCGATTCGTGCTATTCGTGGGCCATATCTTATTATTTTAATTAACTGGCAACTTTGGTTAAGAATATTGCATTTTCTCTGCGAGCTTTGCGCTCTCTGCGTGAAACCATTTTTCACGCAGAGAGCGCAAAGCTCGCAAAGATTTAAATAGTTCTTGCCCGATTTTCTGTCGCCCTTTAATATCTTTTATGTATTTTACCGTACTTTTCCTTTTGCTAGTATTTCTTATATGAAGTACTTTATACTGGGCCTTATTTTTGTGCTCTTCATTTTTTCACATTTTGTCTTAACGCAAACAAATACATCAGTAAAATATCCGTTTGAGGTTAAATATTTTTCGCTCAACCTCGAAAAACAAAATCTCAAAATGGCCTATATGGACGTTGCTCCCGAAAGAGCAAACGGCGAAACGGTTATTCTCTTTCACGGTAAAAACTTCAACGGTTTTTATTGGAAAGACGTGATCCCGATGCTCACCCGGCGCGGCTTTCGCGTGATAGTTCCCGACCAGCTGGGTTGGGGAAAATCTGACCGCCCAAACCTGCATTATAGCTTTCACCAACTGGCTGAAAATAATAAAAAACTGCTTGATTCATTAAACATCAAAAAAGCAATTGTGCTCGGGCATTCGATGGGGGGAATGTTAGCGACGCGGTTTACCCTGATGTTTCCCGAAACGGTTTCCAAGCTAATTCTCGAAAACCCGATCGGTTTGGAAGATTACCGAACATTCGTCCCCTATGAGTCGCTTGAAAAGCTTGAAACCAGCGAGCTCAAAGCGACCTACGAATCCTACAAAAACTATCAAAAAACCTATTACCCCGAATGGAAACCGGAATATGAGCAATATATCGAGGCACAGGCCGCCGATTTAAAGCTGTCGAATTTTCCACAGATTGCTTTAGTTAATGCCCTGACATTTCAAATGATTTACGAACAGCCGGTCGTCTATGAATTTGAGAACATTAAGGCCCCGACGCTTTTAATTATCGGGCAGGCCGACCGAACCGTAGTGGGCAAAGCGAAAGTTCCAAAAGAAATCGTCAATAATTACGGCCAATACCCCAAATTAGGCCGCGAAACAAAGGAAAAAATTAAGAACTCGCAGCTCGTCGAAATTGAAGGCTGCGGTCATATTCCGCATATTCAAACGCCTGATAAATTTGAAAGGGCCGTTGCCGATTTTTTGGAAGTAAAAAAATAGAAAATTTTTACAAATCGTAATTGATAAAGGATTAAAGTCCGTCTAAACTTCAATCTTTTATGAGTGCCGAAAATCAACCGACAAAATTTCCGCCGATTGCCTTTATTCTGTTTGCTGTGCTTTTATGGTCAACGGGCGGGCTTTTTATAAAATACACCACGCTCGACGCTTTTTCGGTCAATCTCGGACGCTCGCTTTTCGCGGCCATTACGGTCGCTGTTTTCACTTACAAAAAGGGCTTAAAACCCGATCTATTCACCCTCCTTACTTCCCTCCTCTACGCCGGAACCCTTTCGTGCTTTGTCTATGCCAACAAAACAACAACCGCTGCCAATGCGATTTTTCTGCAATATACAGCCCCGATCTATATCCTGATTCTTTCACCGTTTATCCTAAAGGAAAAATTTCGTATTTCGGATTTGATCACGGTCGTGATCTGCCTGGCGGGAATGAGCCTGTTTTTTCTCGAACCGCAGGACGGCGCTAATAAATTGGCTTCAAATATTTTTTTCGGTAATATTGTCGCCCTTGCCTCGGGCGTATTTTTCGGCCTTTATTTTGTATTTTTACGGCACCCGCGCGTTCTTGAAAACCCGAATCCCGCCATTTCGGTTTTTTACGGTAATTTGCTGATCGTTTTGTTTATGCTGCCGCTGATTTTAAGCAATCCGCCCGCGCCGAAAACAAATGACAATCTTGCTATTTTATATCTTGGAATTTTTCAAATCGGTATCGCTTACCTGCTTTTCACCGTCGGCATCGCGCGCGGGGTCCGCTCACTGGACGCCAGTATTATCGGTTTTGTCGAACCGCTTCTAAATCCGATCTGGGTTTTTCTTTTCCTGGGCGAGCGGCCGAGTGTTTGGGCCATCCTGGGCGGAATTATCATTATTACGGGAGTCGTTTTTCATACCCTCAAACAAAATATGGGCAAACCCGCTCTGGCCCCGGTTGATTAAATTATCCTTATTTTTTGAGTTTTAACCTGCTAATTTTAACCTAGGGCGTAAAAAATCAAAAGTCATTTAGTCGGAGCGCAGGCATCTTGCCTGCATGCCATTCCAGCGAAGCGCCAGAATGGCCAACGCTTCGCTTACCCGCGCGTTCAAAGGCAAGCGAAGCATGCCCATTCTTCAAAGCCTCGAATGATAGCCGGCCGAGTGCCTTGCGCTCCGACTTAAACCTACTTTTGTTGTAGTTCTTATATTAAAATTTAGAATTTACCTTTTATTAAAACTTTCAACCTTACAGAATATTTATCTTGTGATAAGATATGTTTATAAACGCTTTTATGTACATTGGACAAGCGTTCCAAATAATGAACAACATTTATTAACAAATTGCTAAACTGGTAATTTTACGCTAGTTTAGCATTAAAATTTTTACAAAACATATATATCAAAAGGTTATTTTAATTGGAGAAAAGTATGGCAAATTTAAACATTCCGTCGAATGTCACAAATCAGGAACTTATTGATTGGGTAACCAAAACCGCCGAACATTGTCAGCCTGACAACATCTATTGGTGCAATGGGTCGGAGGAAGAATACGACCGCCTGTGTGAAGAAATGGTCGAGAGCGGCACGCTTATCCGGCTGAACCAGGACAAGCGGCCGAATTCGTTTTTAGCCCGCTCGCACCCGTCGGATGTGGCACGCGTCGAAGACCGAACCTATATCTGCTCGATTGCCAAAGGCGATGCCGGCCCGACGAATAATTGGATGAACCCGAAGGAAATGAAGGCGATTCTGAACGAAAAATTCGAAGGCTGTATGCGCGGCCGCACGATGTATGTCATCCCGTTCTGCATGGGTCCGATCGGTTCGCCCATTTCGCAGTTCGGCGTCGAAATTTCCGATTCGCCCTATGTTGCCGTCAATATGAAGATCATGACGCGCATGGGCGATAAAGCGCTTGAAGCGCTCGGCGATGGCGATTTTGTTCACTGTCTGCACTCGGTCGGGATGCCGCTCGCCGAAGGTCAGGAAGATGTTAAATGGCCCTGCTCGCCCGACCCGAAAGATAAATATATCGTCCATTTTCCGGAAGAGCGCTCGATTGCCTCTTACGGTTCGGGCTACGGCGGCAATGCCCTGCTCGGCAAAAAATGTCTGGCGCTTCGCATCGCTTCGACCATCGGGCGCGACGAAGGCTGGCTCGCCGAACATATGCTGATCGTCGGCGTCGAATCGCCCGATGGCAAAAAGGATTACGTCTGCGCCGCGTTCCCGTCGGCCTGCGGAAAGACAAATTTCGCAATGCTCATTCCGCCGCGAGCCTTTCAGGAAGAAGGTTGGAAAGTAACGACCGTCGGCGACGACATTGCCTGGATCAAACCCGATGAAACGGGCAAGCTCCGCGCGATCAATCCCGAATTCGGCTTTTTCGGCGTCGCCCCGGGCACAAACTACAAGACCAACCCGAACGCAATGGATTCGATCCGCGAAAACACGATTTTTACAAACGTCGCGCTGACCGATGACGGCGATGTCTGGTGGGAAGGTATGGACGGCGACAAACCCGCGCATGCTATTGACTGGCAGGGCAACGATTGGACACCCGAATCCGAAAAACCGGCTGCTCATCCAAACGCGCGCTTTACCGCGCCGATCACGCAATGCCCGGTCGTTGACGAAGATTTCGACAATCCCAAAGGCGTTCCGGTTTCGGCCTTTATTTTCGGCGGTCGCCGCAATTCGGTCGTACCGCTGATTTTGCAATCGTTCAACTGGGCCTTCGGCGTTTATATGGCCGCCACGATGGGCTCGGAAATGACCGCCGCTGCATTCGGTAATATCGGCGAAGTCCGCCGCGACCCGTTCGCGATGCTTCCGTTTGCCGGCTATCACATGGGCGATTATTTCTCACACTGGCTTAATGTCGGCCGCAGCATCCCCGAACCGCCCCGCATTTTCTCGGTCAACTGGTTCCTGAAAGGCGAAGACGGTAAATTCCTCTGGCCGGGCTATGGCGAAAATATGCGTATTCTGCAATGGGTGATCGAACGCGCCCGGGGCAGATCAAAAGGCGTCGAAGTTCCGCTTGGCTGGCAGCCGAAATACGAGCATCTCGACTGGCGCGGAATGGAAGATTTCACCGAAGAAGATTTCAACAAGGTAATGCATCTCGACCGCGACCTATGGCTCAAGGAAATCGCATCGCACGATGATCTTTTCTTCAAGCTCTACGACCGCTTGCCAAAGGAAATGACGTATATCAGAGAATTGCTGGTTTCAAACCTCTGGCGTGCCAAGGAATTAGGCCTCGCAACCCCGCGCATCGAACCGCCTGCTGAAACATCAAAAGCAGCGGCGAAGGCAGAATAACTTTGTCTGATTTAATAGTTAGTGAAAAGGGGAAGGAGCAATTCTGCTCCTTCCCCTTTTCATACAATTCTCTAACTCAATCTTTTAAGGTAATTGGTAAATCCCTAGCTAACCTTTCAAAACGCTTTTGCATTACCGAAAAATCTTCATTAAAATTTATAGCACATCTTTTAATCCATTCTTTAGTAATAGGATTCAGAGGATCTAAAAAATACCAATCATGAAACTTAAGAATACTTCTATCAATTTCGTCATTGCTAATTTTATAAACTAATATTTTAAGAGCATATCTTCTTCTAAAATCGCTTTTTTCTTTTTTAGCGATCTCCGTTAAAGCTTCACAAGACCCATCATATTTTTCTGGATTTTCCGAAATAATCCTAATTGCCATAAATTCTGTTGAAACCTTAGTGCTTAAATAAGACCAAGTCTGTTCATCTTTATCAAACCCTGTAGCAAGCGCTTCTATTGCGCTCCAAGCCTTTCGTTTCCTTTCAATTCGATTTATTAACATTCTTCTTATCTCTTCCGTTAAATTTTTATTTCTTTTTAGTTGTACAATAATTATTGCAAAGTAATTACTGTTACCAATCCCTCCCGTTTCTACAATACTATCTATAATTCTTATCACTTCATTGTAGGTTAATTTGGAGGAATAATTTTGAAAAACAAAAGATAAAGCCTTTAATTCTTTACTGCTAACTATTTCTTTTTCTTTGATCAACTTTAAAGCCCTATTTTCATCACGCTCAAATAATGCTCTTACATAAACATCTATTGGTTCTTGGCTTCGGTCATTGAAAATATGCTGCATTTCAAACAGGTCGTCATTGCTTAAATGAACGATAAGCATTTTTAAAGCGCCTGAACGCACCTGAAAATAAGAAGATTTTGTAGCTTGTATTAAGTGTTCTTTGACGCTGGCTCCAAGTCTCGCGAGAGCATAAACCACTTCTAGTTGAACTTTAGGCGGAACAGCTGAATCAGGCTTAAATGTATCCAATGTTCCGCGTAATGCCATTAAATATTTTCGTTGTGTTTCAGATTTTATATCCGCAACACCTTTTACATCACTAAGTATATTTGCACATAGCGCAATTATTGGTGCTTGTTCAAAAATTCTGTTGCCAATGTTTTCTAAAAGAAATGAAATATATTCATCTACCTTCTCATCGGAGTTTTTTGCCAGCTCACCCCCGAGCAGTTGTAAGGCTTCAAACCAACTTGGATTCCTCAAGTTGGTTTGAATTATTTTTTTAACTTCATTAATACTTTCATTAGCCAAATTCCATGCAGCTAAATATTCCTGAAAAGTTAAATGAACAAACCTGCAGCTTCGTGATTGACGGCTAACCAATAAGCCGCTTTTAAGTTCCTGACTATCTAGAAAAGTTTCAGCCCGATATTTTGCTTTTTCAGTGTTGCCGGCCCCACGCGCAAGAAAACGCGGAATTAATCAAATCAATCACCGAGCCACGATTTGCTTCTTCTTTGTCTCCGCTTTGTAGAATGAGTAAAGCGATTTCACCAAACCGTTTTCTTGTCCAGGCGCGATCATACTGAACATCGCTTTCTCTGGCTTCATCCAATATTTCAACCGCCTTGCCTTGTCCTGTTCGCTCGGCAATTTTTCTTTGCCCCAATAAAACATCAATACATTCATCATAAAGATCTACCCGCTGGTCCGGAAGTCTTTTACGGTTCCAGTGAACTATAGCTATTACCGTCATTAAGAGCGGATTGACGGCAAGCGCGCGGATTCGGTCTTTTGACTCGATTGAGTTGCTTAATTCGGTAAATTCAATGTTGCTTTTTGTTCCTTCTTTTAATACCTCCTCTCTATCAACTTTGAGCAGTGCAGCAAACCAATTTTTCAAAAACTCTGCCCGGTCATTTTCATCAAAATCTTGTATATCGCAGCGTATAAAATCATTTTTTAGAATTGTATCGCCCGTGTAACCACGCACACGAGAAGTAACTACAAATCTGTTTTCTCCGTATTGACTTACAAATCTCTCTAAAAGGCGGCTTATAAGGGCGCGTCCCTGCTCGGTCGGAACTTCATCCAAACCGTCAAAAAGCAGGCAGCAATTCCCGCTCTTAAATAGCTCCTCAAGCTCGTCACCAGAGAATTTAATATTAAAATCCGCTAAACGACTGAGTATAAATTCTCGAATTGCAACATTCTCCGGAACGTCCTTTCTTTTCATGAAGTCCGACAAATCCCACAGCGAAACAAAAAACGGAATCGGCAAGGGTTCGGTCAAACTAAGCTTTGTTAAGGCCAGAGAAGGATCGTCCGAAATTTTAGATTGTGCGAGAATAAGCGCAATAAATTTTAGAAAGGTTGATTTCCCGCTTCCCGGATCACCGACAATTACAAGGCGTCTATAGCGGCTGAGAGCTTCATGAATATCTAATTCCCCAAAATCCTGGTCCTGTTCATCATCCGTTTCTATATTTTCATCGCGGATAACCCTTAACCGAACATAAACCTCGCTCAAAGGAATATCTACTGCTCTATCATTGTCTATGCCTCGAATATCAAGAGATTTAAAGATTTGCTCCAGGGATTGATAATAATCCATTTTTAGATCGCAAATTTTTACTTCCGGCGTTTTTGTTTCGACTGATTCCAGGGCGGCTATCCAGGGGCGTTTTTCATCATTTAGCCAAAGCGTTAAATCGTTTCTGAGTTTTTCCCGAAAATCCGATGTATCGGTAAAAGAGCCGTAATAAACGGGCGGCACGCTTCCGCTTAACTTATCTTTAAAAGCCCGAACTTTTTTCCACTGCTCAAAAGCATCTTCAATTTTTGAAATATCGCTTGGCGCTTGAAAGATTTGTATATCCTTGAAAAACCATTTAATTTCCGGAAATCCTGTTGATATATTTGACTCAAATGCCCATTCAAACTCTTCTTCCGTCCCTGATTCGTGTGTTCCAGACGGGGAGCCAAACCTCTGCCCCATTATTCCTACAACTAAAGCCAGGGAATCACGAAATTTTTCAAGCGTTTGAGAGGTAATCAATTCCTGCGTCCGACCGACACCAATACTTGAATAGTTTTCCCAGTCAATTACGGTAAATCTAACCTTCCATCGAGCGGCTATGGTTCTATTAAAAGATTCAAAAAATTTTCTGACCTCATCCCTTTCTTCTTTTACATCACCGGGAGAAGCGAGAAAAATATAATATTCATCGATATTATTTGGTTTCATAGATTTTAAGAGAATTTTTGAAGTTTATTTTTAATAACATAAACCATATGGATTTACAACAAATTTTTATATTGTGTCTGTAAAAGGTTTGTTATCGATTCATCCTTTTTCGGTGATATAATTTACTTGTGACTAGTTCAATCGAAAACTTAACTCCCGAAGTAGCACGGCAGATATTGTTCGAAGCAAAAGAAAACGGCGTTTCGGTAGAGAATTATCTGGAAGCGATTGCTACTGAAACGAACGGCAAGACATCCCACGTACGAAGGGTTTCGGATAAAGTTGATTTGAGCAAATCGCGCGAATGGCTGAAGGAAAATCGCCAAAAATATCTCAATAAGTGGATTGTTTTGGACGAAAATAAACTCATAGGTGCTGGAGACGACCCGCGACCAATTGTTGAAAAGGCGCGTCAAATGGAAGTGAAAATTCCGTTTGTAAAGTTTATAGAAGACGACTCCGAACCTTTCACTGGAGGATGGCTTTAATCAAGTGCATACGCTCACCTTTGACGAAAGAATTAAATATCCTGACGACACACAAGGCATCAATCTTGATATTATCATTTCGAAACAAACCAACAATCCGGTTTCAGCAACCGTTAAATTGGATACCGGTAGCACTTTCTGTATTTTTCAAAGATTCTATGCTGACCTTCTCGGAATTGCGGTCAAAGTGGGAGAACGTGAAATAATACGAACAGCTAAAGGAAGCTTTACAGCCTACGGGCATGAAATTCTGATTAAATTTTCAAATCTCGAATGGGAAGCCGTTGTTTATTTTGCCCAGGACGAAAGTTTTCCGGTTAGCGTCCTTGGACGCAATGGTTTTCTGAACAAAATCAACATTGCGATCATTGATTACGAACAATTGCTCTTTCTAAAATCCTATGGCGGTTAGAATATATATTCTACAAAAGTTTGTTGAAGACTTGAGCCCCCCCACTGAAACACCAAAAGCAGCGG
>JADMIO011421321.1_pt1 | contig 14655 bp, 15 predicted proteins | sample 8958161 | NCBI WGS metagenome assembly JADMIO01 (sample SAMN16585339, study PRJNA669376) | soil metagenome | isolation source: Crop rotation soil | place: USA: Cullars Rotation, Alabama | collected 2011 | reverse complement strand
TGGGAATCCTGATTTTCAGCCGGGCGAGCTCTGCGTGGATCAAGGCAAAGAACATGAAGAGCCTGCAAACGCTGGGCGGAATGAGCTCGGAAGTGCAGGAGAGCCTGACCAACTTCAAGGTGATCGTGGCGTTTAACCGGAGCGATTATTTCCGGTCAAGATTCAACTCCGCCAACGAAAAGAACTTCGCGGCATCCATGAGCTCGGGGTTTGCGAACGGCATTCTGATGCCGCTTTATGGCTTCTCGTCGCACCTCGCGCAACTGCTGGTGGTGGCGTATGGAATCTATTTGATCAACACAGGCGCGGTTACGCTCGGCCTGCTGATCGGGTTCCTGATCTACGTGAACAGCTTTTACGGGCCGATGCGGCAATTGGCGACGGTCTGGTCGTCATTCCAACTGGCGCTGGCGTCGATGGACAGGATCTCCGACGTGATGGCGCTGGAATCGGATATGCCGGTGATCGCGGCGCCGACCGTGGCGCCGTCCGAATCGGTTCTGACGTTCCGCGACGTATCGTTCCACTATCCGTCGGGCAGCGACGTCCTGCGGGACATCAGCTTCGAACTGGAAAAGGGCAAGGCGTACGCACTGGTGGGTCCCACGGGCGGCGGCAAAACCACTACGGCGCTACTGATGGCGCGCCTGTACGATCCTTCCAGCGGGACTGTTCTGCTGAACGGCCGCGACATCCGCGCTTACACTCCCGCCGAGCGCGCGCAGAAGATCGGGTTTATCCCGCAGGAGCCGTTTCTGTTCAGCGGCACCGTGCGCGACAACATACTTTACGGCAACGAAAAGTATCGGGATTATTCCAGCGAAAAGCTGACCCAGGTGCTGGAGGGAGCCAATTTGTCGCGGCTGCTCTCGCGTTTCTCGGAAGGGCTGGAGACTCCCGTGGCGACCAGCGGGAACAGCATCAGCCTGGGACAGAAACAGCTCATCGCGTTCATGCGGGCGGCGCTGCGCGAGCCGGACCTGTTGATCCTGGATGAAGCGACGGCGAACATCGACACGGTGACCGAGGAGCTGCTGCAGGAGATTCTCAACAAGCTGCCGGCGACGACGACCAAGGTGATCATCGCGCACCGGCTGAACACCATCGACAACGTGGATCAGATCTTCTTCGTGAACTCGGGAGAGATCACGCTGGCAGGATCGATGGAACACGCCGTGGACATGCTCCTTCATGAGAAGCGGGCGAGTTAGTCTAGTCTCTCTATTGGATCTCTGCGGGATCTCCCCGCAGTTGTGGGAGAAGTAATATCTAAAAGCGGGACCCGCGCGGAGTTCCGTAAGATACTGTCAAAATCTTGATCGTTTGCGTCCCGCCCTGTCCATGGGCTGTCACTGTAAACTTCGTCTTACCGACTTGCAAGGCGATTGTGTCACTGGCCCAAATCGTTGTTCCCATCATGGTGCCGCTCTCGCCGCGATCCGAGACCCACGTCACACTCGTGATTCCTTGACTTGCCGACGCGGTTCCGCTCAAGACGATTGTGCTGTTGAGGGTGTTGAAACTCCCTATAGCGGTGGGAGAAATAATATCCAGTACCGGGATCGACGGAGGTTCTGGGTTCGTGCCTTCCATCACGCCCTGCAGCGCGACGCTAAGGCTTGTGGTATCGATACCGGGATCCGTTCCATCGCTTACAGTTCCGCGGTACTCACTGGACGAGGCCAGTTTATAGTTGCCTCCGTTGCCTCCCTTATAGTCTGTGAAGCCCGCCGCGGCCATGCTAGCGGGAAACAGATTGCCGGCAGGATAGGCGGCAGCCGTTGTCCCCGAGGGCAAAGCCACCAGAAGGTTTCCAGTAACGGTCGAGTTGGGGAGGAACTGGCTAATGGTCGACAATCCGGGAGCCACGCCGGAGCCGGCGATTCCACCCTGGTTGACCGACATGATGTTGGCGGTAAACGAGACATTCGGGGAAGGATCCCCATCGAGCAGAACAGCGTATGCGGTGTTGAAGAACGTGTTGTGGTTAAAGGCCAGATCGGAGGAGCGCGAATAGATCTGAACGCCGCGGCCGCCCACGCCGCCATAGGCAGCCCAGTCAAGATCCTCGAACAGATTGTTGCCGACATAGATCCGGATCACGCGGGGAGTCTGGGGATCGGGAACCGTCGTGTACAGACATCCGCCGCAGGTCGCAATTCCACTCGAGGTGTGTCGCACGATGTTGTTGGTGAAAGTGACATCCTTCACCGCCGCCCACAGGCCGCTATCGGAAGGCAAGCCTTGGAACAGGATCGCGGTACCCGCTTGCGCGTTCACCCAATTGTTCTCGAAAATATTCGAATCCACCAGCACACGCGCGGCGTTCTTCAGTTCGAACAGGTTCTTGACGGTCCAGGTATTCCCGGTCATCCAGGCCAACGGTTTGGCGACATAGTTGCGGCGAAACTCGATGTCGGACGGAGAGAGATCTGCAATGTCCGGCGGCGCACCTCCGAACATCACGTTTTCGCCGGCGCCCTCCAGATAGTTGTTGACGATCTTGAACGGACCGGGTCCGGACCACCCGCAGATGGCTTGGGAATCCTGGCCGTGGACGTGAATATCGGAAATGTAGCTGTCGACCACGGCCTCACGGGCACCATTGAGCGCGATTCCTCGCTTGCAGTCGCAATTGGGATAACCGTGTACGTAGCTGCGATCCACCACGATATCGCTAGGCACCGAAGAGACATCCGTGGTGGCATAGCCCAGACTCAGGAGGTCGTAGTTGAACGTTATGTCGGTTTGTACCGTCATTTCCAAGCCCGCAAGCCGGTATCCGTGCGCCCCAGGCTCTGCGGCAAATACCGGACTGCTGTTTGGCGTCACGATCTTCGCCATGGACCCTGCGAATGAGGGACCCACTCGAGTTCCCTCCGGCATGGAATCCAAATTTGAGCTGCGAATGGTAATCCAGCCCGTTCCGCTCTTCTGCCGGAGAAGGAAATTGCCTGAGAAAGTCGCACCGGCTTCCAGGACGATTTCGTCCCCATACTGTGCGATGTCTAAAGCATTCTGAAGATCACCGCCTCCATTCACACTCAGCGACATCCCAGACGGACGCTGCCAAGCAGTGTCTAGAAGCACCCGCGGTAAAGCTGGAGGAGCAGGCGCAGCGCGACCCGCAACCGACGAAATCAGGATAACGGTGCTACATGCAAGCTTTCCGAAGTGTTTCATGATCCATAGATCGACCATGCGGTGCCATTCCGAGACGAGGACTTACCTTGCCACTTAGTCCCTGGTGTGGTGCCCGCATTGGCAGCGATATTGGCTTGGATGTAGTTTACCCCGTCCCACTGCTGGGGGATCGGCGATCTCAAGGTGGGAAGTTACGCCGGTTGATTCCGATTTGGGTCGCTCAGGCGGCGCTCCCTACCGTTCGCGGATCCGTGCAACGGGTGGAAGCACAGAACTACAGGAGCTTCTGAAGTGTACTTTGGGGCGGCTGGTGGGATTTGCACTTCGCTACACCATTCTGAAAATCGACTCTGAATGTTTTCAATCTGTTGTAGCCCTTCAAATTTGCGGTTTGCTACCCATGACCGGCTTCTAACAGCACTTCTAACAGTTTTCTATCAGTGCCCTTGACAGGACGCACCAGCTAGTTTTTCGGCGTGCTCTATCTATCCTGCCTGACGGTCGTGGAGTTCCGTTGCGAGCATTGGGTGCTTGCCTTTCTCACGTCAGCCGACTCACGATCACAGCCGTCCAATACACAATCGCTACCAGCGCACCCGCCACAAGGCCGATGGACTGCAAGGGCTTCTTCTCGATATCGAACTTCGCATTGAACCACTGAAAACCGATGTCGAAGCGGCGGGCAGCTTTCAGAATGAAACCAGACCCAGCATAAAGCCAAAGCCAGATGGAGGTGAAAAACGCAGGAAAGACTATCATTGCAGCGCTTGAAGTGTCTGGCCGCTCCCCGCCGAACGCATCTCTGATCAAAGGCATGACAACAGAATAGCCTTGCCGAAAGCCGACAAACATGAGGAAAGCAGAAAAGCTGATGAAGAGAGAAAGAAGAGCATCGCCGCCTACAATTAACCACGTGATTGCTTTAAGAGTTGCGATCTTTCTGATACACAGTCGTGTTTTGAGAAGGGACAGGTAATCGGCGACCACGTTTATGGGAACGACTGGAAGCAAGTAAATCAGCAGGTCAGGGAAAGCCGCTTGGCTTATCAACAATAGAGGGGGAAGAGTTATTGCAATTGTTACGACGGAAGACCGTCCGAAACACTTCCATGATGCGTGCTTCGTCCCAAAGAAACGATCAAACACTTTAGCGAACGTATTCGGCCACGGTTCCACCTTTGGACTGAACTTCTTCCGCTCTAGCAACCAAACCGCAATCTCGAACTTGGTCTGCTCAGTCAGTAAGCTCTCGACTCGTTCAAAGAACTTCCACACGATCCCGGCCAACGTCGCCCCGGCAAGCAACTGACCGGGCGGGGAGTTGATGAACGTGGTGATGGTTGTGAGAGTGTCGGACATTTAGGATTTGGGCGTAGGTGGAGCGCAAGCCCGCACAAACTCGTACCCTCGCATGGTCAGAACATAATGCGGTATGGGCAAGCGGGTTTGGACACGAATGAACTGTGCGGCCTCTAGACCCTCAAGGCATGCGTCGAGACTTGAGTCACAGTAGCTTTCGACGTATCTGTAGCAACCCAACGTCTGATACGTTGACTTTAGCTGGCGATAATCGAAAGTAGGCCGTGCCTCAACGTACATCGGTTCGTTCTGAAGGAATAGCCAGTTCAGCAGAAGAGCTTCGTCTTTCGCCAACTGTCTCAGAACCGCAATAAACCCCGGCCTGACCTTCTCTGCGTTTTTCGGTGAACTCGCATTCGCAAGTAGGCTCGCCCACAGATCGTGCAGGCTTTCATCGTCCTCCATCGAGGCACCTTCGAGCAACGGAAACAGAATCTTTGGCGGAACCGCTTGTGGCGTGAATCCAGCTTCCCTCGCCATCTTCTCAGCCTTTTCGACGCACTTCAGTTGGCGCTCATACCGGTACAGCTTAACCTTGTCCCGCCACATCTCGGCCACTTCATCAGCGGCAGGCCCAAGCATCCGCTTCACGATTCCCGTGAAGGGAATAGAACCGGCAGCTACCTTGGCAACGCTGACAATTTCAGGGATATGTTTGGCGATTTCGCTTCCGTCCATCCGGGCCTCCTGGATTCGGGTACTTGATATTGTGTCAGAACCGGCATCGAAGTCCTCTCCCACAAAATAGCCCTTGACGCCGCCCATTTCTTCGACTATTGTTAACTCATGGCGAAGGGCGATTACCTAGGCGACTTGGAACAGCTAGTCTTGACGGGGGTTCTTCTGCTCGGTGAGAACGCTTATGGGATGACCGTTCACGAAAAAGTGGAGGAACTTGCCGAAGGATTTCGGGAAGTGTCGTTGGGTTCCGCTTACACGACACTCGAACGGTTGGAGCAGAAAGGCTACATCAAATCCTGGTTCTCAGATCCGACCCCGGAACGTGGCGGCAGAGCGAAGAAGTATTTCAAGGTTACCGGGGCCGGTCAACTCGCACTGAAGAATTCGTTGAAAGTTGCGGGCAATATGCTCACCGGGTTGCGGGAGATCGGAGGTTTGGTGTGATACCGACAGACCCCTACACCGCTAGAAAACTGCACAAGAAGTCATCCATGCTCATAGAGTTTATTGACCGGATAACATTTGAGCACGGTCCTCACGCCGTCCAACTTCAAGGTGCTGGTCCCTACGCTCGGGAACGCCTTTGCAGCATCCGAGATGCCATCAAATCTGAACTGCCGACTAAACAGTTATATCCACTGAGGTACGAGCTATCGAAGTGGGAGAAGGCACTTGCCTTCAAGGGACACGTGGGCGGTGTGAAATCGCCACCGCTGAATGCTGCTTTTCTTTTCTACTTATTTCTCGACGCTAAGACCTGCGATGCCGTTGTAGGCGACCTTGAAGAACGCTATCGGCTCATCTACAAGAAGTTCGGCGCACGCAGGGCGAAGCTCTGGTATTGGAAAGAGACCATCCGCACCACGGGGCCGAGTTTTTGGGCTTGGGGAAAGAAGGCCATGTTGAAGCCCGTAATCGGCGTAATCGGATGGGCGATGGCGAAAGGTCTCATCGGCCACGATTCTTGGCTCGCTGCGCTGGTTGAGATGTGGAAAAGGATTCGGTCGTAGATAAACAGACCCAACTGAAAATGATGGGAGATAGAATTCATTTGAGGCCGTACCGAACCGTGACGACGCCGCAAGTGCGTTTCTGCCGCTTAGCGTGGTACAAGTTCGTGAAGAACTCTCCCACACTTTACAACTTATCTGCCGCTCTTCTTCTGATGCTGTCGTCGGGGATAGGCATGGTTGTCGGTGGCTTCGTGCTTGGGGGTTGTTTCTGGCGCTCAGCCGACATGACTCCCCGAACATTTCTGGGTATTCTGATCGGTGGCTACACAGTCACGTTCGGATTCGACCTTCTGGGGCGATTCATACACGCAGGCATCAACCATAGCGCCAAGTTCGGCACACCCGCCATCAGCGCTGAACATCTCTTCCAACGCTTCATTGCACCATTGGAGTGCGACTCACTCCTTGGAGATTTGGCGGAACGATACATCTTGATCCGTAAGGGCTGTGGGAAACAAAGAGCGGATTCATGGTACTGGACACAGTTGATTCGTTCAGCGGGACCGATTGTATGCAACTGGCTCAAGAGGGTCGCATTGAAGCCATAACTCCACTGTCCGTGTGGAAGGATAGGCCGAAGTGGTGGTGGGGTTACGGGCAACGCTCCTGAACAGTGATCTTATTCTTCGGTCATTCGATACAAACCAGTCTCGTCCCGGACGACCTGTCCACTGTCATGAAGACGGATGAGTTGCATTCCGATCATCTTCCGGTTCTTGCCGAGGGCATCAGCAATGTCCGCTGGTCGTCCTGGTTGTGCCTCCAGGTAGTTCAGAATCTCGCTTTTGGTCTTCGTCACGTACATCGCTGCCTTTTCCTCTTGTTGCTTGGTCCTAAAATATGCTCGCTTCTCTTCGGTCAACTGCATCGCTTCATCCACGATGACTTCGAGATTGACTGGATCGACTTCACATCCATGCTTCTTCCACCAAGCTGTAATCAGACTCTCCGCAGCTTGACGGTTGTCATAGTTCACTAGCAGCCTGACGGCTAGTTCGAGTTCGGGTTCCTCTGACTCAATAGAGCCATCCCAGATGCCCGCAAAATCCTTCCGGCTCCTGTAAGTTCGAAACGCCGCATTGTGCCAGATCGATGTCGGTACCAGCCTGTCAAGCTCTTTGATGAATTCCTTGCTCGGGTCGCATCTTGGCGTTTCCCTGACGAGGGCCAGATACGGCTTATACATACTCGTAATCACAATTAACTCCAGGGCGACCTTCGGACAGAAACCGGGTCGCCCTTTTCATTTCCAGCCATACTTAGACAACGACCACGTTTGGCAACATTCGCATAGCGTGGCGGCAACAGAATTAGGTTAGTGATGTCGAAAGGACACCTAGGGCCGTGGCAACAAAAGCAGGTTAGTGACAGATATCAAGATATACAGGAAGGGGCGCACTAACCTAAAAATGTTGCCATCAAGCGGCAACAAAGTTAGGTTACAGATACTATAGAGTCTCTAGAGTATTCAATAGAGTATCCACTAACCTGATTTTGTTGCCGGTAGGATTATTGTCCCTTGCGGGACGTTCGGGACATTCGTCCCTCACGACTCGTGGGTTAACTTTCCCGTGGGGTTGTAGGAAGGAAGACCTACAACAAACTAGGAACGGGTCCGGTTCCAAAGGAACTCGAAACCTACAAGCGAAACAAGGGAACCACCGATGCACCAAATGGGCCTAGAAACTCATTAGACGCATCAGGACGAATCAAAGGCAGGGCAGGCAGGGCAAGGGCTGGGGTTGGGCTTAACTCGTCACCAGTTTTAAGAATCGGGTGCTGTGAACTTATCTGACGAAGCCACTGACCGTGCTGCGTCCCCTTAGTGATAAATGAAATCCAGCGCCTCACTGGATTCCTTGTTGCCAAACACTTTCTCGTCAACGTAGCTAATTTGAAAAGTCTTTTTGTCGGCAGAGATGAGGAATTGGAAACGCACCGGAAGGGGTGGAATTGGAGTGGACTCCACGCAATCAGTCACTTTCTTCTGAAGCAGGTCGATTGCTTGCCGTTCCTCGTCCATGTGAGGTTGTGTGGCGGCTCTTGTTGCCGCATCGGGATACAAGCCTTGCTTACGCAGGTATTCCGAAAATGCGTCTCTGTGTTCTTTAAGCGCAGCCGCCACACCGAGCGATTCGATACACGCCTTTTCCGTGGCAGAAGCGTCATAATACGCATACCAAACAAAACCGGATGACTTGAGCGCATCAGCCGTAGCAGTGCCATCGAACTGAACCACAGTCGCACCTTTGGGCGTTTCAAAGGAGGACCACTTGGCATTCTGGAAGGTGCCCTCAAACGCCTTACCAACTGTTGTGGAATTGTGTCCTTCAAGTACACCGTTCTTGACGAGTTCGACTTCGGGTGCTGAACGTGCGGTCTGGCCTCCTGAAGTTGCAACGGATGTGGAAGCGCCCTTTGCCGTGGAAGATGTAAACGATTGACATCCGACACAGCCAAGGAACCCCACGACTAGAACGCATAAGAGCGCCGTGGAACGTGGAATGGGCATGATACGCCTTAGTCGGCAGAATCAGAACAGTTCTTTACCTGATGCGGACGGAAGGCGGAAGGTCCTCATCATCTGGGTAAGCGCTAAATATCGGAGGCCGCACGTTCTCCTTCTACTAAACCGTAGACCCCATGTGCGGCGAAGACGGCTGAGATTCTTGGTTGGCTCCAGCCGTCACTGAGGCACCCGAAACTACCCAAAGGGATCGGGTGCCTTTCATGTTTCGCTCAGCTTCGACACTCACTAGTTCTTAACGTTCGCCTTTCGCTTGAGAGTCAAGTCTGGTTTGGCATGAGTCTACTCGTTCGCATAAACCCGAACATCAGACTTCGGCATTAGTTCCTCAAGAGTGTCATAGTCCGTGGCTAGACCCGGTTGCCACACGATCTCATGTTCGCTCTTTCCGTTGAAATATGCGTACACGTCATCTTTGTGAACTTGGGTTGAAATCACCAGACCGTTGACTTTCAAGAATTCGGTTTGCCGTTGGGCGAAAGAATGAGCAACCGCTTGTGAAAGCGTCCAGGACATTTCAAGCTCCATACCGGGACGACAGCCACGATAGACAGTGATCCATTCGGGCAAACCCTTCAGGTATCTGCGTTCGGTGGCTGACATCAGGAATTTGCGATGCGAACGCTCAGCCGTGAACAATCGTTCCCACACATGATAAGGCGTCGGATGAAATACGATAGTTGCGTCGTATTCTGTCCATACGGCGTTTAGCAGTTCCCAATACTCCTTGTCTGTCAGATGTGGCGCACATTTTTCAAAAGCGCTGGGTCTCTCGGCGTTGCTGGTCGCCAAGAACAAATAGCCAAACCATAGCTTTCCCTTCTTCGCTGTCTCGAAGTTTATGGCGTCGATACGCTGCCGCTCAGATTCCATCTCATCGATCTGTTCCGATGACAAACTAGTTTTGATTCCGAGTTGTTCCAGTTCTTTGAAGGTCATGCCGGGTTCTCTTTCATCCGAAGCTCACAACGGCACTGCAAGAAACCATCAGCGGCAAAAGCCGTTACCATCCTGCACAAACATCGGCCCGCTCCAAAGTGTTCCGGGTCACCTGGGTCTCTTTGAAAGTTAGATTGTTCTTTTTTCAACGAGTCGGTTGAGGGACACTTCGTCATGTTCGCTTCTCCGATGGCCCATGTTCTCACGGTTCTATCTACTTCTATCTTGTTTTTCTTGTCAACAGATAAGTTTTAATGCGAGGTAGGGCCTGAGGGCTTAATCGACACTTAGAAACTCTCGTAGCGCACGTGAAGTAGAAAGTTTTGTGATATTCGGAGTTACTTCTTGCAGGGCAGAACCCCACCAGTTCTGTATTCATGCGGCATCACAAACAGCAATCGGCGATTGAATTAGAGCCTGTTCGCACCCAACCAGTCGATGAGTTCATGGGCCGTCTTGCAGTATGCCGGGAACAGTAATAGCAATGCGTGGGTCTCCTGCCTATCCACTTGGCGACCAGTCGGATGACCAGTGTCGTTTCTGGTACGCCTGATGATATTGAAAATGCCGTCGAGATGTTGAGGCATTACCTCGTTGAAGTCGTCAGGTAGTGGCGTAGCTGAAGTCTTCAATCTCGCCAGCACTTGATCGTGTTGCTCCTTCGCTCCTTTCCCTTTGGTAGCTTGATCGAATTTCTGTTGCCGGGTTGGGTCTAGGTTGGCGTGAACAGCCTGCACCACCTTCAGTAGAATCTTTTCCGACGCCACGCCGACCATTACGGCGGTGGCAAGATAGTTTCCGAATCTGAACGTTTGCAGCCCTTCACCCAAGTACAGTAGTGTAATCGGGTCGATGGCAGAACTAGCCGCTCTGATTCGTTGAAGATACCCGTCTGGGTCGTAGGGCGTGAGTTCACCAGCCTTTAGGCATTCCTTTCCATACTGCGTGATTCGAAGGTACGGATAGGCAGTGCCAAGATTACCGGCAATACCGGGCGCAAAGACATCCGCCAATACAAGTTCCCAAACCGCATCGGCTACCAAGATCGCTATCTGCGTTCGCTGTTCGTGGCTAAGGGTCTTCGCATCGTCTATCAGTCTATTGTTGACGGCCCATTCGATAACCCTGTCATGAATCCGCTGAACTGTGAAGGCATGTCCGTCACGTGCTTGCCAGTCTACACCGAAAATCGCCCTTCGGACATCCATGGCGCTTAATGTGAGACCGGCCATGCGCTCAAGTATAACTTCTCGAACCAAGAGCTAAGCGATTCTTGCTATCGCCTGACACGGCGCTTGAAGATAAGCCACATGTATTTCCTACAAGTACGGCGTATCCTGCCGATCAAGGAATTTCGATCTGCGGGCTTGCGCTGCATCCTATCTGAGATTCGCTTTAGGGTGTCCCGCTTAATGTCGTCCGTCTGGATCTTGGCGAAGTGGCGTAACGTTTCTTCGCCACGTTTAGTGTCCGCTACGTCATAGAGTGCTGCAAGAAACACTTTGCGTCCTTTCTCGTCGGCAGGAATCTTCTGGACGCCATTGACCACCGTCTGTCTGACACGTAGCTCAATCGCTAAAGCATTCTCTATTAACCAGTCCTGTTGACCTTTGTCTAACGGATCGCCGTGTACCATCGTTGAGCGAATTCCATAGAAGGTCTTGAAGAGCGTAACGATGCCACTTTGGATCGTGGCATCGTCGGTCACGATCCTGGCAACACGGTTGGCAGTTCGATCTGTCAGGAAGTCCTGTTCAGGTACAAGCGTTGCTTCAATCGCCGTGGCATAGTCCACAACCCGATCACAATCATCCCATTGCGGGAGATATTCCTTTCCGCCTCCGTACATAAAGAACCTTCGAGCCACCTGGAACCACGGAGCTTTCCAACACTCGCTTGCACGTAGTCCATTAGAGAATTCAACCACGCTCTCGCATTCATCGGTAGTCAGGTTTGTCTCGATGGCGGACTGGGCGTTCATATCGTTGATCATGCGATACGGGTACTGGCGGAACGTCCTACCATCGGGTCTGACGATCACGTGCTTGGAGAAGCTGATGTCCCCAACCTTGAAGAGTCGTAGCAAGAACAGGGCGTCTTCAGTATCCTGTGGAATTGCACCCAATCCAGCGACGGCAGTAGGTGGTCCTGTCGGAAGCCGATCATACGTCCGCTTGTAAATCCAGTCATCCTGCATGATGTCGTCCGATTTGAACAACGCTCGAAATCCTTCGAGGTTGCGTACATCCACCTTCACTAGGGCGTATTCCCCTAGGGCGAGGCTATCGCTCGGCGACGTAAGATTCCTGATGAGCGCAAAGGCTTGGTACACGGATAGAGTACAGTCTATCCGACTGCACGCTCAAAGTTGGCCAACCTGTTGAAGAACTCAGAGTGGCAAGACCTTCAGCAGATGTTCAACACAGTCCGCTACAACCTTGTGTGGGCTTGGTGTTAGCGTCTGCCGTCCATCAACATGGATGAGACTGGTCTTCATCAGTGGATCGACGACGGTCTGCATCGGCTCGGCGAAACCGTAGTTAGCGACAAGCTGACACATCTTGCCGACGAACTGACCAGGATTTCTATAGATTTCTCGCAAGCCGATCCTCTGGGCGAAAGTGAGTGCCCGGAATTCGCTATCTGCGATTTGCCGCATCGCAAACTCGGCATCGGATAGCGCAGGCGGTTCCGGGAGTTCTTGCTTTGTCGGCGGCATACCCATGGGAATTGCCGTTGGAAGGGTCAGGTGTTTGCCCTCCATTGCTGTGTACGAAAATGTCACAGTTAGATACTTGTAAAAATGCTCCTTGGGGTCGTGGCCCAGGAGAAGTTGCCACGATACAGGGACTTCCTTCTCCCCTTTCTCGATACATCTTCGGACCTTCGCTGATACGTCGATAGGAGTGATACCGGCAGCGCCGAACATTGCTCCCTCGAAGTGGAGGCCCACGTCGTCACCATGGTATGGAAGGCCGCTCTGGGCGGCTTTGGCTGGGGGTAGCTGTTTAGCCGTCAGTTCTTCAATTGCGAGCCGTTTTGCTTCAAGTTCTCTGGCGTGCTGCGTTCGAAGACCAGTCAGTTGAACGGCATGTTCGTCCCGTATAGACACGATTTGAGCTTGCAGGGCCGATGCTCTTCTCGCATCCTTCAAATTCCGAATTATCGCTACTATGACGATGGTAATTGCTATGAGAGTTACGGCTGTTAGAACGAGAGAGAATGTGTAGTCAGTGTGCTCGTGGTCCCGCTCATGCCATACCCATCCGATTAGAGCGAGCACGGACACAAGTACGGCGAGCGCTCCTAGCCACAGCCCGCCATTTTCCTTTGACATCCCATCATTCTATCGTCCAACGAGTGCTACGGGACGGCTCATCTGGTGCCTAAATCCCTCCATGTACTCCACATGGACTCCAGAACTCATCAATACCCGGCTCTCGTCACTCCCTGAACAGCAACGCAACCTCATCGACTTCTACCTGCAACGCCTCACGCAACACCCAGATAAGCCGGTCAGCACGATTGCGATCCATCAGTTCGGATATGAGGACAGGCAGGAATACGAAGACGCATTAGTCGATGCGCTCAGAGCGGCACGGCGATGCTTTGCTGAAGTCGGCATTCACCACGTGTACGACTTGGATTTTCCAGAGCAAGGGAAGTCCTCAGAGGGAGCCATCGCACAAAAAGGCAATGCAGCCTACAGCACGCCACGTAAACCGAAACCCGAGGCAACCCGCCAAGCTCGGGTTCACATGAGCGCCGCACAGAAGAAACGTTGGGACGCCGCACGTCGAGCATCAGAAAAGTAAATACCATGCGTGAAAGGACGAAGGAAGAACTACTGTAGCTCTGCTCATTGTCCGAACGAAGCCAAGACCAAGGGACGATGCGCCAAGCACGCCTACAAAGAGCACAAGTACCAGCACGACCCGATACGCCAGAAGCTCTACCAATCGAAGGAATGGAAAGCGTTCAGGCTTCGCCGTCTTGCGATGAATCCAATATGCGAGGAATGCGAGCTAGCGGACGCTCTGGACGTACACCACATCAAGCCCTTGGTGAGTGGCAACCTTGAGCTACACGAAGTATTCACCATTGAAGGGACCGCTTGTTTATGCAAGCCCTGCCATAGTCGTGCCACGATGCAGGAGGTTCACAGCCGGTCAGGTCGCTAACATCGCACCTGCGTCGTTCTGTGCTCACTGCGGGACATTACGGGGATAGGGTCTAATCTCGGCAAGCTCCGAACCGGCGAAAAGCGCCTTGCAATGTTCTTCATCCATCTAATCGTCCAGAACAAAAATTAGGGAGAGCCGGGTATAACCGCCCGTCCTGCCTCTAGGACGCTTTCAGGCAAGCTGCACACCTAAATACTGGTATGCAGGCCAGACCAGGACCAAAGAAGAAACAGAAGGCGGGCACCGTTCCCCAATCGTTCACGGCTCCCCCAGTACCAGCGAACTTAACGGAATCGCAGTTAGAGACGTGGCACGAACTCTGTCGCAATCCCTACATCACGAATCAAGACAAGACGCTCATTTACGAGTACATCAAAACTGTGGCGCTCCGGGACATTGCGTTCGAAGCCATGACCCGAGACGGAATATTCGTTGACGATGCCAAAGGCAGCATCAAGACCCACCCGAGTTACAAGGTTTATCGAGACGCATCGGAACGGGTGTTGAAGATGCACGAAATGTTCTTGATGACCCCACGCTCACGGGTGCAATTGGCGGCGCTCAGTCAGCCTGAGGATGAGGACGCCCTAGCCGCCTTCATGGGTTAGCTGTGTACGTTAGCGCCCGTGCCGAACGGGTCCTAGGATTCGTCTCGATTCTTTACCGTTCCATCGGTCTAGAGCTTCCCCGATATCAACGTGAATACATCCAACGGCTGTACGGAACCATCGATGAAGACGGATACCGTCAATTTCGCTGGACCTTCCTAAGCGTCCCCCGAAAAAACGCCAAGTCAACGTTGGTGGCG
>JADMIO011235850.1_pt1 | contig 14656 bp, 12 predicted proteins | sample 8958161 | NCBI WGS metagenome assembly JADMIO01 (sample SAMN16585339, study PRJNA669376) | soil metagenome | isolation source: Crop rotation soil | place: USA: Cullars Rotation, Alabama | collected 2011 | reverse complement strand
CTGCCGGTGCTGCGGCGCATCCTGGGTCGCGAGCGCAACCTCGCCATGACACCGGACGGCCGGAAATTCCTCCCGAGCTTCACCTCCGACAAGTGGATGAACATCGCGCCCATCCGGCAACTGCAGCTCGCGCAGAAGGCTCGAACCGAGATCGAGGTCCGGGTCGAAGCCGCGCGGCCGCTCCTGCCCGAGGAAGAGCAGGCGCTCGCGGCCGCTTTCCGCGAGACGCTGGGATATTCCTACACGATGACCGTCGTCCGCATGGAACGCATTCCGCGTTCCGCAGGCGGCAAGTACGAGGATTTCATTCGCGAGCCGGGCGTCTCCTGAAAGCCTGGCGGGTCACTTGAGGAGCTTTTTCGCGCGCTTCATCCATTCGTTGGCCTGCTCCTCGGCCAGGCGTACCTGTTCGGCGGTCATGCCGGCGGCTAACTTTCCTATCGCATCCTGCGCGAGATCGTCGCCCTGCAGCGCCGCCACCTTCACCCAGAAATACGCGCGCAGGGGGTCTTTGGCGACGCCCTTTCCCTCGTGATACAGGAGGCCCAGGTTGTACTGGGCCTGCACGTGCGTGCGCTGCGCCGCCATGTCGTACCACCTGGCGGCCTGCACGAAATCCTGCGCCACGCCGTCGCCGCTGGCGTAGGAAAGGCCCAGGTTGTATTGCGCGCCCGGATCGTTCGCGGCTGCGGCGAAGCTCCACCAGCGGTGGGCCGCCACGGGGTCTTTCGCCACGCCGTAACCCCTCGCATACATGAGGCCCAGCGTAGTCTGTGCGCGCACGTCGCCCTGCTGAGCGAGCTTGAGATACCAGCGCGCCGCTTCGGTGAAGTTCTGCTCCGCGCCTTCCCGCCCGAGATAGTAGGCATCGGCGAGCTGCCTCGTTGCACTCCGGTCTCCTCCTTCCGCGCGGATCTTGAGGTCGTCGAGCGTCACGTTTTGCGCGACGGCGATCCCGAAGCCCATACAGAGCAGGGCAGAGACGGTGACGTTTCTAGATCCGTTCATAGACCGCATGCCGATAGGCGTACGAATGCCGCGCATCCGCCCCGTGCTCGTGCGACGAGATTTCGCGCCACTCGTCCATCGCGAAAGCCGGCATGTAGACGTCTCCTGCTATGTCGGCCTCCACCGTCGTCAGGTACAGCCGGGCAGCGAGCGGAAGCGCGACGCGGAATAGCTCCGCGCCGCCGATTACGAAGATCTCGGCGTCGGACGCGCACGCGGCAATCGCCTCCTCGATCGACTGCGCCACGACCGCGCCGGGCACGCGGTAGCCGCGTTGCCGCGACACGACGACCGTCGTTCGTCCTGGCAGAAGACGCCCTATGGAGTCCCAGGTCCGGCGGCCCATGATGATGTGGTGCCCCATGGTGAGGCTCTTGAAGAGCTTGAGCTCGTCGGGAAGGTGCCATGGGATCGCGCCGTTCGCGCCGATCACGCGGTTCTTGGACATGGCCACGATCAAGGACAGGCGTGACTCGTGATTCGTGATTCGTGATTGGCGCCCCACCCCCTCGACTCTCGACCTTCGACCCTCTGCCATCACTCGACACTCAACACTCGGCACTCACACGGCCACCGGCGCCTTGATCGCCGGATGCGGATCGTAGTTCTCCAGCGCGAAATCCTCGTAGCGAAAAGCGAAGAGGTCTTTCACCGCGGGGTTGAGCTTCATGACCGGAAGCGCGCGCGGCGTACGGGAGAGCTGTTCGCGCGCCTGGTCGAGATGGTTGAGATAAAGATGGGTGTCACCGAAGGTGTGGACGAAATCGCCGGGTCTCAAGCCGGTTACCTGCGCCACCATCATGGTCAAGAGCGCGTACGAGGCGATGTTGAAGGGGACGCCGAGAAAGAAGTCGGCGCTCCTCTGGTAGAGCTGGCACGAGAGACGCCCCTGGGCCACGTAGAACTGGAAGAAGGCGTGGCAGGGAAGAAGCGCCATGCGCGGCAGGTCGGCCACGTTCCACGCGGAGACGATCATGCGCCGCGAATCGGGATTGCGGCGCAGCTGGTCGACCACCTGCGCGAGCTGGTCGATGTGTCCGCCGCCGGGCGTCGGCCATGAGCGCCACTGGTAGCCGTAAATCGGGCCCAGGTCGCCGTTCGCGTCCGCCCACTCGTCCCAGATGGTGACCCCGTTTTCCCGAAGATAGCGGGTGTTGGTGTCGCCCCGCAGAAACCACAGCAGCTCGTGGATGATGGACTTGAGATGGACGCGCTTGGTCGTGAGCAGCGGGAAGCCCGCGTTGAGATCGAAGCGCAACTGCGCGCCGAAGATGCTCAGGGTGCCGGTGCCGGTGCGGTCGCTTTTGCGTGCGCCGTGCTCCAGCACGTGCTTCATCAGGTCAAGATAGGAGCGCATTGCGGATCCGCGCGCCGGGCCGTTCCCGGTTGGTGATCTGGTTCGCGTAGGGTTTCTTCAACATCCAGTTTACTATCGCTTCGACGGTTTCGCGCTCCTTGCCGAGAAATCCATGCGCGGCCATCGCCTCGCAGGGCGCCGATTGCGCGGGCGAACCGCCCGAGACGGAGATCAGCGGAAACTTGTCGGAGAGGCGTTTCGCCGTCGCGAAAGGCGTATAGGCGCACCCATCATCGACGTGGTGCACGAACAGCACGGGCACCGGGATACTCGAAAAATCGAATCCGCTCAAGCCGGGACGCCGACCGGAAGCGAGAAACAGTGTCGCCGTCAGGACGACGCCATCCACGCTCTTCGCGAGCCGCTTGCCGGCGGCGGCTGCCGAAATCGTGCCGCGGCTCGTGCCGACGAGGAAGAGCGGTACGCCGGGAAACCGCTTGCGCAGATCCTCGACCACCCTGGCGATATCCTCGGCGTGCTGTTCACCCAGCCTGAACTGGTCTTCCATGCCGCCGGCACGGTCGGAGGGCGCATCGAGGACGGCTGCCGCTACGCCGTTCGCGGCGAAGATCTGGCGCGAGCGCACGAGGAAATTTCCCCTGTCGAGCACCTTGCGCGCGCTCTCGCGCTCGAGGTCGGCAAGCCCGTCCCCGCCTGGAAAAAGAACCGCGATCGCCTGCGCCTTGCCGGCTTCGGGAGCAGAGAGGAGGTAGCGCTGGGTCACCGTGCCGCGCGTGGGCAAGGAGACGATATCCTCGGCGGGAGTGGCGCCAGAACCGAGAATGAACGCGAGAAGGAGCAGCAGGCGCCACATGCGGCTAGTGTACCCCTAAGAGTTGCGAGGCGGACGCTATAATCGACTCTTACCAGGCAACGGCTTGACATTCTCATGCTGGCAAAGCTGGAGCAGAGCGCGACACTTCTGCGCGCGGCCGATCTCGACCGGGAAAAGCACGTCGTCTTCATCCTCCCCAAAGCGACGTCGCTCGATCCATTCCGTGCCGTGCTGGGCACCGATGCGCTCCTCGCGACGCTCGCGCGGCGCAAGAAGAAGCCCGGAGAGCTCGCGAGCTCGCCCATCCAGGCCGACCTGCCGCGCGGTGCGCTCGGTGTATGGATCATGCTCGATCCCACGAAATCGGTATTCGAACGCCAGACGCTTTTGCGCAAGGCGATCGCGCTGGTGCTTGGTGAGAAGCCCGAGCATCTGGCCCTTGCCTTGGTTGGGACGGCGGGGCAGCGGCGGGCCGCCGCCGAGCTCGCGACCTACGTTGCCTGGGTAAACGGCGTGCCGCTGCCCCAGCGCAGAAAGAAGGCCGAGGGCACGGCGCTTACCCGCATACGGCTCTACGGCCACGCGGAGGCCGGTGGCTATGCCCGTCAGCACGCGGTCGCCGAGGCGAATCTTTTGTGCCGCGAGCTCACGGTGCTGCCGCCGAACGAGCTCACCCCGGGGGCGTACCGCAAGCGGCTCGCCCGGCTCGCGCGTGAAAGCGGCTGGCGCTACGAGGAATACGGCATGCAACGCCTGCGCCGCATGGGGGCAGGCGCGTTCGTGGCCGTTGCACAGGGTAGCGCAGAGGACGACGCCGCCATCGTGCATCTCGCCAGCCGGCGGCCCGGTGCGCGCAAGACGGTCGCGCTCGTCGGCAAGGGCATCTGTTTCGATACGGGCGGACACAACCTGAAGCCCGCGCGGTACATGCAGGGCATGCACGAGGACATGAACGGCTCGGCCGTGGCGCTCGGCATACTGCTCGCCGCGACCCGATTGAAGCTGCCGCTGAATCTGGATTGCTGGCTGGCGATCGCGCAGAACCATCTCGGCCCGCGCGCCTACAAGCAGAACGACGTCGTCACCGCCCTGAACGGCATCACGATAGAAATCGTGCACACCGACGCCGAAGGACGGATGGTGCTTTCCGACACGCTGACGCTCGCATCGCGCGGCAAGCCGGATCTCATCGTGGATTTCGCGACGCTGACCGGCAGCATGCACACGGCGCTCGGTGACCGCTACAGCGGGATCTTCGCCACCAGCGACGAGCTTGCGCGCTCCGCGCTTGCCGCCGGCGCGGCGAGCGGCGAGCGCCTGTGCGCCTTCCCGTTCGACGACGATTACGACTCCGCGCTCGACAGCGGCATCGCCGACGTGAAGCAATGCACCATGGAAGGCGGCGCCGACCACATTCTCGCGGCGCGACTGCTGCAGCGCTTCACCGACAAGCGTCCGTGGATACACATGGACCTGTCGGCATCGAGCTGCAAGGGCGGGCTGGGCGCGGTCGGTACCGAGGCGACGGGCTTCGGGGTGGCGTGGGGCGTGGAGTTCCTATCCGGATTCGCGTGACTTCGTCCCGCAGCTCTCGATTAGAAAAGAAGATCCGGTCCCAACCTTTTTGGCCCGGCAGATCGATGAAAATCGTGGGCCAGGGCGTCAGCCGCGGCCACGGTTTTTATCCCAGTTGTAACGCACGGCGCGCTGCCAGCGGTTCTGCGGTTGTGCGAGCTTGTTCTGCTGCTTGCCCGCCGCCTGCCGGCGCAGGCGGCTTTGTGCGCGCTCTTTTAGCGCCTGCGTGGGTGTTCCCGCAGCCGTGGGTCGGCTCGATCCGGATTTTTTTCCCATGTGATCAGGCAGGAGCGCGCACACCGCTATGTTAAACTCGCGTTTGAATTTTATCGGCTTTTTAACAGTGCACGCCATGAGGGGATATTCCCCTCATGCTTCCTGCATCCCTACCGTCCATGTCCGGAAACACGCTCGGCAAGCTCTATTGCGTCACCTCTTTCGGCGAGAGTCACGGGCCGGCCATCGGCTGCGTCGTGGACGGCTGTCCGCCGGGACTGGAGCTTGCCGAATCGGACATACAGCCCGACCTCGACCTGCGTAAGCCCGGGACTTCGAGACATGTCACGCAGCGGCGGGAAGAGGACGCCGTCGAGATCTTGTCCGGCGTTTTCGAGGGGCGCACGACCGGCACGCCCATCGCGCTCCTGATCCGCAATGCCGACGCCCGCAGCCGGGACTACTCGAAGATCAAGGATCTGTTCCGGCCGGGACACGCCGACTATACCTATCTGCAGAAGTACGGCATCCGCGACTACCGCGGCGGCGGCAGGCAGTCGGCGCGCGAGACGGCCGTGCGGGTGGCGGCCGCGGCCATCGCGCGCAAGTGGCTCCAATTGCGCTACGGTGTGATCGTCCGGGGCTATTTGTCGCAGCTCGGTCCGATCGCGGTGCCCTTCAAGTCCTGGGACGACGTGCATGCGAACGGCAATCCGTTTTTCGTGGCGGACGCCTCTTTCGTTCCCCGGCTCGAGGAGTTCATGGACCGGCTGCGCAAGTCCGGGGACTCGTGTGGCGCGCGCATCACCACCCATGCCCACAACGTGCCCGTCGGCTGGGGCGAGCCGGTCTATGACAAGCTCGACGCCGATCTCGCCTACAACATGATGAGCATCAACGCCGTGAAGGGCGTGGAGATCGGCGCCGGCTTCCACGCGGTCGATCAGAAGGGCACCGAGCATTCCGACGAGATGTCTCCGCAGGGCTTTCTGTCGAACAATGCGGGCGGAATCCTCGGGGGCATCTCGACCGGGCAGGACGTGGTCGTGCACGTCGCGGTGAAGCCTACGTCCAGTATCCGGCTCGCTCGCCACACGATCGACCGCGCAGGCAGCGCCGCCACGATCGAGACCCACGGCCGGCACGACCCATGCGTCGGCATCCGCGCGACGCCGATCTGCGAGGCGATGATGCTGCTCACGCTCATGGACCATGCGCTGCGCCACCGCGCGCAGAATGCGGACGTGAGCTGCGATACACCCCGCGTTCCGGCGCAGGCGCCCGCCGATGTGATCGAAAAGCTGCGCGCCGCGGCGGCGGTGGAGAACCCGGATCCGGACGAAGCGTGACGGTGGAGCTATCGGCCATGAGCTATGGGCTGTCATCTTTTTGGTGGCTCGCAGTGCGTAGCTCGCAGCTCGTAGCTCGCAGCTCGTAGCTGGCAGCCGCGCAGCTCGCGCATGCCGCAGGAAGACCTGACGCACCGGCGGCTCGGCGGCTTCTATTTCTTCTACTTCGCCTACCTCGGCGCCTACACGCCTTTTTTCACGCTCTATCTCATCTGGGTAGGGCGTTCCGCGGTCGAAATCGGCGTGCTGATGGCGCTGCCCGCCGTAGCGCGCATCGTGGCCCCGCACCTGTGGGGCTGGCTCGCCGAGAGGGCCGGTAGGCAGACGCCGCTACTGCGCGCGACGACCGCGGCGGGAGTCGCCTGCTTCTGCGGCGTCTTCGCCGGGAGCGGTTTTCACTGGCTCTTCGTCATCCTGCTTCTCGGCAGCTTTTTCCTGAGCGCGGCCCTGCCTCTGCTGGAAGCGACGACGCTCGCGCATTTCGGCGAGGATACGGGCCGCTACGGGCCCGTGCGGGTCTGGGGCTCGATCGGCTACATCGTTGCGGTTGTGGCCATCGGCTACGCGCTCGACTGGATCTCGGTCGACTTCCTGCCATGGATGATCGCCGCCACGCTGGGCGGCATGCTGGCTTATTGCTGGAGAATACCGGAGCCGCGGACGGCCGCGCACGCCGCGGACGCGCTGCCGATCTGGAGCATACTCAGGCGGCCGGAGGTGATGGCGCTCATCGGTGCGTGCGCGCTCATGTCCGCCGCCCACGGGCCGTACTACACGTTCTACTCCATCCACGTCGTCGGTTTCGGCTACAGCAAGTCGATGACGGGCTGGCTCTGGGCGCTCGGCGTAGTCTGCGAGATCGTCATTTTCCTGTGGCTGCCGCGACTCTATGCGGCGTTCAGGCTGCGCACCATCCTCATCGCCAGCTTCGCGCTGGCCGTGGCGCGCTTTCTCATGATCGGATGGGGCGCGCAGTACCTCGCCGTCCTGCTGCTCGCACAGGGCTTGCACGCGGCAACATTCGGTTCGTTTCATGCCGCGGCGATCGGCATCGTACACCAGCTCTTCCGGGGGCGGCACCAGGCCCGCGGCCAGGCGATCTACGGCAGCCTGACCTATGGCGTGGGCGGCACCGTCGGCGCGCTCGCGAGCGGCTACGCCTGGCAGTACCTTGGCGCGGGTGCGACGTTCACGCTGGCGTCGGCCGCGGCCCTGGCGGGGATGCTTTTGCTTCGCTGGAAGCTATAGGCTTCTCAGCTGTTGGCCGTGAGCTTTTAGCCAACAGCCTACAGCCTGTAGCCTACAGCCCAGGGCCATAGCCCATCGCCCGCAGCCTATGTAAAATCCAGGATTTCCCTGAGGTTACGTAACAATGCCCGCCCGCACACTGTACGACAAGCTGTGGGACAGCCACCTCGTGCATGAGGCCGCCGACGGCACGGCGCTCATCTACATCGATCGCCACCTGGTGCACGAGGTTACGAGCCCCCAGGCCTATGAGGGGCTCAAGCTCGCCAGTCGGAAACCGTGGCGCGTCGATTCGATCGTCGCAACGGCCGATCACAACACACCGACCCGCGGCTGGGACAAGGGTATCGCCGGCATAGCGGATCCTGTCTCCCGCCTTCAGGTGGAGACGCTCGATGCGAACATCAGGGAGTACGGGGCAAAAGTCTATTTTCCGTTCCTCGACAAGCAGCAGGGCATCGTGCACGTCATCGGCCCCGAGCAGGGCGCCACGCTTCCCGGCATGACGCTCGTCTGCGGCGATTCGCACACGAGCACGCACGGCGCCCTGGGCTGTCTTGCCTTCGGCATCGGCACGAGCGAGGTCGAGCACGTGCTCGCGACCCAATGCATGGTCATGAAGAAGTCGAAGAGCATGCGAGTCGAGGTGGAAGGCGCGCTCGGCGCCGGCGTGACCGCCAAGGACATCATCCTCGCCGTTATCGGGAAGATCGGCTCCGCCGGCGGCACCGGTTACGCGATCGAATTCACCGGATCGGCCATACGCAAGCTCTCCATGGAAGGTCGAATGACCGTATGCAACATGGCGATCGAGGCGGGCGCGCGCGCCGGTATGGTCGCTGTGGACCAATCGACGATCGATTACGTGAAGGGCCGCCCGTTCGCACCGAAAGGCGCGATGTGGGACAAGGCGGTCGCTTACTGGCGCACCCTGGTCAGCGATCCCGGCGCCAGCTTCGACAAGGTAGTGACGCTGGCGGCGGCCGAGATTCTTCCCCAGGTGACCTGGGGCACCAATCCGCAGATGGTGACCACCATAGAAGGGAAGGTGCCCGATCCTCAGGACGAGAAGGACCCCGTAAAGCGCGAGTGGATAGAGCGAGCGCTGAAATACATGGACTTGAAGCCCAACACGCCGATCACCGAGATCAGGCCGGACAAGGTGTTCATCGGCGCGTGTACCAACTCGCGCATCGAGGACCTGCGCGCCGCTGCCGAGGTCGCCAAAGATCGCAAGGTCGCGGCCGGCGTCAAGGCGATCGTCGTGCCGGGCTCCGGTCTCGTGAAGCGGCAAGCCGAGGAGGAGGGGCTCGACAAGATATTCACTGCGGCCGGCTTCGAATGGCGCGAGCCCGGCTGCTCGATGTGCCTGGGCATGAACGACGACCTCCTCTCGCCCGGAAACCGCTGCGCCTCGACCTCGAACCGCAACTTCGAGGGCCGCCAGGGCCCGGGCAGCAGGACGCATCTCGTGAGCCCGGCGATGGCGGCGGCGGCGGCGATCGCGGGGCACTTCGTGGACGTGCGTAAGTTTTAATCCGAACCGTAGATGAGCACAGATACACGCAGATATTTTTACGGCGGATTGGCCGATCCGATGTTATCCGTGTTCAGCTGTGTTTATCTGTGGTTGCAGTGAGGTTTTTATGGAAAAGTTTGTCAGGCAGGAAGGGCTCGTCGCACCGATGGACCGCGCGAACGTGGACACGGACGCGATCATTCCCAAGCAGTACCTCAAGTCGATTCTCCGTACGGGCTACGGGCCCAACCTCTTCGACGAGTGGCGCTACCTCGATCATGGCGAGCCGGGCATGGATCACTCGAAGCGGCCGCCGAACCCGGATTTCGTGCTGAACGAGCCGCGTTACCGGGGAGCCACGGTGCTTATCGCGCGCGAGAACTTCGGCTGCGGCTCCTCGCGCGAGCACGCGCCGTGGGCGCTGCTCCAGTACGGTTTCCAGACGGTCATCGCCCCGAGTTTTGCGGATATTTTCTACAACAACAGCCTGAAGAACGGCCTGTTGCTCATCAAGCTGGACGCCCAGACCGTGGATCGATTGTTCAAGGAGGTCCATGCGAACAAGGGTTACCGGCTGGCCGTCGACCTGGAGCAGCAGACGGTTTCGACGCCATCGGGAGAACACATCCGGTTCGACATCGATCCTGGGGCCAAGGTGAACCTGCTGAACGGGCTCGACGAGATCGGGCTCACGCTGCAGCACGCCGACAAAATCAAGGCGTTCGAGTCGGAGCACCGGAAAGCTCAACCCTGGTTGTTTAACTGATCACCGCAGAGCGCAGAGGCACAGAGTACGAAGAAATCGAATCGGATTTCCTCAGCGTGTCTGCGTCTCCGCGGTTAATGGCGCATGAAAATAGCAGTATTAGCCGGTGACGGCATAGGGCCCGAGATCGTCGCGCAGGCGATCAAGGTGTTGCGCGCGCTCGGGCGTGACGGGCTCGCTGTGGAGCTCGAGGAGGCCCCTTTCGGCGGGGCGGGTGTCGACGCGCATGGTGACCCGCTGCCGGAAACGACGCTCCGGCTCGCGCGGGCAGCCGATGCAGTTCTCTGCGGAGCGGTAGGCGGTCCGAAGTACGATGCGTTGCCGAGGCCGCAGCGTCCCGAGCAGGGCATATTGCGTATCCGCAAGGAGCTCGGCCTGTTCGCGAATTTGCGGCCTGCAGTGCTTTTTCCGGAGCTCGTAGGTGCTTCGAGCCTCAAGCCGGAGGTGGTGTCCGGGCTCGACATCATGATCATTCGCGAGCTGACCGGCGACATCTACTTCGGCGAGCCGCGCGGACGGCGCGAGAACGCCCGCGGCGAGCGTGAGGGCTACGACACGATGCTCTATTCCGAACCGGAGATCCGGCGCATCGTCGAGGTCGGCTTTCAAACTGCGCTGAAACGCGGCCGCAAGCTCTGCTCGGTGGAAAAGGAAAACGTGCTCGAGACGAGCCGCTTCTGGCGCGAGGTCGCGATCGACGTCGCGCAGAAGTACCCGGCCGTCGCGCTCACGCACATGTACGTCGACAACGCCGCGATGCAGCTCGTGCGCAACCCGAAGCAGTTCGACGTCATCGTCACCGGCAACATGTTCGGCGACATCCTTTCGGACGAGGCTTCGATGCTCACCGGCTCGATCGGGATGCTGCCCTCGGCCTCGCTCGACGCCGCGGGCAAGGGCCTTTACGAGCCGATCCACGGGTCGGCGCCCGACATCGCCGGCAAGGATCTCGCCAACCCGCTCGCGACGATTCTGTCGGCCGCCATGATGCTGCGTTACACCTTCAACAAGGACGAGTGGGCGTACCGGGTCGAGAACGCCGTGAAAACCGTCCTGTCGCGGGGCTTGCGCACGGCGGATATCCACGAGGCAGGCACGCGCAAGGTTGGCACTCGGGAGATGGGCGACGCGGTGGTTGCCGCGCTTTAGCCGCGGCATGGGGCAGTCGTCATGCGTCAGGCGGACCGCTCGGGTTCGATCATGTTCTCGAGTTCGCGTGAGTCCTGACCCCTGACCAACGACCAGCTTGATAGAATTGAGGCAATTGCAGCTAGGGACGCTCGTATGAAGGCGGTCGGCATCATCGGATGGCGCGGCATGGTGGGCTCGGTGCTCGTGGAGCGCATGCGGGCCGAACGCGACTTCGACCTCATCGAGCCGACGTTTTTCTCGACGACGCAGGCTGGCGGCGCCGGCCCCCAGATCGGGAAGGCCATTCGCCCCGTCGCCGATGCGCGTGACCTCGACGCGCTTGCCCCGATGGATGTGCTCGTCTCGTGCCAGGGCAGCGACTACACCTCCGAGATCTACCCGAAACTGCGCGCGGCCGGCTGGAACGGCTACTGGATAGACGCTGCCAAGACGCTGCGCATGGCCGAGGACGCGGTGATCGTCCTGGATCCGGTGAACATGCCCGTCATCCAGCGCGCGCTCGCCCGCGGGATTAAAAACTACATCGGCGGCAACTGCACGGTGAGCTGCATGCTGATGGGCATGCACGGGCTCTTCGAGCACGACCTCGTCGAATGGATGACGTGCATGACCTACCAGGCGGCCTCGGGCGGCGGCGCACAGCACATGCGCGAGCTGCTCACGCAGTTCGGGCTCATTCATGCCGAAGTGAAGGAGCTGCTCGCGGACCCGGCATCGGCCATCCTGGAGATCGACCGCCGGGTTCTCGCCGCGCAGAGCGACGGCGCACTGCCCGTGGAGAATTTCGGGGGCGTGCCGCTCGCCGGCAATCTCATACCCTGGATCGACAAGGACCTGGGGGACGGCATGTCGCTCGAGGAATGGAAGGGCGCGGCCGAGACCAACAAGATCCTCGGGCGCGGCACGGGCTTCGGCGCGCCGGCCACGCCGATCGATAGTCTGTGCGTGCGCGTGGGTGCCATGCGCTGCCACAGCCAGGCTCTGACGATCAAGCTGAAGCGGGACGTGCCGCTCGACGGGGTGACCCGGATCATCGCCTCGGCCAACGAATGGGTGCGGGTTGTCCCCAATGAGCGCGAGCGCTCGATGAAGGAACTGACGCCCGCTGCAGTCACCGGGCGCATGCACATTCCCGTGGGTCGCCTGCGCAAGCTTGCGATGGGCGGCGAGTACCTGTCGGCGTTCACGGTGGGCGATCAGCTCCTGTGGGGTGCCGCGGAACCGTTACGGCGCATGCTGCGGATATTGCTTGCCGCGGTAGCCGGTGATGGTGCGGCCGGTCGGAGCCGCAGACGCGAGGCCGTGGCGGGTGCCTGAGGCGAGTTGGTGTCGCCGCGCTGAGCGTCGATACCATCGGGGTATCCTGCCGGAATGTGATTAAAAATCGTTAGATCAGGCAGCAGACTTAAAGCAGTTAGTAGCTTGCATCGCTAACTGTTTGATGTTAGTCTGATTGCCCCTCAAAAAAGGGAAGGAAGCCGTTGTGCGCCAACTCAACCTGAAGGCATGGCTGGCAGCGCTGCTCATCGCGCTCGTACCATGTACTGCGACAGCGGTTGGATTGGGACGGCTCAGCATGCTTTCGACGCTGGGCGATAGGCTCAACCTGGAGATCGACCTCGTCTCGGTATCCAAGGAGGAGCTCGCTACGTTGAGCGCGCGCCTCTCCGGCGCGGAGGCCTACAAGCAGGCCAATCTCCAATACAACGCGGCGCTCGTCGGCGCGCGCGTCAGCATCGAGCGACGGCAGTCCGGGCAGCCGTACGTGAAGATCGTTTCCAGCCGCCCGGTCAACGAGCCGTTCATAGACCTGCTCGTGGAAGTCACATCGTCCTCGGGTCGTTTGGTGCGCGAATACACGGTCCTGGTCGATCCACCCGGCTCGCCGCCGGCCCAGCCGGCTCCGGTTGCCGCGGCCCCCAGTCCCGCTCCGGTCACCGTTCCGCCTGTCGCCACCCCTGCACCCTCGGCTCGCAGGCCGCCAGCCGCTCCCGCGGCACCTGCACCGATGGCCGGCGCAAAGGAGTACGGCCCGGTCAAGAAGGGGGAGACTCTTTCTTCCATCGCGAAGAACGTTGCGCCGGAAGGCGTCAATCTCGAGCAGGTGATGGTGGGGCTGTACCGCAGCAACCCGGATGCGTTCATCAACAAGAATCTGAATCTCGTGAAGGCCGGCCGGATCCTGCGCGTGCCTGAAAAAGACGACATGGTCGCGATTCCAGCCCCCGACGCGCGCAAGGAATTCCGGACACAGGTCGCCGACTGGAATTCATATCGTCAGAATCTGGCCGGCGCGCCGGTCGCGGCACGTTCGGAGGGACGCAGCACGGCAACGGGAAGAATCACCACAAAGGTAGAGGACAAGGCAGGCGGCGAGCCCAAGGATGTGGTGCGGTTGTCGCGCGGGGAACCCGCAGGAGCTGGCAAGGCAAAGGGCGGGGCGGGCGCCAGCGCCGACCGCGTGCGTGCGCTCGAAGAAGAAGTGCAAGCCCGCGAGAAGGCGCTCGCTGAGGCGAACGACCGCATCGGCCAGCTCGAGAAAACGATCAAGGACATGCAGAAGCTGGCCGAGATGAAGAGCCCCGGGATGGCGGCGGCCCAGCAGAAAGCGGAAGAAGCGGGTAAGGCGAAGGCCGAGGCGAAACCCGCGCCGAAGGCAGAGGCCAAGGCGGAAGCGCCTAAGCCGGAGCCCAAGGCGGAAGCGCCGAAGGCGGAGGCCAAGGTGGAAGCGCCGAAACCGGAGCCTGCGCCGGCGCAGAAGCCGGATGTGGTAGCTATCAAGCCGGAAGCCGACAAAGCGCCGAAAGCGGAAGCAGAGAAAGCGGCGCCACCGGCGCCCGATGCCGCCAAGGCCGAAGCCAAGGGTGAAGCGCCGAAGGCGGAGAAGGCTGCCGCAGCGGAAGAACCCAAGCCGAAGCCCAAGCCCAAGGTCGTGCCGCCACCGCCGCCGCCCCCGCCGAGCATGATGGATCAGATCGTCGAAGCGGCGACCGATCCGCTCTACCTCGGAGCCGGTGGCGGGTTGATCGCGCTCGGCGGTCTGGCATTCTGGATGGCGCGCCGTCGCCGCACGGCCGGCCCCGCCGAGCCGGAAACGCGCAGGGCAGCGCCGGTGTTGGCCAGGGCGCCGGCCGCGAGCGGCCCGGAAACCACCATGACCATGCCTGCCTCCGTCATTGCGGCAGCGACGGCTGCTCCGGCGGCTGCAGCGGCGATAGACGAGGTCGATCCGCTTGCCGAGGCCGAGGTCTACATCGCCTACGGGCGTGACGCGCAGGCCGAGGAGATACTGAAGGAAGCGCTCGCCAAAAACCCGAAGCGCGAGGATGCGCAACTCAAGCTGTTGGAGATTTACTCGGGGCGGAAGGACAAGGAAGCTTTCAACAAGCTCGCCGCCGACTTCAACAAGCAGACGGGCGGCAGCGGTGACAACTGGCTTGCAGTCGCGGCGATGGGCTACGCCCTCGATCCTACGAATCCGCTCTACGAAGCGGGCGCTCACGCGGCCTCCGCATCGCCGGCCGCCGCCGGAACGTCCAGCGATCTGGACTTCGATCTCGGAGGCGACGCCTCCAGCGTAGCGACCGATATCACGCTCGATTCCGGTGCGGTGGCGGCAGCCACGACCGGCATGGCCTTTCCAGCACATTGGGATCCTAAGCTTAGAATTCCACGTGGACAAGTTGTCGCG
>JADMIO010930530.1_pt1 | contig 14656 bp, 5 predicted proteins | sample 8958161 | NCBI WGS metagenome assembly JADMIO01 (sample SAMN16585339, study PRJNA669376) | soil metagenome | isolation source: Crop rotation soil | place: USA: Cullars Rotation, Alabama | collected 2011 | reverse complement strand
GTGGAACCGCCAATGTGAGTAACACAATTCTGGCGGGTAACTCGTCTACAATTTCAGCCCCCGATGCTTTCGGCAGCTTCACGAGTCTCGGTCATAACTTCATCGGCAAGTCTGATGGCGCCAACGGCTTTAATGGTGTTAACGGCGATCAAGTAGGAACCGTGCTAGCTCCGATCGATCCCCTGTTGCGCGTTTTGGCGAACAATGGCGGAGGAACATTCACGCACAGTCCCCTGCCCGGTAGCCCGGTCATCGATGCCGGCGATAATGCACTCTTACCGACAGACGCACTGGATCTTGACGCGGACACTGATGTTGGTGAGCCTGTGCCATTCGATCAAAGAGGCCGCGGGTTTGCCCGGATCGCAAACAGCACGGTTGACATTGGCGCGGTCGAAGTGAATTACACAATCGCAGCCACGGCGGGAGCCGGCCAGAGCTCAACCATTAACACAGCCTTCGGCACGTTGCTTGAGGCCACACTCAAGGAATCCGGCACGAATCAGGGCGGGATTCCGGTTACTTTCACTCCGCCAGCAAATGGCGCCAGCGTTTCTTTTGCGAGTAGCGCCACCGTCAATACTGATGCCGCGGGTGTCGCGACCGCGCCGGCTTTCACAGCAAATGGAATCGCCGGCGGTCCATATAACGTCGTCGCAAGTTTGGCTGGCGGTACGCCGGTGGCCAACTTCACTTTGACCAACACGGCAGCGAACCAGGCTATCAGTATCAGCACGCATGCACCGGCCCAGGCGAGCTTCAATGAAATCTTCAATGTGCTCGCCAGCGCCACGTCAGGCCTGCCGGTGAGTTACAGCAGCAGTGGTAGCTGTACGAATGTGGGCCCAACCTTCACCATCAACAGCGGCTCAGGAATTTGCACAGTGACTTACACACAGGGTGGTGACGGGAATTTCAATGCCGCCCCGCCGGTAATCGAATCGGTAAACGCACAGAGGGCCACGCAGACAATCAACTTTGCCGGCCTTGTCGATCGGGCTTTCAATGGCCCTGACTTTACCGTCAGTGCGACAGCCTCTTCGAATCTGGCAGTCTCTTTCACTGCGGGCGGCCAGTGCACAATCAACGGCGTCACGGTTCATTTGACTGGCGCTGGCTCCTGTACGATCACTGCGCAGCAGGCAGGTGATAACAACTTCAACGCGGCTGCCGACGTGCCTCAAAGCTTCAATATCAGTAAGGCCAATCAGACGATCTCATTCGGTGCACTTCAGAGCCGGACTTTCGGTGATGCGGACTTTACCGTAAGCGCAACGGCAACTTCCAATCTGGCAGTCTCCTTTACAGCGACCGGCCAGTGCACAATCAACGGCGTCACCGTTCACCTGACTGGCGCCGGGTCCTGCACCATCACTGCTCATCAAGTGGGCGATAACAATTTCAACACGGCAGCCGATGTGCCGCAGGCCTTTAATATCACCAAGGCCAATCAAACGATTTCATTCGGACCGCTACAGAGCCGGACCTTCGGCGACGCAGACTTTGCCGTCAGCGCAACGGCAACTTCGAATCTGACGGTCTCATTCACAGCGACCGGTTTGTGCACACTCAACGGCGTCACAGTTCATCTAAACGGCCCCGGTTCGTGCACGATCACTGCTCATCAGACAGGCGACAACAACTTCAACGCGGCGGCCGATGTGCCTCAGGCCTTTAATATCAGCAAGGCCAATCAAACGATTTCATTCGGAGCACTTCAGAGCCGGACCTTCGGCGATGCTGACTTTGCTGTGAGCGCCACCGCAACTTCGAAATTGCCAGTCTCGTTTACTGCGAGCGGCCAATGCACCATCAACGGTACTTCTGTTCATCTTACCGGCGCGGGTTCATGCACCATTACTGCCACCCAGCCCGGCGACAGCACGTTCACATCTGCGCCGGACATGACTCAGCCATTTAATATTTCCAAAGCCAACAGCACTATTGCCGTCAGTTCTTCCAGCAATCCAGCTACCCTGGGCCAAAACGTGACCTTCACTATCACCGTGTCAGGACCTGCCGGCGCTGGAATTCCCACCGGCTCCGTGCAACTAAAAGACAACGGCGCCAATCTTGGCACTCCACAAAACTTGAACGCGAGCGGTCTCGCGACGTTGACAACGTCATCGCTGAAAGCCGGCAGCCATACGATTAGCGCGGACTACACTGCAGACACGAATTTCAATGCGAGCACCGCAACGTTGCCGGGTGGGCAGACAATCACGAACCAGCCGCTCATCGGCTTCAGCCAGTCGAATTACGCCGTCAACGAAAGCGCAGGCTTCGTCCGGATTTTCGTAAACCGCAGCGGCGACACCACCGCACCCGTGAGTTTCGATTACGCGACTAGCGACGCAGGCGCGTCCGGCGTTTGCAACGCACTCAATACAGGGCTGGCCTCGTCTCACTGCGACTTCACGTCGATGCTCGGGACGTTAACGTTTGCTGCCAACCAGACGCAACAGACTTTGGACATTCCCATCAACCAGGATTCTTTCGCCGAGGGGCCGGAAGTCTTCACCATCGCGCTGTCTAACCTGACCGGCGGCGCAAGCTTTGTGAGCTCGCCATCCGCGACCGTGACTATTAGCGACTCAGCCGCGCCGGCGCCAAACGCGATCGACGACACCGAGACGTTTGTGCGACAGCAATATCACGACTTCCTGAATCGGGAAGCTGATCCCGCTGGGTTGGCTTTCTGGAAGAACAACATTGATCAGTGCAAAGCTCCTGGTGGAACTGGTGGTTTCTCGACTATCGCCGATTGTCTCGAGGTGATGCGCATCAACACTTCTGCGGCGTTCTTCCTTTCAATTGAGTTCCAGACCACGGGCAACCTGGTGCGGAGCTTCTATGTCGCATCGCTGGATCGGCCGGCGACCAGAAACATGCCAGCCTTCACTGAATTCGAGCGCGACACGCAGGCGATGCAGCGTGGCGTAGTAGTCGGTCAGAGCAACTGGCAACTGGTGATTGATGCGAATCGAACGGCCTTTATGAATGATTTTGTAAGTCGAGCTGAATTTGTGGGGTTGTATCCGACTACCGATACACCCGCCCAGTATGTCGACAAGCTTTATCTACATGCGCACGTTACTCCGACAACTCAGGAGCGTCTGGATGCGATTTCCGAATTCGGCGGGGCGACCACGGCGGCGGATACAGTTGCCCGTGGACGCGCTCTGTTGCTCATCACCCAGCACCCGACGTTCCAGGCCCGCGAACGCAACCGGGCGTTCGTGCAAATGCAATACTTCGGTTATCTGAGAAGAAATCCGAACGATGCTCCGGACGAAAACTTTAACGGTTATGAGTTCTGGCTCAACAAGCTCGAGGCCGCCGACGGCAACTTCATTACTTCCGAAATGGTCAAGGCGTTCCTGAACTCGCTTGAATACCGGGGACGTTTTGGACCCTGAAGTGTGAGGCCGCTCGATCAATCTTGAATTGAAGGTTTCCTACATAGAACGATAGGACTGCAACCCCCGACACCTGACTCAACACTCTCGGTTTCCAGATGACGCCAGCATGAGGATCGTCGCGTGGCAGGTTCCGTACGAAGATCGGCGGCGCACTAGTGCGTTATTCGCGCAATGGCGGCGTCGCACCGGGTGATCTCTCCCGTGACTACATCAAGTCGCGCGCCGTCTTCGCCGGTGGTCTTGCCGGCGTCATGAAAAAGTTTGTAGATTGTCTGACTCTTTTGAAACCATGACCGGGCGGTGCGCCAATGGATTAGACTCTGTGCCGGCGACTTGTCGCTGGACGCTAATGCGTCGTAAGCGTTTCCTAGTCCCTGTTGCGCAATTGCGATATGGAAATGGATTGTTTCATCTGTTGGCGAGGCGGCGAACGACTTCTCCAAGGTGAGTAGAGACAGATTCAATATCTTGATAGCCTCGGCAGTGTTTCCGCTTTTGATCATCGTCTCACCAACTACTGACTGTAGAGTTGTGACGCCCAAACGAAACTCTTCGTTTTGTGGATCTGCAGCCAACAAATCGGAGAAGATCGCTAACGACTGACGCGAACTAGCGATAGCCGTCCTAGTATCCCCAAGCTTTGCGGAAACGGTCGCGACATTGTAAGAACTGACTGCCTGGTCCTTCCGCAATTCTGTATTCAGCGGCTCGGCGCCAGCTAACCTGTCGATTATTAGTTGTGATTTTCGATAAAGCAGCAGTGCTTCCGAATAATCGCGTGTTGCCAGATCGAGTATTACCGCGACTCTGTCGTAAGAGGTTGCCAGTGCTTGCTGGATCTTCTTGTTGTGCGAGTCAGCCAAAGCCAACGCTTCCATCAACCTTGCCGCTTTGCGAGTGTTTTCCAATCCTTCATCCGTATGCCCACTTGCGGCCGCGAGGTATCCGAAGTTCATGTGGTTCGAAGCCAGGTCAAAACGTATCTCGACATTTTCTGGAGCTTCAGCCGCCAGCTGTTTGATTATCTGCAAAGCCTTGCGATGAAATTCATAAGAGTCAGTCACGCTGGTTTCCACCCAGCGGATATTGCCCATCTTGGTGTAGCTGGTCGCTAACTGGCGGCGAAATTCCATGTTGGTGGGCTCAGCCGCGACCATCGCCTCTCTGATAGCGAGTGATTTCCGGTAACTCTCGTCGGCCCTTTCGCGCTTTCCTAAATGCGAAGTCGCGAAGCCTCCCTGGATGTCGCCAATCCTGTCGTAAGCGGTCGCCAACTCCGATTGCAGCGAACGGTCCTGTCCCGCTTCTTTCGCCAATCCATCTAAGTATTCAAGAGCGCGGCTGACCAGTAATTCTCGCGCAGGCGTTGAGCCCGGCAAGTTCTGAATCGAATCGTGAAGCTCAAAGACTACGGAGTGGGCCAGCTTGCGAACGTCGTTAAATCGTTGTTCGGCTTTAACTCGTTCACGACGTGCGACGCGGGCCTGCCAAGCAGTGATTGCGGTAGCACTCAACAGGGTGATTACTACAATAGCGGCCGCCATGACCGCGGCCTTATGTCTTTGCGTAAACTTTCGCGCGCGATAGCTTACCGTGTCCGGACTGGCGTTTACCGGCAAGCCCTCCAGATGACGCCGCAGGTCTTCGGACAACTCCTGAACAGACACATAGCGCCGCGAGGGTTCTTTGCGTAGCGCCTTCAAGACAATGTTATCCAAGTCGCCGGCCAGGCGCCGGCGCAATTTGTCGATGCTGCCATCGCGTGTCCGGCTGATCGATTCGGGCGTGTGCAGAATGTGTTTGTCGTCGCTATGTCGCGCCGAACCCAGGCGCGTGATGACCTCGCTGGGCTTGACTGGCTCTGAAGAATTGATCAGCCGGGCAACTTCTTCAGGCGAACGAGTTTCGAAATTGAACGGGCGATGACCGCTGAGCAACTCGTACAAAACAACTCCCAGGGAATAGACATCGCTGCTCGTCGTCACCGGCAGGCCGCGCAATTCCTCTGGGCTCGCATATTCCGGTGTCAGCACCCGCGCGATTGTCGCCGGCGCCTCGAAGGCACTCGTCTCACTCAGAAGTTTAGCTATGCCAAAATCGAGGAGTTTAGGCGTTCCGTCTTCAGTTACGAGAATGTTGCTCGGTTTGAGATCTCGATGGACGATTAAATTCTGATGCGCGTACTGCACGGCCGCACAGACTTTGCGAAAAAGCATCAGCCGTTCACTGGTGCTTAGTTGGCGCTGGTCGCAGTAGCGTGTGATGGTTTCGCCTTCAATAAACTCGAGCACGAAATACGGCAGACCATCTTCGGTAGTCCCCCCATCAATCAGTCGGGCGATGTTCGGATGATCCAGATTAGCGAGGATCTGCCGTTCCATCACAAAACGCTTGATGATGGCGTCCGTATCCATCCCCCGCTTGATGAGTTTTAAGGCTACCTGCTTGTCGAAGGACGCATCGGCGCGCGCCGCAAGATAGACCGTGCCCATACCGCCGCGCCCCAACTCGCGGGAAATTTTGTAACTGCCGATTTGTTGACCCTCGACCGCCGGACCGCGGTTCGGTTCATCGTTTTCAATCAATCCACAGTCAACGAGGGCGGGTTGTTCAATGAAATCTCTGGCTGAATCGTGCGCCGTTAAGAGCGCAGAGAGCTCGCGGTAAAGCGCATCATCACTGGCACAGTTTGCGGTGAGAAAGGTGTCGCGATCAGAATGTGATAGTTCGACTGCGGCATGGAATAGCTCTTTTAGTTTTTGCCGCTTGTTTGAATTCATGTCGATAGGCTGCGCTACGCGAATTGTATTCGGCGCTTACTCAAGACGCGCAACATCTCAATCCTTCGGCTCAGTCACTGATTGGCGCGAGCCGCCCATTGCGTCATAAAGCCAGGCGCGCGCCATGGTCCATTCGCGCTTAACGGTTGCGGGCGAACTCTTCAAAACCTCAGCCGTTTCTTCAATCGTCAAACCACCAAAATAACGCAGCTCAACAATTTTGCTTTGCTCGGGATCGACTTTTTCCAATTCCTGTAGAGCCTTATCAAGCGCCAGCAGTGATTCGTTCGCCATTTCACCGGAAATCGTTGCAGCTTCGTCCAGCGACATTTTGGTGCTGCCGCTGCCACGTTTGATTGACGTGCGACGCCGAGCGCTGTCGATGAGGATGCGCCGCATCGCCTGTGCGGAGAGCGCGAAGAATTGGGCACGGTTCTGCCAATTCACTGACTTCTGGTCGATCAGTTTGAGATAGGCTTCATGAACCAGGGCCGTGGTCTGCAACGTATGGTCCGAGCGCTCGCGCGACAAATAACTGTGCGCCAGGCGCCGCAACTCCTCGTAAAGCATCGGTAAAAGTTGATCCAACGCCTCGCGGCGCCCGTCACTCCAATCCCGGAGCAGGCGTGTAACCTCACCTGAAGTCTGCATATTTGCGGCGGAAATCAATCTGACGAGTATGGCTGAGCCGAATACTACACGCCTTGCGCGTATTTAGATAGGCACACAATTCAAAGAGTCCATTGGAGCGATGACCATGAAAAAGATCCCCCTGTTTCTCCTGCTGTTAGTTTTGGCGTCAGCACTCGGCTTTCACCACGTCGATGCAAGCGGTGACAGCACCAGTACCGGCAAGCGACTTAGCAATGACGGAACGCTGAGAGAGCCTGGGGCGGCACCCAAACAGAGCATGGGCGCCTTCGTCTGGAGCGGCGGCTGGTGGAACACGCCAGGGACCGTTTCTTTTGTACCGACGGTCGGCAATTATTCCAACACGAATGTTCCACTCAGCGTTAACACGACGGCGGCGTGCAGTCCGATCGCTTTTTCCGCAAGTTCGGACTACGCCGTGGGCCAGGGTCCCACTTCGGTAGCGATTGGCGATTTCAACGGCGATGGCCACAGCGACTTGGCCGCGACCAATTTTGATTCTGCGAGTGTGTCGATCCTGCTGGGCTCGGGCTCCGGCAGCTTCAGCGCGGCGACTAATTCTGCGGCGGGTGCAGGCGCTGAAGCTGTAGCGATTGGAGACTTCAACGGCGACGGCAAGAGCGATCTAGCGGTAGCGAATCAAAACTCGAACAACGTTTCGATCCTGCTTGGCTCAGGCACCGGCAGCTTCAGCGCGCCCAATAACTTCGCGGTTGGATCCAGTCCTGGCTCTATCACAATTGGCGACTTCAACGGCGATGGAAAAAGTGACCTGGCGGTGTCGAATGTTGCCTCAAACAACGTTTCGATACTGCTTGGCTCAGCCACCGGTAGCTTTAGTGGGGCAACAAACTTCGCGGTGGGATCGTCTCCTGCGTCTATCGCAATTGGTGATTTCAATGGCGACGGAAATGGCGATCTGGTTACGTCGAATCAGGATTCCAACAACGTGTCAGTCCTGCTGGGGTCGGGTACGGGCAGCTTCAGCCCGGCAACCAGCTACGCTGTGGGCACACTGCCGACCAGTGTCGTGGTCGGCGACTTTGACCGGGACGGCAAGAGCGACATCGCGACCGCGAATTACCTTTCGAGCGATGTCTCAATCCTCTTAGGTTCTGGGACCGGCGTCTTCAGCGCGGCAACCAGCTTCGCGCTAGCAACGAGTCCGCGCGCGCTCTCAACTGGCGACATCGATGGTGACGGCAAGAGTGATTTGATATTGGCAAGCTACAGCCCCAGCACTATCTCGATTCTCAGTGGAACAGGCACGGGCGCGTTTAATGCATCTACAGTCTTCGCCGTGACGTCACCGGCGGCTTTCCTTGCGGTTGGTGACTTCAACGGCGATGGCAGAACCGATCTGGCGACAGCGAATGATAACGCCAACAAGGTCTCGGTATTTATGGGGCAATGCGGGTACCCGAATGCGACGGTTCAGCTCGGCGCAAACGCGACTAGCACGCCCTCATCGGCGCCGACGGGCGTAACCAGCATCAACGTCGCAACCTCGACGAATTTTAAAGGCAAGTTGGAAGGTGATCCTTCGACGGGCCTGGTGCGGGTCACGGACGCACATCCGGCGGGGATGTATGTCGTGACGGTCAAGGCGTTCGACAGTTTGGGAGCGGCCTCGACAAAGACGTTCACGCTGACGGTGACCACGCCGCCTGCGTGCCTGCCGGTCGCCTTTGTGGCAGCGACGGATTTCGCCGGCGGCAACGGTCTACGATCAGTGGTAGTGGGGGATTTCAACGGCGACGGCAAGCAGGACCTCGCCACAGCTAACTTTGACTCAAGCACTGTGTCGGTCTTGTTGGGTGACGGAGTCGGCGGGTTCGGTGCTGCCGCTAACTTCGGGGTGGGTAGTGGTCCGTTCTCGCTAGCGATCGGTGATTTCAACGGCGACGGGAAGCAAGATTTCGTCACGGCCAACTTTAGCTCAAACAACTTATCCGTCCGGTTGGGCAATGGCGCTGGCGGTTTCGGCTCGGCGAGCAGCTTTGGCGTTGGCAGCGGTCCTACCTCAGTCGCGGTGGGCGATTTCAACGGCGACGGCAAACAAGATCTCGTCACCGCAAACTTCAGCTCGAACACAGTGTCGCTTCTGTTGGGCGATGGCGCGGGTAATTTTGGTGCTGCGGCCGGGTTCGTCGGCGTCAACGGTCCCTACTCACTTGCGGTCGGCGATTTCGACGGCGACGGTCACCAGGACTTTGTGGTAACCAATCAAAACTCAAATTACGTGACGGTGTTTTTGGGTGACGGCTCGGGCAGTTTCTTCGACGGCATCAAGTACATCGTTGGCTCAGTCGGTGTGTCAGTGGCGGTGGGCGACTTCAACGGCGATGCCAAACAAGATCTTGCTGTCGCCAACTTTGGCTCATCCAACGTCTCGATCCTGTTGGGGGACGGACTCGGCAGTTTTGGCGCCGCGACTAACTTCAATCTTGGCAGTCAGCCTCAATCAGTCGCCGTGGGCGATTTCGATAGCGACGGTATTCAAGATCTCGCTCTGGCCAGTAGTTCGAATAACGTGTCGGTAATGTTGGGTAATGGGTCGGGGAATTTCGGCCCCGTCACAATTTTCAGCGCTGGAGGATTTCCACGCCAGGTTGCGATCGGCGATTTCAACGGCGACGGCCGGCAGGATTTTGCCACCGCCAACTATTCTTCAAACAACGTTTCGGTCTTGTTGCGGCAATGCGCCGTCAATCCGGATTCGAATAATCCGCCGACGGCAATGTGCCAAAACATCACGGTTCCGGCGAATGGTAGTTGCCAAGCCGGCATTAATCCCGCGATGGTCGATAACGGTTCATCCGATCCTGACGCCGGCGATTCCATTGCGAGTCGCACGCTGAACAGTTCGGGGCCTTTCAGTTTAGGACCGCATACAGTGACGCTGACGGTAACCGACACTCACGGCGCGACCAACTCATGCGTGGCTACAGTGACCGTAGTTGACACCACTAAGCCAACCATCTCGTGCCCGGCAAATATCAGCGTCTCAGCCGCAAGTTCCGCTGGAGCAGCCGTCAACTATCCCGCGCCGACCGTATCAGACAACTGCGGGACGCCAGTGGTCAGTTGTTCAGCCGCATCAGGTAGTATCTTCCCAGTTGGCGATACGACGGTCACGTGCCGCGCAACTGATGCCGCGACCAACTTTGCCGAATGCACTTTCACAGTTCATGTCAGCGGTGGAGCAGCCGCTCAGGTCGCGGACCTAATCGCTCTGATCGACACTTTCAATCTGAAGAAAGGCGCTGACAAAAAGTTCGATCACAAGCTGAACGAAGTGCTTCAGGCTCTTAACGGAAATAAAGCGAGCGACGCTTGTAATAAGCTTGCCGACTTAATTAAAGATGCAGAGAAGGAATCGGGGAAAAAGCTTTCACCTGCCGAGTCAGCCCAAATGATCGCCGCTGCGAATCGGATTCGAGTTGCGATTCCGTGCTTGTCCGGGTTTGTGGACATGCATACGCATCCGGTATCTCAACTCGCGTTTGGGGAGCAACTTTTTTTTGGAGGCAACGACGGTGACCCGAACATCGCTCTCGGTTCCTGTAACTGTTATCACAACTTTGTCGTGCCGCCTTTTGCCGGAAGCTGCCCTTTACAGAATCTCTATCGAAACATAATGGTGGCCGGTATCGATCCGCATACGCCAGGGCCGGGCTTTCCCAATTTCATCGAATGGCCCAAATACAATTCGTTACTCCATCAGCAAATGTGGATCGACTGGATCCGAGCTGCTAAAGAGGGAGGCTTACGGGTGATGGTGGCCCTCGCAGTCAATAGCCACACGATTGCGGATGCCGCCGAGACAACTGGGGCAAACGACGACTACGCCTCTATGAACAAGCAACTGACCGCGATGCGCGCGTTGTTCAGCCGCCACACCGATTTTGCAGAGATCGCTTACACATCCGCAGATTTGCGTCGAATTGTTGGGCAGGGAAAACTTGCGGTAATCCTGGGAATCGAAATGGATAACATCGGCAATTTCTACAACCCGGCCGACGGAAAGGGCGCTTCTTACAATCCGAATCCTTCCGACGCGCAGATCAAATCCGAGATCGATCGGTTGTACAACCTGGGCGTGAGATACATCTTTCCGATTCACATCACCAACAACATTTTCGGTGGAACGGCCCTTTACGAGAGTTCCTTTAACGTCGCCAACAAATACAACACGGGCGCTCCCTTCGTCCCGGAAATAGTAAGTTCCGCCGGCGGCATTGAGTTCAAATTACAATCTCCATTTCAAGCAATTCGGCAAGGTTTCTTTGGAGGCCTTTTCATGGGACTCACTGGCGCCGTGTTGCCGCCAGCGATAATGCCGGATGTGCCGAGCAATTATCCGAGTTACATCCCCTTGCCTTCGCTGGGCCAGGGTGATCGCAACAGTCAAGGCCTCACGCCCAGGGGTCAAACGGCAATCCGCTACATGATGCAAAAAGGAATGCTGATCGATATCGATCACATGTCGGAAAAATCTGCCGACGCCGCTTTAAGTATTGCCGCCTCCTATGATTACCCGGTCAACTCGGGTCACGACGATTTTCGTGGGCCGGGCGCCAAGGCTCTTGGAATTGGAGCTGGCAACGAGAACGCCAGAACCGACGATCAAGTGAGAAAGATCTATGCCCTGGGAGGCATCCTCGGGTTGGGTCACGGCGGCGGGGCAACCAATTATGTAACTCACTATCGCTATGGATTGAGTCTCACCGATGGTCAGCCCGTGGCTATCGGCACGGACGTAAACGGATTCTTCCCTTTGCCGGGGCCACCAAAAGTCGGCGAGACGATCAGTCCTGCTTTCCCGAAAACCGTCACCGGTTTACGGGTGTGGGATTTCAATCTTGATGGCATGGCACATTACGGTTTGTTTCCGGCTTTCATTGAGAGCATGAAACGCGTGGGTATGACGACTGAGGAACAAGCTGCCTTCTTTTCATCAGCCGAGCGCTTTGCGCAAATGTGGGAGAAGTGTGATTCCTCTAAAACTAACGTTCACTAGTAGCCACGCCTGACTGCGGGTGAACGTTGTTTTTACGACGAAGGTTCGCCGGCCTACATCGCGTAGGTGATGGCACTTACGATGTCCGCATTTGTGACTACGACCGAGGAACTTTATTCAGCCACGGTTCGCGAGACATGAAAAAGGCTTCGGTCCGAGTCTTGTCCACCGGCGGCGAGAAAGATAGGCCTGGCCATATTCGCAATCGAGTTGTTGCAGCCGTCTTAGGCGTCAGCGTCTTCCATCTGTCTAACACCTGGCTTTAAAGCTGTGAACGTACTATGAACGCAACGGGCTTAATAGACATTAGCCTTGTAACTAGTTGCAAATAAAGGGATTTGCCGAAGGGGGGACTCGAACCCCCACGAGTTACCTCACACGCCCCTCAAACGTGCGCGTCTACCAGTTCCGCCACTTCGGCATGTTTGGGCAGGTCAAATCAATATTACTTCGAGGGCTGAGGTGATGCAGTTGTCGGCGCAGCCGCCGGCTGAGTTGCCTGGGGCGTCGGGGTCGGAGTCGGCGTCGCTGCTGGTGCTTCCTCGGGCAGTCCCGACTGGAGCACGGAACTCGTGCCGTTAATGAAAGGCAACGACAGGCACATCGCAAAGATCATGAACGCGGCGGCCGCGCCGATAGTGATCTTCGCCAGCAACGTCTGTGTGCCGCGCGGGCCGAAAGCAGTGCTTGACACCGAACTCGAGAACAACGCTCCGGCGTCAGCCTTGCCGGGCTGCAACAAAACCGCCACCACCAGGATGACGCACGACAGAATAAATAATCCGTAAAATATGTAAGTCAACATGTGTTCGTAAATCGTGAATCGTCAATCGTAGATAGAAACGCGATGCCTCTATTCACGATTTGCGATTCACTAACTCCCTACTCGTTATAATTGACTATCTTCGCGAAGCTGTCGGCGCTCAAACTCGCCCCGCCCACCAGGACACCATCGATATCGTCCTTGTTCATCAACCCGCGAATGTTATCTGGTTTTACCGAACCACCGTACAGAATCCGTAATTGCGCCGCTCCCGATTCTGAAAGCTGTTCAGCAAAAGCGCGCCGGATGAGCCTGTGCATTTCCTGCGCTTGTTCCGGCGTTGCGGCGATCCCGGTGCCGATGGCCCAAATGGGCTCGTAAGCAACGATGATACGGTCGAGGTCTGAGGCTGTCAAACCAGCGAGACAGCCGCGCAATTGTCCCGCAACCACCTGGACTTCAATGCCTCGATTGCGCTGTTCGAGACTCTCACCGACACACAAAATCACTTGCAGACCTGCGGCCAATCCGGCCTGCACTTTCTGACCGACGACGGGATCCGTTTCTCCGTAGAATTGTCGCCTCTCCGAGTGGCCGACGATTACGTGACTGCAACCGGCATCGCGCAACATGAAAGCCGCCACTTCGCCCGTTTGCGCGCCCTCTTCAGCGATCGGCGAACAATCCTGCGCTGCCACGCGAATGTTTGAACCTTCCAAACGATCGGCGACGCTTTTCAGCGCGGTGAAAACGGGAGCGATGACAACTTCGCAATGATTTGCGTTGGTTACCAATGGCTTCAGGGCGAGAGCGGTCGCGACCGAATCGCTAACGGTCTTGTACATCTTCCAGTTGCCGGCAATGACAGGTTTACGCATAGGTTTCGAGTCGATCGGATCAATTTCGATCGGTAAGCGCGGTAACTCCAGGCAATTCGTCGCCGGCGAGAAACTCTAACGTCGCGCCGCCGCCGGTCGAGATGTGAGTAATGCGATCAGCAACGCCCGCGCGCGAGACAGCGGCCACCGAGTCTCCACCGCCGACGATCACTGTCGCGCCGCGATCAGCCGCGTCTGCGGCCGCCTTCGCAATCCCGACTGTGCCTTGATCGAAAGGCGGCTCTTCAAAAACACCCATCGGGCCATTCCAGATGATCGTCTTCGCGTCGGCCATCGCCTGCGCGAAGTGACTGACGCTTTCAGCGCCGATGTCCATGCCGGCGTGACCCGCATTGGTGAATTCAATTGGAATAGTTTTCGCCGCCACGGCGCCGTTTTTAATCGGTTCATAACTGTCGACGACCTGATGATCGGTCGGCAACAGCAGTTCGACCTTCGATGTCTCGCAACGCTCCTTGATTTGCCGGGCGGTGTCGAGCATTTCGTTCTCAACCAGAGACTTGCCCACTGTAAAACCTTCGGCCTTCAAGAACGTGTACGCCATCGCCCCGCCGATCAAAAGCTTATCGACCTTTCGATCGATCAGAGCGTTGATCACGGGAATCTTGTCCGAGACTTTTGCCCCGCCGAGGATGGCGACAAAAGGATGTTCAGGATTGGTGATGACGCGCCCGAGGTAGTCGAGCTCTTTTTCCATCAACAAGCCGGCGGCGGCCGGTTGCGCGAACTTCGTAATTCCCGCCGTCGACGCGTGTGCACGATGCGCAGCGCCAAACGCATCGTTTACGTAAACATCGCACAGCGATCCGAGCTGGCGCGCAAAGTCGTCATCGTTCTTTTCTTCTTCCGGATGAAAACGCAGATTCTCAAGCAGCAAAATATCGCCGTTGTTGAGACTTTTGACTTTGCTTTCGACTTCCGGGCCAACGCAGTCGTCTGCGAATGCCACGGGCTTTCCCAACAACTGCGCGAGATGTTCCGCGACAGGACGAAGACTGTATTTGTCGACGCGCTGACCCTTGGGACGTCCGAGGTGTGACGCCAGAATCACGCGCGCACCGTGCTCTTTCCAGCACAGTGGGATCCGAAGCTTGGAATTCACGTGACTTGAAGTCGCG
>JADMIO010820064.1_pt1 | contig 14657 bp, 12 predicted proteins | sample 8958161 | NCBI WGS metagenome assembly JADMIO01 (sample SAMN16585339, study PRJNA669376) | soil metagenome | isolation source: Crop rotation soil | place: USA: Cullars Rotation, Alabama | collected 2011 | reverse complement strand
CTTTCCCACAGAGATAGGCGCCGACCGGCGTCAATACCCACCAGGGCAGCGAGGCATGAAACCAGGTGAGGAGGCCGAAGCTCACCCATAAAGCAGCAATCAGCAGCATGGTCGGCCATTCGATGGCCCGCCGCGCGCTCACTACGCCGTCCGTCATGATTCCCGTTTATCTCCTTCGTCGCGTCAATACACCAAGTGACATGCTGCTGCCAAACGTCAGCCGCGCAGCCGCTCTGCCTTGGGGTCAAAAAGAGTCTCGGTGACAAGCACCGCAGGGCGCCTTTCGCCCAGTATTTCGATCTCGACTTTCAGCCCGTCCTTGATCTTTTCGACCGGCAGGAAGCCCATGGCGACCGATTTCTTGGCGTGATGGGCATAGCCGCCGGAGGAAACGAAGCCCTCAACTTTGCCGTCGAGCCAGATCGGCTCGTCGCCCCAGACATCGGCATCCTTGGCATCGACCACGAAGGTCGAAAGCCGGCGCTTCACGCCTTCTGCCTTCTCCTTGAGCGCCGCGGCCTTGCCGATGAAATCGGCCGGCTTGTTATAGGCGACAAAGCGATCGAGTCCGGTTTCGAGCGGCGTATAGTCCGGCTTGAATTCGCGCAGCCACGACCCGAATGACTTCTCGAGTCTCAGGCTCATCATGGCGCGCATCCCGAAGGGCTTGAGGCCGAATTCTGCGCCCGCCGCGGTCAGCGTTTCATAAAGCGAAAGCTGGTCCTCGGCCGGAACATAGATTTCATAGCCGAGATCGCCGGTATAGGAGACCCGCTGGACCAGAGCACGACACAAGCCGACATCCATTTCCCTAGCCGCCATGAAGGGCAAGGCCTTGGTCGAGACATCGCCCTTGGCGACCTTCGCCAGGAGATCGCGCGATTTGGGCCCGGCAATCTGGAAGCCGATGCGATTGGTCGAGACATTGGTAAGCTTCACGCCCTCCTTCGGCATATGCTTGAGGAACCAGCGCATATGATAATCCTGCGCCCCGAAGGAAGCAGTGATCTGGAAACGATCCTCGGCCAGCCGCGTAATCGTGAAATCACCGATGATGCGGCCCTTGGGGCTCAGCATCGGCGACAGTGACAATCGGCCGATCTTCGGAATGCGCCCCGCCATGATACGATCAAGGAAGGCTTCGGCGCCCGGCCCTTCGACCAGATACTTGCCGAAATTGTGGATCTCATTCAGGCCGACGCCCTCGCGCACGGCGCGGCATTCCTCGGCCACGGTCGCAAAGGCATTGGAGCGGCGGAAGCTGGGTGTCTCGAAGAGCGGCTCGCCGGGCTTGGCAAAGTAATTGGCGTGTTCCATGCCAAAGCCCGCGCCGAAGACCGCGCGTTGTCCCTTCCACAAGCTATAAGCGGGCGTCGTGCGGAACGGCCGCGCACCGGGCAATTCCTCATTCGGATAGCCGATCGAGAAGCGCCGCTGATAGTTCTCGCGCACCTTAGCGCGCGTATAGCCGGGCGTGATCCATTTGCCGAAGCGCGCGACATCCATGGCGAAGACATTGCGCGAGGGCTCGCCCTCGACCATCCATTCGGCCAACGTCAGGCCGACGCCGCCACCCTGGCTGAAGCCCGCCATGACGGCGACCGCCGTCCAATAATTGGTGAGGCCGGGCACCGGGCCGACCAATGGATTGCCGTCGGGCGCAAAGGTGAAAGGTCCGTTGATGACTTTCTTGATGCCGGCGCGGGCCAGAACGGGGAAACGCTTGAACGCGAACTCCAGTGAATCACCAATGCGATCGAGCTTGTCGGGCAATAATTCGTGGCCGAAATCGAGCGGGGTGCCGTTGACGGCCCAGGCATCGCACTGCTGTTCGTAGAATCCGATGACGAGGCCGCGGCCCTCCTGGCGTAGATAGCTCTCGCCTTCCGGGTCCATCACATGTGGCAGTTCGGTGTTTCGCTCGTAGACTTCCGGCGCATCGGCGGTGACAAGATATTGATGCTCCATGGGATGTAACGGCAGGTAGACGCCAGCGAGCGCGCCAACTTCGCGGGCCCATAGGCCGCCGCAATTCACCACATGCTCGGCAATGATTGTGCCTTCCTGCGTCACTACATCCCACGAGCCGTCACTGCGCGGGTTCGTTTCAAGCACAGGATTATGCAGTATGACCTTTGCGCCCGCCGCACGCGCCGCCTTTGCATAGGCATGAGTCGTACCGGATGGATCGAGATGACCATCGAGCGGATCGTAGAGAGCGGCTAACACGCCTTCAGTATTGGTGATCGGCGAAAGCTTTTTGATCTCCTCCGGGCCGACGATCTCGGTGTTGAGGCCCATATAGCGATGCTTGGCGCGTTCGGCTTTGAGAAAGTCGAGACGGTCGGGACTCGTCGCCAATGTGATGCCGCCGACATGGTGAAGGCCGCAGGATTGGCCGGACTTCTCTTCGAGCTCCTTGTAAAGGCGGATCGTGTAACCCTGAAGTGCCGCCATGTTGGTGTCGGCATTGAGCGTGTGAAAGCCGCCGGCTGCGTGCCAGGTCGAGCCTGATGTCAGTTCAGAGCGTTCGATGAGTGTGACGTCACTCCAGCCGAGCTTGGTCAAATGATAGAGCACCGAGCAGCCGACAACGCCGCCGCCGATCACTGCCACGCGGGTGTGCTTGTTCATGTCGATTAGCCCAGCACCGAGAAGCTCGAATTCGGATTGACCGAACGATTGCGCGAGAAGAAGCCGAGCGAAACGTCCTTGCCGATGTAATCGAGCCGGAAGTCGACCGGGTCCTTGTCGTGGTTCTGGCCCTTGACCTCCGCCTCGACCAGCGCCGTCATCATCTTTCCCGCAACCGGCGCATTCTTGAACTGGTTGCCGCTGGTGCCGCAAGCCATGAAGAAGCCGGGAAGGTCGGATTTGTCGTAGATCGGGATCCAGTCCTCGGTGACATCATAGAGATCGACGACGCCCTTCATTCGCGACGGGATCTTCATTTCCGGGAAGCGTTGGGCGAGGCGCAAAGCCTGGACGCGCCACTGTTCCGAGAAATTGCGGTCATAATTATCCGGATCGACCCATTCGCGCGTGTCGCATTCGGGATCTTCGGACCCGATCAGGATGTGATTGCCGATTTCGGGGCGCGCATAGGTCGCAATATCGCTGTCGGAATAGACCATGCCCTTGTGCTCGAAATCGAAGCCTTCGGGTGCCGGCACGTGTGCCACTTCGTGACGCAGCGCCCGCGTCTTCATCTTCATCGTCTCGAACACGCCAGCCATCTCATTGATCTTGGCTGAATGCGGTCCCGCCACATTGACGACGACCGGCGCATCGATTTCGGTCCCGTCCTTGAGCGTGATGCCGGTGACGCGGCCTTTGGCTTGGCGGATCGCCGCTACTTCGGCGTTGTAGCGGAACTTCCCACCGCGGCTCTTCGCGGCGTGCTCGCCATTCTGCGCCGCCAATGCCGGATCGTTCACATAGCCGCTGTTCGGGAAATAAATGCCGCCGAGGATCGACGGCGCGGTCGGCTCGCCGAAATGCGGATCGTCGGGACGCTTGGCCGGCGAGAACTGATGCGTATCCATGATCGGCAAGCGCGCCTTCATCTGTTCCGGCGTCAGAGGCGTGTAGGGGCAACCGAGCTGATCCATGATTTCGCAGATATGGATGAGCTGCTTATTGTGCTCGGTCTTCACTACCATCGAGCCGGTATTATGATACTTAATCATGCCGCGCGGATCGGGGCTGCCGACGTAATTCGCCCAGTCTTCCCAATAGAACCAGCCTTCATAAGCGATGGCGCAGGTCTCGAAGGCGGAATAGTAGGTGCGGATGATGGCGCAGGAGCCCGAGGTGGAGCCGTAGCCTGCGACCGAGTTCTTATCGATCGACAGTGTCTTGCGGCCGGTCTTGGCCAGTTCATAGGCCGTGCAGGTGCCGATCACACCTGCCCCAATGATGATCGCATCGTATTTCTCGGGCATTCCTACAATCCTTCTCACCCTCATGCTGAGGTGGCGGCGAAGCCGCCCTCGAAGCATGGCCAAATTCCCGTTGTCGCCCGTCATCCTTCGAGGCACCGACTGCCGGCGATGCACCTCAGGATGAGGCTGGAAGCACCTTCCCGCATTGCGGGTCATCTGGCAATTTGATTTATCTGAGCAAATCTCATAGGATTTTCCTATATGCTCAGCCTTCGCGCCATCCGCTATGCGCTTGCCGCCGCCGACCACCAGAGCGTTACGGCAGCCGCCACCGCGCTTAACGTCTCGCAACCATCGGTATCGGCGGCGATCGCCCAGATCGAGGAGGATTATGGCGAAGCGCTCTTCGTCAGGCGCAAGGGCCAAGGCGTCAGCCTCACGCCGTTCGGGCGGCTCTTCGTAGCCCGCAGCCGGCGGCTCATCGAGGATGCTCGTGAACTCGCCGCCCTCAACGCCAATGAAGGAACGGTCAGTGGCGAAGTGACGCTTGGCGTCTTTGCCGATCTCGCTCCGCGCTATGCGCCCGGCATCCTCACCGCCTTTGAGGCGGCGCACCCATCGGTGCGGGTTCATTTCCGCGAAGGCGATCTCGAAGAATTGCCGCGATTGCTGGCGCGCGCCGAAGCGGACTTGATGCTGAGCTATGATATCGGGCTTCCCGCATCGCTCGGGCAGATGACAGTCGCGACACGGACGCCTTATGCGCTCATCCCTCGCGATCACGCACTTTCGAAGCGAAAGCAGGTGTGCCTCAAGGAGATCGCAGCCGGGCCTTTGATCCTCGCCGACCAGCCGGCGAGCCGCCGCTACTTCGTCGATCTCTTCAATCGCTATGGCTTGCGCCCGGAAATGTCGCGCCTCTCCGGCTCCTTCGAGACCGTGCGCGGCTTCGTCGCGGCGGGGCTTGGCCTCTCAATCGCTTTCACGCGGCCGATGGTGGACGCAAGCTATGACGGGTCGCCATTCGTGACCATCCCGGTGCGCGATGTAGATCCCCAGCATCGCATTGCTCTTGCGTGGCCTTCTGAATTCCGGCTGACGCGAGCAAGCCTCGCGCTCAAAGACTTCATCGCGCTGTGGTTTGCAGAGAATGGGTGAGTTCCCCTCGCACTAGCCGCCGGTTCATGAACATTTGTCCATGTTGGGCAGGAGGCCACATTCGCGCCGCAGCTGTCAGGTTCCTGACAGGCCGGGCTGGCTATACGACGCGGCTGGGAGGCGTCCAATGCGCGCGCTCATTATCGAAGACCAGGAACGATTGGCAAATTCCATTGCGGCGGGCCTCAGGCGCGCCGGATTTGCCGCTGACCAAACCGGCGATCTCGACCAGGCGGAAGCAGCGCTCGGAGCCGCCAAATTCGATCTCATCCTGCTCGATGTCGGCCTGCCGGACGGCGATGGGATCAGCTGGCTCAGAAAGGCACGAGCGCGCGGGCTCGCGACCCCGGTTCTCGTCGTCACGGCGCGCTCCGGAATAGAAGACAAAGTCGACGGACTTGATACCGGCGCCGATGACTATCTGACCAAGCCGTTTTCGATGGCTGAACTTCTGGCGCGATGTCGCGCGCTCATCCGGCGACCGCAAGAAACTCTCAACTCCATCCTGACCTCAGGCGACCTCGCGCTCGACACGGCGGCGCGGCGAATTCGCGTATCCGGCCGCGAGGTCGAATTCGGAAAGCGCGAAGCCGATATTCTGGAATTGTTGCTGAGGCATCCCGGCCGTGTCGTGGCTCGCGAGGATATGGAAGCACGCATCTACGGGTTCGCAGAAGAGGTCACGCCGAATGCGATCGAGGTTGCGATGTCGCGCATTCGCAAGAAGCTTGCCGAGGCAGAATCGCGCGTTGAGATCCATACCGTGCGTGGTGTCGGCTATCTCGTCGCGAACCAATGAAGCCGAAACCTCTCGGCACGACGATCATGAATCGGCTGCTGGCGGTCGCCTTGGCAGCCTTTGTCCTTCAGCTCGTCTATGTGGCCATCGATCTTGCAAGCCGCAGCCAGGAGATCGAAGAGGCCGTGGTCGATCGCGAACTCGGGCGGATCGCATCGAGCGTCGTATCGTCCGGGGCCTCGGCGCGGGTCGACCTTGCCGAGAAATACGCCCAGCATTACGACGCTTTCCCCGAAGCCTATGGTTATGAATTAAGCACGTCCGCCGGCTCCATCATCGACTGGCGAAACCCCCAACTCTTCGAGGGGCGCCCCGTCGAACTCAACACCGGTGCCATCGAGGGAATGCAGCTCGACACGCTCGCTGGCGCCGAGCGGTTTGTGGCGCTCCGGCGTATTTCCGTCGGGGGCAGCGATTTTCTGGTCCGAGTGGCCGTCGTCGGCGACCCCGCCGGCCTTTATTCGCACGAGCTCAGACGGCAAGTGCTTGACCGGGTTGCGCTGCCGATCGTGCCGCTGACAGCCATCATGCTCGTGGTCCTGATGATCGTCGTGCGCCAGGCCCTGCGTCCGATCGAGACAGCGGCTCGCGATGTCACTGCGGTCGGCCCGCTCAGCCACGGCGTGCGACTCGACCTCGTTGGCGCACCTCAAGAGGTGCTCGCGTTGGGGAGTGCTGTCAATCGCCTGCTGGACAAGCTCGAGCTGGCGATCATCTCGCACCGGGATTTCGCCGCCAATGTCGCACACGAACTGCGCACTCCCTTGTCGATCCTTGCGCTCGAGCTTGAACAGATCGAAGGGCCGATCGCGGCCCAGATGCGCGAAGATCTCAGTGCGATGGCCCGTCTGGTCGATCAACTCCTGGCGGTTGCGCGCATCGAGGCCGTGATCCCCGAGGAACTCGAATCGGTTGATCTGAGTGCGATTGCCAAGCGGGTGGTCGCGCGGCTGGCACCGTTGGCGATCGCGCAAGGACGTAATCTCGAGCTGTCGGTCGTCGACGCAGCGATCGTTCGCGGCGAGCCTGAAACCATCGCAGGCGCCATTCGTAATTTGATCGAGAATGCGATGCGTGCCGCGCCGGCTGGATCCGCTGTCGAAGTCAAGGTTGGGCCGGGGCTAATGGTTGCCGTTACTGATCATGGTCGTGGGATCGCGCAGAAAGATTTGCCGCATATCTTTGATCGCTACCGGCAGGGCGATCGCAAGACCGCCGGTCGGGCCGGCCTTGGCCTTTCCATCGTCAGCCGCACGATGGAGCGACATGGCGGGACCGTGACGATCGAAACATCCCCTGGCGCTGGATGCTGCTTCACTCTGCGCTTTCCCGATGTTGGGACCGGCACATCCTTTGTGCCGAAATCAACGAAATCGGCCGCGGCGGGGGAGGAGGTCGCCGCGGCCGTGTCGAGTAATTCGTTGGTTATTTCGCCGCAGTGACGCTGGTGGCGAGCATCTTGCCGTTGGCCATCGTGTAGTTGACCACGACCTTCTCACTCGGCTTGAAGCCACCGAGCTTGATCGACTTCGGAACCGAGAAGGTCTTGCCGTCGGCGAGCTGGAGCGTGCCCTTGGCGACATTGATGTGCTTGATCACGCCGGTGTCGGACTGCGACGCGGCGAAGGCAGCGCCTCCCAGCAGCGGAAGCGCGACAAGCGAGGCAGCGATAAGTTTGCGCATGGTTCAATCTCCTTTGATGCACTGCAGGCGCCAGGCCCGCATGCGACATGTCTAGATGCCGAGCCTGACACAGACCTGACTGCGGAGTCACAAATCACTCCGCATCAATTCGCCGATTTATTTCAATTTCGCGACCGTCTCCGCGATCGCTATACGCACCGCAGCGATGATCAGATCCAAGGACATCGAAGGCGGCGGCAGACGATCCATGCCGTCATGGTGCCGCTTGGCAATCGCCTCGGCGGCAAGATCGGGTGTCATCGGCACATGAATGAAACCGCATGGCACGTTCTGGCCGTCAAGCCTTTCCAGGAAAGTATAAAGGCAGGCGTTGCACAAATAAGTTCCGGCCGTTTCCGAAAGCCGCGCCGGTATCCCCTTGGCGAGTAGAGCGAGTTCAATGCTCCGCAGTGGCAGGCTCGCCCAGCGCGCCGTAGAGCCCTGTTCCGACACCGGTTTGTCACGGCTGGTCACGCCCTCATTATCGCCGAGTTCGAAATCGGCAAGGTTCAACCCGACTCGTTCGAGCCGGATTGCCGGCTCGCCCGGTGCCAAACCAAGGCTGATGACGGCCCGCGGCCGATGTTCGTGCAGCATGCCTTCAATAACCTCGCCGATGCGCGCGAGCGACACCGGCAGCGGCCGGCCGATTATCCGATATCCGGCAATCGTCTCGCCATCGAGTGCGCGCATGGTGGCGCAAGCCGGATTGGTGCTCATGCCACCATAGGGCTCGAAGCCGGTCAGGAGGAAACTGGGGTGAGATTTGCTCATCAGGCGAGACTAGACTGTCGCTGGCCCTCGGTGAACCGTCTCATTGGAGACTTGCGCTCCCCGCCAGGAAAGAGACAATACCGCCATGGAAGACGGACGCGACCCGGGAAGGCACATGGACACACTTGAATTGTCGAAACAGGTTTCGGCCTCGGGCCGCCGTGGCGGCGGGCGCGAGGGCCGGCGCGCGATGCGGGCTCGCTCGGTACCGTCATTCCCGGCGCTGACGCGCAATATTCCCGTCTATGAGATCGTGCCCAACGAGGCGATCGAGCTCATTCACGACGAGTCGGTCAAGATCCTGGAAGAGGTTGGCATCGATTTCCGCGACGATGAATCGGCCGCTCTATGGAAGAAGGCCGGCGCCGATGTGCAAGGCTACCGCGTGCGTATCGACCGCGCACTGTTGATGGACCTCGTTTCGAAAATCCCCTCCGAATTCACCCAGCATGCGCGTAACCCTGAGCGGACGGTAACGATCGGCGGCAAGAACTCCGTCTTTGTACCGATGTACGGCGCTCCCTATGTCCGCGATCTCGACAATCAGCGCCGCTATGGCCGGCTTGAAGATCTCAATAATTTCCACAAGCTCGCCTATATGTCACCGACGCTTCACTCCTCGAGTTCGATCATCTGCGAGCCGATGGAGATCCCGGTGCCACGCCGGCATCTGCACATCATCTATTCAGCGCTCAAACATTCCGACAAGCCCTTTATGGGCATCGTCACTGCGAAGGAACGCGCCGAAGACGTGATGAAGATGGCAGGCATCGTTTTTGGCGATGATTTCGTCAAGGACAACCCTGTCGTTGTGTCAATCACCAACTGCAATTCGCCCTTGGTGTGGGATGCAACGATGCTGGATGCGATGAAGGTGTATGCGCGACACAACCAGCCGGTCATCCTTGCACCTTTCGCGCTGTGCGGCGCGTCGACCTCGGCTTCCTCTGTCGGCGCTGTTGCGCAGGTCAATGCCGAAGCGCTCGCGGGACTTGCTTTTACCCAGTTGGTTCGCCCGGGCAGCCCGCAGATCTACGGGCAGTTCATGGTAACCGTCGACATGAAGTCCGGTGCACCGATGGGCGGCACGCCCGAGGCTGCGCAGATGATGTATCTGATGGGCGCGCTGGCAAGGAAGTACAAGCTTCCCTGGCGCACCTCGGGCTTCCATGTCGGCTCCAAGATCAATGACGCGCAGGCGGGCTATGAAGCCAACATGCTGATGCATGCGGCGATCCTGTCGGGCGCCAATTACATCTGGCACGTCGCGGGCTGGCTCGAGGCCGGGCTTTGCGCCGGCTATTCGAAATTCGTGACAGATACCGAACAGCTCGTCGGCTGGTACAAATATGCGCAAGGCGTCAGCTTCGATGACTTCAAGGAGGCTATGGCGGCGATCCGCGAGGTCGGTCCGCAAGGCCATTTCCTCGGTACGCAGCACACGCTCGAGCATTTCGAGAGTGCGTTCTTCATGCCGACGCTGATGGACTTCAACTCATTCGAGCAATGGTCGGCCGAGGGTGCCAAGGATCACGATACGCGGGGCCGCGAGAAAGCCGCTGCCATGCTCAAGCAATATGAAGAGCCGAAGCTCGATGAGGCGATCGACGAGGCGTTGCTCGATTTCATCGCGCGGCGTGAGCGCGAATTGCCAATGGGCGTCAGCTAAGCGCCGATGAAGCCGGCAAGCGCTGCATCGTCCTTGCGGGTCCAGGATGTTCTTGGGCGGCAATTTCAGGTGGTCGAATTCGAGGAAAGCACCGGCACGTCCGCCGAGGCCGCCGCTGCGATCGGCTGCACGCTCGCGCAAATAGCGAAATCACTCGTGTTTCGCTCAGCGAGCGGAAAGTCCGTTCTCGTCGTCGCCTCAGGCGTCAATCGTGTCGATGAAAAGAAGGTCGGCCGGATCATCGGCGAGAAGATCGGCCGCGCCGATGCGGATTTCGTCCGCGAGATGACCGGCTACGCGATTGGCGGCGTCCCGCCGGTCGGGCATCGCAGCCAACCTCTCGTGTTGCTCGATTCCGATCTTAACGCCTTTTCGGAAATCTGGGCGGCGGCCGGCACGCCGAACGCAGTCTTCAAGCTGACGCCCGCTCAGTTGCAATCGCTGACCGGTGGCGCCTTCGCAGATATCGCGATGCGGTAGCCTTCAGTTTTCAACAATCATCCGTTCGAGCAATTTCGCGCATTCCGTCCCGGGCGTACCGAGCGACAGGACGATGCTCATGTGATGTTCGCCGGCGAGCGAGATCAATTCGGCATCGCAAGCCTCGCGGCGCAAATGCCGCAAGTAATCCTCGGCCTGATCATGGAACGGTTTCGTTTCATGGGCGCCCACTGCGAGGACGAAGCGCTCGGCCGAATTGGCGGGAAAGCGCAGAGGCGAGAAACCTTCGACTTCCTCCGTGGTGAGATGGAGTTCAGGTTGCAGGTAGCTCGCGGCAAGCGGCGCCAGTTCATAGAGGCCCGAGACGAGAAGCGCAGCGCGCAGGCGATAATCGCCGGCGCCGGGCAGCGATGCCATCGCCGCCAGATGGCCGCCGGCCGAATGGCCGCTGATCGTCATGCGGTCGGCGTCGCCGCCGAAATCGGGCGCGTGCTCCGCCAGCCATTGGCAGGCCCGCTGCACCTGCTCCACCAGATCCGCCATGCGGGCCTTGGGCATGAGAGAGTAGTCAATAATGGCCGCGATGGCGCCCGCCCCGATTACGGTATCGGCGATATAGGCGTAATCTTCCTTCGAGAAGGCCCGCCAATACCCGCCATGGACGAAAATGTGGATCGGCAAGGGCGATCCGGTGGCTTCCGGGAAATAGAGATCGAGATGCGCGCCGGCCGCTTTGCCGTAGGCGACATTGCGCCGGCTCTTGAGGGTGAGGATGGTCCTGGCGCTGCGGTCGCGAAATTCCGAAACGAAACGCTCGAAGTCGGGGACGTAGTCGCGGATACGATAGAGGTCTGGCTTGGATTGCATGGTGTATCCGCCGGAAAAGGTGGCCCCAAAAGGGCTGGCCGTCACGGATTATGGAGAAAAAAGGTGGGGGTGAGTAGCAGCAACCCGAAGGCTACCCACCCCCTCGGCACACAGCATGGGGGACCCTCGCTGTCACCTAAAGTGTGCGCAACCGGGAGTTTGAGGAAATGGGAGGATCCCCAAAACCGTTTGCGATGCACCATTAAGAGCAACCCTCGTGCCAAAGTCCATTAGAAAATTCTAAAAACTCACAACGCATTGATTTTACTTGTGAACATTTGTCATGTTAGAAAATCTTATGTTCCGTCGACGTGCGGGCGACATATTTCTCTGCCCTTTCATTGTGCATTGCGTGATTGTTTTGGCGGCAATAGGCTTTCGGTGATTATAAAAACAGCACCCCATTTTCACCATTCCCAATTCGGACGAAGCGCGCGATAAGTTCTTCATGCGTTCTAGCGCCGTCGAACAGAGCAATCCCTTCGCCACCATTCCCGCGGCAGCGGCATTCGGCGTCGGGGCGGTCTTCGCCGTGCCCGGCGTCGTTCAGCAGCTGGACGCCGCGACGGCGCTCGAGGCGCTCGCGCGGAAGCCCCATCTCGTCTGCCATGCCGGCTTTCTGATCGAGCGGCTCGGGGCGGCGGCCGGTGGTCCCCGCGCCCGCATTCGACAGGCTCTGGACCAGAAGCATTTCGATCTCGCCGAGCTCTATGCCTTTGTCTGCCCGGCGCGGTTTGCCACGCCGACACCGCACGGCATGGCGCGCGCCCTCGGCATCGCGCCGAGCGAGGACGCGGTGGCGCTCTTACCCCTGATGGTCGATGAATTGCTCGGCCGCCTTGCCTCTCCCACTTATCCAGCGTCACGCGAGACGGCCGAACTGGCCAATTTTCTCGGCCGCGCCAATTGGCCATGGGCGGCCTCGGTGCTCGCGGCCTTGCGGTCAGGCAATCCGCGACTCGATCCCCATACTTTCGCGACCGGACTCAATGTCTGGGATAGGCTCGATGAGTGGGATGATGACGGCCCGCGGCCGCCCGGATCACAATTGCCGGTCGAGCCCGCGGAAGCGCAAGACCTCCTGGCAAAGCTCCTCGGTCTCGAATCGGAGAGCCGGCCGGCGCAACGAGACTATGCCGGGACCGCCACGCACGCGTTCGGGCCGCGCGAGCGCAAGGAAGAGAATTTGATACTTCTCGCCGAAGCCGGAACCGGTCTCGGCAAGACCCTCGGCTATCTCGCGCCCGCCTATCTGTGGGCGCGCCGCAACAACGCGCCAGTATGGGTCTCGACCTATACGAAAAACCTGCAGCGACAGCTCGATCAGGAAACCATGCGCTTGCTGCCCGATCCTGATGAGCGGCGGCACCGCGTCGTTATCCGCAAGGGCCGCGAGAATTACTTATGCCTCCTCAACATGCAGGAAGCCTTCGGCCGCATGACCGCGGGCTCGGGGCGCAGTGCTTTGCTTGCCGCGCTGATCGCGCGCTGGGCGCAAGCCAGTCGCGACGGCGACATGGTCGGCGGCGATTTTCCCTCCTGGCTCCTGTCGCTCTTCAGCGAACAAAGTCTCGATGGTGAAGGCCGCAGCCTGTCACCGGGCACGCTCGGCCTCACCGACCGGCGCGGCGAATGCATCTATGCGGCTTGCCCGCATTACCGCAAATGTTTCATCGAGCGCGCCGCACGTGCCGCCCGCAAAGCCGATATCGTCATCGCCAATCACGCGCTCGTCCTGCATCAGGTGGCGATCGATCACGCGCTCGGCGTTGCCAAGACGGATGAAGAAGAGGCCGCTCCCGGCGGCCTGCGCCGTCTCATCTTCGATGAAGGCCATCATCTCTTCGATGCCGCCGATTCCGCGTTTTCCGGGCATCTGACCGCGCTTGAAACCGCCGAACTGCGCCGCTGGCTACGCGGGCCTGAAGCGCAAGGCAGGCGCGGGCGCGGCCTTGCCGAGCGTATTGGCGATCTCATTTCCGACAGTGACACGGCCGAGCGTGCCTTGGAGCAAATCCTCGCCTCCGCACGCAACCTGCCGGGTCCCGGTTGGACGCGCCGCATCCAGGCCGGCGTTCCCGACGGTCCCGCAGAAGAATTTCTGGCGCTCGTTCGTCAGCAGGTCCTTGCCCGTGCCGAACAGAATTCCGGCCATTCGCTCGAGGCCGATTGCGAGCCGCTTGTCGACGGCCTCGCCGCTGCAGCCGGCACATTGGCAGGTACCTTGATCGAATTGAGACGGCCGATGCTTACACTTGCCAAGGAACTGGCCCGCAAGCTCGATGACGAAGCGGCGGAGCTCTCGACCTATGATCGCGGGCGTGTCGAAGCCCTAAGCCGCTCGCTCCGGCGGCGCGGCGATCTTGTTGTTTCAGGTTGGGTGTCGATGCTGGAGCGCCTGCTCGAAAGCGCCAATCCCATGTTCGTAGACTGGTTCTCGGTCGACCAAATCCAGGGCCGCGAATCGGATGTCGGTCTCCATTCTCATTGGATCGATCCGACCGTACCCCTCGCCAATAGTGTGCTAAGGGAAGCGGACGGCGTCATCGTCACCTCCGCCACGCTGAAAGACCGCACGCCCGACATTCCCGATGACTGGGCGAATGCGGAGATGCGCACCGGCGTCGTACACCTGCCCTATCCTGTCAAACGCGCCGGCTATGAATCGCCCTTCGACTATCCCGCGATGAGCTGTATCCTGGTCGTCAATGACGTCAATCGCGAGGACATGGACCAGGTTGCGGCCGCCTATCGCGAATTGTTCTTTGCAGCGGGCGGAGGCGGGCTCGGCCTCTTCACGGCGATCACGCGCCTGCGCCAGGTGCATCGGCGGATCGTCGCCCCCATGGCGGGACGCGGGCTGACACTTTATGCGCAGCATGTCGATCCGATGGATACCGGCACTCTCGTCGATATGTTCCGGGCAGAGCGCGATGCTTGCCTGCTTGGCACCGATGCGGTGCGCGACGGCGTCGACGTTCCGGGCGACAGTTTGCGGCTCATCGTGCTTGACCGCGTGCCCTGGGCAACGCCGACCATTCTTGAGCGCGCCCGGCGCGAAGCCTTTGGCGGCAACGCCTGGCAGGACATGATCGTGCGTCTGCGTCTGCGCCAAGCCTTCGGACGCCTCATCCGCAAGCGCGATGACCGCGGCGTCTTTGTCGTCCTCGACCCCCGGCTCGCCTCGCGCTTTGCAACCGCCTTCCCGCCGGGAATTCCGCTATCGCGCCTCGGCCTCGTCGATGCGATCGACCGGGTGAGGGAGTTTGCAAATCCTGCAACCTGCCCATGAATCGCATGGATCGGGTGGCATCCCCCGTTTTGCTGCGCTAAACCACTCCCATGTCATACGATCTCATCCTCACTGGCGGGCGGAGGAAAG
>JADMIO010809405.1_pt1 | contig 14657 bp, 11 predicted proteins | sample 8958161 | NCBI WGS metagenome assembly JADMIO01 (sample SAMN16585339, study PRJNA669376) | soil metagenome | isolation source: Crop rotation soil | place: USA: Cullars Rotation, Alabama | collected 2011 | reverse complement strand
CTTTCCCGCATCACGCCGCTCGCCGCGGCGCGGATCGCCTGCGCCATTTCCTCGCCGGTCTGGAAGCGCTCTTCCGCCTTCTTGGCGAGCGCCTTGCCGATCACCGCGACGACGGCCGGCGGGATGCTTGCATTGACGGTGAGGATGTCGATCGGCGGCTCGTTCGCGATCTTGAACATCAGCTGGGCCATCGAGTCGCCCTGGAACGGCAGCTTCCCTGCCGCGAGCTGGTAGAGCGTGACGCCGAGGGAGAAGAGATCGGACCGGCCCTCGATCTTCGTGCCGGCAAGCTGTTCCGGCGACATGTAGGACGGCGTGCCGAGCACCATGCCGGTCTTGGTCTTGGATGAATCGGTGATGCGCGCGATGCCGAAGTCGGTGACCTTCACCGAATCGCCGTCGAGGTCGCACATGATGTTCGCCGGCTTGATGTCGCGATGCACCACGTTGTTCTTGTGCGCGTAGCTGAGGGCGTCCGCCACCCGCGCGATGATGGAGAGGACCTTGTCGAGCGGCAGCAGGGTGTCGGGCTTGATGTAGGGCGTCAGGTCCTTGCCCTTCAGGAACTCCATCGCGATGTACGCAAGGTCGTGCTCCTCCCCCGCGTCGTAGATGGTGACGATATTGGGGTGGGTCAGGCGCCCCGCGGTCTCCGCCTCGCGGAAGAAGCGCTCCTTCACGTCCTTCAGCTCGTCGGCCTCGAACTCCTGCGACAGCGCCATCGTCTTGATCGCCACCACGCGCCCGATCTTCGGGTCCTTGCCGAGGTAGACGATGCCCATTGCACCCTTGCCGAGCTCCTTCTCGACCTCGTAGCGGCCGAGCATGGGCTTCTCGACGCCGCCGCCGGGCAGGATCACCGTGCCACCCGGATGGCTGCCGCCGCCGCCCAGGATGACGGTCTCGGACATCGCCTTCGCGCGCGACAGGCGCGCTTCCAGGTCGCGGAACTTCGGGTTGAAATCCGCCATGTGGCGGAACACCGATTCGGTCTTGTTGAACTGGCGCTTCCGCTCGAAATCGAGCGCCAGGTTGTACATGTTGTCCATCACCGCGTCCGACATCGGCACCTGGCGGAACTTGTCCCAGGCGAGGTCGAGCTGTCCCTGGGCCTGGTAGGCGATGCCCAGCATCCGGTTGGACTCGGCCGAAGTCTCGTCGGACTTGACCTTCGCGGCTTCCGTCACGATGAAGCGCTTGGAAACGAGCGCGCCGTGGCCGACGAGGAGCAGCGTCGCGGGCAGCATGAGCTGCAGCCACATGCCGGCCGTGGTCATCAGCACGAAGTGCGTCGCGATCAGCGCGACGAAGACGCCCGCGGAGATCGCGAGGGCCTGACGCGCGTTCAATCGCGGCAGCAGCGCGATCAGGTAGGCCGCGACCAACAGGAAGAGCAGTATCTCCACCCAGAAGGCCCAAGGCGGCGCGACGAAGAAGTGCTCGGACAGGATCGAGGACACGGAGTGCGCGAGGGTGACGACCCCGGGCATCGCGGGCGACACCGGCGTCACCGAGGTGGCGCCCAGGCCGGCGGCCGTCGCGCCGATCAGCACGATCTTGTCGGCGTACTTGGAGGTCGGGATCTTGCCGGCCCGCACGTCGTAGAACGAGTCGGCGAGGAACGCCGGCCGGTCTTCCCGGTTCTTGTAGAAGTAGGTGTACATCTGCAGCGAATCGTTGGTGCCGATGCGCAGCTTGCCGAGGGACACGCTTTCCCCGGGCTGTATCTTGATGTCCGCCGGCGTGAGATTGAGGCTCTTGGCCGCGATCATCATCGACATCGACGGGAAGTACTGATCGTAGTACTGGATGACCAGGGGCTCGGTGCGGATGCCGCCGTCGCGGTCCGGATTGGCGTTCAGGTGGCCCAGGCCGGCGGCCGCCGCGCCGATCACGTCGATCGGAATCTTCACCGCCGCGCCCGGCAGTGCGTCGGTGCCGCGCTGCGCCGCCACCGCGTTCTTGTTGACGAACTCGGGCAGCGGCTTGTCGGGTTTCCCGCGCGGTGTGCCGAGCTGGAACAACATCGGCTGGATGACATTGCCGGCCTTGGTGTAGCTTTCGGCGAGCTTGCGGTCGGTGTTGAGCTTCTTCTCCGCTTCCTGCAGCAGCTGCACGAACGGCGCAAACTCGCCCGAGGGCGCGGCGGCCGCTGGCGCGGGCGCCGGCGTCGCAGGTGCCCCTGTCGCGGTCGCTCCCTCCTGGGCGGCAGGCGGCGCCGAGGCCTTCGTAGCCAGGTCCAGGAGCTTGGTGATGTAGACGTAGCCCGGGTCGACCTGCGGCTCGGAAAGCAGGATCGTGTTGGCGATCACCTTCGCTTTTGCGGCCGCGAGCTGCTCGGTCATCTCGGCCAGGATCTCGCGCGACCATGGCCAGCGACCGATCTTGTCGAGGCTGTCCTCGTCGATCGCGATGATCGCGATGTTCTTCGCGGGCTCGCGCGAGGTCGCGCGCACGCCCAAGTCGTAGGCCTTGCTCTCGAGCGCGGGAATCAGGTCGCTGAACTGGTAGAAGAAGAAGATCGCGACGACGACGACGAGCCCGAGGAACCCGTCCGACTTCAGGAAATCGCGGAGCTTTTTCATCCCTCTCCCTGAGGATTTACGTGCTTATCTAGCGACTTAACGCCGCAGACTCGCCAATTTTACGATATTTGCTGGAAAAGTATATGTTTTTTTTGGGGAAGTGCGTAAAACACTCCCAATGAATTCAGGACGTTACCGGCAGAACCGGCGCCGAAAATGATGCGCGCCGGCCGCGGCGTTGTAAACCCGCCTCAGTATTCGGAGCCCCGAGGGCGCCCATGCGCAGCGCCAACCGAGGCAAAGGTGACCGGACGGCGCCGGTTCGGCTGCGGGTTCCGAAAGCCGGCCCGGGCGGACGAATGACGGATGAATCCGGGCAACCGTTCGTGGCCGCCCGGGTGGCGGTTGGGCGAAGGGAAGAAGGGACGCCGCGCGTTCCGGGCGCCGGCGTTAGCCGCCGAATAGCGCGCCCGCGGAAAGCCCGGCAGCCTTGGCGAAGTCGCCGCCGGAGACTTTCTTGCCGTCCTCGCCGCGAGCGCGCAACACCTCGATGCGTCCACCCTGCGCCGTCACGAAGAAGCTCTTGTCGGTCACGTCGGTGACTTCGCCGATCTTGCCTTTCACCGCCCCGAAAGTGCGCACGGGATGCTTCTTGCAGTCGAAGAGCCCGACCGTCTTGCCGTTCAGCGTGGTCCAGGCGCCGGGGGCGGGATTGCAGCCGCGGATCGTGTTGTAAATGAAATCGACGTGGTTGGCCCAGTTGAGCTTCGCCTCGGCCGCGCGGCACCAGCCCTCGTAGGTGGCCTGCGACTCGTCCTGGACGATCTCCTTGTGCTTGCCCGCCAGCACGAGGTCGGCGGCTTCCACCATCGCCTGCACGCCCATCGGGAACAGCCGGTCGAAATAGACCGTTCCCAGCGTGTCGTCGGGACTGATCGGCGTCTCCTTCTGCAGCACCACCGGCCCTTCGTCGAGGCCGTCGGTCGGGCGGAAGATGGTGAGGCCGGTCTTCGTGTCGCCGCGAATGATCGGCCAGTTGATCGAGGACGGGCCGCGGTACTTGGGCAGCAGCGAGGGGTGGTACTGGATCGTGCCCCGCTTCGGGATGTTCACGAAATCCTGCGGCGCGAACTGCAGCACGAACGCCATGATCCCGATGTCCGCGCCGAGCGAGCGCATCGCATCGTGCGCTTCCTTGTCGCGCAGCGACTTGAACTGGAAGACCTTGATTCCCTTCTCCTCCGCCGCGGCACGCAGCGGATCGGCCCTGGCGCCGGGCTTTTCCGGCGCGCAGAACACGCCCGCCACCTCGTCCTTGCGGGCGACGAACGCCTCCAGCACGGCCTTGCCGAAATCCTGCTGTCCGATGATCGCTATTTTCATGAGTGTGATCCGTGACGTGGTCGCTCAGGCGGCCTTCTTGGGCGGCAGCGAGAACGCCCCGCCCGCCTTGAGGCCCGAAATCCTGGAGTCGTCGTAGCCGAGCACTTCCTTCAAAATCTCCTCGGTGTGCTCGCCCAGCGTGGGGCTGCGCTTGATGGCGGCGGGCGAGGCCGACAGCTTGATCGGCATGCCGACGTTGAACCACTTGCCGCGTTGAGGGTGGTCGAGCTCGACCCACATTTCGCGCCCGCGCACGTGCTCGTCGTTGGCGAGGTCCTGCGTGCTCATGATCGGCCCGCACGGCACGTCCAGGGGATTCAGGATCTCCATCAGCTCGCGCTTGGTGAACTTCTCGGCGAACTTGTTGATGAGCGTCCACATGAGCCCCTGGTTCTTGCGCCGGTCGCCGATCTTCGCGAGCCGCGCGTCGTTGGCGAGGTCGGGCACGCCCACCTCCGCGCCGATGCGCTGCGCGAGCTTGGTCCACACCGCCTCCTGCACGACGATGTAGAGCCAGTCGTTCGCGCCGTGCGGCTTGCAGTGGATGGCGTTGCCGAGCTGGCCGCCGCCGGAATCGTTGCCCGCGCGCGGCACGTCGCCCATGCCCTTGTAGGTCGGCACCGAGTACTCGGACAGGTCGCCATGGTCGAGGCGCTGATGATCGCGGAATTTCACGCGGCAGAGGTTCATCACGCCGTCCATCATCGCGACCTCGACGTACTGGCCCTGGCCCGTCCGGTCGGCCTGGCGCAGCGCGGCGAGCAGGCCGATGGCGAGATGCAGTCCCGTGCCGGAGTCGCCTATCTGCGCGCCGGTCACGAAGGGCGGGCCTTCCGGCACGCCGGTGGTGCTCATGGCGCCGCCCATCGCCTGCGCCACGTTCTCGTAGGCCTTGAAGTCCGCGTAGGGTCCGGTCGAGCCGAAGCCCTTGATCGAGCCCATGACGATCTTCGGGTTGATCTCGTGAATCTTTTCCCAGGTGAACCCGAAGCGGTCGAGCACGCCGGGGCCGAAGTTCTCCATGATGATGTCGCACTTCTTGAGGAGATCCACGAACACCTGCTTGCCGTCGGCCGTCTTCATGTTGACGGTGATCGAGCGCTTGTTGCAGTTCAGCATCGTGAAATAAAGGCTGTCGGCGTTCGGCACGTCGCGCAGCTGGCCGCGGGTCGCGTCGCCCTGCGGGTTCTCGAACTTGATCACGTCGGCGCCCATCCACGCGAGGAGCTGCGAGCAGGTCGGGCCCGCCTGCACGTGGGTCATGTCGAGGATGCGCACACCTTTCAGAGCTTCCATGGCTTTCTCCGATGCTTGGCCCGCTACTTCTTCTTCGCGGTGGGATTGAGGCTGGTGATGCGGCCGCTCTCGGTGCCGGCGGTCTCGTCGATCACGGCGTTGATGAGTGTGGGCCGGCGCGAGCGGATCGCCTCTTCCATCGCCTTGCGCAGCTCGGCCGGGGTCGTCGCGTGGGCGCCCACACCCCCGAATGCCTCGGCCAGCTTGTCGTAGCGCGCGCCTTTCACGAACACGGTCGGCGCAACGTCGGCCCCTCCGGTCGGATTGACGTCAGTGCCCTTGTAGACGCCGTTGTTGTTCATGACCACGACGCACACCGGGAGGTTGTAGCGGCAGATCGTCTCCATCTCCATGCCGGAGAAGCCGAACGCGCTGTCGCCCTCGATCGCGATCACCTGCCCCCGGGTGACGGCTGCGGCGGCCACGCAGTAGCCCATGCCGATGCCCATGATGCCCCACGTGCCGACGTCGATGCGCTTGCGCGGCTTGTAGATGTCGACGATGCTGCGCGTGAAGTCGAGCGCGTTGGCGCCTTCGTTCACGAACACCGCGTCCGGGTTCGCCTTGACGATGTCGCGCACCACGTTCAACGCGCTGTGGAAATTCATGGGCGAAGGATTCTTCGCCAGCGTCTCGGTCATCTTCTCGACGTTCTTGCTCTTGCGCTCGGCGACGGAGCCCAGCCAGTCGTTGCCGGGCCGCGACCAGCCCGCGCTCATGCCCGCGAGCAGGGCCTGGACGCACGAGCCGATGTCCCCGACCACCGGCGCGTCGATGCGCACGTTGCTGTCCGCTTCCTGCGGCGAGATGTCGATCTGGATGAACTTCTGCCCGCCCCAGTCCTTGCCGCTCTTGCCGCCCCAGGTCTTGCCCTTGCCGTGCGAGAGCAGCCAGTTCAAGCGCGCCCCGATCAGCATCACGACGTCGGCCTCGGGCAGCACGTAGGAGCGTGCGGCCGAAGCGCACTGCTCGTGCGTGTCCGGCAGCAGGCCCTTCGCCATCGACATCGGCAGGTAAGGGATACCGGTCTTCTCCACGAGCTGCTTGATCTCGGCGTCGGCCTGCGCGTAGGCCGCGCCCTTGCCGAGGATGATGAGCGGCTTCTTCGCGCTCTTGAGAAGATCGAGCGCGCGGGTCACGGCCTCGGGCGCCGGGATCTGGCGCGGCGCGGGATCGACGACCTTGATCAGGGATCTCCTGCCGGCTTCGGCGTCCATGCTCTGCGCAAAGAGCTTGGCCGGCAGGTCGAGATAGACGCCCCCGGGACGGCCCGAGACGGCGGCGCGGATCGCGCGCGCGATGCCCACCCCGATGTCATCGGCGCGCAGCACCCGGTAGGCGGCCTTGGCGACGGGCTTCGCGATGGCGAGCTGGTCCATCTCCTCGTAGTCGCCCTGCTGCAGGTCGACGATCTCGCGCTCGCTCGAGCCGCTGATGAGGATCATCGGGAAGCAGTTCACGGTGGCGTGGGCGAGCGCATTCAGGCCGTTCAGGAAGCCCGGCGCCGATACGGTGAGGCAGATCCCCGGCTTTTGCGTGAGGAAGCCCGCGATCGATGCGGCATAGCCGGCGTTCTGCTCGTGGCGGAACGAGAGCATGCGGATGCCCGCAGCCTGCGCGCGCCGGGTGAGATCGGTGATCGGGATGCCGGGCAGGCCGAAGATGGTGTCGATGCCGTTCAGCTTCAGCGCATCGATGACCAGCTGGAAGCCGTCCATCGTTTCCCGGACCGCCTCGGCGGCAGAGCCTGCAACCGGATTCTCAACGTTTCCCATGCCTTTCTCCTTGACCAGTAGAGCACGCAGAACGCGGCCCTAACACCTTGAAGAGACGCCAAATATAGGTTGACTGCGGGGACGGCGGCCTTGACCGAGGTCAAGAACCTGCGGTTATACTGAATTCGTCGCGCCGGGAACGCCGCCCCCTCGTGCCATGCCCACCCTCGAACGCCACCCGGAAGCCAGGATCATTCGGCTGCAGCTGCGGCAGAACCTCGCGCTGAAGCAGCTCGACGCGGCGCAATGGCGCGAGCTCTCGCCGCTGCTCGAGATCGCGGACTACCCCAAGGGCGAGTCGCTCGAGCACCAGGGCGACTGGTCGATGGAGCAGTACTTCGTCATCGACGGGATCCTGAAGCGCGTGGTATCCAACGCCGCGGGCCGCGAGATGATCCTGCGCTTCGCCGCCGAAAGCGACATCGACACGAGCTACGCCGCGTGGCGCCTGAAGACGCCCCTGCCGTACTCGATCCGCGCCGTCACCAAGGTGCGGGCGGCGAAGCTCTCCATGCAGCAATGGGTGCGTTTTCTCGAGCGGCATCCCGGCGTCAAGAGCGTGTTCGAATACGAGATCATGAAGCTGATGAGCGAAGTCATGGCGCACACGATCACCCTGCACCTGCTCGACGCGCCGGGGCGCGTGCGCCGCTTCATGCGCAAGCACACCGCCCTCGCCGACCGCCTGCCGAAGAAGGACCTCGCCTCCTACCTGAACCTGTCCCCCGAGACGCTCTCGCGCCTGAAGCATCGCGGCAAGATCTGATTACTTGCCGCGGATGCGGGCGAGCGCGAGGGAAATCAGCGGCCAGAACAGCAGCACCACCGCGAGCGTGGTGAGGCCGCCGACCAGCCAGTTGCTCCAGAACACGGCGAGACTGCCCTGGGAGATGAGCATCGCCTGCCGGAACGAGCTTTCCGCCATGTCGCCCAGCACCAGCGCGAGCACCATCGGCGCGAGGGGATAGTCGAGCTTCTTGAACACGTAGCCCACCACCCCGAAGATCACCATCAGCCAGACGTCGAGCATGTTGTTCTTGACGGTGAAAGCGCCGATCGCGCAGATCACGACGATCACCGGCGCGATGATCGGGAACGGGATGCGCAGGATCGCGGCGAACAGCGGCACCATCGTGAGGACCACGATCAGGCCCGCGATGTTGCCGAGATACATGCTGGCGATGAGGCCCCACACGAAGTCCGGCTTCTCCACGAACAGCAGCGGCCCCGGCTGCAGGCCCCAGATCAGCAGGCCCCCGAGGAGCACCGCCGCGGTGGGCGATCCCGGTATGCCCAGCGTAATCATCGGCAGCAGCGCCGAGGTGCCCGCGGCGTGGGCCGCCGTCTCCGGCGCCACGACGCCCTCGATCTGGCCGGTGCCGAACTTGTCGCCGTTCGGCGAGACGCGGCGCGCCACCCCGTAGCTCATGAACGAGGCCGGCGTCGCCCCGCCCGGGATGATCCCCATCCAGCAGCCGATGAGACAGCTCCGCAACGACGTCGCCCAGTAGCGGGGCAGCTTCGCCCAGGTCTCGAGCACGATGCGCGTGTTGATCTTCGCGGTCTTGCCCGAGAACTCGAGGCCCTCCTCCATCGAGAGCAGGATTTCGCCGATTCCGAAGAGCCCGATCACGGCCACCAGGAAATGGAAGCCCGAGAGAAGCGAGGTCATGCCGAAGGTGAGGCGCAGCTGGCCGGTGACGGTGTCGATGCCGACGGCGGCCATCGCGAAACCGAGCATCATGGAGGCGATGATCTTGAACGGGTTGCCCTTGCCGGTGCCGACGAAGCTGCAGAAGGTCAGCAGGTACACCGAGAAGAACTCGGGCGGTCCGAACTTGAGCGCGAACTTGGCGACCAGCGGCGCGACGAAGGTGAACATGAGCACCGCGACCAGCGCGCCCACGAAGGACGAGGTGAACGCGGCCGTCAGCGCCTCGCCCGCCCGTCCCTCCTGCGCCATCGGGTAGCCGTCGAAGGTGGTCGCAACCGACCACGGCTCGCCGGGAATGTTGAACAGGATCGAGGTGATCGCGCCCCCGAACAGCGCTCCCCAGTAGATGCAGGAGAGCATGATGATCGCCGAGGTCGGCGGCATGGTGAAGGTGAGCGGCAGCAGGATCGCCACGCCGTTCGCCCCGCCCAGCCCGGGCAGCACGCCGATGATGACGCCGAGGAAGATCCCGACGAACATCAGGCCCACGTTGAACGGCGTCAGCGCGACGACGAACCCCTGAAACAGCGCGCTAAGCTCCGCCACCTGCCGCTCCCCCCATGCTCATGTTTTTCTTAGTACCCGATCAGGGCCTCGACGGGCCCTTTGGGCAACGGAATCTTGAACCACACTTCGAACAGCAGGAACGAGATCACGCCCACGCTCCCACCCACGACGGCGCTGCGCAGCCACGAGTACTTGCCCAGGACCTTCATGAAGAGCCCGATGAAGACGATCGACGAGACGTAGATGCCGACCAGCTGCACCCCGAGCACGTAGAGCGTGGAGGGGACCAGTATCAGCAGCACCTGCTTCAGCTGTCCCGTCTCCACGAAAACGTGCCGGTCGGTCTTGATTCTGAGCAGGGCCTGCACGAGCACCACGCCCGCGGAAGCGCAGGTGAGGAGCCCGATGTAGAACGGAAAATAGCCCGACTCCGGCCCGTCCGAACCCCAGCTGGAGCCCAGCCGGTGGCTGTCGTACACCACCAGGGCCCCCAGCACGAGGATGATCGCGGCGGTGACCGCGTCGACGATCACCGTGCGCGCCGCCGGCTGGCCGGCTCGGGACGATTGTTCCATCAGGGCCGGCCCGTTGGTGCTACTTGCCAGCGTTAGGCAGGAAGCCCGCCTCCTGCATGAGCTGGCGGTGCAGGGTCTCGTTCTTCGCGACCCACTCGACGTAGTCCTTGCCGGTCATGAAGGTCTGGTTGAAGGCGCCGTCTTCCATGAACTTCTTCCACTCCGGCGTCTCGCGCACCTTCTTCAAGAGATCGACGTAGAAGTTGACCACGTCCTGCGGCACGTTGGGCGGCATGAAGATGCCGCGCAGCATGACGTAATCGGTGGGCACGCCGGCCTCCTTGCAGGTGGGGATGTCGCCCCACGCCATATCCTTGGTCACCTTCTCCTTGTACGGCATCCGCTTGTCGTCGAACACGCACAGCGGACGCAGCGAGCCGGCGCGCCACTGCGCCACGGCCTCGATCGGGTTATTCACCGTCGAATCCACGTGCTTGCCCACGAGCTGGGTGGCGACCTCGCCGCCGCCCTTGAACGGCACGTAGATGAACTTCGTGCCGGTCGCCTTCTCCATGCCGACGGTGAGGATCTGGTCCTCCTGCTTGGAGCCCGTGCCGCCCATCTTGAACTTGCTCGGGCCGCCCTTCTTCACCGCGTCGATGTAGTCCTTGGCGCTCTTGTACGGCGTATCCGCGTTCACCCACAGCACGAACTGGTCGAGCGCGAGCATCGCGACCGGCGTCAGGTCCTTCCAGTTGAACGGCACGCCGGTGGCAAGCGGGGTGGTGAAGAGATTGGAGAGCGTGATGACGATCTTGTGCGGGTCGCGCGTGGAGCTCTTCACGTCGAGAAAGCCTTCCGCGCCCGCGCCGCCCGACTTGTTGACGACCACCAGCGGCTGCTTCATCAGGTTGTGCTTGGAGACGATCCCCTGCACCAGGCGCGCCATCTGGTCGGCGCCGCCGCCCGTGCCCGCGGGCACGACGAACTCCACCGGCTTGGTCGGCTCCCACGCGGCCGCCGGCGCGCCGGTCAGCGCAGCCGCCACGAACAGGGCGGCGCTGCACCTTACGTGACTGATCTTCATGTGCTTCCTCCTTTGGTCTGATTCCCGCTCTGCCCGGAATTCCTCGCGGCCCCGGCGACGGGTGAACTGTAATCTTCCGTTATGCGCCCCGGAGGACACCTTGATCGCGGTCAATTTTTGAGCATGCGGGCCGGGCCGCGGTTGGGCGTCACTTCAGGAGCAGTATCGGGACCGCGGAAAGTTGGATCACCTTGGCCGCGACGGAGCCGAGAACCAGGTTCGAGACGGCACCCAAACCGCGCGTGCCCATCATGATCAGGTCGCACCCCTGCGCCGCGGCATACTCCGCGATGGTCTCCGCCGGGTCGCCGATTCCCACGTGCCGCGCGTACTTGATGCCTGCGGCATCGAGCTTCGCCATCGCGCTGTGAAACTGCTTGGCCGCCGCTTCCTGGTAAACCTTGTCCAGCGTGTCGCGGCTCACGTGTGATCCGACGGACCCCGGCATCGGCGCCTGAACGTTGAACAGGTGCAGGTCCGCGGATTCCTTGATCCGCTGGATAACCTTGATTGCGCGGTCAACCGCCCGGTCCGAAGCTTCGGACCCGTCTACCGGTAGCAGCATCTTCACGTTGGTCTCCTTGAGCTCAATGCGCGCCAGGGCCGTCTTCCTTGGCCGGCAACTCGATGACCCTGGGCTTGTCGGCGTGGTGCTGCGCGGCGATCCATTTGCCCAGGCCCACCACGAAGATCGCGCCCAGGGCCGGCGCGACCCAGTGGAGCCACGCCGCGTTCGCTTCGACCCAGCTGTTCACCACGGGGTCGGTCGCCGCCATTTCGCCGGCCACCCATCCGAGCAGGCCGGCGCCGATGACGATGATGACCGGGAAGCGCTGCATCAGCTTCATCAGGACCGTCGCGCCGAAGACCACGAGCGGAATCGACAGCGCGAGCCCGATGACGAGCAGCGAAATGCTGCCCTTGGCCGCGGCCGCGACGCCGATGACGTTGTCGAGACTCATGACGAGGTCGGCAATCAGGATGGTCTTGATCGCGGCCCACAGGTTGCTGCTCGACGCGACCTCGTCCTTGTCGCCGTCCTCGGGGACGAGCAACTTCACCGCAATCCACAGCAGGAGCGCCGCGCCGATCAGCTTGAGCCACGGCAGCTTCAGCATTTCGAGGGCGATGATGGTGAGGATGATACGCATCACCACAGCGGCGCCGGCGCCCCAGATGATCGCCTGCTTCTGCTGATGCGCCGGCAGCGAGCGCGCGGCAAGCGCAATCACCACCGCGTTGTCGCCCGACAGGACGATGTTCACCAGTATGATCTGCCACAGACCGACCCAGAAAGCCGTCGTCTGGATCTCGTTCATGAATTCCATGGTTGTCTTTTCTCCTCGCGCCGGCGGCACGCGAATGGCGTGCACGGGCCGGCGGATTATACCGGATGGTTCGCCGAGGGAAGCGCCTGCGCGGCGGGGACAGGCGCCGTCCGTCCAGGCTGGTGAGGGGGATTCGGATGCCAGCCGAGGATGGCGAGTAACGCGAAGAAGCCGGCCACGTAGGCAGGCGCGACGTACCACCCGTGGCGCAGCCAGAGCCCGACCGATTTCGCCTCGGGGTACATGTTCGACAGCGCGACGCCTGCGCTCGATCCGAACCAGATCATGGAGCCTCCGAAACCGACCGCGTACGCCAGATAACCCCAGTCATATCCGCCCTGCTTGAGCGCGAGGGCCGTGAGCGGGATGTTGTCGAAAACCGACGACACGAATCCCAGACCGAATGCGGTCTGCCAGGACGCGCGCGGCAGCGTATCCACGGGCATCATGGAGGCGCACACGATCAGCGCGAGCAGGAAGACGCTCCCTCGGAACGATTCAGGCAGCAGCGACCAGTCCGGCCTGCGCCACGCAGAGCACGCGCCAATCGTCATCCAGACGGCAGCGCCGATCAGCGGAAATCGCCCGGCATAATCGGGAACGACAAGGTTTAGCGCGAGGTTGGCGGCGATCGCCGCTCCGAGGATCAACGCGACGATCACGATGCGGCTCCAGTCGACGCAGATGCCGCTCACGGCGTCTTTCACGATGGGCGAATAGCGCTGCTGTTGCAAAGCCGCGGGGATGCCAAACACCACCATCGCGACCCCTGCTCCAATGAACGCCTCCAGTACGTCCACCGGGCTCACGCCACCGATCCACATCATCGTCGTGGTCGTATCGCCCACGACGCTGCCAGCGCCGCCCGCGTTGGCGGCTGCAACGATGGCCGCGAGATACCCGATGTGCACCTTGCCCCGGAAAACGGTCGCGGCGACGGTCCCGCCGATCATGGCCGCGGCGATGTTGTCGAGAAAGGCCGACAGCGCGAAGATCATGAGCAGCAGCACGAAGCCGCCCTTCCAGTCATCGGGAAGAAAGCGCGGCAGCACGGCTGGCAGACGGCTATCCTCGAAGTGCTTGGCGAGGATGGCAAAGCCGAGCAGCAGGCCCAGGAGGTTTGCGAGGACCACCCACTCGTGCAGCAGATGGGCGGCGAGGCCCGCGAGCCCGGGCCCGGTCCTGAACCCGGTAAAGGCCAGCTTGTAGGCGGTGATTGCGGCAAGTCCGCCGAGCGCTACCGCCAGCGTATGGCGGTGAAACAGCGCGACGCCCAGCAGCACCGCCGCGAACAGGATGAAATCCACCGGGACGCCGAGAACGGCCGGGTGCGTCACGTTACTGCGGACCTTTGCGCCGCAGCCGGATCGCCTCGCGCCGGGCGCGCATGCGGAGGTTCAGCATCTCGACTCCCACGGAGAACGCCATCGCGAAATAGATGTATCCCTTCGGGATGTGGAAGTCGCAGCCGTCCGCGATGAGCGCCACCCCGACCAGTATGAGAAAGCTCAGGGCGAGCATCTTCACCGTCGGATGACGGTCGACGAAGTCGCCGATCGGCTTCGCCGCGAACATCATCACCCCGACCGCCGCGACGATCGCGATCACCATGATGGCGACCTCTTCCACCATGCCGACGGCGGCGATCACCGAATCGAGCGAGAACACGATGTCGATGACCGCGATCTGAGCGATCACAGTAGCGAAACCGGCGCGCGCGACGCCGGGGGCCGCGTGGTGCTCCTCCCCCTCGAGGGCGTTGTGGATTTCGTGCACCGCCTTCCACAGCAGGAACACGCCTCCCCCGATCAGGATCAGGTCGCGACCCGAGAAGTCCCCGTCGATGAAGTGCAGGGAGAACAACGGCTCGGTCAGGGTCATCGCCCATGACAGCGAGAACAGCAGCGCGATGCGGGTGAGCATCGCGAACGCCAGGCCCAACGAGCGCGCCCGCTGGCGCTCACGCTCGGGCAGGCGCCCGACGAGGACCGAGATGAAAATGATGTTGTCGACGCCGAGGACGATCTCGAGCGCCATCAAGGTGGCGAGCGCGATCCAGGCGTGCGGGTCCGCGAGCCATTCCATTTCGACCCCCTCGCAAAAGGGTGACCGCGCCCTACCCGGCTCCCTAGAACAGCCCGACCACCTTCCCGTCGTCGGTGAGGTCGATCTTCTCCGCCGAGGGCACCTTGGGCAGCCCGGGCATGGTCATCATGTCGCCGCAGATCATGACCACGAACTCCGCGCCCGCGGCGAGGCGCACTTCGCGCACGTTCACGATGTGCCCGGAAGGCGCGCCGCGCACGCTCGGGTCGGTCGTGAACGAGGACTGCGTCTTGGCGACGCACACCGGGTAGTGCCCGTAGCCGCCCTCCTGCAGCTCCTTGATGCGTCCGCGCACCTTCGTCTCGGCGGTAATGTCGGCCGCGCCGTAGACGCGCGTGGCGATCTTCTTCATCTTCTCCCACAGCCTTTCCAGCACAGTGGGATCCGAAGCTTGGAATTCACGTGACTTGAAGTCGCGGCC
>JADMIO011529889.1_pt1 | contig 14659 bp, 12 predicted proteins | sample 8958161 | NCBI WGS metagenome assembly JADMIO01 (sample SAMN16585339, study PRJNA669376) | soil metagenome | isolation source: Crop rotation soil | place: USA: Cullars Rotation, Alabama | collected 2011 | reverse complement strand
GTCCGCGACGGGGGAGCCCGAGACGCCGCCGAAGAGCGTGCATGCCACGACGTTCGACATCCCCAGCCCGCCGCGGATGTGCCCGACCATGCTGCGGGCGAACGCGACGATCCGGTCTGCGATGCCCCCGTGCAGCATGAGCTCGCCGCTGAACACGAAGAACGGGATGGCGAGGAACGAGAACACGTTCATCCCCGACATCATTTGCTGGAAGAGGACCGCGACGGGCAGCCCCTCGTAGAGGATCGTGCACACCGCGGAAAGCCCGATCGCGAAGGCCACGGGAACGCCCATCACCAGCAGCACGAGGAAGCTCACCGCGAGCAGGGTCAGTGCCATGCGGGAACCACTTCCTCGCGCCTCGAGAGCGCGATCACGTGCTCGATCGAGAAGAGGACGATGAGGATCCCCGACACGACCAGCGGGACGTAGCGGACAGACTCGGGCAACGCGATGTTGGGGAGCTTGTAGGCCGCGACCGAGGCGCCGAGGATGGAGCCGTTCCAGGCCATCGCCGCCCCGAAGGCCCCGACCAGCACGTGCACGAGCATCTCGATCCAGCGCCGCGGCCCCTCGGGCACGAAGAGCAGCAGCGAGTCCATGCCGAGGTGGCCGGCGTCACGGACCCCGACGGCCGCGCCCAGCAGCGTGACGTAGAGGACGAGGACCAGGGCGAGGGTCTCGGTCCACGTGGGGCTCGCGTTGAGGACGTAGCGGCCGAACACCTGCCAGGCCACGATCGCGACGATCGCGGCCAGCCCCGCCACCGAGACATAAGCGCACCAGCGCGCCAGGCGCGCGTTCGCGCGCGTGAGCCACCCCATGCGCCGGAATCTACTTCGTTTCCTGGATGCGCTTCACCAGGTCCTGCAGCTTCGGCGTCGTCGCGAACTTGGCGTACACCGGCTTCATCGCATCGACGAACTCCTGCTTGTTCGCGATGGTGATGACCTGCGAGCCCGCCGCCTCCACGGCCTTGCGCGACTTCACCTCGCGCTCGTCCCAGAGCTTGCGCATGAACGGCACCGACTCCTTCGCCGCCTGCCGCAGGAGCGCCTGGTCTTCCCTGGGCAGCGTGTCCCAGACCTTCTTGGAGAACACCAGGACCTCGGGTGCCAGCGAGTGCTCGTCGAGCGTGTAGTACTTCGCCGCCTCGAAGTGGCGGGACGATTCGTAGCTGGGCCAGTTGTTCTCGGCGCCGTCGACGATGCCGGTCTTCAACGCCGTGTACACCTCGCCATAGGGCATGGGCGTGGGGTTGGCGCCCAGCGCCTCCACCATCGCGACGAAGAGGTCGGACTGGATCACCCGCACCTTGAGGCCTTTCATGTCGGCCACGGTCTTGATGGGCTTCTTGGTGGTGTAGAAGGAACGCGCGCCGCTGTCGTAGAACGCGAGGCCCACCAGTCCCTGCGACTCCATCGCCTTGAGGATCTCGTCGCCGACCGGGCCGTCGAGCACCTTGCGCATGTGCTCGACCGAGCGGAACACGAATGGCAGGCCGGTGGCGATCGTCTCGGGCACCACGGCGTTCAGCGGCGCCACGTTGATGCGCATCATGTCGAGCCCGCCGATGCGCAGCTGCTCGATGTTGTCCTTCTCGGTGCCGAGCGCCCCGTTGGGATACACCTTCACGCCCAGGCGCCCCTTGGAGCGCTCGGCTACGAGCTTGCCCATGTGCTGCACCGCGAGCGTGGTCGGATAGTCGTTGGGGTGGACCTCGGCCGAGCGGAAGTCGCGGGCCTGCGACGCGCCGCCTGCCAGCAATGCGAGGGCGGCGGCGGCGAGCGAGCTGCGGATGGCGTGGATTCTCATGGTTTCTCCTCCCGTCTGGATTGAGCTAGTCCTCGAAAGGCCCGGCGTGGACGAACCCCCCGCCCTGGTACACGCTCGCGGGATCCGACGGATCGAGCGGCGGGCTGGCCGCCTCGACGCGGGCGCGCTGGGTATCGGCCGAGTCGCGGGGCCGGAAGCCCAGGTGCGCCGCCTTGCTGTTGTCCCACCAGCGGCGGGAGTTGTCGGAGACGCCGAAGATCACCGTGTGCCCGACATCGGGGGCATGGAGCGAGCAGCGAACGAGCTCGACCAGGTCGTCGTAGCTCAGGTAAGTGGCGAGCATGCGGCGATCCTTGGGCGCGGGAAACGAGGATCCGATGCGCAGGCACACCGTCTCGATGCCGTGCCGGTCGAAATAGAAGCGCGACAGGTTCTCGCCGAAGCACTTGCTCACGCCGTAGAGCCCGTCGGGACGCATGGGATCGTCGGCGTCGATCATCTCGTCCTGGCGGTAGTAGCCGGTCACGTGGTTGGAGCTCGCGAAGACCACGCGGCCCACGCCGTGGCGCCTGGCGGCCTCGTAGATGTTGAACACGCCCACGATGTTCGACTGCAGGATCGGCTCGAACTTCGCCTCCACCGAGACGCCGCCGAAGTGGACGATCGCGTCCGTGTCCTCGACCAGGCGCTGCACGGCGGCCGCGTCGGCGAGGTCGCAGCGCACCAGCTCCTCGCCGGCCAGCGCCGCTCCCATGTCCTCGCGGTCGGAGAGGCGCAGCACCTTCGCGTGCGGCTTCAAGCCCTGGCGCAAGATCCTCCCGAGGCCGCCGGCCGCGCCGGTCAGCAACACGCGCTCGAACTTTGCAGGTAGAGTCATGAACGTGGAAAACGTTTTCCCCATTCTGGGTACCCTCATGCGAGCTTGTCAAGGATGAAGAAGCGCAAGCCCACCATTCGTGACGTGGCCGCGCGCGCCGGCGTCTCGATCGCCACCGTCTCCAAGTACATCAACGAGACGCAGCGCTTCACGCCCGGCGTGGAGCGCAAGATCCGCGCGGCGATCGACGAGCTCGCCTACCAGTCCAATCCGCTCGCCCGCAGCATGATCACGGGAAAGACCGGCACGGTGGGCGTGGTGATCCTCGACATCGGCAACCCGCATTTCACCAACCTCGTGAAGGGCGCGAACCGGGTGGCGATCGAGCACGGCTACAACCTCCTCTTCGTCGACACCGAGGAGAGCCAGGGCCGCGAGGACGAGCTGCTCGAGGCGCTCTCGCGGCGCGTCGACGGCATGATCGTGAGCACGCGGATGCCCGAGGACCAGCTGGGCCGCCTCATGGCCTACGGCAAGCCCGTCGTCGTCTCGGGCCGCCCCGCTCCGCGCGGCCACCCGAGCATCGCCGTCGATGCGTACGCCGCGGCCTTCATGCTGGGAGAGCTGCTCGTGAGGCAGGGGCACCGCCGCATCGCGTACGTGGGCTTCTCGCCCGCGCGCCCGGACATGGAGCGCACGCGCGGCCTCACGGCCTGCCTCGAGGCGCACCGCCTGCCCTTCGTCCGCTACGACGTGCGCGCGCCCACCCTCGCCGAGGGAGAGCGCATCTGCCCCACGGTGCTGCTGCGGCGCGACAAGCCCGACGCGGTCGTCTGCTACAACGACATGGTCGCGATCGGCTTCCTGGGCGGGGCGACCGCGCTCGGCGTCGACGTCCCCGCCGACCTCTCCGTCGTCGGCATCGACAACATCGCCTACGGCCGCTTCACCCGCCCGCCGCTCACGACCGTCGACATCCAGAGCGAGCACCTCGGCGAAGAGGGCATGCGCATGCTGCTGCGCGCGATCGAGGGCGAGGCCCCGCCGGCGGTCCACGTGAAGGTCGAACCGCGCCTGGTGATCCGCGAGTCGACACGCCCGCGCCTGGGCGCCGGCACCGCCCCCGCGCCCCGCCCTCCGGCCAGGCGCGCGTCGCGCCAGTAAACGTTTTTCCCGGCCTGTTTCCTTGACAGGTCCGGGATCGGCTGGTTAGATAGGGTAAACGTTTTCCTAGAACACACAAAATCGGAGGAGAACCATGCCCGCACGCCATCGCCTCACGCCCCTAGCGCTCGCGCTCGCCGGCGCCCTCGGCGCCCAGGCCCAGCAGCCCCCGGCGCCCCAGCGGATCGAGGTCACCGGCTACCGCGCCTCGCTCGAAAGCGCGCTGAACGAGAAGCGCGAGGAGGCGGGGATGGTCGACGTCGTCAAGGCCGAGGACATCGCCAAGTTCCCCGACACCAACCTCGCCGAGTCGCTGCAGCGCGTCTCGGGCGTGGTGATCGACCGCGACGCGGGCGAGGGCCGCAACATCACCGTGCGCGGCCTGGGCTTCGATTTCACGCGCGTTCGCATCAACGGCATCGAGGCGCAGGCGACCACGGGCGGCACCGACGCCTCGGGCGGCAACAACCGCACCCGCGGCTTCGACTTCAACGTCTTCCCGTCGGACCTCTTCAGCGCGCTGGTCGTGCGCAAGAGCTCCTCGGCCGACGTGGACGAGGGCTCGCTGGGTGCGACGGTGGACCTGCGCACCGCGCGACCCTTCGACTTCGCCGGGTTCAAGGCAAGCGCCTCGGTGGGCGGCCGCTACAACGACCTGTCGAAGGAAAGCGACCCGCGTGGCGCCTTCCTCGTCTCCAGCCGCTTCATGGACGGCAAGATGGGCGCGCTCGTCTCGGGCGCCTTCTCGCGGCGCAGCCTCTTCGAGGAAGGCTTCAGCACCGTGCGATGGGACAACGGCCCGTCCTCCGGCGGCTGGTGCACGCCCGTGGGCGTGACGCCCACCAACCCCAGCACCAACACCGCCACGACCTGCGGCCCCGCGGCCCAGGGTGTGCCGCGCATCCCCGCGACGCAGGCCGCCATCGATGCGTACAACCAGGCGAGCAACGCCAACAACTTCCATCCGCGGCTGCCGCGCTACGGGCGGCTCACGCACGAGCAGGACCGCACCGGCCTCACCGCCGCCTTCCAGTGGCGCCCCGTGAACGGCACGCTCCTCACGCTCGACTTCCTCTACTCGAAGATCAAGGCCACGCGCCAGGAGGACTTCCTCGAGGCGATCTCCTTCAGCCGCACCGCGGCGCAGGGCGGCAAGCCGCAGACGAGCGTGCGCGAGGTCCAATACGGCTCCAACGGCGCCCTCCTCTACGGCGTGTACGACGGCGTGGACATCCGCGCCGAGTCGCGCTACGACGAGCTCTCGACCGTGTTCAAGCAGCCCAGCCTCACGGTCGAGCACGAGATCAGCGAGTCCCTCAAGGTTTCCGGCAAGGTCGGCCGCTCGGACTCCAGGTTCCGCAACCCGGTGCAGACCACGACCACGCTCGACGCGCTCAACGTGAACGGCTACACGATCGACTTCCGCCAGAGCGACCGGCTGCCCGTCATCACCTATCCCTTCGACGCCTCGCGCGCCGGAGTGCTGACACTCGTGGGTGTCCCGATCGTCGCGAGCGGCACGCAGCCCGCCACCGTCCCGAACACGACGACCAGCGAGATCCGCATCCGTCCGCAGGGCTCGGACAACAAGATCGACGTCGCGCACGCCGAGCTCGCGTGGGAGATGAACCCCGCGCTGACGCTGAAGGGCGGCCCCGACTACAAGAAGTTCAAGCATTCGACCTTCGAGTTCCGGCGCGTCAACCAGAACGACACGATTTTCCCGATCCCCGCGGGCAGCACGCTGGGCGACCTCACCACGACCCTCTCGGGCTTCGGCCACGGCCTCGACATTCCCGGCGGCACCGTGACCACGTGGGTGATCCCCAACCTGCGCGCGATCGCGAGCGCCTACAACATCTACTGCAACTGCCTGCAGTCGGGTCCCGCGGGCGGCCCCGGGGACTTCACGCTCTCGTCGATCACCAACGGCAACGCGCGCGGCAACAACCGGGCCGTCACCGAGAAGGACTCCGGCGCCTTCGTCATGCTCGACTTCAACACGCAGGCCTTCGGCGCGCCGCTGCGCGGCAACATCGGCGTGCGCCGCGTGAAGACCGAGGCCACCGCCACGGGCTACCAGGCCACCTCCGGCGGCACGGCGGTCACGGTCGAGAACGAATACAGCGACACGCTGCCCTCGGCCAACCTCGCGATCAACGTGACGCCCGACTTCATCGTTCGCCTGGCCGCGGCCAAGGTCATGTCGCGCCCGCAGCTCGCGAACCTCTCCCCCGGCGGCTCGATCACGACCACCGGCAACCTCTCCATCACCGTGGGCAACCCGTTCCTGAAGCCCTTCCGCGCGAAGACGGTCGACACGGCCTTCGAGTGGTATTTCGGCAAGAGCTCGTTCCTCGGCCTCGGGCTCTTCTACAAGGACATCGACACGTACATCCAGAGCCTGCGGGTGAACGTGCCCTACAACGAGACCGGGCTCCCGCTCTCCCTCCTGCCGTCCAACTTCACCGGCACGGAAGTGTTCCAGGTGACCACGCCCGTGAACACCTCGGGCGGGCCGCTCAAGGGCTACGAGATCAACTACCAGCAGGCGTTCACCTTCCTCCCGGGCTTCGCGCGCAACTTCGGCACGCTCCTCAACTACACTTACGTGAAGTCGCGCATCGACTACCTGATCTCGCCCAACGCCGCGACCACGATCACCGACGACCTGCTGAACCTCTCCCCGAAATCGTGGAACGCGACGCTCTACTACGACGACGGACGCTTCAGCGCGCGGGTCTCGAGCGCCTTCAGGAAGACCTTCCTGCAGCGCGTGCCCGGGCAGAACAACAACGACGTCGAGGGCAAGAACAGCTCGACCAACGTGGACGCCTCGATCACGTACAAGGTCACCAAGGACATCCAGCTCACGCTGGAGGGCGTGAACCTCACCAACGAGGTGAACGACCAGTTCATCTCGCGCGCCCGCAACAGCGCCGTGGTGTACAGCGTCACCGGCCGCGAGTTCATGGCCGGCGTGCGGATGAGCTTCTGATTCTGCTGGGGGACTCGCGGCCCGGACGCTCCCTCCGGGCCGCCCTTTTCTCCTGGAGCCTTCTGGCGGCGCTCGGCGCCGGACTCTCGCTCCCGGCCTCGGCGTCCGGCCTTCGTGTCCTCCTGGTGGGCGACTCCACCGTGGCCTCCGGATCCGGCTATGGCGACGCCTTGTGCGGCCTCTTTCTCTGGCAGGTGGAATGCGTGAATCTCGCGCGCGGCGGACGGAGCACAAAAAGCTATCGCACCGAAGGCTGGTGGGACCGTGTGAAGTCGATGCTGCGCGAGGGCGGCGCGCGGACGACGTACGTGCTCGTCCAGTTCGGGCACAACGACCAGCCCGGGCGCGCGGGGCGGTCGACCGAGCTCGACACCGAGTTCCCGGCGAACCTGGGGCGCTACGTGGAGGAGATCCGAGCGGGCGGCGGGAAGCCCGTGCTGGTGACGCCGCTCACGCGCCGGCGCTTCGGCGATGGAAAGCTCGTGGAGGATCTCGCGCCGTGGGCGGCGGCGGCGCGCAAGGTCGCGACACGGGAGAAGGTCCCGCTTCTCGATCTCAACGCCGACAGTGCCGCCGCGGTTGCACGAATGGGCTCCAAGGCGGCCGACGCACTCGCCCGCCCGCCGGGATATGGCTTCGACCAGACCCACCTGGGCCCGCGCGGCGCAGCCCTCTTCGCCCGGATCGTGGCGCGGGAGATCGCGGACTCGATGCCCGAGCTGGCGGCGCATCTCGTGGTGGGCGCGGTCGAGCCCGAGGGACGGATCGCACGGCCCCAGCTCACGGCCGCGAGCGCGTCGCGCTATTCCTACCGGGAAGTGCTGGGCGCGTTCCATCCGCTCGCGGACGCCACGGCGACGCGCGCGCCGGAATCGGAGCTCACGGTGGACGCGGCCGCGCGAAGCGATAGCGGCGGCACGTTCCGGCGCGTGCAGTCGGCGATCGGCGCGGCCGTGGCGCTCGCGGCCTCGGGCCGCAAGGAGCGCGTTTACATCCTGGTAAGGCCGGGGACCTATGACGAGCGCGTCGATGTGCCGCCGGACGCCCCTCCCATCACGCTCCATGGAGCAGCCCGATCCGCGCATGGTGAGGATCCGCTGGAACCTCGACGCGGTGGCCGCGGGAAGCGTGGCGGCCTCCGCCACATTCCGCGTGCGCGCGCGCGGCTTCGAGGCGCGCAATATTTCCCTCGAGAACGCCTGGAACAAGGAGCATGGCGACCATGCGCGCCAGAGCCAGGCGGTGGCGCTCATGCTCGACGATGCCGACGAGGCTCACTTCGACAACGTGCGGATCACCGGCTTCCAGGACACGCTCTATCTCGCGTCGACGTCGCCCCGGGCGCCCGCACGCGCCTTCTTCAACCGCTCCTACGTCGAGGGCGACATGGACTTCATCTTCGGCGAGGCGACGGCGTACTTCCGCGACAGCGAGATCCGCTCGCTCGGCGATCGCGCGGTCTCCTACGCCCTCGCCCCCAGCACGCACGCGCTGAGCCCCCACGGATTCGTCTTCGACGGCTGCCGCTTCACGCACGACGGCTCGGCCAACGCGCGCGGCGGCCTCTTCAAGCTCGCGCGCCAGTGGAACCGCGGCCCCCAGGCGGTCGGCAAGGTCGCGATCCTCAATTCGTCGATCGGCGCGCACATCGACCGCGAACGCCCCTGGGCGGACTGGAGCATCGGCACGCCGCGCCACCGGCCGGTGCAATATGAATCGCCGGAAGGGGAGCCTTACCTCGTCGAATACAACAACACCGGGGAAATTCCGTGATGCGCCACCTCGTCCTCGTCCTCTCGTTCGCCATCGCCTCGCCCGCGCTTGCGCAGCCGCTCGCCTTTCCCGGCGCCGTCGGGTGGGCCGCGACGACACCCGGGGGGCGCGGCGGCAAGGTCATCCGCGTGACCACGCTCGACGCCGACGGACCGGGCTCGTTCAAGGCCGCCATCGAGGCGAAGGGACCGCGCATCGTGGTCTTCGAGGTGGGCGGCGTGATCGACATGGGCCTCAAGGAGATCAACATCCGCGAGCCCTTCCTCACCATCGCCGGCCAGACGGCGCCCTCGCCCGGCATCACGCTGATCCGGACCGGCATCAACGTGCGGGCGAGCGACGTGGTCATCCGCCACATCCGCGTGCGCACCGGCGCCGACGGCCAGGCCAGGCGAAGCGGCTGGCAGCCCGATGCGATGGGGACGGTCTCCGCGCACCGCGTGATCGTCGACCACTGCACCTTCAGCTGGGGGATCGACGAGAACATGTCGGCGTCGGGCCCGCGATTCCGCGGCCGCAACGTGGACGAATGGCGCAACGGCACCTCGCGCGACGTGACCTTCTCTTACAACGCCGCCTACGAGGGCCTCGCCGACTCGACGCACCCGAAGGGCGAGCACTCGAAGGGCTCGCTCGTGCACGACAACGTGACCGGCATCCTCTTCTATCGCAACGTCTGGGCCCACAACGTGGAGAGGAGCCCGCTCTTCAAGGGCGGCGTGCACGGCTCGATCGTGAACAACCTGATCTACGACCCGGGCAAGCGGGCGGTGCACTACAACCTGATGGCGCTCGAGTGGAGCGGCCGCCCCTACGAGACGGGCCGCATGAGCGCGGTCGGCAACGTGATGCGCGGCGGCCCCTCCACCGACGCGGGCCTGCCGTTCATGATGCTCGGGGGCGACGGCGACCTCGAGTACCACGCGCGCGACAACATCGCGGTGGACAAATTCGGCAACGCGCTCCCCATGCTCGGCCGTTACGGCGAGACCCGGGCGCGCCTCATCGAGTCGCCGACCCCCGTCGCGTGGCCGGCCGGCCTCGACGTCATGCCCGCGCGCGAAGTCGAGACCTACGTGCTCGCCAACGCCGGGGCGCGTCCCTGGGACCGCGACGACGACGACATCCGCGTGCTCTTCTTCGTGGCCGAGGGCCGCGGCAGGATCATCGACGACGAGCGCGAGGTGAGCGCGTATCCGAAGCACAAGCCCACGCGCGCGCCCTTCGTCGAGGCGGAGTGGGACCTCGACACGATGGAGCCCCGGTCGGGCCGCTACCCCGGTCAGAAACCGCCGACGTACGAGGTGAAGCCCTAGGCTGCGATAGGCTGGGCGTCTGGCTCGGCCACGAAAGTAATATTTGTAATATATGTACCGCGCCCGCAGGATGTCGTCATACCCACGACATCCTCCGAACGCGCACATGAACCGCACCCTCGCCGCCGCTCTCGCCTCGCTCTTCGCCACGGGCGCATGGGCCAGCCCGACCTCGGTCCTCTTCGTCGGCAACAGCTTCACCTTCGGCCGCGCCAATCCCGTCATGCAGTACGCGACCGGGACGGTGACCGACATGAACCTGCAGAACTGGCTCACCAACCAGACCGGCACGAACGCGGACGAGCCCCACCCCTGGGGTGGTGTGCCCGCCATCTTCAAGGCCTTCACGCTGCAGGCGGGGCTCGATTTCGACGTGAAGCTCTCGGCGCGCAACGCCGCGACGCTGCGGGGCCACTACCTCAACACCAACGGCATCTGGGACCTGCGCGCGAACATCGCCGCGCAGAAGTGGGATGTGGTGGTCCTTCAGGAGCAGAGCGACGAACCGCTGCCGATCGCCGCCGGCAACCCTCCCCGCTTCACCATCTTCGCTTCCAAGATCGCCAAGTGGATCCATGCCGGGCAGTCAGAGTCGTTCAAGGAGTCGAACCTCTATCCCGGCGGCCCCACGACCACGCGCAACATCCCGGCCAATCCCAACTTCAACCCGGCGGCGCGCGTGTACCTCTACCAGACGTGGGCGCGTCCCGACCTCACGTACGTGGCCGGCGCCGCCTATTTCGGCCAGCCGCTCGAGACGATGAACGGCCAGCTGCACGATGCCTACTTCAACCTCGCGGCGGCGGATCCGGGCTTCGCGGGCGTCTCGCCCGTGGGCGACGCCTTCATCCGCGCGGTGCAGGAGGGCGTGGCGATGCGCAATCCCTATGCGCCCGAGCCCGGGAAGGTGGACATCTGGTGGGACGACCACTTCCACGCCAGCCGCTGGGGCTCGTACCTCTCGGCGCTGGTCCACTTCCACAAGATCACCGGCATCAACCCGCTGTCACTGGGCCCGACGGAGTATTCGGCGGCCGACCTGGGCATCACGCCGACGCAAGCCGTGGCCCTGCAGCGCGTGGCGCAATCGACCGTGAATCCCGACGTGACTGCACCCGGCTCGACCGCCACGCCTTCGCGCGCGCCGAATGCCTCGGGGTGGCTGAACGACGACGTCACCGTGACCCTCGCGGGCAGCGACAACGACAAGGGCTCGGGGCTCGATGCGATCCGCTACGAGATCTCGGGGGCTGAGGCGCGCTCCGGGAGCGTGGCTTCGGGCGGCACGATCACGCTGGCGGCCGAAGGCGTGAGCACGCTCAAGTGGTTCGCGGTAGATCGCGCGGGCAACGCCGAGGCGCCGCGCACGCTCGCCTTCTCGATCGACAAGACGGCGCCCTCGATCCGGGGACTGCCGGCGGCGGGCTGCAGCATCTGGCCGCCGAACAAGAAGATGGTCGAGGTGGCGACGGTCGCCGGCATCGAATCGGGCTCGGGGCTGTCGTCCTTCTCGGTGGCCGCCTCGAGCAGCGAGCCGCAATCGGCGGCGGGCGACACGGCGATCGCTGGCATGGGCCTCGATCCGCGGCGCATCTCGCTTCGCGCCGACCGCCTGGGCGAGGGAACGGGCCGGACCTACACCGTGACGGCCACGGCGACGGATGCCGCGGGCAACACGGCGAGCGCGAGCGCCACTTGCGTGGTGCCACACTCGCAGAGCTAGGAGGCTTCCTCGATCCAGGTCGCCTGGATCGCTTCCAGGATCTTCTCGCCGGTGCGCTTCGGGTCGTCGTCGAATCCGTCGAGGGCGACGACCCAATCGCGCAGGTCGACGAAGTTCACGCGGGCGGGGTCCACGTCGGGGTACTTGTCCGCGAGCGCGAGCGCGATGTCGCGCGTGTCGATCCACTTCATCGCTTGCCCTCCGAGACCTGGTTGAGGGTGTACTTCGGGATCTCGATCGTCACGTCGGATTCCTTCATCCGCGCCTGGCACGACAGGCGCGAGGTGAGCTCCAGGCCCCACGCCTTGTCGAGGAGATCGTCCTCCTTCTCGGTCGCCGGATCGAGGGCCTCGAAGCCTTCGCGCACGATCACGTGGCAGGTCGTGCACGCGCAGCTTTTCTCGCAAGCGTGCTCGATCTCGATGCCGTTCTCGAGCAGCGTGTCGCAGATCGACGTGCCGGGCCGGGCCTCGATCTCCTTGCCTTCGGGGCACAACGTCTCGTGCGGCAGGACCTTGAGCTTGCTCACTTCAGCTGGTCCACCCTCTTGCCCGAGAGGGCGCCCGACACGGCACGGTCCATCCTTCTCGCGGCGAAGACGGTGCTCGCGTCGTTCAGGCTCGCGATCGCCGCCTTGATCTGCCGGTGGTCGTTGCCGCCCGCGAGCATCCGCAGGGTCGTGCGCTCCGCGACGAGCTTCGCGTGCTCCTCGTCGGAGAGAAGGTCGCGGTCCTTCACCAGCGCGGCATCGATCGACGCGATGAGGCTCTCGGCCTCCACCCGCTGCTCCGCCAGCGCCCGCGAGTCGCGGTCCTCGGTGGCATGGGCGAAGCCCTCCTTCAGCATCCGCGAGACCTCGTCGTCGGTGAGGCCGTAGGACGGCTTCACGACGATCGACGACTCGGTGCCCGTCGTCTTCTCGCGCGCAGTGACCGAAAGCAGGCCGTCCGCGTCGACCTGGAAGGTGACCTGGATGCGGGCCGCGCCCGCGACCATCGGCGGGATGCCGCGCAGCTCGAAGCGCGCGAGCGAGCGGCAATCGGAGACGAGCTCGCGCTCCCCCTGCACGACATGGACCGCCATCGCGGTCTGCCCGTCCTTGAAGGTGGTGAACTCCTGGGCCCGCGCGACGGGGATCGTCGAGTTGCGCGGCACGATGCGCTCGACCAGCCCGCCCATCGTTTCGAGCCCGAGCGAGAGCGGGATCACGTCCAGCAGCAGCCAGTCGTCGCCGCCGCGCTTGTTGCCTGCGAGCACGTCGGCCTGGATCGCCGCGCCCAGCGCCACGACCTGGTCGGGATCGAGGTCCTTCAGCGGCGGGCGCCCGAAAAACCCTTCCACCGCCCGCTGCAGGTGCGGCATGCGCGTGGCCCCACCCACCAGCACCACGCCATCCACGTCGCTCGCCGCGAGCCTCGCGTCGCGAAGGGCCTTGCGGGTAGGACCGAGCGCTTTCTGGACCAGCGGGGCGGTGATGTGCTCGAACTCGGCGCGCGAGAGGTGCAGGTGGAGCTTCTGGCCGTACGAAAGCGTCACGTGAAGGTCGGCCGCGTCCTGCGAGGACAGGCGCTCCTTCACCTCGCGCGCGGCGGCCAGCAGCCGGCGCGTATCGCCGCGGCTCGCATCCGCGAGCTTGTGCCCCACGCGCCAGTGGGTGGCTATGGCCTGGTCGAAGTCGTCGCCGCCGAGGGCCGAGTCGCCGTTCGTCGCGAGCACCTCGAAGACGCCGCGCGTGAGCTTGAGGATCGAGATGTCGAACGTCCCGCCGCCGAGGTCGAAGACCGCGAACGTGCCCTCGGCCGCGTGGTCGAGGCCGTAGGCGATCGCGGCCGCCGTGGGCTCGTTGAGGAGCCGCAGAACGTTGAGCCCCGCGAGGCGCGCGGCGTCCTTGGTCGCCTGGCGCTGCGCCTCGTCGAAGTACGCCGGCACCGTGACGACGGCGCCGAAGAGCTCGCCTCCCAGCGCCTGCTCGGCACGGTCGCGCAGCACGCGCAGGATCTCGGCCGAGACCTGCACCGGCGATCGCGATCCCGCGGCCGTCTCGATGGCGACCATTCCGGGCGCATCGACGAATCGGTAAGGCAACGCCCCGTAGCGCGCGACATCGGCCACGCCCCGGCCCATGAAGCGCTTCACCGAGACGATGGTGTTCGCGGGATCGTCCGCCTGCGCGGCGCGGGCGCCGTAGCCCACGTCGACGCGGCCCTCCTTGAAGTAACGCACGATGGAGGGCAGAAGCGGCCGCCCCTCGGCATCCGCGAGCGCCTCGGACACGCCGCTCTTCACGGTGGCCACGAGCGAGTGCGTGGTCCCCAGGTCGATGCCGACCGCGAGCCGCGCCTGGTGCGGATCGGGCGACTCTCCCGGCTCCGAAATCTGCAGCAACGCCACTAGGCGCTCACTCGCGCGCTCGCCGCGCGCCGATACAGTTCATCGCCCCGGTGCTGCCATTCGCGCCAGCACGAGTAGGCGAGCTTGATGTCGTGCTCGTCCTCGCGCTTGACCGCGCGCTGGTGGATCGCGGGCCAGTCGAGCGAGTCGTCGCCCTTCAGCCGGTATTCGTCGACCGGGGGCGCACCCGTTCCCATGTACACCGCGAGCGCGGCGCCCCAGAGGTCGGCGAGCGCGGCGCCGGAGTCGGCCGCGTAAGGCGAGAGCACGCGGAAGGCGTGCACGCCGGTTACGCCGTGCAGCAGGGCGAAGTCGCCCGTGGCCGCGTAGGCGCGCAGCATCGCGAGCGCGATGGCGTCGAGGGCGAGCTGGTCGGGGTCGAGGCTCGCCGCGCGAGTGGCGAAACCGGGGCGGCGCGAAGCCTCCACGGCCCGCTGGATGATGCTCTTGCTGGCCGGCCGCTTGCCCGCGTGATCGGGATCGCGCGAGACGGCTGCGAGGACCTCGAGCGGCGACAGCTTTCCGGCGGGCTCCGGGACGAGCGGCAGCGTCGCATAGGCAGAAGCCCAATACGCGAGACCGTGCGCGAGCTCATCCTTCGCCTCCGACTCGACGGCGAAGGCCGTGCGGATGGCTCCGTGAAAAGCGCCCGCCGCGACCGCGGGCGTCAGGCGATCGACCCAGCGGCGCAGCACAGATCG
>JADMIO011281697.1_pt1 | contig 14661 bp, 14 predicted proteins | sample 8958161 | NCBI WGS metagenome assembly JADMIO01 (sample SAMN16585339, study PRJNA669376) | soil metagenome | isolation source: Crop rotation soil | place: USA: Cullars Rotation, Alabama | collected 2011 | reverse complement strand
CGCGACAACTTGTCCACGTGGAATTCTAAGCTTAGGATCCCAATGTGCTGGAAAGATCGAGGCCACCAGCGCGCCGACGTAATCGAACGTCAGCACGCGCGACACCAGCTCTTTGAAGTCGAGGTTGTCTTTCAGTATGCGCATCAGCAGCGGCAGCTCTAACCCGACCAGCGTGCCGACGGCGAAGACGATGCCGTACAGCGCGACGTGGAACCAGCCGAGCCGCGCGAAGCTCAGGAACAGCAGCGGCGCCGAGGCCCCGCCCAGCAGCGCGACGGCCAGCTCGACTTCGATGAAGCGCCGCGCCAGCCCTTTGTCGATGAAGCGCGACAGCCACGCGCCGGCGCCGAGCGCAAACAGGTAGATGCCGATGATGAGCGAGAACTGCGTCACGTCGTCGCCGAGCACGTAGCTGGCGAGCGTGCCGGCCAGCAGCTCGTAGACCAGCCCGCAGGTGGCGATGATGAGCACGTTGAGGAATAAGACAGGTGTGCGATTCATGATGGGGGGTCAGGGGCCTGGGGCCAGGGGCCGGTATAAGCGACTAAGAGCTAAGGGCAACGATTAAACCGAGACGCAGCAGATGCGGATTCATGCCGCGCTCCCTGCGAGATTCTGATTTCTGCCCCGGCCCCTGGCCCCCGGCCCCCGGCCCCTACCCGTGTACGGCCGCCGAGACGATCAGCGCGATGCCGATGATGACCGCGCCGATGACGATGCCGAGCGCGATGTTCTGGTCGTCTTCAAGCTCTTTGCGCACCGAAAAGGGCGACACCTTGACGATGACCCAGAAGGCCAGCGCGAACAGCAGGATTCCCAGGATCGAAAACGCCAGCGTCGCCACGATCAATTCGCCGAGCCCGCTCAACTGCAAGGGGACGAAGAAGGCGGCCCGCCCGCCGAGCGGCGCCAGCCCCGGCGCGTTGCTCAATAGATTGATGGGCATTTATTTTCCTCCTCGATAGCCTGAGTGCCAGATGCTGGTAGTGTGGAACGAGCGGTAGCCGCCCGGCGATTGGCGCACGTCGGCGGGGATCTTCTCCCTGTGCGAGCTGCTCAGTTCCCTGCCGGTCAGCGCCAGCAGCCCGTACCCGCCGATGATCAACAACCCGATGATGAGATAAGCGCGGCTCAACATTTCCTCTTCCTCTGATTACGAACTTGACTGGAACGGACTGTAGTCGCTGTCGGCCCACCGCCTGACTTCAAAGCGCCAGTGATAGATCAGCATCACGATAGGAAACAGCGACAGCAGGATCAGCAAGAGCACGATGTAACCGCCGTTGAAGACGCCCTGCTCGACGCGTATCGTCACGGCCACGGGCTGCTGGAACTTCTCCCAGCGCGCCTCGAAGCCGAGGACGTAGGTGCCCGCCGGCAGCGCCGACAGGTAGACGTTCGGCGAGCGGTTGCCTTCGCTCCACGACTCGCCGTCATCGACGCCGAAATAGTATTCGATGGGCAGCGAGAAGGCTTCGCTCTCGTCGGTCGCCTGGTTGATTAAATCCCCCTCGATCTCGATCCACGAGTTGTCCACGCTGGCCGCCGCCGTGACCACGACGTTCTTGCGCCCCTTCAACTCGAACGGGTCGCTGAACCTCACCTGCGAGTCGTCGAGGTTCTTGATGGGTTCGAGCGTGTAGGTCTGCTCGAAGACTTTTTGCGAGCGGTTCGCCGCCGCCACGGCGATGGCCATGACGATGGCGGCGAGCATCAGCAAGGCCCAATACTTGTAAATCTTCTTGTGCGGGTAAGGCTGATTCGGCGCGATCTTTGACGTGCGCGGCAGGCCCGTGATGCCGAAGGCGCGCTCGACCTCCTGCGCTTTCAGGAACGTGCCGAGCGACCAGTTGATCTCGCCCGACGGCGACGCCCCCGACTGCTTCTTGTTGTGCGTCGCCTCCATCGAAAGCATCAGCGGCGGCGCGATGTAATCGGCGGCGCGCACGACTTCGCCGGTCGTCACTTTCCAATAGAACTCGCCGTAAACGTGCTCGACGCGCGCGGCGGTGTCTTGATAGAGCTTGAAGCGTTTGCCGTCGTAGAGCACGGCGCGCGCGCCCGACTGCGTCACCGCCGCTGGCGGCACCGCCTCGACAAAGTTCCAGTTGTCGTCGCTGCGCACCAGCCAGCGGAAGCCCGCCTGCGGCTCGTAGAGCAGGTACTCTTCCCAGTAATACCGCACGCCCTCGAACTCGACGCTGCGCACCATAAAGCCGATCAGCATAAAGCGCGTGCCGAAGAATTCGCCGACCGAGCCGAGCGGGATGATCGGCTTGACGCGCGGGTCGAGGGCTTTCAGGAATTGCAGTTTGCCTCGACTGACGTCGAGCAGCGAGCTGCAATTCGGGCAGGTGACGCGCTCGCTCTTGTCGGGCGCGCGCAGCTCCAGTGGCCCGCCGCAGTTCGGGCAGTTGAGCTGCGTCGCAGCGACGCGGCGCGCTTCGCGTTCGGGCAGGACAACGTCGGGCGGAAAGCCCAGCTCCGCGAGTCGCAGCTCGCGCCCGATGAAGACCAGCGGCGGCTGCTCGCTGTAATCGAGCGTCGCAAACTCGCCGCGCGGCCCCGACAGGTCGGCGTAATCGTACTGCTCGCCCGGCGTGACTTTGTAAGGTATCTCACCTTTCGCGCCGAGCTGGCGGGCCGTGCCCTTTTCGGCGACGACCAGCGGCACGCCGAGCGGCAAGGCCCGCACCGGCTCGCCCAGCTCCAACGTGTCGAATGGCTCGATCAACGCCTGCTGCGGGACCGTGCCTTGAAAGGTGAGGTAGAAGCGGCCCTGCGCTTCGGCGAGCCAGCCCCAGCGCCCATCCTGAAACGCGGCGTACCACTCGTCCCACACGCCGCCGGCTTCGTGGCCGAGCTGCGCGCGGCCCGTCAGCTCAAAGGGCACGCCGCGGTAGACGCCGTGCAGTCCGAGTTCGAGCGGCGAGCCGGTTTCGACGAGGTCGGCGACTTTGCCGAGGTCTTCGAGCTTGCGGTCGCCGCGCGCCACGACCGAGTTGCAGTATTCGCAGACGCGGACGACGGATGAGCCGATGTTGAATTGGATGGGCGCGCCGCAGGCCGGGCAGGATGCTTGTACTGGACTCACGGGTTGGCCACCTCAAGCGCCGCGGGGTTGGCCGCGCTGTCAATCGCGCCGCGGCCCGACAAGGAGTCGTCTTCGCCGCCTTCGGCGAAGGCATTGCGGTTGACGAGCCGTATGGTCACGCCGGTCGCGCCGAGCGCTTCGGCCAGGCGCGCCTCCCACGGCCAGCGCGGGCGCGGGCGGCAGCAGTAAAGGTTGAAGGTGGCGACGCCGACTTCAGGATAGGTGTGACAGGCCAGGTGCGATTCGCTCAGCAGGTAAAGGCCAGTGACGCCGCCCGGCGCGGGAAACTGATGCCATTGGCCGTCGCCGATCACTTTCAGCCCAAGCTCGCCGATGATGCGCTCGCACAGCGCACGCATGCGGTCGAGGTCGGCCAAGCCTTCAACGTCGCAGCCGCGCGCATCCACCATCCACTCGCTGCCTACGTCCATATGATCTGCCGGATCATTCATCGCTTCACAAATGCTTAATCGGTTTTGAACTTGAACGCGAACAGGGTGACGAGAGGATAGCACGACGGCAGGCGCGGCGGAAGCCTGACAGTGAGGCGAGGCTAGCGGATGCGGTGTGAAGGGTAGCCTATGTGTATGTGTGCGCCGGTGGCCGAGCCGGCGACGGCCTGGCGAAAGGCGATGAAGGGGATGCCTTGACTGCGCAGGTAACGCATCAGCGCCTGGCCTTCGGCGCTGTCTGGGTGAACGGCTACGTCCATCGCGTTGCTGTGATCGAAGCCGAGCTGCGTGTGCACAGCCGTCTGCCCGAAGGCGCTGACGGGCAGGGCGTGGTGAAACTGGCCGAGGAAATAGCTCTGGACTTTGGCCGCGTCGCTCAATGCCCAGTGCGCCGGCCCGTTGTAGCGGATGAGCACGCCGCTCGTGACCGTAGCGCCGACGCGCGGCGGCGGCAGCAAGGCGAGCTGCGCTTCGGCCTTCGCTTCGGCGATGAGGCTATCGGCTTCGGCCATCTGGCGGCGCGTCTCGGCGACCTTGGCCTGCGCGGCGGCGAGCTGGCGCTCGCCCTCTTCAAGCTCACGTTTGGAGATGATCTGTTGTTCGACAAGCGCCTTGCGCTTCTCGACGGTTTCGGTCGCGGTCTTCACGTCGCCTTCTTGAAAGACGAGCAGCTTGGCGAGGCTCTCTTTGTAATTGTTGGCGGCGGCGATGACGTCTTCTTTGGCTTGGACGACGCGCTCGGCGGCCTGGCGTTGCGGGCTAGGCGCGGGCTTCTTCTTACGCTTCTGCGCCGGCGCGTCGAAGGGCGCGAGGAGTGAGGCGAACAACAGAATGAAAGCGACCGTCCTCATAGCTTCTTGCCGTCGTAGCGTTCGGCGATGCGCCAGCGTTGCACCATCACGACGTGGCCATCGGGTTTGAGGCGTATGTTGATCTCATCGCGCCGCGTCGGTCGCGCATCTTTGCCGCGCATCACCAGCTCAACGACCTCGCCGTAACGAATCGCCTTCGCGAACGTCCTGAACCCGACAATGTCGCCCACCCGAATCGTCTTAATCATCGGCGCTAAGCCAAGAGCATTGGACGCTCAATCATAACGCTGGACAGGCGAAGTGACCTGATACGGGCTGCCCGCGCCGCTCTCGCCGCCCGGCCCGTGCGAATACAACAGGAAGCTCTGCCCGTCGTCCGTCACTTCGTAAACGTAATCGTTGCCCCACGGGTCTACTTCGGGCAGCGAGTCGAGGTACGGCCCCAGCCATTGATCGACGCGGGTGTCGTCCGTAGGCTTGAAGGCCGCCGGGCGATGAATCAAGGCGTGCAGGTTCTCGGCGCGGGTCGGGTAACGACCGACATCGGCGTGAAAGTGTTCGAGCGCTTCGGCCATCAGGCTCAATTCGCGCCGCGCCATCTGGCCGCGCACGGCCTGCCGGCGCTGCTCCGGCGATTGATGCGGCAGCATCAGGAAGGCGACGCTTGCCGCCGCCGCCAACACGACAACCGCAACGGCAGAGACGATCAGCACGCGCTTGCGGCGGCGCGTGCGGCGCAGGCGCGCTTCATGCAAGTCGGGCCGAAAGACCAGCGTAGGGTCAGCCCGCCGCGTCGTCTCGACACGTCGCGCCGTCTCGACGTGAGCGCGCGCCGGCGCGGCCCCCGCCACCGGGCGGTAGCAGTTGACGCAGTAACGCTGGTGCGCGGCGAGCGTCGCGCCGCACCCCGCGCACGTCTGTTTGTCTGGCGATTCAGCGACCATCGGTAATAGAAGTTTAGACCCGCCCGTCGAGAGACACAATGCGCCGGAGGCCCACGGCGGCGATCAGTTATGTTAAATTATTGGGGATGGACTCTCGGCCTAAGACCACACAGAACGAGCGGCTCAATCGCATCATCGAGACGGCGCTGTCGCTTGCGCCCGGCGAGCGCACGGCGTATCTCGACACCGCATGCACGGACGAAGCGATGCGCCGCGCGGCTGAAACGACCATCGCGATGCGCGACCTGTCGGGGCGCTTCGGGGGCGTGACCAGCGCCGAAGGGCCGACCATCCTGCAAGACGCCGAAACCATCGGCGTGTCGGAAGAAGAACAGCAGAAGCTACTCGACGACACGCAGATCGGCCCTTACCGCGTGCTGCGCCGCATCGGCCAGGGCGGCATGGGCGCGGTCTACCTGGCCGAGCGCGATGACGAGTTCAAACAGCGCGTCGCCATCAAGCTGGTCAAGCGCGGCATGGATTCGGAGTTCGTCCTGCGCCGCTTTCGCAACGAGCGGCAGATACTGGCCGCGCTCAATCACCCAAATATCGCGCGCCTGCTCGACGGCGGCACGACCGCCGACGGACGGCCTTACTTCGTGATGGAGTACATCGAAGGCAAGCCCATCACGGAATACGCCGACCAGCAGCGCCTATCAACGGCTGCGCGCTTGCAGCTTTTTCAAGAGGTCTGCGCGGCGATCCACTACGCCCACCAGAACCTCGTCATCCACCGCGACATCAAGCCCTCGAACATTCTCGTCACCGCCGACGGCACGCCGAAGCTGCTCGACTTCGGCATCGCCAAGCTGCTCAACCCCGAGTTGGCGGCACACACCATCGAAGCCACGGCGGTCGCCATCCGCCTGATGACGCCCGAATACGCCAGCCCCGAACAGGTCAAGGGCGAAGCCATCACCACCGCGAGCGACGTCTACTCGCTCGGCGTTTTGTTGTATGAGCTGCTGACCGGCCACCGCCCTTATCGCCTGAACAGCCGCGCGCCGCATGAAGTCGCGCGCGTGGTCTGCGAAGAAGAGCCGCAGAAGCCGAGCACCGCGGTCAATCGCGTTGAGACTTACCCGACCAGCGGCGGCACGGCGACCGTGACGGTGACGCCAGAAGTCGTCAGCCGCACGCGCGACGGCAATCCCGACAAGCTGCGCCGGCGGCTTGCCGGCGACCTCGATAACATCGTGCTGATGGCGATGCGCAAAGAGCCGCAGCGCCGTTACAGCTCGGTCGATCAACTGGCCAATGACATACGCCGTCACCTCACGGGCCGGCCGGTCATCGCCCGGCGCGACACCCTCGCTTATCGCACGACGAAGTTCATCAAGCGGCACAAGGCGGGCGTGGTCGCGGCGCTGCTGATCCTCGCTTCGCTGGTCGCCGGCGCGGTGACGACGTTGCAGCAACGCGCGCGGGCCGAGCGCCGCTTCAACGACGTGCGGCAACTGGCCAACTCGTTCCTGTTCGAGTTTCACGACGCCATCAAAGACCTGCCGGGCTCGACCCCCGCGCGCGAGCTGGTCGTCCGCCGGGCGCTGGAATATCTCGACAGCCTTGCGCGCGAAGCGGGCAATGACGAGCAACTGCAACGCGAGCTGGCGACGGCTTATCAGAAAGTCGGCGACGTGCAGGGCTACCCGCTCTCGGCCAACCTTGGCGACACGGCGGGCGCGCTGGCGAGTTATCAGAAGGCGCTGATGATCCGTGAAGCGCTGGTGAAGAAGAACCCGTCGAGCGTCGAAGACCGTCGTGACCTGTCGGTCAGCTATATGCGAATCGGCGACCTCGACTGGCGGACGGGCGAGACCAGGACGGCGCTCGACGCCTACCAGCAGGGCATACGCATCGGCGAGGCGTTGCTCGACGCCGGCCAGCTCGACCTGCCATCGAGCCGCGAGCTGTGGCGCGGCTATCGTAATCTGGCTTACACGCAGGCGACGGCGGGCGATTTCGCCACCGGGCTTGAGACGTTGCGCAAAGGCCAGGCGCTCGGCGAACGGCTGCTCGCGGCCCACCCCGAAGACCCCGAGGTGCGTCACGACATGTCGGCGACGCTAAGCTACCTGGGCCGCGCGCGGGGCGAGATGGGCGACCTCGCCGGCGCGCTCGACACGTTTCAGAAGGCGCTGGCGATAGATGAACAGCTAACCGCCGCCGAGCCGAACAGCGTGCTCTACAAGAAATCGGTCGCGCAGAGTTACATGGACATCGGCGACGTGTACAACCATATGGACAACGCGCGGGCGGCGGCCGACAGTTATCGCCGCGGCTATGCGATTATGGAGCAGGTCGCCGCCGCCGACCCGGCCGACGCGCAGGCGCAGCGCAACGTCGCCAATGCGCAGATCAACCTCGGCCGCGCGCTGGTCAGGCTCGGCCAATTCGACGAAGCGTTGCAGGCCGAACAACGCGCCGTCGCCATCTACGAACGGACAGCGTCGATGGAGCCGGGCAACGGGTTCGCGCAGGCTGAAGTGGCTTACGCAAGGATACAGGTGAGCTACGCGCTGGCGAAGTCGGGCAAGGGCGCGCAGGCGCTCGCGCTCGGCGAGCAGGCGCGGGCGATGATCGAAGAGATCAGCGTAGCCAACCCCGCGTACGCCGAATACCGCGGCCTGCTGGCATCGAGCTGCGTGACGCTCGGCGACATTCACAAGATGATGGCGGCGGGCGGGCAACCGCTCGCTCAATGGCGCGCGGCGCGCGACGCGTATCAGCGCGGCTACGAGATTCTGAAAGGGATGAAAGACCGCGGCGAGTTTGCGACCGTCGAATACGGCACGCCCGAAACGGCGGCGGCCAAGGTCGCGGAATGCGACGCGGCGCTGGCAGAGCTCAAGGCGCGTTGAGCGCATAGCGATCAAGGGCGTGCGGCAAGGGCTTGCGCGGCGCTGATGGCGGCGCCGACGATGGCGATCTCGTCGCTGGTCGGTATCACTTCGATGGCGCTGCCTTGCAGCGGACTCATCTTGACCATCTCGCGCAGGTAGAGTTGCAGCATCTCTGTCTGTACGAAGCGCGCGTCCGGCCCCGAGATGTAGAACTTGCCCGGCCCTTCCTGGTGAATGCACGTCGCCGTCGCCGCCGCCAACGCCCTGTGCCACAACTCGACGAATGCCATGCAGCGCGCGTCGCCGGCCCTCGCCTCCTCAAAGACCTCGTCCGGCTCCATATCGAGAAAGCGGCGACGCATGGCGCGGTAGCCCATAATCCCTTCGAGGTGGCCGACGCCGCCGCAGTGACAAAGATTCTCTTTCGGGTCGAGCGTGACGACGGTGTGGCCGCCTTCGCCGACGCAGCCTTGCTGCGGGTAGCGGCCATAGCCGATGCCGCTGCCCAGGAACCAGACGCGCACGAAGCGGTCGAGCTGGCCGCGCGCGGCGGCGATGCCGGCGGCCATGGCATCGGCGTCGTTCAGCAGGTGCACCGGCGCGGCGGTGCCCGCTTGCGCGAGCTGCGCCGCCAGCAGCACGGCGAAGTTCAGCCCTTTCAACTGCGGCAGGTTCGGCGATTCTTCGATGACGCCTTCGCGGATGATGCCGGGAAAGCCGATGCCTATGGCGTCGGCCGGCTGGTCTTCGCAGGCGATGCGAATCTCTTCGACGATGCGCTGCGCGATCTCTTCGGCGGGCATCTCGGCCAGGTAGTCTTTATCGCTGCGGTCAGGGAAGCGCCGTATGGTGCCGACCACCATGCCACGTTCGACCACGCCCGCCGCAATGTGCTCTGCCGCCAACACGCCGATCTTTAGGCCCATAGCTCTCTCCAGTGATGAGTGATGAGTGATGAGTGATGAGTGATGAGTGATGAGTGGGAGGACGCGGCGTTCAGTACACCTTTCCCTACTCATCACTCATCACTCATCACTCATCACTTCTTTTTCTCATAGTCTCGCCAGCTTGTTCAGCCCGTTGAAGGCCGCCGCCTTGTAGCATTCGGCCAGCGTCGGGTAGTTGAAGACCGTGTTGACGAAGTATTCGACCGTGCCTTTCAAGACCATCACCGCCTGGCCGATGTGCAACAACTCCGACGCGCCTTCGCCGATGATGTGGACGCCGAGTATCTCTTTGGTGTCGCGGTGGAAGATGATCTTCAGCCGCCCGGTCGTGTCGCCCTGTATCTGCCCGCGCGCGATCTCGCGGTAATAAGCGACGCCGACTTCGTAGGGCACGTCTTCGTCCGTCAACTGCTCTTCGGTCTTGCCGACGAAAGAGATTTCGGGGATGGTGTAGATGCCGTACGGGTAATTAGCCGGTTCGGTGTCCAGCTCGACGCCGCAGGCGCGGCCCGCCGCGATTCTTCCCTGCTCCATCGAAACCGACGCCAGCGACGGGAAGCCGATCACGTCGCCGACCGCGTAGATGTTCGCCACGCCCGTGCAGTAATTCTCGTCCACCTTGATGCGCCCGCGGCTGTCGGCTTCCAGGCCGGCGGCGGCGAGGTTCAAGTCTTCGACGTTGCCCTGCCGGCCGACGGCGTACAACAGCATATCGCCGCTGATGCGCTTCTTGCTTTCGAGGTTGGCGACGACCGCGCCTTCCGGCGTCTCCTCGACCGTCTCGACGCTCTCATTCAGACGCAGCGTCACGCGATGGTCGCGCAGGTGGTAGCAAAGCGCCTCGACGATCTCTTGATCGGCAAAGCCGAGCAGCCGCGGCATCTTCTCGATCACGATCACGCGCACGCCGAGCGTCGCGAACATGCTCGCGTATTCGATGCCGATGACGCCGCCGCCAACGACGATGAGCGTCTTGGGGATCTGCTCGACACTGAGAATCTGATCGCTGCTGATGATCGTGCGCCCGTTGATCGGCACGGTCGGCGAGACGGCTGGCTTGGTGCCTGTGGCGATGATGATGTTGGCGGCTTCGAGCTCGGTCTGGCCGCGCGAGTTGACCACGCGAAGGTGGGTCGGGTCGATGAAGCTGGCCGCGCCGGTCAGCATCTCGACTTCGTTGCGCGACAGTTGCGCCTGCGTCACGTCGATCTCGGTCTTGATGACGTGCTGCACGCGGAACGACAGGTCGGCCATCATGATCTTCTCTTTGACCCGGTAGTTCATGCCGTAGATGCCCTGATAGCGGTAGCCCGACAGGTGCATGACGGCTTCGCGCATGGTCTTGCTGGGGATGGTGCCGGTGTTGATGCAGGCGCCGCCGACGACCTCGCGCTTTTCGACGAGGGCGACGCGCTTGCCGAGCTTGGCCGCCTGGATGGCGGCGCGCTGGCCCGCCGGACCGGAACCGATGACAATCAAATCGTAGCTTTGCATGGCTTCTTCCCTGTGTCGCGGTTGATTGTAGTTGATCGAACTGCAAAGCCAAAGCCCAACCCGCCGTTGAAACGTGCGGCGAACGGCGGTCGTACAACGAAAGCCGCCGGCTGCCGTGCCCGACCTTTTCGGATAAAATAAAGCCGGCGCTGAAACTTTTTTCTCGCGCGTGCCACTAACTAGGCGAACTGAGGATGAAGCCGTAATGATGGAGGCCGTCAGCCTGGTGAGCCAAACGAGCGCACGCGCCGGTGCAAGGATGCAAAGCGCACACGATATAACGGCGCGCGCGCGGCGCGGCGACGACGACGCCTTCCGTCAAATCTTCGAGCGCTACTCGCGGCCCATCATCAGCTTCATTTACGATATGGTCGGGCGGCGGGACCTGGCCGAAGAACTGACGCAGGAGACGTTCGTGCGCGCTTACAAGAATCTCGGCGGCCTTCACGACGACGCCAAGCTCTCGACCTGGCTGTTCGGCATCGCCAAGAACGTCGCGCGCGAATCGCTGCGCACGCGCCACCGCGACGACCAGAAGGTCGAGCTGGACGCCGACGGCGTCGCCGAATTGCGCGACGACAAACTGCCGCCGGACCGCGAACTGCTCGGCAAAGAGTTGAACACCGTCATCGCCGAGGCGCTCTCGGCGCTCGACGAAGACAAGCGGACGGTCTTCGCGCTGAAGATTTTTCAGCAGCGCAGCTACGAAGAGATCGCCGAGATCACCGGCTTCTCCATCGCCAAGCTGAAGACAGACCTGCATCGGGCGCGCGCCGAGATGAAGCGGCGCATCAGTCCTTACCTGGGGGCGGGCTATGAAGTGTGAAGCGTGCCAATCAATCCTTGAGGAATACTTCGACGGCGAGCTGCCGGCGAAGGCGGGGACGGAAGTCCGCGCGCACCTGGGCGCCTGCCCGGCGTGCGCGGCGGAGCTGGCCGAGATGCGACAGGCGCACGAGCTGTACGCGCGTTACGAGCGTGGCCTCGACGTGACGCCGGCGCTCTGGGCCGGCATCGAAGCGCGCATCAAAGCCGAGCGGCCCGAGGGCGCCGCGCCGGCCGACCGCTCGGCGACTTCCGGGTGGCGCGACTGGCTCAAAGGATGGTTCGCGCTGCCGCACATCAGCCCGGCCTTTGCCGCCGCGCTGGTCGTGCTGGCGATTGGCCTCACGGCCGTGGTGATGAGTTATCTGAATTCGCGCAGCGCCGTCGGCACCGGCAATCCGCAAATCGCCGCCGGGTCGCAGCCGCCCACGAACAGCAACAGCAACGTCACGGCGACGCCTAAGGTTGAGACACCGCCGCCGGTCGTTGCCAAAAACCCGGACGACGAAAAGAGCGCGCCTGAGCCCAAAGACACGGTGAAGAAACCGTCGCCGGCCCCGCGCAAGCAACTGGTCGCCGGCAATGGCAGCAAGGGGCAAGCGCCGCCCGACCCGATGAAGTTGGTGCGCGAAGCCGAACAGAAATACTTGGCGGCGATTGCCATCCTATCGCAAGATGTCAAACGCCACCGCTCGCAGATCGACCCCGCGGTGCTAGCGCGCTTCGATTCGGCGCTCTCGGACATTGACCGCACCATCGCCGAGACGCGCCAGATCGTTCGCCGTAATCCCGATGACCCGGTCGCGCTGCAATACCTGCTGAGCGCGTACGCCAAGAAGGTAGACACACTGAGAGCAATGACGCTCGATTAAGAATCAGTGGCCAGTGGCCAGTGGCCAGCCGGAGCGGGCTGCTACTGACCACTGACCACTGGCCACTGGCCACTATGTTCAGACGAATTCTCACAACGTTGATTCTGGCGGCGGCCATGGCCGGCGCGGTCGCGGCGCAAGAGACGCCGCAGCCGCCGGCCAGAGCGCCGCAACCTCCGAAGGCGAAGGCCACGACGCCCGTGCCGCACGAGGCACCGCGCGTCCACGTCACGCCGCGCCCGCTCGAATCGAGCGAAGGGCAGGCGACGCCGCTGACGATGAAGGTCGCCCGCAACGCGCGCATCGCCGTCAGCAGCCATTCGGTGAACGTTCACATCACCGGCATTGATGGCGAAACGCTCGAAGCGACGGCGAGCAACAACGAGGGGCTATTCCCGGTCAAGGCGCAGACGAGCGGCGACGAAGCCAGTCCCAAGATTCTGATCTACGTGCCGGCGACAATGGGACGCCGCAACGATGGCGAGATCAACCTACTGATCAAGCTGCCGCGCTACGCCGCCGTCGAATCGGTCGAGAGTGCCGCCGGCAACATCGAGATTAGCGGCATCGACGCGCCCGTCGCCGTCAACACCAACAACGGCCAGATCAGCATCGTGCGCGTGGCGTCGCTCAAAGCATCGACGCGGCACGGCGAGATCACCGCGCGCGAGATTAAAGGCGACGCCATCGCCCGCAGCATGAACGGCGACCTGACCTTTGAAGACATCGGCGGCACCATTGACGCGGCGGCGACCAATGGCAGCCTCAACGTGCGCAACGCCGCCGGCGACCTGCGCGCCAACCTCACGGTCGGCGACGTCGTCGCCACCTGCGTCAAGGGCCGCGCCGAAGTCAACACCGTCAGCGGCAGCATTCAACTGCTCGGCGTCGGCGGCGACGTCGAGGCGGTCAGCGCCAGCGGCGAAGTGACCTTCGCCGGGCGGATTCGCGCCGACGGGCGTTACCGGCTGAAATCCATCTCCGGCGAAATCGACATGCACATACAGCCGGACGCGCCGGGATTCACGGCGACGCTGATGACCTGGAACGGCGAGATCGAGACGCTGTTCCCGCTGAAGCTCGACACGCAGGCGTCGGGCGGCTCGACCAATCGTCGCATCATCGGGCGCTTCGGCAACGGCGGCGCGCAACTGACGCTCGACTCCTTCAGCGGCGGCGTGCGCCTCGCGAAAGCTAAGCCTGAGGAGTTGAAAGCCTGCAAATAACCTTACCGTGTCCACAGGCGGGGACACGACTGCGCAATCTACAAAGAGGTGAGAAGATGAAGAACAAAATACTGATGATCTCGCTCGTCGCGCTGGCGGCGATGATGCTCGCGCCGTTCGCGGTCAGCGCGCAGAAGCATTATGACGACGACGGCGCGTACACGGAACGCGACCAGATTGACCAGACCTACCAGTTGGCCGCCGGCGCGCGCGTCGAAGTGCGCGGCATCAACGGCACGGTCGACATTGAGACGGCGGCCGGCGCGACCGCCGAAGTTCACGTCACGCGGCTGGCGCGCAACCGCGAAGACCTGGAGTATCACAAGATTTATGTCGAGCAGACGGCGGGCGGCGGCCTGCTCGTGCGCGGCGAAGAGAATAAGAACGACCAGGGCAATCATCAAGTGCGCCACCGCGTATCGCTGCGCCTGCCGCGCGCGATTGACCTCAAAGTCGGCGGCGTCAATGGCCGCGCCACGGTCGGCCCGGTTGACGGCCCGATACAGATGAGCGGCATCAACGGCGCGGTCGAAGTCGGCCAGGCCGTCGGCTATGCCGACATCAACGGCATCAACGGGCACGTCAAAGTCAACATCGTGCGCCTGGGCGAGCGCGGCATTCACGTCAGCGGCGTCAACGGCGGCGTCGAGATACAGTTCGCTGAAGACCTCAACGCCGACGTCGAAGTGACCGGCATCAATGGCCGCGTCAACGCCGACGTGCCGAACGTCACCGTGATGGGCAAGCTCGAACGCAACCAGTTTCACGCCAAGATCGGTGGCGGCGGCACGCCGATCATCATCAACGGCATCAACGGCAGCGTGAAGCTGACGCGCGGCGGCGTGGCCGGCTGAGCCTGCGGCTCAGCCGCAAGGCAAAAGGCAAAAACCAAAAGGCAAAAGTGGGGAATCCGATTCGGTTCCTTTCACTTTTGCCTTTTATTTTCTTCCTCACTTCAACTTCCCTGCATACTAGCCGCTCGCCTATTTTTGCCTTTTGCCTTTTGCCTCTTGCCTTTTGCCTTCACGCCACCGGCGGGGTTATCATTGCCGGTCAATCATTACTGGCGATGAGGATTAGGCATGAGCTTCATTGATCTTTCCAGCACAGTGGGATCCGAAGCTTGGAATTCACGTGACTTGAAGTCGCGGC
>JADMIO010991074.1_pt1 | contig 14661 bp, 9 predicted proteins | sample 8958161 | NCBI WGS metagenome assembly JADMIO01 (sample SAMN16585339, study PRJNA669376) | soil metagenome | isolation source: Crop rotation soil | place: USA: Cullars Rotation, Alabama | collected 2011 | reverse complement strand
TTCATCAAGCGCCATCCTGACAAAAATATTGCCGGTAGTTAAGTCGATGGCGAAGGCGGCCTGCTCAAAGCACATATGCGGCTTGCAAACCTTCACCACCAGGTAATCACCGATCTTTTTGACGGGAGTTTCAACCGCATATTCTTTCGTCAGCAGATTGAAGTCTTCTCCGCGCCCCAGCAAAGCCAGCAAAGGGACTTTGATGTCTGTCTCGTTGAAGAATTTGGTCGTGACTCGACCCTTCTTCGTAGTCGGATATTTACCTTCCCAACTCTTGAGATGGTCGAGCTTTCCCTGGGCCGAAACCGCGAAACAGCAACTGAGCAAAATGATGGCGCCAAACAAAACCTGGGTCTTTCTGATCATCGGGATTCGTCTCCTTTGGTCCATGTAGGTGATAGATAATAGATCGCTCGTTCTCTTGTCATTAACACCGTGGCTTTAGCCCGGTAACTTCGCCGCTCAAGCATAATGCAAACCGTTTGAACGGCAATCACATTTTGACTCACCGTCGGAATGAGGTCAGTACCACCTGCGGTACCAGGTGGGTCATTTACTATAAGAATACCCATCCGCTACTGCGGATGGTGCTGACCTCATCGTCAAGTCGAGTCTAAAACGGTTTCTCGTTGTCATCGCGCACCCCAGGGGCTAAAGCCCGGTGCTAATGAGATCGGACAATCACTGAGACATCCTACCACTTCGCTTTAGTTGTTAAGCTAATTGGTTTGGATGACCGCAGGTTCTATACTTCGAACTGAAGTGTCCGACGAAAAACACGGCGACAGCCTGAATCCAGCTCTCACCGCCGAGATCGACGAGCAAATTCGATCCCTGGCGAGTCCGGCGGAACAGCGAAAGGTTGCCGGGCTGCTGCGTCAGATCAGCCACCTGCCGCTCGAGCACACGCGGGCCGCGGTCGAAACCAGCGCGGTAATTGCCGCGGTTTCGTTGCGCGCCAGCATCGAGTTCCTACGCGCTGCGCCGGACGTCGCGCGCGTCCTCGATCCTGCTGAATTGCGCGCCTGGGGTGAAATCGGACGGCGGCTGACGATGTCAGACATTGAAACCGGCGTGAGTTTCTTTGTTGCCGGTGCGGGCGAGTTCGCCGACGTTCCCATGATCGCGCGGCCGTTCGTATTTCAGGTTTGCTCGCGACAGATGACACTATCTGCAAGCTCCGCCGCCGAGACGTTTCAAAACGCTTCGGTGCTGGCAAAGGGAATTGCGGATGCTGAGATATTGCGATCTATTTACCAGATCGCTTCCGAAATCTCGCGACGCTCAGCAAAGCACAGCACTGAGTTTTTGAATGCGACGCCGGGTGTCATCGCGGCACTTCATTCGATTGACCCACCGGCTATTCCGACGCGTCGGGATAGTGACCTCCCTTCGACTGCGACTAACCTCACTCATTCCGCCATCGACTTAACTGCTCAATTCGCCGAGCGCGCCGGTGGCATTGCCGCCGACGCCTGGTCCGCGATCCCGCGGGCGATTGCCAAACTCGATCCGGAAAGCGCGCTTAAGTTGATGCGGCGCGCGGCCAGCTTTCTTGAACGCGGGGGTGGCACGGCGCTCAACGTGCTTGAATGCGGCGGTGAGATTCTGCGTATCCTGCCGGACTGTTTTGACGACTGGATCGATCTTTTGTGGACGGTGGCCGCGCACGGAAATGCAGGTTTGGTGGCTTTCGTTCGCGCCAGCCCACCCTTCTTCGAAACGATTGCCTTCCAACATCAGTCAGATCGAAGCGCGCTGGCGCGCCGCGTGATGAAGTTGACGCGTGAAGTGGCCCGCGTCGATGCGGAAAGCGCGCTCGCCTGTCTGCGCTCAGCCGGAAAAGCTTTGCATACAGTCTCGATCGATCAGTTTGAGAGTTGGGCCCGCGCCGGTCTCATCAGCTCAGACGCGCGCGTGCGCCGGAGTTACTACGCGCTCGAGACGCGCACCAGCAATGAAGCGCTGCGCGTGGGTGGCGCCGGCCTGGCGCTTGAATCGATACAATCCCTGCTGCGTCTGTATGTCGAAGGATTGACTGGGCGCACGGTGGAAGTAGCCGCGGTCGCCGCCGTGCCTGTCGAGTCGCGAATTGGCGATGGCCGCACTATTCACCTGCCGTCGGTAGTGGCGGAGTTTGGCGACGAAGAACTTGATTTTCGTCTGTTCAAAGTTCTGGCGGCCCACGCCGCCGGTCAGATCGAGTTCGGCACCTATGCGCGCGACACGGATGATCTGCGCGCGGCGTACGCGGCTTTAAGTGATCGCTACGATCCGGCTAAGCAGGATGAGCGCGCCGCGTTTGCTGATGACGGGTATGTACCTGAGGTGGTCAGTCTGAAGCAGGACAGGCCGCCGCCCGGTAGCCTGCGTTACGCCGAAGCCCTCAACCTTTTTCCGATTCCGGCGCTCGCGCGTCGCATCTTCGGCACCCTCGAGAATGGCCGCATCGATCGCCGGCTGCGTCGCGCTTATCGCGGTCTGGCGCGCGATCTCAATTTGATTCGTGAACACCTGCGCCATCGCCGGCCGAAGATCATCGATTTGCCACCGGCGATGATTCCCTTTGAGTTGTTGTTTCAGATCACTTTGCTGGGCGGCGCGCTGGATGATGCGCGCGAGTTCTACCGGCAAAACGTTTCCGAGCTCGAAACAATCGTGGCGGAGTACTTGAATGACGCTGAGGCCACCGTCGCCGACACACTGATGGCTACCAGTCGCGTCTACTCGCTGTTTGAATCGATCGCTCAAGAGCAGTCAGAACAACAGGTCGAAGTGCCGGACGAAATGGACCAGGAAGACGGCGGCAAGATGGCGGAACAGATGATGAATGAGCGTCAGCCTGATCGCCAGTCGCAACGACGCGATGCGCGCGAACTCTTCAATGCCTGGAATGCTGAAAGTGAAGGCGAGTTTGACGAGCTCGAAGGGACGGAAACATGGGGCGAAGGCGAAGTCGCTGAGCAGGACCTGGAGCCGGGCGAGGTCGCGTTCAATTATGACGAGTGGGACCGTGAACTCACCGACCATCGCGTGGGCTGGTGCCGCGTGGTGGAAAAGAAAGTGAAACGCGGCAGTCGCGATTTTGTTGACGCCACGCGCGAACGATATCGCGGCGTGGTCTCTTCAATTCGCCATCAGTTTCAATTGATGAAGCCTGAGAACCTCACCAAGATCGCGAACGAAATCGACGGCGAGGATTACGACTTGAACGCCGTAGTCGATTTCTTCATCGATCGCCGCGCGGACGGGCAACAATCTGACCGCATCTACACCAAGCGCCTGCGCAGGAGGCGCGATGTCGCGGTGTCTTTCCTGCTCGATCAATCGTCATCGACCGCGCGCACAATTGGCCGTCATCCGCTCCAGCCTTATACGCATCCGGGCCGGCGGATCATCGAGATCGAGAAAGAAGGTCTGGTGCTGATGAGCGAAGCGCTCGAAGCAGTCGGCGACGCTTATGCCATCAACGGGTTTACTTCTGAAGGACGCCGGAATGTGAAGTTCTATGTGCTGAAGGATTTTGGTGAGCAGTATTCCGATGAAGTGATGCGGCGCATTGGTGGGATTACTTATCAAAACAACACGCGCCTGGGCGCGGCGATCCGGCATGCTTCCGCAAAGTTGGAACGACAGGAAGCGCGCACGCGCCTGCTCATCGTGTTGTCCGACGGTCGCCCTTACGACCACGACTATGGCGACGCGCGTTACGCGCGCGAAGATACGCGCGAAGCATTAAGGCAGGCCAAGACGGCCGGCATCACACCCTTCTGCATCACTATCGATCGCGAGTCGGAAGCCGAACTGCGCGATCTCTACGGCGACATTGGCTATACGATCATCGACGATGTGCTCACATTGCCCGAGCGGTTGCCGGGGATCTATCGCAGGTTAACAACTTAGGCGTGAGCGCGACTTTGCCGCCTGATGTGCGGAAGGCCTTTGGCCTTCCGATAGCAGAGGCCTTCGGAGTTGGGCTACGCCCAAACGTTTAGGGCACAGCCCGCAGTCAGCGTTGACTCTAACGGAAGCGCGAAGCGCTTCCGCACATCGGTCGGCAGAGCCCGATTCGCAGGTCTGGATACCTCAGGCATTGACCCGCTCCCTGCGCACCACGCGCACGCCGGCGCGCCAATCCTCATTAATGTCGAACCGGTAGATTTCAATGTCGGGCGCAATCGTGCGCGCAAGCGTCGCGAATGATGGATGAAAGCGGAGCGCCGGTGCGACCAGGTAAACCAAGGGCGATTCGCCGCTAATTTCGCGATCGCCGAAAAGTCTCGCCGCAGTGAGGTGACCGCGCCGGCGATGGGCCTCGACCCGGCGCCAGTAGTCGACACCCTGAAATACGTGCTCGCGATCTTCATTCACTTTCAATTCGATTACCGCCAGCCGGCCATCGTGACGCAGCGCCAGTAAGTCGATGGGGCGCGCGCCGCCGCGCAATCCGGGAACGCCACCGTGCGAAGTGCGAAACTGTGCGTGCAGCGGAGCAATGATCAATCCCGGATCAAGTTTGGAAACATCGCGCCGCAGAATTGATTCGAGCCAGGCTTCACCCGCCGCCCGATAGAACCAGTGGCGACGATCGCGGCAGTCCCGGTGACGATAGTTCTTTAAATCGCTCAAAAGTTTTTCCCAGTCGGCCTCGCTCTGAAAATGCAGGGGCCGGCGACGCGACCCGTCGATACCAAACCAGACTCTTTCCTGTTCCATCAGGCGACGCACGCGCGCGAACGGCAAGCCGTGATATCTGAGTGTCTGACCGTGGCGCGCAGCGACAACATCAATTGCCTGCGGCGCACGCGCGGTGATGCTCTCCACACCTTCGCTCTGAACGGTTTCAGAGACTGGAGGAAAACGCGTGAGCTTCTTTTTCCAGATACTCTTTCGTTCAAACGAGCGAACCGGCTCGACGTTCTCCCAGGCTTCGTCGATCTCGAGCAATTCAATTCGCTGGCGCAGCGCCTCGCGAAGCAGGACGTGTCGCTGACGGGCGGCTTCGAGGATGTTGCGTTCAACGATCATCAGGAGTCGCTCAAGCGGTGGACGCTTTGGCGTCGACTGGAGTCGCATAAACCAGAGCAACGCGGACGAGAACAGTGAATCCGCATTGCGTGCGTCGCTCTGCGCGACGGTTGCAGTTACGGCCAGGCGTTCATGTGGGAGACGCAGGACGATTCGTGCGTAGCGTCCGGGCTGATCGCGACGCATGCCGGGACTGAGCGTGGCGCGCTCGATCTTGACGCCAAGGGGTCGGGCCTTAGGTGTAGGGTGTTGGGGTTTTTGAAAGCGATTATCTTCAGCTTTGAGAGGACCTTTCTCTGAACCGTCACCAACACCCTCGACCAGAAAATGTGCCACCAACTGCGCTAACTTTTCGCACCGCACCTGGCGCGCGGAGGCGATGCTCGTCATTAGCGCTCTGGCCGAAGCACGCGGCATCAGCTCGATCGTCGCGACTTCGCGTCCCATGCCGCGCGTAGCTTGCAGCACCAGTCGCTCGCTTTTCCATTCCCATTGGGTGATTCGCCAGGTGCGCGAACCATGCTCCGTCCAGCTCGAGAAAATCAAACGACTTTGAGCGGCGGACAAATCGAACTCTTCCCTCACAAGGGCGAGCGGCGCACTGCCATCTTGAATGAGAAACCATTCGTGATGAGCATCGATGATTTCGCGGATTGACGCTTGGGCGTTCCTGACCGGTTCGAGTTGGTCGATTGGGCGGGGCATTTGCGGGAGCGAGCAAACGCTGTGTTACCATCGAAAATCGCGCAAGCTTAGCACCGGAAACAACTATTGAAAGCAATCAATTCATGCAAAGAATTTATCTAGCAGGCGCAGTTCGCACTCCTATCGGTCGTTTCGGAGGGACACTTGCAGCCTGGACGGCGGCGGATCTAGGGACCGCCGTCGCGAAAGAAAGTATGCGGCGGGCAAACATTCAGCCGGACAAGATCGAAGACTCGATCTGGGGATGTGCACGGCAGGCGGGTGGTGGGCCGAACGTCGCGCGGCAGATCACATATCGCGCAGGTGTGCCGGAAACGGTGCCCGCGTTCACCGTGAATCAGGCCTGCGGCTCCGGCCTGCGCGCAATCATCCTGGCGGCGGAAAAAATTATGCTCGGTCGCGCGAACGTGGTGCTCGCCGGCGGCGCTGAGAGTATGTCGCGGGTCCCGTATTTTGCCGAGGGCGCACGTTGGGGCGCGCGTATGGGCCATGTCGATCTGGTTGATGGCATGTATCGCGACGGCTTCAACGACCCTTTGTCGGGGCTGGTGATGGGAGAGACCGCGGAGGAACTGGCGCGCCGTTACGAAATCGCGCGTGACGAGCAGGATGAATACGCGCTGCGTTCACAGCAACGCGCCGCGGCCGCCGTTGCCGCCGGACGCTTTGCGGATGAAGTGTTGCCACTGGAGATCAAAGATCGCAAGGGTAGCGCGACTTCGTTCGCGACTGACGAGCATGTGCGTGCCAAAACTGTCATCGAAGACTTGCGCAAACTGACGCCAGTCTTTGCAAAAGACGGAACCGTGACGGCGGGAAACTCGTCAGGTATTACCGATGGCGCCGCGGCGGTGATGGTGATGAGCGAACAAGCTTTGAAAGAATCAGGCGCGGAGCCGCTGGGCCGGCTCGTTGACTATGCGATCGTCGGCGTTGCGCCAGAGATCATGGGCATTGGACCAGTGCCGGCGGTGCGCAGTGTTTTGGAAAGACATAAACTCTCACTGGCTGACGTGGACTTGATTGAGCTTAATGAAGCCTTTGCCGCGCAAGTGATTGCCTGCGATCGCGATCTGAAATTTGATGCGGACAAACTGAATGTGAATGGTGGGGCGATTGCGCTCGGACATCCGATTGGTTGCACGGGCGTGCGCATTACCACAACGCTGCTGCATGAGATGAAACGACGAAACGTGAAGCGTGGACTTGCTACCTTGTGCATCAGCGGCGGGATGGGCATCGCGATGCTGGTTGAAAGGGAATAGTGGGACAGACTTTAGCCCGAGCTATCAAGCTCAGCCAACCTTGATGACAAGGCAAAGCATCGGACAAACACTCATCCCCGAACCTTCATCAATCGAGAGGTAAAATTCGTGAACCAAAGACTTAATCGTGTGATTTTGGCGGCGCTGCTGATGCTGTTCGGCATTTCGCTGTCCGCGACGCGGCCGGTGGACGCCCAATCAACCAAACCAGCGGGTCCGGATGCTTTCAGCTTTCTGCCGCAATCCGACGGCATTGTCGTGGTCGACATGCGTCGTCTGATGGACGACACGCTGCCGCGCGTTTTTGCGACGAACAGCGAAAAGTTGACGCAGGTGAATACTGACCTCGATAAGTTCAAAGCAAAGACCGGAATAGATCCACGCTCGTTTGATCGGCTCGTCATTGGCGCCCGATTCACCAAGCCGTCGCCGCAGGTAACCAAGCTCGAACCAGTCGCCATCGCGCAAGGTAAGTTCGACGTTAAGTCGCTTGCGGCCGCCGGCCGCGAGGCTTCGCAGGGGAACGTGCGCGAGGAGAAATATCATGGCGCATCGATCATGACTTTTACTCTCAACGACCAAATTAAGCTGTTTGGATTTTGGAATGTGAAAGTAACTGAGCTGTCCGTGTGCGCGCTTAACAGCAGCACTCTGGCAATCGGTAGTCCCGAGAATGTGCGCGCCGCCATCGATGCGAGCCGCCTCCGTCGCCGTCTCAATACCGAGTTGATCGCGCTGGCGACGCGCGACCCGCAAGCAGTGATCGGTTTTGGCGCCAACATGTCACGCGATCTGCTGGCGAACATGGATCTGGGCACGGACGCGATCGCTCAGGACGTAAGTTCAATTCGCCAGATGTATGGATCGATCGGAACCACCAATACTGATGTATCATTGGTCGTCACGGCGCGCACAGATACCGCGGTAGCTGCAAAGAACCTCTCGGAAACAGTTACGGGATTGAAACAGCTTGCCGGATTCATGATCTTTAGCATGAAGGGCGACAAGAAAGCTTTGGCGCAGGGCGCGCTCGAAAACTTGAAGATCGCGACGCGTGGCAACGAGTTGGAGATCCGCACGCAGTTTGCGGCCGCGAGTCTGGCGGCAGTCATGAAGTAACTTGGCAAAATCCGATATCAAAGAAGGAGTTGAGGCGCCAGACTTCGCATTGCCTGATGGGCAAGGCCAAACCTGGCGTCTCGCCGATCATCGTGGCCAGGTCGTCGTCCTTCTTTTCTACCCCGGTGACGAGACGCCGATTTGCACCGCGCAGATGTGTTCGGTGCGAGATCGTTGGGAAGATTATGTGGCCACCGGCGCCGAAGTAGTCGGAATCTCGACCGACTCAATCGATTCTCATCGAAACTTTGCCCAGCACCACGACTTGCCGCTGCGACTGCTAGCCGACACAGATCGAAAGGTGGCCGACCTTTACGGCGCCCAGTCGTTGATTCCAGGGAAAGTTGCGCGCTCAGTCTTTGTGATTGACGGCAAGGGAGTGGTGCGTTATCGGGACGTGCGGCCGCTGGGTTTGTTCAAGCCGAAAGACGACGATACGATTAAGGCAATAAGATCGGTTAGTGGCCAGTAGTCAGTTGTCAGTCGTTAGATGATCTTTGGTCTCAGGTCTTGGGACTTTGACTTAGCCACGGACAACTGACAACGGACTACTGACAGCCTATAATCCTCGCGAGGTAACCAATCAGATGCCAGACTCGATTAAATGTGCCCGCTGCGGCCAGAAGCGGCCGCCGCTCGGATTTGCCCCGTTGCCCACGGAACTGGGACAGAAAGTAGCCCTCGAAGTTTGCCAGCCGTGCTGGGCCGAATGGCTCCAGACGCAAACGCGCATCATCAACCACTACGGCCTCGATGTTTCGAATCCGGAGGCGCAAACCTTCCTGATGGACAACATGAAGGGCTTCTTCTGGGGCGGAAATGAGCTGGCCCAAATCGACACTTCCAAGGAAGGCTCGATTAAATGGTGACTTCCGCCGATTCTTTTTGAAACCGAACTTACCCTCTGAGCGTAGAAAAGCCTGAACGTCCATCGCGCACGTGTGCGCAAAATCAAATTAATTCCGTTTTCGTCTCGGATTTTGAAGGAGGAGAGCCCTTTGTTTACGAAAAATGTTGTTCTTCGCAGACTGCCTGTCGTAATTCTCGCCTTAATCGCATCAACCATCACCGTCGCCGCCCAGACGAAATTGCTGAGGTTCCCGGACATTTACGGAGACCGCGTCGCGTTCACTTATGCCGGCGACATCTGGACAGCGCCGGCCACAGGTGGGACCGCGATCAGGCTCACCGCGCATCCCGGCATGGAAGTCTTTCCCAGATTCTCGCCGGACGGTAAGTGGATCGCGTTCACGGGACAGTACGATGGTGACGAGCAGGTCTACGTCATCCCATCGACGGGCGGCGAACCGCGACAGCTCACATTCTATCCGGCCAAGGGCCCTTTCACTCCGCGCTGGGGCTGGGACCAGCAGGTTTACGGATGGACCAAGGACGGCAAGCGCATCATCTTCAAGTCGCAGCGAGACTCGTGGACGTTGCCGGTTGCGCGGCTTTACACGGTCTCGGTGGACGGTGGCCCGGCGGAAGTGTTGCCGATGCCTGAAGCAGGTTCCGGCGACTTTTCCCCCGATGGCGCGCGCATGGTCTACTCGCCGCAATCGCGCGACTTCCGGCCTGAGAAGCGTTACGGCGGTGGCCAGGCAAATCGGCTCTACATATTTGATATGAAGAGCTATGACACCAAATCGATTGCGGACGGTCCGCGCGCCACGCGCGATGCTCTGTGGATCGGAGACACGATTTATTACAACTCTGATAGAGACGGACACTTCAATCTCTATGCTTACGGCGTGTCCAACGGCAAGACGACTCAGGTTACCCACAACAAGCAATGGGACATTCGTTGGCCCAGTTCGGACCACCAGAACCGCATCATCTACGAGATGGACGGCGAGTTGCAGGTGTTGGATACCAAAAGCGCAAAAGTGTCGGAGTTGTCCATCACCGTTCCGGATGATGGTTTGGCCAGCCGGCCGAGCCGCGTTCCGGCCGCGAACAACATCGAGTCGTTCGACTTGAGTCCGAAGGGCGAGCGCGCGCTGTTTTCCGCCCGCGGCGATATTTTCACCGCGCCAATCGAAAAAGGACCAACGCGCAACCTGACACACTCTTCTGGGGCCCATGACAAGTGGCCCTCATGGTCACCAGATGGATCGCAGATCGCTTTCATTTCGGACATGAGCGGCGAGGAAGAGCTTTACGTGATCGCGCAGGATGGCCTGAAACCGCCAACCCAGATCACCACCGGCGGCAGCGCCATGCGTTACCAACCTGAGTGGTCGGCCGATGGAAAGCGGATCGCGTTCGGTGACAAAGATGGACGGATCTATGTGGTGACGTTGGCCGACAAGAAAATGACGCAGATTGTCGACGCGCCGCACGGGCAGATTCGCGACTACAGCTGGTCGCCGAGCGGTAACTACCTCGCCTTCAGTTTCCAAACAAATGGCAATGGCTTGTCTCAAGTTCACATCTGGAACGCCGATGATGGCCAGATGCGTCGCGTCACCGATCAAATGTTCAATGCTCAGGGCCCGGTTTGGGATCCGCAGGGCGCTTACCTGTATTTCATCAGCGATCACGAATTTGCGCCACAGATTTCCTCGATCGAATTCAATTACGCTACCAATCGCACGTCCTATATTTACGCGATGGCTTTGCGTAAGGACGTGAAGCATCCCTTCCCGCCTGAAAGTGACGAAGTCGCTATCACTAAACCGAAGGAAGAAGGAGCAGCCGCGCCCGAAGCCAAGAAAGAGGGTGAAGGCGACAAACCCGCAGCCAAGCCTGCCGCGCCCCCCGCCAAGAGCATGACGATCGATTTCGATGGCATCAGCCAGCGTGTCGCCCGCGCTCCGATTGGCGCCGACAACTACACCGGGATTGCCACCAAGCCCGGCTTTCTGATTTACAGCCTGGGCTCGGCGTTCTACTACGGTCGCCAGGGTGATCGGCCTTCCCAACTGAAAGTCTTTTCGCTCAAGGATCGAAAAGAAACCGTGCTGACTGAGGAAGGTCAGGGCTGGGCAATCTCCCGCGACGGCTCAAAGATCCTGCAGCGACAGGGCCCGGCATTCGCGGTCTACGACGCGGCGCCGGGTGGCGACAAGAGTCGTAAGCCGGTTTCGACCGCCGGGCTGATGGTCGATCGCGTTCCCGCAGAAGAGTGGAACCAGATTTTCAACGAAGTCTGGCGCCGCTACCGGGACTTTTTCTACGTGTCGAACATGCATGGCTATGACTGGGTGGCGTTGCGCGAGCAATACAAACCACTCTTGAAATATGTGAAGCATCGTTCCGATCTGAACTATGTGATCAGCGAGATGATTTCCGAGCTGACCATTCAGCACGCCTATATCGAGGGCGGTGATTTCACGATTCCGCCGCGGCCGCGGGTGGGTCTGGCGGGGGCCCGATTTGAACTCGATGCGAGCTCAGGCCGGTACCGCATCTCGAAAATTTTCCAGGGTCAGAACGACGAGGACATTTATCGCTCGCCGCTGACTGAAATTGGCGTGAACGTCAACGTCGGCGATTACGTGCTGGCGATCGATGGTGAGGAGTTGAAAGCTAACGACGATCCTTATCGCCTGCTGCGCAACAAGGCGGACAATCCGGTTTCGCTGACGGTGAACAGCAAGCCATCGATGGACGGATCTCGCACGGTTTCATACCGCCCCATCACGGACGAAACCAATTTGATCTATCTGGATTGGATCACCAGGAACCGTAAGAAGGTGGCGGACGCCACCAACGGCCGGGTCGGCTACATCCATATTCCGGACATGGGCGCCGCCGGCATCCGCGAGTTCATCAAGTGGTATTACCCGCAAATCGACAAGGAAGCGCTAATCGTGGACGTGCGCGCCAATGGCGGCGGCAACGTGTCGCGCATGTTGATTGAAAGGTTACGCCGGAAAGTTCTCGGCATTAACTACTCGCGGGATGACGATTCGGGTAACACCTATCCCGACGGCGTGTTCCTGGGTCCGATGGTGGCGCTGCTGGATCAAAACTCAGCGTCCGATGGCGACATCTTTCCGTGGATGTTCCGCGAAGCCGGCCTCGGTCCATTGATCGGCAAGCGATCGTGGGGCGGCGTGGTTGGCATCAACAATCGTGGGCCACTAATCGATGGTGGCAATATCTTTGTGCCGGGCTCGGCGCTCGCCAACAACAAGGGCCAGTGGATCATCGAAGGCTACGGCGTCGATCCCGACATTGAAGTGGACAACGATCCGGCGTCTGAAATTGCCGGTCGCGATCCACAGCTCGAGCGTGGTATCGCCGAGGTCATGTCGAAGCTGAAGAATCCGGTGAAGCTGCCCGATCGGCCTGCGCCGCCGATTAAGACGATCCGGTAGGTTCGGTCCTTAACTTTTCACTTAACCTAATAGGGCCCGCGTGACTACCGTCACGCGGGCCTGTTTTATGAACCGAAGTGACGATAAAGCCGCTGCACCACATAGTCTCCGACAAGACCTCTGCGAACCAGTTCAATCTCGCAAGATGTTTTTAACGGGTCTGTTTTCGCAGAATTGTCCTTTGAAAACTTACCGCTCAACGCAGCGTTTACGAAACAGGCCATGAGTTTGCTGGTCGCGGCGGCTTCGGCGCAACTCAAATCCTTCGCCTCCTGCTCACTCGGTGCCAGTAGTCTTAAATCCATTGCCGTCGATACCGAGATGGATAATCGACCACGATAAAAAGTAACCAGACTATTACAGTAGCCCTCAATGTGAGCTTCGTCTCCGATGCCATCGAGTCTGGTCCCGAGGTGCGGACCCCGAAACCGGCGTCTCGCTTCAGGATCTTCTGGATGCAGGACAATCGAAACCCTTACCTGACGATCAGGAAATCGCCAGGAATCGACAATTACATCCGGGCTGTTAAGGAGGGGTTCGATGCTGCGACGCTCCCAACCTTTCTCTTTCAGATTGAAATCGAAAGCGTCATGAAGCGCTTTGGCCGGTTCCACTAACTCCGGAGATAGTTTTTGCGCGCTGGCGATGCCGGCGATAGCAAGCAACAATAGGCCGGAGACTAAGAGATGTTTCATGTGGGACCTCCTAACGTTGGTTTGGAGTATCTGGCTTTATCACTAGTTTTTCCAAGGGCACCATGGCGGGCATTCCCTTGTGCTGATAACAGCGGTCACCCAGAACATGGACGCGGCGCTTGCACGGCGTTCCTTTCTTTGTGCGCGCGCCACAAAGATAGACCGTCTCGTCAGGCGCAGTAGTATTCGCGCCGTCGCTTCTGGCGGAATTGCCTTTCGTAATTTCGCTGAGATTGATCGGCAGATCTGAGAGCTGAGAGTTTGCCGAGCGCTGAACCATCAAAGGAGGCGGCGGAGCTCGCATTGACCGGCCGAGACCAAACGCGGCCAGCACAAGCGATGCGATCAAAATGAGCGCGCGCATCCGGCGCGCGCTTCCGCCACGCCGCGAGCAGTCAGGACAGACCGGGCCGCGCAACCATTGACGCCAGCCCCTCTGCATCAGGGACGCGCCGCAGGTCATGCAAAAATTTGTAACGCGCATCGCGGGAGCTCCGTATTTTGATCCGCGGATTATAGTGGGCCGGGCGATACGCGCAACTTTTTGGTTTGCTAAGGAAAACCGCAAGAAGGCTGAACTCTTTTTGGGTCTTTCGGTTGCCAACGCCGCTGAACAGAATGCATACTGCCCTGACCCCAGCGAACTCTAATCGGTTCCGCCACAACTAATGACGGTGTTGCGCGTGGAAAAGCTAATAAACAAAAGGCCGCGACTGTTTTCGCTCGTGGCATTTATTTTTCTGTTCGTTGGTTCGGGCGGGCTGACATCGGCCCAGGGCCAGGACGACATCATTAAGACGGACACGGCGCTCGTCCAAATTAATGTCGGCGTCGTCGACCGCACGGGACAGGCGATTACCAGCCTGAGCCGGAATGATTTCGTGGTTTACGAGGACAATGTGCAGCGCCCGATCGCGTACTTCGAACCGACGCAGGCGCCGTTCAGTCTGGTGATGCTGTTGGACATGTCCGGTTCGACGGTCAACTTCAGGCAGCAGATCATCCAGGCGGCCATGCGATTTCTGGATGCGCTGGCGCCGGACGATCGCGTCTCGGTGATTTCATTTAATGGCAAGGGCGTGCACCAATTGAGTGGCTTTGGCACCGATCGGCGAAAGACAGCCTACTCAATCTCGCTGGCGACCGGCGCCGGCAGCACCATGCTTTACGATGGGTTGAAATATTCTCTGAAAGAGCTTGACCGCGAAGGTAAACGCCGCAAAGCCATCGTGGTCCTCACCGACGGCATCGATACCGACGTTCGCAGAGGTGATCGCATCGCCGTCTCAAACGCATCCGAAGCTGAAGTAAACACCGTCATCAAACCGGAAACGAATCCCGCCCTGGTTTCGGTGCTGACCGAAGCCGATCGTCAGGGCGTCACAGTTTTTCCGCTCGCGCTTCCTTCGGGTGATCCGAAAAGATTGCCACTGCCTGATCCGCTCATCACGGCCCAATACAACGCGGCCCGTGCGCGCCTGCAAATGCTGGCGGATCGCACCGGCGGTCAGATCAGTGACATCC
>JADMIO010846061.1_pt1 | contig 14661 bp, 14 predicted proteins | sample 8958161 | NCBI WGS metagenome assembly JADMIO01 (sample SAMN16585339, study PRJNA669376) | soil metagenome | isolation source: Crop rotation soil | place: USA: Cullars Rotation, Alabama | collected 2011 | reverse complement strand
CTTTCCTCACACCGCGCAATCGCTTCATGCGATCGGGCGAAATGAGGAGACCAAAGACGAGATCAAACAAGGCGCGAAGAAAAAGCCTGGATCCCGTTTCAGCCGTTTTTTAAATGTCCTGTTCCGGCCCGGATTAGATGTGTTTCCACTTCCGAACCTGTTCGCACAGAGATGACACTGGCAACTTTACTTCCGAAGGTCACAAAAGGCAACAGGCAGCTAAAAAATTTTTACTTTTTTTTTGGCAGGCCACATTCACTCGGGATACGACCCCGCGAAATGAGACCTCAACGATCCTTCCTCACACGGCTGCGTCATCTTCACATACCGTTGCCAGATCAACGCAATTCATTCAAATTTGTTGCAGAAAATCGTGTTTTTTGGGACCGGATAAACAAGTCGCCATTCATCAACGGCGGTAGAATCGGGCGCGTTGTCCATGCCAGGAGTGAGCGTCATGAGCATCAAAAATCCGCAGGCAATCCCGCCGGGACTCGACCCCCGGGTATTTTCCATCTTGCACAGCGCCATCCCGGCGCTGGTCCATCCCACCGTCAACGCCCTCGTCGCCGCCACCGTCCCCAGCCTGATCGCCGCGCTCGATCAAGCCACGCCGCATGCGGATGCTTCCACCCGAGGCTGCCTGCATGCGGGACTCTGGCTCCTCGCCGACGATCTGCCCACAGCACACAAAATCTGCCAGGACATCCCCACCGCCCACGGCTCCGCATGGCATGCGCACCTGCATCGGCGCGAAGGGGATTTTTCCAACGCCAAGTATTGGTGGCGCCGCGCTTATGACCTCGCCTGGCAGGCGCCGGGCAATCCCCCCATGCACGAACAGGTGACAGCCGCCCTGCGCCGCCCGCCCCAGGAGCTGCTGGCCTGGCACAAGGAACTGCGCTCTTCCTACGATCCCTCCCACTTTGTCGATCTTGTCGAAAAACATCACGACGATCCCAACCCCGCGCTCACCACCATTCTCCAGCAGGTCCAGCGCCTCGAATGGGGCGAGCTCTTCCTGGAATGCTACGCCGCGGCGGGGGGGCAATAAGTGCTTTCCAGTGGTGCCCACGAGGGCGTCGACGCCATTCAGAAAGAGTCTGGTCCCAATCCCCTGTATAATGTTCCCATGGGTAAACGATTCTCTTCCACCGATCTCTCGAAAATCAGCGACGACAAAGCGCTGGCCGTGGCCGCTTTTGGCGAGTCGGTGGCCGCTTACCGTTACATCGTGCTGTCCGAAAAGGCGCGCGATCCAAAATTACGCGACTCCTTTGAACGCATGGCCAAGGAAGAACGACGCCATCGCGATCGCCTGCAATCCGTCCTGCAGCGCATTGCCCCCACCGCCGGCTATTACCTGTCGCAGGAAGACAAGCTCACCGTGTGCGTCGGTCCCCGTCTCGTCGATGCGCGCGATGATGCCCGCTTTGATGAAGCCATGAAACTCGTCATTGCCTCCGAAAAGCGCTCCGCTAGTTTTTACATTCGATACACCGCCTTCGCCCAGGATCCGGAGGTAAAGGCCCTCTTCACAGAACTCGCGGCGGCGGGAATCGCGCAAGTGCAGCACCTGCGGACCCTGCTCAAGGAAGCCGGGAAACAGATCGCGGAGCCCTGCCCGGTTTCCCAATTACGCATGGCGTGAGGACTGGATTTACGTTCGGAGTCCCGCGTTCACGCGGCGTCGGGGGGGGCCGTCCTCGTGTTCGGAGTCCCGCGTTCACGCGGCGTCAGGGGGGGCCGTCGTCGCCCTCGCACCGGCTGCCGCGATCCCTCCCCAAGTTCCTCACGCCTACTTATGAACATTCCACCTTCAGCCCGGACCATGCGTCTGATCCGCCGGAGCCACCGAGTTCATCGGCAGGCGGATCCGGAATGTCGTGCCCTGACCCACCTTTGAGATCACCGCGATCGTCCCATTATGCTCTTCAACGATCTTGCGCGTCACCGCCAACCCCAGGCCCGTTCCACGCTGCCCTTTGGTCGAGAAAAACGGCGCGAAAATTCGCTCCTGCTCCTTCTCCGCGATGCCCACGCCGTTGTCCTGCACCTCGATCACCGTCATTTGCGTAAGCGCATCATATTCCGCTGACAACGTCACAACCCCGCGATTCGCCGGCACCGCATCGATCGCGTTTAGCAGCAGGTTCAAAACCGCCTGGTGAATGCCATCCGCATCGATCGGGATCGGCGGCTGCGTGGTACTGATCTCCGTCAGCAGCGTCACGCTCTTATTCGCCGCCGGCACGCGCACCAGCTCCAGGCATTCATTGAGTACGTGCGGCAGGTGCGTCAATTCCAGCGTCGGCCGGCGCGGCTTCGAATACGCCAGCATGTTCATCGTGAGCGACTGCACCTTGTCGAGGTTGCGCTCCAGCATCTTCCAGCCGGTCTTGGCTTCATCGAGCGAGCTTTTCTTAAGCGCCATCTCGACGACGTCCGCTCCGCCGCGGATGCCCTGCAAAATATTCTTGATCGAATGCGACAGCGATGCCACCGTTTCCCCCGTCGCCACGAGACGTTCGCGCTGCAGCCCTTCCTGGTACAGCCGCGTGTTCTGGATCGCCATGCCGGTCTGCAATCCGATCGCCGTCAGCAGCCGAAGCTGGTCCTGCGCGTACGAAAAATTCGCGACCAGCGAATCAATGTGGATCACGCCCAGGATCTTGTCGCGCCCCTTGATCGGCACGCAAATCGCCGAGCGAATCGACAGGTTATGCACCGACTTGCCCTTGGAAAACCGCTGATCCGTCATGGCATTCGACGACAGCACGCCCTCATTCTTCGCCACGACATGCTGAATAATCGTCTGCGAGACGGCAATCTTCGTCACGTGATCATCATCGCGATAACGCACCACGCGCGGGTTCACCCGCTCCGCCGCCTCATTCTCGATCAGCGCGATAAAGCCCCGGTCGGCACGCAGATGCTCAAACACCAGGTCCATCACGCGGTTCAAAATCTGGTCCACATCAAAGATCGCCGACAGCGCCGTCGACACCTGCAGCAGCACCCGGAAGTGCGCCATGGCCGCGGCCGAGGGCTCCGGCGCCGCCAGGATCACCGAATCATCCGAGGACGCCATCGTCGAAATAATCGCCGAGTCCCCCGGCTTGGTCATCCCCTTCACATCCACATCCGGATTCGTCGACACCGTCACCGACTGCTTCGGCGAGCCGAAAACCAGCAGCGTGGAACCCAGGCGAATCTGGTCCCCGGTCTTTACCTTCGCCGTCTTGTTGATCCGCACCCCATTGATGAACACGCCGTTGGAAGAGTTTTCCTCGATGATGGCGTAGCCGTCGGGACGCGTTTCCAGCCGTGCATGGCGGCGAGAAACCGTCAAATCGGTGAGGGGAACCGACTCGCTCGAACGACCAAGGCTGATCGCCTCATCGTTCGCCAAGTCAAACCGGCGGCCCTTGTCCGGGCCTTGCAGCACGTACAGCGTTAACACAGAAATCCTCAGAATGGGTCCCGATGGTTCATTTTCGCATCCAATCCCGGAAGGTCAACGCCACCGGTGAAGGATTCACACGATCCTGATAAAACGGCGCGGGATTTGCCAACACTTATCGGACGCGTTGAGCGTACAATTGAACAGTGCTTGAAAAACCTGCCAGCCAAGGAGCGATCAATGAGCGACACCCCGATCACCGATGCGGTAACCGAACGCGACGTCTTCCAGAAGGCCGACAAGGAATCCTTGAAGCAAAAGGCTGCCGTTGCAAAGGATGCGGTCGCCGACCTGGCGGGGGAGGTCAAGCATTACGCCGCCGCCCGCGCAAGTGACGCCAAGGACACTGCCGCCGAATGGGTGCAGGCGGGCAAAAAGAAGGTCGCCAGCGCCAGCGATTGCACCGTGGAGTACATCGAACGCAATCCCTACCAGGCACTGGCCATCGCCGCTGGCATCGGGTTTGTTGCTGGGTTGATCCTCAAGCGGCGCTGAACCGTTCCGGGCAAGCTGTCGTGGTGAAATGGTCGGGTATGCCGAATTAACGCACCCCCACCCGCGCATTCCCGTCCCTGCAAGTCTTCATGTCTTCCTGAAACACCGTGGACTAACGACGAAAGCATGTGCGTGTATGGTATCTGAAGCCCAACCCGACTCCCGCCTCGAGCATGAAGCTGATGGTGATGAAGGGCAGCACCACGGCCCGCCACCCCGTGGCGGCGTGCGACGCCTCATCGCCAGCCTCACCCGACTCATCAACCTGCAGTATCGCATCTGGATGACCCAGGCCAAAATGGTGATGATGAAAATCGCCATCTCCGCGGGCCTCTTCATCGGCGCGGCGGTCTTTGGCGTCATCGGCGTCATCTTCCTGTGCATCGGCCTGTTCCATGTCTTGACCGATGTGGTGGGCATCCCCCTCTGGGCCGCCTTCCTTATCTTTGGCGGCTTCCTGGCAATCCTCGCGGCGGCCCTCGTCCTGATCGCCACCCGCATGCTCACGAAAAAAGACCAAGACGAAGATGAAGACCAAACCGACGACCAGCACGGGGAGGGATCGAAATGAGCCTGTCCAAAGAACTCAAAGATCTCAAAAAGCAAAAACGCCACGAAGTCCGAAAACTCCATGGCACCTACATCCGCACCAAACGCGAAGTGAAGCGCGCCGTTTCCCCCGATCGCATGATTCGCCGCCACATCGGCGTCTCATTGGCCGTCGCCGCGGTGGTGGGATTGCTGCTGGCCCCGCGCAGCGGAGCGGCGCCCGCGGAAAAGGCGGTCGCCGGCGGAAAGAAACGCTCGTTCGTCCCCTCATGGCTGCGCGGCATCATCAAAAAGATCGCCCCCCAGTTGGAAGACTATCTCCCCGAAGAACCCCCGCCCTCACCCGCCGACGAAGCCGTCGAAGCCCATGAAGAAGCCGTCGATGCCGCCAAGCGCGCCAAAAAAGCCGCCCGAAAAGCCGCCAAAAAAGCCCTCAACCCCCTCACCCCCATGATCATCCAGATTCTCATGGCCGTGCTCAAAAAAATCGACCTCCAGAAAGCGATCGCACAAATCATGCACGTCGCCAAAGGTCCCGCCGATGGAGAAGCCGCCCAAGGCGAAGCCTCGGTCGCCGTCGGCAACACCGGCACCGTCTCCGGCAGGCCCCCAACGGTCGGCTAGCCCGCCGCTCACCGCTTCACAAACACCCCCTCCATCGACAGCGCATACGGCGCCAGATACGCCGGCGTGTTGCTCAATGGCAACACCGATTCATCCAGCGCAATCCCGATCTTCTCCCGCATAAACGCCCGCCGCGCCTGCACCCGCCCCCACATCCCCGGGAACCTCTCCGCCAGCTCCCGCCGCAGTTTCTCATCCGCCAGCACCACCCCATCCTCCACATTCGAGCAGCACCACGGCCCTTTCGACATCGGAATAATGTCCATCTGGATCGCCATCCCCGACGCCAGCTTCACCGTGCTTCCGCGCGCGAACGGCGAGTTCGACCACTCCTCCAAATGCAGATAATGCCCCGGGTTCACGCACAAATCATACAGCGATTTGTCCCGCCGCCCCTCCACCGCGGCATGCACATCGCCCGCCGCCACCCCCACCCGCAGCGCCTCGTACCACGCCGTCACTACATCAAAATAGTTCGCCGCCAACTTCCCGTAAAATTCCCGCGACCCCGCCCCCACATCCTCCGGCCCTTTCGCAATGTACCCCGCCCGCGCCGTCAATGAGCCCACAATCCCGATCGCCGTCGTAAACGCATCCCCAATCTTCGCCCGGTTCGACGTCGGACTCCCCAGCCCGCGCTTCGCATTCTCCCCGAACCGCACCATCCGATGACACGACAGCGGCAGCCCCGCGCTCTCCAGATACTTTTCCAGTTCATCCTCCCGCACGCCCTCTCGAAAATGCCCCACCACCGCCCGCACCCCGAGCGACGTCTTCACCGCCGCATATTCAAACAGCGCCAGCTGCTCCGGCTCAATATCCTTCACCCGCAGCCCCGACGCCACATCAAGAAACAAACCCGTCGCATTCGTCACATGCTGCCGATCCCCGGCCAACTCCCGCAGCAAGTCCACAAGGTACGCCGGCAAATCGCTCGTATACACCGGATCGCCCGTCAACTTCGGATCGTAATATTTCCACCCCACGCACCCCACCTTCGTCCCGCTCTTAATGCCAAACCCCGACACAATTTCCCGCAACGGCCGCGACCCATCCCGCTGCTGCCCCATCAAGCTGAAATCCTGAAACAACTCCGCCTTGATCCCCAGCCCCGCATCCGGCAAAAATCCCATGCACTCATTGCCCGTGATCAGCAGGTTCTTCCCCCCCCGATCCAGCATCAACACCGCCTCCTCAAATCGCGGATCAAACCCCGTCAAATAACAGATGTTGGCGAAATGCTCCCGATCCGCATACACAAACAGCACATCAATACCCGCCGCCGCCATCCGACCGTGCACCGCCTTTAGCCGCGCCCGGTACACCTCCAGCGGAATCGTCGGCTGCAATTCTTCGCACCCAAACTCCGGCAACTTCACCGTCTCAATCGCAATCATCGCTTACTCCATTTACATGTTCCGTATTTCCGCTTTCGGATTTTCACCATACAATCCCAGCCGTCAAACACAGCCACAAGAGGATCCCACATGATTCGACAACTCGCCCACCTCTGCTTCGACACCGACAACGCCCCCGCCCTCGTCGAGTTCTATTCCAGCAAGCTCGGCCTGCCCCTGAAATTCACGCTCAAAACCAAGGACGGCCGCGACTTCGGATACTTCATCGCCTGCGGAGATTCCACCTTCATCGAAATCTTCGATCGCGCACTTAAGGCCACCGTCTGGGGCAATGGCAGCGCCCCGCCGCCGATGGTGAAGGGCAATCAATACCAGCACTTCTGCTTCGAAGTCACCGCACTCGCCGCCTTCAAAACCAAGCTCGAAAGCCTCGGCGTGAAAGTCGGACCCATCTCCACCGGAATGAGCAAAAATCTCCAGGCATGGACCGCAGACCCCGACGGCAACGCCATCGAACTGATGGAATACACCGCCGAAAGCCACCATCTCCGGCCTTAAACGATCGTCCGCCACCGCCTCCGCGCCACTCCGGACCGTCAGGGCTGCCGGCCTTTGAAGGCCGGAAGATTCGAGTGCGGCATGTTCAAGATGATCAACGCAATCGCCGTCGCATACGGCGTGCCCGCCTCCCCAGACCAGAGATAACTTCCGCCATCCTGCTTCTGCAGCACAGCCGCCCGAAGACTCGACGCCGTGGTGGTATCCTCAGGATTCAGGTTCAGCGTTTGGGCCAGGTAATAATTCCCGTAATAAAAATGATCCTCCGCATTCGGGGTGCTGTTGGGCTTTTTGATGTATTCCATGGCCTTGGCGGCGTCCGGTGTCGTGGCGGCGATGCCCGCGTACAGTAGCGCCGCCGTGGCCGCGGCTGACCGCGCCCATCCCGACGCCCCGCCGTGCAGCGTGTAGCTGAATCCCCCATCTGCCTGCTGATTCGACTTGAGATATGCGACCGCTCGATCCAGGGTGCCGTGCGCCACTTTGAAGCCCGCATCATGCGCCGCGGTCAATGCTTTGAGCTCCGCCGCCGATACCGAAACATCCGCATCCCCCGGCTTGGGCAAATAGCGCCATCCCCCTTCCTGGCTTTGAGCCTTCTCGATAAGGCGGATCGCTTTCTCAACAGCCGCGCCGATCTTCGATTTGAGCTTCTCATCTCCCGTCGTCGCATGGAGCTGCGTCAGAAAGAGCGTCGCGAACGCATGATCGTACATCGTCGAGCCGCCCCCCTTGTTCGCGAAGAACCCCTCGCCATCCTGCGAATTCAGCAGAAAGCTCGCCGCCCGCTTGATGTGCGGCTCCGTCGTCGAAGGCGCCACATCCGTTGCGGAAAGCATCGCCAGCCCCGCGATCGCAGTGATGCCAACATGATCCGATTTCGACGGACCCTCAAACGCCCCCGTGGATGTCTGCAACCTCGCCAGCGCAATCGTGCCCCGCGCCGTCGGCGTGGGCGCGCCCGCGGGCGAAAGGTCCGACGTCCGACTGCCCGGCGCCTCGCTCGCCGGGTTGCACGCCGGAAAGAGGGTGACCATCGCCAGCGGAAGGACAAGTCGAAATTTCATCTCAGGCTCCTCATCGGAAATATTTTGGCCACGACATGACGTTACCACGAAATCGCCAATAACACGAAATCCTGAAACGAGCCAAAATGCGAATTCACCATCCCCAGATACCCCTCCTGTTCGGAGTCCCGCGTTCACGCGGCGTCGGGGGGGCATTGTCGCCGCCATCAGCCTATCTCGCCTCTTCTGCTCCCCGCAAAAAAAGCTTCACGCACTCCCAACACCCCGCCCGCCCGCAAATCCTGGATCAATCGTTGAAGTGGAAGTGCGCAATGTCCCCATCCTGCATGATGTAAGTCTTCCCCTCCGAACGCATCTTCCCCGCCGCCTTGATCGCCGCTTCACTCTTGTGCTGCATCAGGTCCGCGAAGTTGTAGATCTCCGCCCGGATGAACCCCTTCTCGAAATCCGTGTGGATCACCCCCGCCGCCTGCGGCGCGGTGGCGCCGATGCCGATCGTCCACGCGCGAATTTCCATCGGGCCCGCCGTGAAGTAAGACTGCTGGCCAAGCAGACGGTATGCCTCATGCGCCAGCGTCGCCAGCGCCGGTTCGGTCAGACCGTAATCCGCCAGCATCACCTCTCGGTCCTCCGGCGGCAGCTCCGCAAGTTCCGCCTCGAGCTTGCCGCACACTGGCACCACGCCCCCGTTCTCCTGCTTTGATTTTTCGCGGACTCTTTGCACCATCTCGTTCTTGCCCGTGGGGTCCGATTCATCGACATTCGCCACGTACAGAACTTTCTTGGACGTCATCAGCCCCAGGGGCTTGATCAGTTTCTGGTCCTCCGCCTTAAGCCCCATCGCGCGCACGGGGATGCCCTTCTGCAGGTTGATGATGATGTTCTCGATGATGGGCACCGCCAGCAGCGCGTCCTTGTCGCCGGTGCGCGCCAGCTTCCGGTGTTTGTCGATCGTTTTTTCCGTCGTCTCAAGATCCGCGTAAATCAGCTCCGTGTCCACCGTGTCGATGTCCCGGATCGGATCGACATGCCCCTCCACATGCGTGATGTCACCCCCTTCAAAGCAGCGCACGACATGCAGCACCGCATCCACCTCCCGGATGTGGGAAAGAAACTTGTTGCCCAGACCCTCGCCTTTGGATGCGCCCCGCACGATCCCCGCAATGTCCACCACCCGCAGCAGCGCCGGAACGAGCTTCTTCGATTCAATGAACGTGCGGATCTGCTCCAGCCGCTTATCCGGAACCGCCACCACCCCGACATTCGGCTCGATGGTCGCAAAAGGATAATTGGCCGCCAGTGCGCCCGCGCTCGTGAGCGCGTTGAAAATGGTGGATTTACCAACGTTGGGCAGACCGACGATGCCGACTTCCATGAATCACCGAGAGAGAAGAAACAGATCAACACCACACACAAACGCCCCCTGGTACCGCGACCGTGAGGGAGCGCTCCTCTCGCGCCCTATAAGAGGGACCATAAATTCCACGCATGGTCTTCCGCGTCACGCAAACGAGCCGCGCATTTTAGGGGATCGTGCGGGAAAGACAAAGCCCGCCTGAAACCTCTGTCGCATGCCAATAGAAATGTCCCCTTTAGCAAGGCGCAGCCTGGCGCGCGCCGATTTCTTCTTGACCGTCGTGTTCGGAGTCCCGCGTTCACGCGGCGTCGTCGTCGTCGTCCGTGTTCGGAGTCCCGCGTTCACGCGGCGTCGGCGTCGTCGTCGTCCCATTCTAATCCCCAATTCCGTCCCCACGCACATCCAAAAAAATCCGCGTTCATCCCCGGTTCATTCCCCTCCTCGTCTTCGTATTACTATCTCGCTTCTTCTTGTCGCCGCAACAAGAAACTTCACGTCACTTCCACCGACTTCCGTGTTCATCTCTGTACCACAAACATAAAACATCTCTCTTTTCTCAACGATCTTTCCCGGGCGCCATCCCCAAAAATTCGTGTTCATTTGTGTTCATTTGTGGCTCGTTCCCGTCGCCTTTGTTCCGGTTGCGCTACGCCGCGCTGTGTCTCTGTGTCGTCCTCCGAACCTCTGTGGCACCCGTCGTCGTCGTCCGTCGGCGTCCGTCCTCGTCTACCGAAAATCCGCATTCATCCATGTTCATCCATGGTTCTTGCCCGTCGTCGGCTTCGTGGTCCTTCGCCTCTTCGTGACTTGTATGTTCTATTTCAGTTGTTCTTTCGTGCTGTTTGCCGCTTTAATGTCAGCCGCCGCCCGGTGCCTCCTTGGGGGGAGAAGGAGGCACCGGGCGGCGGCCGGCGGGAGATCGATCGTGACTTGGTTGCTCCCAAGACACCGTACGAAGCGTGATCCCCGCCGCGCCGCTGTTGGTCTAACCCGAACAGTCGCTTGATGCCGCGGCTTACAGCACCGCGAGCTCGCATGCGCAAGAAAGGGTACTCGTTTATGAGCAATTCTCCCACCTCCTTCGTCGGCATCGATGTCTCCAAAAAAACGCTCGATGTCGTCATCCAACCCTCCGGGGAATATTTCCAGGTTCCCAATTCCCCCGACGGACACCGCCAACTCATCGAGCGGCTCAAGGCCATCGATACTGGCGCCATTGTTCTTGAGGCCTCCGGCGGATGGGAACGCACCTGCACCGCCGCCCTCGTCGACGCCGATCTCCCCGTCGCCGTCATCAATCCCCGACGCGCCCGCGATCTGGCCAGGGGATTGGGCAAACTGGCGAAGAACGACCGCATCGATGCCGGCGTCCTGGCTTACTGCGCCCAGCACTGCCAGGTCAAAAAAGCCGTCAAAATCCCCGAAAAACAGGCCCAGCTTGGAGCCCTGGTCCTCCGCCGAAGGCAGCTCGTCGCCACCCGCGCAACCGAGCAGACACGCGTCGAACAAACCCTCGTCAAAGAGGCAAAAAAGGATGTCCAGCAGATGGTCGCGTTCTTGAGCAAGCACATCGACAAAATCGAAAAGCAGATCGCCAGGCTCATCGACTCCGATGATCACTTTGGAGAACGCTCCAAAATCATCGACAGCGTCCCGGGAATCGGACCCGCCACCGCCGCGGTCATCGTCGCGGAACTGCCGGAACTTGGATCCCTCAACCGCCAGCAGGCCAGCGCCCTGGTCGGCGTCGCACCCTACCACCATGAATCCGGCTCCCGCAAAGGAAAACGCTCCATCTACGGCGGGAGACTGGCCCTGCGATGCAGCCTCTACATGGCCACCTTCGCAGCCATCACCAAAAATGACGTCATCAAAACCTTCTACCAACGCCTCCAAGCCGCCGGAAAACCCTTCAAAGTCGCCATGGTCGCCTGCATGCGCAAGCTCCTGAGCATCCTCAATCAAATGGTTAAAAACCGGCAACATTGGAATCAACATCTTCTAAAATCCGCTTGATTTTTCACACAGTCGCTTCGTGTTTACGTCGTCGTGGTTTTGCTTCCGGCGATGCCGCACCAGTCCGATCCGCGCTGCTGCGAGCGGCGTTCCAGGCAAAGCCAAACGCGCCCGGCCAATCCGCGACCCGCACGCCCGCCGCAAACCATCAACTCCCAACCCCCACAAAACCGATAATCCATCCATGCGACCCCTCCGAATCTTCTACGCCTCCGACACCACACCCAACACCTGGATGGCCGGCATCCAATCCAACATCTGGCGAAACAACCTCCTCCTCCCCCTCCAAAACCTCGGCCACGAAGTCATCGAATTCGATTACGACCTCACCCCCACCTTCCGCAACCTCGACGCAACCAACCCCAGGCAGGCCGCCTTCATCCAAAAAAATCGCCCCACAGTCAGCGCCGAACTCCTCTGCCAAATCAAAGCCGCCCACGCCGCCAAACCCCTCGACCTCTTCTTCTCCTACCTCTACGACCCCTGCATCCTCCCCTCCGCCATCGATGAAATCCGCGACCTCGGTGGGGGGGGCATCAAAACCGTCAACTGGTTCTGCAACGGCTCCTACCAGCTTGACCTCGTCCGCGAAATCTCCCCCCACTACGACTTCTGCCTCGTCCCCGAAAAATTCCGCATGAAAGATTACCGCGCCATGGGCGCCCACCCCATCTACTGCCAGGAAGCCGCCAACCCCGCCATCTACAAACCCTACGACACCCCCAAAGAATTCGACGTTACCTTCGTCGGCCAGGCCTACGGCGACCGACCCCTCTTCCTCAAATACCTCCTCGACCAAAACATCCGCGTCAACGTCTGGGGCCACGGCTGGCGAAACCCCCATCCCAAATATCTCCCCGCCGAAACCTACAACGCCATCCAGTCCATCCCCCAGGACCTCCGCGGCGATCCGCTCCCCGATGATGAAATGGTCCGCATGTACTCCCGCTCCAAAGTCAACCTCGGTTTCTCCACCTGCGGCGACACCCACCTCAATCGCGACCGCATCCTCCAGGTCCGGCTCCGCGATTTCGAAGTCCCCATGTCCGGCGGCTTCTACCTCGTCGAACGCATGGCCGAACTCGCCGAGTTCTTCACCGAAGGTAAGGAAATCGCCTGCTACTCCAACCGCGAAGAACTCGCCGAAAAAATCGCCCACTACCTCGCGCATGACGACCAGCGGGAAGCCGTCGCACAGGCCGGCCGCAATCGCGCCCTCGCAGATCACACCTGGCACAAACGCTTCCAAAACTCCTTCGCCGCCATGGGGCTCCAATGAACCCGCGAGTCTCCTACGTCATGGCCGTCTACAACGGCGAAGCCACCATCCACCCCGCCGTGGAATCCATCCTCACCCAAACCTTCCAAGACTTCGAACTCATCCTCATCGACGACGGCTCCACCGACACCACCCCCGCGATCCTCCGTCACATCCTCGACCCCCGCGCCCGCATCCTCCGCAATGAAAAAAACCGCGGACTCTCCGCCGCCCTCAACTGCGGCCTCGATTCCGCACGCGGAGAATTCATCGCCCGCATGGACGCCGACGACCTCTCCCTCCCCAACCGCACCGCCCTCCAAACCGCCTACCTCGACCAAAACCCCGCCGTCGCCATCGTCGGCGCCTGGATCGAAACCTTCTCGAACAACACCCCGGGCGCCCTCATCAAATACCCCGCCGACCCCGGCCCCGCCACCGCCCTGCTCTTCCGCAGCGCCCTCGCGCACCCCGCCGTCATGTTCCGCCGCCAAATCCTCGCCGATCTCAACCTTCGCTATGAACCCGAATTCCGCTACGCCCAGGATTACGCCCTCTGGCTCAACTGCGTCGCCAAAGGCCTCCGCATCGCCAACCTCCCCCAGGTCCTCCTCCGCTACCGCCTTCACGAAGGCCAACTCAGCGCCTCCATGGACAAAATGCAGGCCGAAGGAACCGTCATCCGCAACCGCTTCCTGCAATGGTTCGTTCAAAACATCACCCCCGAAGAACTCGCCCTCCACGAACGGCTCAGCCGCGACTTCCTCCTCCCCGACGCCCCCTGGCTCACCGCCGCCGCAAACTGGCTCCAAAAACTCGCCCGCATCAACGACCAGCGCCAACTCTTCGACCACGAACCCCTCCTCCGCACCCTCACCGGCCGCTACGTCGCCCTCACCCGCCTCGCCCGCCAACACCACCTCCCTCCGCCCCAGGCCGCAATTTTCGATCCCTATGTCATATAGCCCCGGCCTTGGCCAGGTTCCCCCCGCCATAACCCTTCAAATTCCATCCCATCAAGACTTCCCACCGCAACGGTCGATAACATCAAAAACCCAACATCCCCCCGGAGACCCCCCATGCTCAAAACGCGCCGCGAAAAATTCACCGAAGTCTACTGCGGCAACATCTGGAAAGGCACAGAATCCCTCTCCGGAACCGGCTCCGACCTCGCACAAACCGCCAACCTCCGCGCCATCCTCCCCACCCTCATGAAACAACTCGCCGCCAAATCCATCGTCGACGCACCCTGCGGAGACCTCCACTGGATGAAAGACATCCCCTGGGAATCCCTCAACATCGCCTACACCGGCATCGACATCGTCCCCGACCTCGTCGAACGCCTCCGAATCGCCTTCCCCACCCGCAAATTCGATTGCCTCGACCTCGTCACCGACATCCTCCCAAAAGCCGACGTCATCTTCTGCCGCGACTGCCTCGTCCACCTGCCCAACCAGGAGATCCAAACCGTCATCCAAAACTTCGTCAAAAGCGGCGCCACCTGGCTCGTCACCACCACCTTCCCCAAATCCGGCGACAACAAAGACGTCAAATGGAGCGGCTGGCGACCCCTCAACCTCCAGGCCCCGCCCCACTCCCTCCCAACACCCCTTTCCCTGATAGAAGAAGGCTGCACCGAAGACAACGGCAAATACGCCGACAAGAGCCTCGCCGTCTGGCGCCTCAGCGATCTACCAACCCCGACAATCTGACGCAGTAGAGCGCCAAACACATATATACGCATGGCGCTCTACAATTCTACTTGTACACCAGCCAGTGCAACGCCCGCATCGCATCCACCGCATGCCGCCCCCAGTGATGCACATGCCCGTAATGCACCCACTGAAACAAAACATCCTCCAGAAACCCATCATCCCCCGTATTCCACGCCAGCAGCCCCGGCTTGATGTCCCGGTAAATATCCGCCAGATCGTCCGCCAGATCCCCCGGGAAAG
>JADMIO010897406.1_pt1 | contig 14663 bp, 5 predicted proteins | sample 8958161 | NCBI WGS metagenome assembly JADMIO01 (sample SAMN16585339, study PRJNA669376) | soil metagenome | isolation source: Crop rotation soil | place: USA: Cullars Rotation, Alabama | collected 2011 | reverse complement strand
GCCGCGACTTCAAGTCACGTGAATTCCAAGCTTCGGATCCCACTGTGCTGGAAAGAGCGATTCCATCGTTGTGGCTCCACGAGCGCCAACTGAAGGTCCATCACCGGATCCACGCTCAAAAACCTCCCCCACCCGCCCGAGTAGTACCGCGCGTGCATATAGTCCAGCGTGTCGCCGCTCGTGTCGCCGACCAGGGCGGTGTCGCGCTCATGTCCGGTGAACTGGAGCGTGGCGTCGGCGGTGCCGCCCACGCCGAAGGGGTCGAAGGATTGTTCGCCGATGACGGTGCCGCTGGGGCCGGTGATCCAGCGGGGGGAGCCGAGGTGGTCGACCGAGTAGTGACGGGTGCCGGAGGCGGTTTCGCTCGCCAGGAGCAGCGCGCCGCGCCAGATCGGGTCTTCGCGCCACGTCCAGGTGCGCGTGCCGGAGGTCGAGTCGTCGACGTAGACGCGCAGCAGTTGTTGGGAGACGCCGCGCAGGGTCCAGAGCGTCTTGTTCGCGCCGCCGATGCGCTCGACGAGGGCGATGCGCTCGTCGTCGGGTGAATAGAGGTAGCGGAACTGCCGCCCGGCGGCGTCGGTCGACGACTTCATCATGCCCACCGCGTCGTAGACGAACGAGCGGCCGGCGCGCGAGGTCACCGAGCCGGCCGCGTCGTAGGTGGCGGCGGCGTCGTGGTTCGTGGTGCCGACCATCTCGAACGGCGTGACGCTGCTCTGCGCGCACGCGATCCGTCCGGAAGGGAGGGCGCGGCACGTGGTCGTCGTCGGGAAGAGGAAATTGCCGAAGGCGTCGTATGTGCGGCCGTTCGCGGTGTAATTCGGCGGCGCGCCGGTCACCGATGCACTGAGGCGGCCGAAGGCGTCGTACGTGTAGCGGACGTCGCCGATGCGCTTGATGCTGCCGGCGCCGTCGTACTCGTACGTTCCCGACGTCCACTTCACGCCGCTGCCGCCGACGCTCTCACCGCACGGATCGTTCGGGCTCGAGAGCAGCGACGCGCCCGGCCCGTAGCTGGCGAGCGAGCATGGGCGGGCCATCCCCGACTGATCCTTCGTGATCGTGTCGTTGATCGAGTTCGTGTGCGCGACCGTGCGGGGCGTGCCGTTCGCCTGATACGTGATTGAGCTCGCGTAGCCGGTCACGGACGTCAGGAAGCCGTTCGTGTAGCCGTACGAGATCGTGCGATCGCCGACCGGCGACGCGTTGCAGCCGCTTCCGAGGACGCGACACGGATAGGTGATCGACGCGACGTCGCCGAGGGTGTTGTAAGTCTGCGATGCGCGGAACGTCTCGCCTGCGAAGAGCGCCGTCGAGCCGACGGCCTGTCGCGCTGCAGTTCGTTGCGCCGCATCAGGTGCAACGCGGTTGTGATGACGGCGAAGACCTTGGCGTCGATCGCGGGCGGGCAGTTGCACACGGTGCGTGGGGACGCGCCGCGCAACGTGGGCGGAGCGTGTCGCGCATGGCCATGACTTCGATGATGACGATGAACCGTGCAGCGCCCGGCGGCGCGCGATAGCGCAGGGTGGCTCACGTGCGGCCACGACGAACCGAGTCCGCCCAAGACCGTGTTCGGCTCGCACGGCCGCGCTTCACGCGCCACGCAGCTCGACACGTGAAGCTCGCATTGTACGAGCGCGCGGAAGCGCGCGTAGCCACGCAGCCCGCGGCCGTGTCAGCCGCAACGCCGTCTTGGGCGGCACCACACAGCGATGCACGTCCGTTCGCGGGGTCGGGTGGGTGAAGGATGCGAGTTCCCGGCCGCTCAATACGCCGCCTCAAAGTCCGTTATCCGCCATCGCCCGTCAAGATTCGCGATCTTGATCCACACCGGCGATGGAAGCGGTAACCAGCCTCTTAACGTGTGGTACTCAAGTTCGATCTGATCAGCAGTTTGTCGCTTCTGCACTAACCACCACCATCGCAGCCGGTACTGGCGTTCCCTGACGGCGGTCTCACTGTTCATACCACCGCTCCGCACTCTCGCGAAAGCTGAGTCAAAATTACCGGATCGCAGCTCTCTCAATAATGTATCTGCGACCTGCTCTGGTGAACCTGCCACTGGCCGACGTGGGCCAATGGCAGCGACCGCAATGACTACAGCTGCAGCCAGCACAATCGTGACGGCGATGGTCTTGCGCCTGCGCCTCATTGTCCATCCCACGGCCACGGAGTGTAGTGTGTCATCGGCAACGGCGTTGTTAACCCCAACGACCGCAACTGGCGCGGAGCGACAGACATCATGTAAACGGGTCCCGTCGGTTGGATTCGCTCGTAATGATCCGGGTTTGACGAGAACGATGAATACCAGCTGAAGCCGTCGGTCGCGACACCTTGTTGCCTTGTAAACATGCCCGCGAACATTAATGCCGTGTTGCACCCATAAAAACTTGCGCTCGCGTTATCAGCCCAGTTAACGCTCAACGAGCCGACTTCCGAACTCGTAAACTGCGACATATGGCCAGCAGCGTCATGGAAAATAGGCCCGTCTCGTGGTCCTGAATGCGAGAACAACGAGATGTTGCCGACTTTTCCAAACTGACTCTCAAGGCCGTTCGCCTGTTTAACTGCCGCCGCAAAATCTTCTTTCGTGCGAACACCCACTAGAAGAACAGTGTCCTTTTTCGAGTCATACCCGTTCTGCTTCTGTATCTCCGCGGCACGCGTCTCTGCAGCACGTTTGAACTCGTCATCTCCATGCCGGTTTCCAGTCGTATAGGTGACGAGATAAACGGTCGTGCCGGTGGGATCCGTATACACCATCGGGTTATCGGCGGCGTACGTGTATCGATTCCACATCTGTGGGCTCTGAAGCGCCCGCTTAACGTCGAGCACCGGATCGACAGATAAGAAGCGCCCCCACCCGCCCGAGTAGTACCGCGCGTGCATGTAGTCGAGCGCGTCGCCGGACGTGTCGCCGACCAGGGCGGTGTCGCGCTCATGTCCGGTGAACTGGAGCGTGGCGTCGGCGGTGCCGCCCACGCCGAAGGGGTCGAAGGATTGTTCGCCGATGACGGTGCCGCTGGGGCCGGTGATCCAGCGGGGGGAGCCGAGGTGGTCGACCGAGTAGTGACGGGTGCCGGAGGCGGTTTCGCTCGCCAGGAGCAGCGCGCCGCGCCAGATCGGGTCTTCGCGCCACGTCCAGGTGCGCGTGCCGGAGGTCGAGTCGTCGACGTAGACGCGCAGCAGTTGTTGGGAGACGCCGCGCAGGGTCCAGAGCGTCTTGTTCGCGCCGCCGATGCGCTCGACGAGGGCGATGCGCTCGTCGTCGGGTGAATAGAGGTAGCGGAACTGCCGCCCGGCGGCGTCGGTCGACGACTTCATCATGCCCACCGCGTCGTAGACGAACGAGCGGCCGGCGCGCGAGGTCACCGAGCCGGCCGCGTCGTAGGTGGCGGCGGCGTCGTGGTTCGTGGTGCCGACCATCTCGAACGGCGTGACGCTGCTCTGCGCGCACGCGATCCGTCCGGAAGGGAGGGCGCGGCACGTGGTCGTCGTCGGGAAGAGGAAATTGCCGAAGGCGTCGTATGTGCGGCCGTTCGCGGTGTAATTCGGCGGCGCGCCGGTCACCGATGCACTGAGGCGGCCGAAGGCGTCGTACGTGTAGCGGACGTCGCCGATGCGCTTGATGCTGCCGGCGCCGTCGTACTCGTACGTTCCCGACGTCCACTTCACGCCGCTGCCGCCGACGCTCTCACCGCACGGATCGTTCGGGCTCGAGAGCAGCGACGCGCCCGGCCCGTAGCTGGCGAGCGAGCATGGGCGGGCCATCCCCGACTGATCCTTCGTGATCGTGTCGTTGATCGAGTTCGTGTGCGCGACCGTGCGGGGCGTGCCGTTCGCCTGATACGTGATTGAGCTCGCGTAGCCGGTCACGGACGTCAGGAAGCCGTTCGTGTAGCCGTACGAGATCGTGCGATCGCCGACCGGCGACGCGTTGCAGCCGCTTCCGAGGACGCGACACGGATAGGTGATCGACGCGACGTCGCCGAGGGTGTTGTAAGTCTGCGATGCGCGGAACGACTCGCCTGCGAACAGCTCCGTCGTGCCGACGCTCTGGTCGCGCCGAGAGACCCTTCCGCCCGGGCCGTCGTAGAAGTACGTCTCCGTGACGGCGATCGGCCCGAGATCGGCAAAGTCGTTCCAGCGCGTGGCGGCGGCGAGCTTGCCGTTGCAGCGGCCGGCCGCGCACTGCGCGTACGTCGCGCCGGTCGGGTCGTCATACGCGAAGCTGCGGACGACGTGGTCGTTGGAGGTCTCCTTCATGAGCGTCAGCCGCTCGGCGCCGTCGAACGTGAACGTGAGATCGAACGACCCGTTCGTCGGGCCGGTGATGCGGCGATGGGCGTGACCGCGCGAGCCGTAGTCGAGATACGACGTGCTGCCGTTGCCGTCCGAGCCGAGCTCCGGATGCTGTTCCGAGGTCAGGAACCCGCGGCGGTCGTACGTGAAGAAGCGCCGCTGGATGCCCGAGCCGACCGAGCCGAGGCCTGACATCTCGACGGAGCTGAGGCGGCTGCCGACGTCGTAGCCGTACGTCGTGACGACCGCGTCGTTGCCGGCGCTGTTTTCGATCACCTGCAGCAGCCGATCCTGTCCGTCGCGGATTTCGGTCGTCTCGACGGACGTCTCGGCGCTCGTCGAAGTGGCGACGCTGACGGTGCGCCGCAGCCGCCGCTCGCCGGAGTAGTCGAAGACGGTCGAGTGGCCGTCGGGCGCGGTGACGGCGCGCGCGCGGCCGAACGGGTCGTAGTCGCTGAAGATCGTCTTGGCGACGGGCGAGAAATTCAGCTCGGTGCCGCCGTTCGGGATGACCAGCTTCTCCATCTCGGACACGGACGTCTTCCAGCCCAGCGCGTTGTAGAGCGTCTCGCGGACGCTGGTCGTGCCGTCGGCCATCTTCGTCTTCTCGCGCCAGACGCGGCCGAACCAGTCGTACTGGAACGCCGACTCGCTCGTCCCCTTCGCCACCAGCACCTCGGCCGGCTTGGCGGCGACGTTGCCGCTCCGTGGGATCGCTTCGATCGGCGTGTACGTGGCGACGGCGACGTCCGGCTCGGCGATCGAGGTGAGCCGGCCGAGGCCGTCGTATGCGTAGAGCGTCTCCTTGCCGGCCGTATCGCGGCTGGCGCGGACGCGGCCCGTGTTCGTGTCGATGGTCAGATCGAGCGAGAAGAACGACGCGCCGCGGTAGCGCGACGAGGCAAGCGAGCCGGCAGACCAGGTGTGGGTGAGCTGGTACTCGCTGCCCACGCCTGGCGTGCAGATGTCGCTCGTCGTCAGCGGCGCGCGGTCGCCGCCGTACCAGTTCTCCTCGACGACGTTGCCGGCGCTCTGCGAGTAGATCGTCACGACGTCGTTCGCGCCGGCGGTGCTCCCTTTCCAGACGCGGCGGCCGCGGAGAAAGCCGTTCGCCGCGTCGAAGCAGAAGTCGGTCCGCGCGGTGACGCCGTTCTCGGTCGTCTCGGTGCGCGTGTACGTATTGAGCAGCCAGACCGGGTTCGACGGAGGGATGAACAGCATGCCGTCGGCGTTGTGGCCGAGGGAGTCGGAGCCGGGGTTCCAGTTCGTGAACGTCTCGCGCTGATTGTTGGCGTCAAAAGTCGCGGAGGTGACGATCCGGCGGAAGTGGCCGTAGCCGTCGAAGTCGAACGACTCGGACTGCCGGTAGCGGTCGCCGTCGTCGTGGTAGACGGTGCGGGTGAGGTCGACGCGCGAGCCGCGGGTCGGCTCGTAGACGCCGCCGTTGCCGGGGTCGAAACCGTAGCGGAGGTAGGTGGAGCGTCTGCGCAGGCAGCCGAAGCCGCCGGGGGTGCATTCGAGCGTGCTCGTGGAGAGGAACGGCGGCGCGGTGGCGAGCTGGTCGTCGAGCGTGCGGCGGGTGAAGGGCCGGCTGTATTCGTCGTTGCGGAAGCCGTTCGGGTCGTCGCCGCCCGAGCGCTTGCCGCCCGGGTCGGACCAGACGCTGAAGTAGGACTCGGTCCGGTCGCCGAGGGGGGACTCGACGGTGGTCTTGAACCACTCGTAGACGGCGGGAAAAGAAGGCGTCTCATTGGGCTGCGCGCAGTTGAGCGACGAGAGCTGGATCGGCGCGAGCTCGGAGGTGTACTTCCAGCGGCCCACCTCGATGCCGTTGGCGTCGAAGAGCACGCGCTCGCTGATGCCGCCGGTGAAGCGCGTGGAGACCGACGAGCCGAGGCACATGTTCTGGATGGGGATCTCCCACTCGCGATAGCGGTAGTCGACTTTGCCGAGCGTCGGCAGCCGGACGGAGTGGATGGCGCCCTGGTGGCACTCGCGCGCCTGTCCGGCGGATGGATACGTCTCGAACTGCCACGACGAGCCTCCGGGGAGCGTGACGCTCTGCAGCACCGGGAAACTGAGCGTGCCGGGGTTCGGCTCGCCCGCCCAGTACTCGTGGTCGCACGGCTTCTCGACGTCGGTCTGGACGTACGTGAAGTCGTAGTTCGCGCGCGTGCCGTCGAAAGCGGTCACGGAGATGCGGTCCACCATCGGCTTCAGCTGGCTGTCATAGGTGAACTTCCTGAAGCAGACGTACTGGAGGCGGCCGTGGAAGTCGCCGACGCGCCAGACCGATGTCGTCTGGGCGCGGCAGACGCCGAGAGCGTTGATGGCATTCGCATCGGTGATCGTGTCGACGCCGGCGACGTTGCCGAAGCGGTCGTGCATCTCCTTGACGTTCCAATCCGGCAGCCCGAACACGTGCATGTTCCCGTCCGGGAACTCGACTTCCATTTCGACCTCTTGTCCGCCTTCGACGATCACGCGACGGCGCAGATAGGTCTCGTCGTACGTGTAGCCGACATTGCTGTCGATCGGTGAATCGCCTGCACGCAGCCGCTTGACGAACGGATGTTCGGCGCCGTCCGGACTCTCGTAGACCCACTCGCGCACGGGGTACGTCTCGTTCTCCTCCGAATCCGGCGGCACCAGCCGTCCGAGCGAGACCGTCCATCCGAGTCCCGCGTTCGAGCGGCGGCTGCCGCGGGCGCGGCGGTAGCGTTTCGAGTCGCCCGGCAGGCCGGAGTTGGCGCGCTCGAAGTCCCACACCCGGCTGTTGTAGCTGAGCGTGAATCCGTACCCGACGTTGCCGTTGACCTTGTAGCGGTCGCCGAGCGGGATGTTGATCATCACGTTGCCGTTGAACGGATTGACGCTGTCGAACTCGCCGAAGTCGTAGACCTTCTCCGGCTTGAAGCCGCGCTCGGTGGACGGCGGCTGTTGCCCGATCAGCGGCAGCGCGACGAGCAGAGCGAGGACGATCGCGGCGCGCCTCATTCGCGGACCCTCTGGGCGAAGACTTCCAGCTTGCGCTGGTCGATGACGATCAGCAGGTCGTTGTTGTGGAGGTTGTGCGGCGGGTCGTCGCCGGTGACGGTGGTGACGTTCTCCAGCACGGCGCGGATGCGGCCGTCGTTCTTCTTCCCTTCGTCCGACTCGCCGCCGTCGTAGAGCGTGAGCGCCCAGGCGCCGCGCTCGGGGCGGACCCAGAGGATGTCGACGACGCCGCGCCCGGTGAACTCGAGCTTGCGCAGCGAGTTGTCGGAGTCGCGGCCGACCGCGTTCGACGGCCAGTCGACGCGGCGCAGCGTGAACGGCGGCCGGGTGCCGGCGGCGAACGCGCCGGTGGTCACGTCGATCGCGCTCCAGACGGACAGATACGCGACCGGGCGGCCGAGGTCGAAGCGGACGATGCCGTCGTTGTCGGTGTCGCGCGCGGCGAGGCGCGTCTGGATGACGTCCGACTCGCCGCTCGGCTGCGGATCGCGGGAGACGGCGAAGAGGACCACCTCGCCGCCGTGCGTGAAGCCGGTGCAGATGACGGCAGCGTCTTCGAACTGCATCGACGGAGAGACGTCCGCCGCGGCGATTCCGGGAACGAGGACGACTACGGCCGCCAAGGCCAGCCATCGAGCCATGAGCACTTCCTTTCGTGTGGGGAGCGGGAACCTTGCTGACTATACGGATGTGAAGACGCTCGCCTTCGCCGGAAGAAAACCAAAACGGGCGGGACGCTCGCGACTTGCTTTTTCCCCCGCACCTCCCCATACTCTCGCCCGCACCTCGTGCGGCGATCTTCTAAGGCATCCTGCCGGGCGTTTCGAGAGTGAACTCTCCGCCCCGATATCGCCGGTAACTTCCGGGTCTCGCAGGTGACGAATCGCTCATTTGGAATGAGTTCGAATGACACCAGACAATCGCACACCGCGTAAGCGGCGACGCCGTCGTCGCCGCACCGATGGATCTCCGGCCGGCGGAGGCAACACCGCCGCGCCGAACGGCAACGGCGGCGGCAACCGCCCCGAGCCGGGCAACTCCCTCAATGGTCCCGACAACTACTCGGGCGGCGGAGGCCGTCGCCGGCGCCGCTCCCGCCACCGCGGGCGCCAGGGCGGCGGCGGACCGCGCTCCGATTCGCCGATGCCCGTCATCCCGATGGAGAACGTCGTCCCGGGCGAGATCGTCCAGACCGGCGGCGTGCTCTTCATCAAGCCGAACGGCTCGGGCCTCCTCGTCGATCCGAACAACAACTACGTCCCGCAGGCGACCGACGCGATCGTGCCGCGCTCGATGATCGAGAAGCTGCACCTCCAGGCCGGCCTCCATCTCGCCGGCAGCGCGCGCCGCGCCAGCAACGGCCAGCTCGAGCTGATCGGGCTGGAGCAGGTCGAAGGGATGGCCCTCGAGGAGTATCGCGAGTCGCGCCGCCCCTTCTCCGAGCTGATCTCGATCGATCCGAACGAGCAGTTCCAGCTCGAGACCGAGTCCGAGCGCCTGACCACGCGCGTGCTCGACCTCCTCTCCCCGATCGGCAAGGGGCAGCGCTGCCTCGTCGTCGCGCCGCCGAAGGCCGGCAAGACGACGCTCCTCAAGGACATCGCCCACGGCATCAACCGCAACCATCCCGACGTCACGCTGATGGTGCTCCTCGTCGACGAGCGTCCTGAAGAGGTCACCGACTTCCGGCGCTCCGTCGAGAAGGGCGAGGTCATCGCCTCCAGCTCCGACGAGACGGCCGAGAACCACATCCTCATCGCCGAGGTCGTGCTCGAGAGGGCGCGGCGCCTGGTGGAGATGAAGAAGGACGTGGTCATCCTCTGCGACTCCATCACCCGCATGTCGCGCGCCTACAACAACGAGCAGCGAGGGAGCGGCAAGATCCTCTCCGGCGGCATCGACGCCCGGACGATGGAGAAGCCGCGGCGCTTCTTCGGCGCGGCCCGCAACGCCGAGGAGTGGGGGTCGCTGACGATCATCGCCACGGCGCTGATCGACACCGGCTCGCGCATGGACGAGGTCATCTTCCAGGAGTTCAAGGGGACGGGAAACACCGAGATCGTGCTCGACCGCGGCCTCTTCGAGCGCCGCATCTTCCCGGCCATCAACATCGCCCAGACCGGCACGCGCAAGGAGGAGAAGCTCCTCCCGCCGCACGTCCTGCCGAAGGTGCACACGCTCCGTCGCGCCCTCGCCGGGACGGATCCGATGACGGCGATGAAGATGCTGCTCGAGAGGCTGCAGAAGTTCCCGACGAACGAGGCGTTTTTGAAGAGCTTCTAGAAGCGGGTTGCCCGGGGTTCCTGAGTTGCCTGGGTTGAAGGGTGTTGAACGCTCGGGGCTCCCCTGTACCCGGGAAACTCGGGCAACCACATAACGCCGCATCTCCGGCAGCCGAGTCATTCCGTAACCGCCGCATTCGCCGCCGTTGCGCTATCCTCACCGGACCCCGCTCAGGTTCGACAGGAGGATTCGCATGCGTGTCCGGCCGTTTGTCGTGGCTCTTGTCGCTGTACTGACCGCGATCGGCGCATCGGCGGCGATCCAGCTTCCCACCGACCTCACCGTCGAAGCCTCCGGACCCGGCGGCGCCGCGGTGCAGTTCAACGCTATCGCCACCAGCCCCACCGGCGGCGATGATTTCAACGGGCGCCCGAACGTCGCCGCCGTCGCCGCGAACTGCTCCCCCTCTTCGGGATCGACCTTCGCGATCGGCACGACGCTCGTCCAGTGCAGCGGCACGACCGCCGACGGCCTGTCGTCGAGCGGCAGCTTCCGCGTGACGGTCGTCGACACGACCGCGCCGGCGCTCTCGCTGCCGCGCTTCGTCTCCGCGCAGGCGCCGACGTCGGCCGGAGCCGTCGTGAACTTCGACGCCAGCGCGGTCGACCTCGTCGACGGCCCGCGCGCCGTCGTCTGCGCGCCGGCCTCGGGATCGCTGTTCGGCGTCGGGCTGACGGCCGTGACCTGCTCGGCCACCGACTCGCGCGGCAACCGCGCCAGCGGCGAGCTCGAAGTCAGCGTCCTCGGACCGCAGCAGCCGCCCCCTCCGCCGCCGACGCTCTCCGACGTGACGGCCGAGGCGACGGGGCCGGGGGGAGCGAGCGTTTCGTTTTCGGTCAGCGGCGGGACCGGCACCGGGCCGGATGACTTCAACGGCCGGCCGAGCGGCGGCAGCGTCTCCTGCTCGCCCGCGTCCGGCAGCGTGTTCGCGATCGGCATCACGCTCGTCTCCTGCTCGAACGGCGGCTCGTTCAACGTGATCGTGCGCGACACGACCGCGCCCTCGCTGAGCCTCCCGTCGTCGATCTCGGCGCAGGCCGACGCCGGCGGCACGGCGACCGTGAACTTCACCGCGTCCGCGACGGACCTCGTCAGCGGATCGGTGAGCGTCGCGTGCACGCCCGCGTCGGGCAGCGCGTTCTCCGTCGGCACGACGAGCGTCTCCTGCTCCGCCACCGACGGCGCGGGCAACAGCGCCAGCGGCTCGTTCGACGTCACCGTGACCGCGGACAACGGCGGCGGCGGTGGAGGCAACGGCGACACGACCCCGCCGGTCATCGCCGGCATCACCGCCACGCCCGACACGCTCCGTCCGCCGAACAACAAGCTCGTGACGATCCACATCGAGGTCGAGGCGAACGACAACGCCGATCCGGCGCCGGTCTCGAGCGTCTTCGACGTCACGGGCAACGAGTTGCTCGACCCGAGCGACTGGACGATCACCGGCCCGCTCACGCTGCAGCTCCGCGCCTCGCGCAGCGGCGCCGGCACAGGCCGCGTCTACACGGTCTGGGTGCAGTGCGTCGACGCGGCCGGCAACCGGAGCGTCGGCACCGTGACGGTGCAGGTGCCGCACGACGAGAGCGAGCCGCAGAAGGGTGGCTGGTAGAGATCAGGTTGCCGGGTTTCCGGGTTGCCGAGGTGGGCTGAGCACAGCACCCGGAACCTGGCAACCCGGGCAACCCGGCAACCCTCCCCGGCTTCACAATCCCGAGATTGCCAAACCCCTCTCCCTTCGGTAACCTGTCCCGACTCACCCGCACGCGAGGCGGACCCTGGGCGCCAAGAGGTGCAAGGGGTAGCGGTCCCCCCCGTCGGACGAAATTCACAACGTTTGCTCGCGGCATTGACGGCACCCTGAGACAATGCCGCGAAATTCTCGAAGTCACAGTCCATCCAACCATTTCTTTCAGGAGGCGTTATGCGTTTTCGCAGTCTGTTTCTGACGCTGCTCTGCGTGCTCCTCGCCGCCGGCGCCTTCGCTCAGTCGGGCAACAACCTGACGGGCGGAGTGAACGGCAAGGTGACGGACAACACGGGCGGCGTCCTGCCGGGCGTCACCGTCACGGCGACCAATAGCGAGACCGGCCTGTCTCGCACGACCGTCACGGAGAACGACGGTACGTACACGATCGCCCTGCTCCCGCCGGGCCGCTACAAGGTCATGGCGGAGCTGGCCGGCCTCGGCACGGCGACCGCGCCGACCGTGGTCGTCCTGCTCGGCAACTCGACCAAGACCGATCTCTCGCTGACTCCGCAGATCAGCGAGACCGTCACGGTCACCGCCGCGGCTCCGGTCGTCGACACGACCAAGTCGGGCATCAGCAACTCGGTCACCGAGAAGCAGATCGAGAACCTGCCGATCCTGAGCCGCGACTTCCGCGCCCTGGCCACGCTCACCCCGGGCGTGAACGAGGCCTTCGGCAGCCGCGTGCAGTCCGGCGGCGCCCGCGGCATCGCCACCGACTACAACATCGACGGCGCGAACTCGAACTCGGAGTTCTTCGGCGAGCAGACCGGCGGCACGCGCGCGCCGTTCACGTTCTCGCAGGCCGCGATCCGCGAGTTCCAGGTCATCCGCTCGCAGTACAACGCGGAGTTCGCCCGCGGCGTCGGCGCCACGCTGAACGCCATCACCAAGAGCGGCACGAACGAGCACTCCGGCGAGGTCTTCTACTTCGCCCGCAAGAAGGACTGGGCGGCGACGCGTCCGACCACCATCAACGGGCAGCCGACGACGGAAAGCTTCCGCGCCAAGGACTCCACGCAGCCGGGCTTCGCCATCGGCGGGCCGATCGTGCGCGACAAGTACTTCTACTTCGTCAATGCCGACTTCCAGCGCCAGGAGCTGCCGATCATCGCGACCGACATCACCACGCGCACCGGCACCGGCGAGTTCGGCGCGCTGCCGCAGGCGACGCGCGACGCGTTCTTCGCCCGCTTCCAGCAGCTGGTCGGCCACCCGTATGCCGAGGAGCTGAATTACGACCAGACGTTCGACCAGGACACGTACCTGGTGAAGTTCGACGCCAACCTCGGCGCCAAGACGCACGCCTCCATCCGCGACAACTACTCGGACTTCCACAACGCCTTCAACCAGACCGGCTTCCAGCTGGCCTCGAACCAAGGCGACGAGCATGACAAGTTCAACCAGCTCGTCGGCACGGCCGAGACGATCATCACCAACAACCTGTTCAACCAGCTGATCCTCAACTACGAGACGCAGGAGCGTCCGATCGACCCGACGGTCGAGGGCTTCCCCGAGATCCAGATCCGCCAGGGCTCGGGCACGATGACCTTCGGCAACATCAACTTCCTTCCGAACAACACGAAGGAGCGGAAGGTCCAGGCCAAGGACTCGGTCAGCTACATCCGCGGCAACCACACCTTCAAGGTGGGCGCGGAAGCGCTCTTCCAGCACTTCGACAACCTGTTCCCCCGCTTCAGCCGCGGCCAGTTCCAGTTCAACTCCGTGCAGGACTTCCTCGACGGCCGCCCGAGCCGCTTCCAGCAGGGCCTCGGCCCCCGTCCGAACACGGTGTTCAGCCAGAACACGTACGGCACGTTCATCCAGGACTCCTGGAAGGTGATGGACAAGCTGACGCTCGACTTCGGCCTTCGCTACGACTACCAGACGCTCCCGAACCCGAACGTGGTCGGCGCGGCGGCGAACTACCCGCAGATCGAGGACAACTGGGAAGAGGACACGGACAACGTCGCGCCGCGCTTCGGCTTCGCGTACGACGTGCTCGGCAACGGCCGCTCGGTCCTCCGCGGCGGCACGGGCCTCTTCTACAACTTCCTGCCGTCGATCCTGCTGGCCAACCCGCTCTCGCAGATCAGCGGCTTCTTCAACCAGATCAACATCGCCTGCACCACCGCCACCCCCTGCCCGACGTTCCCGAACCTCCTCACGCCGCAGCAGTTCGCGTCGCTCCCGGCGGCCTCGAACGCGCTGCAGATCCTGGACGAGAACTTCCAGGCGCAGGAAGCGTGGCGCTCCAGCCTGCAGTACGAGCAGCAGATCGGCCGCCAGTACAGCGTCGGCCTCGGCGGCACGTACTCGTCGCTCGACCACGTGCAGGGCAAGCTGCAGGCGAACGCGATGCCGACCGGCTTCACGTTCGGCAACGTGCCGGTCTACAACCTGACCGATCCGAACCGCCCGTACCGCGAGTACGGCTCGGTGCTCGCCGACTTCTCGGGCGAGGAAGCGGACTACAAGTCGTTCACCGTCGAGACGCACAAGCTCGCCCTCGAGGGCTCGAAGTTCTCGTGGGACGCGCACTACACCTGGGCCAAGTCGACCGACTTCGAGTCGAACGAGCGCTCGACCTCGTCGACGTTCCTCTATGACCCGCGCAACCCGAGCCTGAGCGAAGGTCCGTCCGACTTCGACATCCGCCACCGCATCGTCCTCAGCGCCACGTACGAGCTGCCGTGGGGCATCCTCGTCTCCGGCATCGGCAACTGGCGCTCGGGCGTGCCGTACACGGCGGGCGCGAACTGCAACTGCGGCGGCGCCTCGCTCAACGGCCTGATCAACCAGACCGGCGACATCCCGGTGTTCGTCGACCGCGACGGCAACATCATCGACCTCACCGCGGCGGCCGGCCTGACCCGCCCGCAGTTCGCCGAGTTCCTCAACTCGCGCGGCGCGACGATCATCGGCCGCAACACCGAGCGTCAGCCGAACGTGATGAACATCGACGCCCGCGTCTCGAAGACCTTCGCCCTCGGCCGCGGCTTCGAGATCGAGCTCCTCGGCGAGGTCTTCAACGTCACGAACAAGAAGAACCTCTTCGTGACCTCGACGAACCAGCGCATGTTCACGCTCACGTACAACGCCGCGCAGGACCGCTACACCACCATCACCCGCAATGCGCAGTTCGGCCTGCCGACGTCGTACAACACGGCCGTCGATCCGCGCCCTTTCCAGCACATTGGGATCCTAAGCTTAGAATTCCACGTGGACAAGTTGTCGCGGCCGCTTCTATAGTGTCACCTAAATACTAGTGACTCCAGCGTAACTGGACTGGCCACAGTTAGGCCGCAAATGTAATCACACTGGCTCACCT
>JADMIO010823529.1_pt1 | contig 14663 bp, 13 predicted proteins | sample 8958161 | NCBI WGS metagenome assembly JADMIO01 (sample SAMN16585339, study PRJNA669376) | soil metagenome | isolation source: Crop rotation soil | place: USA: Cullars Rotation, Alabama | collected 2011 | reverse complement strand
CCGCGACAACTTGTCCACGTGGAATTCTAAGCTTAGGATCCCAATGTGCTGGAAAGATTATAGTTCGGTACAACAATAGAGATCTTGGATTGCTGTTGCATACGCGATCGCATTCGGCGGACTAGAATTTTGCGTAAAAGTTCCAAGGGGTATCGAACTCTTCTCGTTTGCGAAGATAACGATTCTCCAATAGGACCTTGGGTTTAGCGATCAGGACGGCGCGGTATATCGCTGCGGCATACTGCGGATGAATGTGTCCGTGGAGTCGACGTTCCGTACCGTCTTCCTCTTTGACAACTCCACGATGGTAGATGTCATGGAGTAGCGGACAAGAGATGTCACGGATCTCATCGATCACAGGCCCGCTATTCATTGCATGCATGTTCAACTCGCTTCCAATGTGGTACGACTCGCCGCCGGCACAAAGCCGTCAGTGGGACCGGGCCAGGGCGACGACGGCCAGCACCAGCGCCGCGGCCGAGAAACAGAGGGCGATATATTCCAAAGCGCGCAACGACCGCGTCGGAGCGACTGGAGGTGCAGACACGGTGGCCGGGACGGGCGGCACCGGGTAGTCCACCCGCAGCACCACCGCGACGGCGGCCTGCGACGTGTGCGAGATGCTCACGGCGTATGGCAGGGGCACGGGTTTCCCATCGACGATTCGATGGAGTGACGGGGCACCGGCCTCGCCCGAGTGGAGTTCCAGGTTGGCCATCTCTTCGCGGAGAAGCCGAGGTTCGCATTTCTTGAGTGCTTCCTTGGCGCACCAGCGGGCGGCAAAGTGCATGGGCGGGTTGTCTTGAAGCAGGCAGTAGGCGATCTCGGCGGGGGTGAAGTGGGACTGGTAGAACTCGTGTTTCCAGTAGTCGGCTGCCTGGGGCAGGCTGTCAACCAGTTCGATATCGACGCCGCAGGAGGCGAGGTTGCCGCCGGGCATGGTGGCCGCCGGTGCCACTTCGGCGGGCGCAGGGGCGGAAGGCCGGAATTCAGGAGACGTACCCAGGACTGCGGCTTCGAGCTCGCCGTAGGTTTTGGCGGTGTGGACGGCAGCGATCGTGACGCCGACGCGGCGGCGGATGGCCACGTCGAGCAGGGCGCGGCCGACGGAGCCGGAGAGCTTTTTGCCGGTCAGGGGCATGTCCGCCGTCAGCGCCGCCGGGTCGGCGCCGAGGAATTCCGCGACGGTCTTTCGTAGCGTTTCTTGCATCACCATTGTCCTAGTACGCAACGGCTGCAGATCGGCTTGGCCGCCCCTTGCGGCGTGAGCATCTGCAGCATGTGATAGTCTTCCTTGAGCAGTTGGTGTATAGGCGTGAGGCACTGCGAGCAGTAGAGTTCCTCGGCCATGGCGGCGGCACCGCCCATCGCCTGTTCGTAGCCGGCCACGCGTGCCTTCAATTCGTTAAGGAATCGGGCGGCCTGACGGCCTTCGGACAGCTGGTGGTCGAAGGCGAGGATGAGATTGAAAAGTCCCTCGCCGCCGCCGGGAGCGAAGAATTCACCGCCAATGCCGAGGATCGCGGACTGGCCCTGGCTAATCAGCGGGTGGAATGCAAAGACGCCTTCGCCGGACAGATCGGAGATGGTGAACGTCGCGCCGGCCAGTGACTCGAACCGCAGCTTGTTGTCGAGGTACTGCACGAGCAGTTCCTGCATTTCGTCAGCGATCTGGGAGATGCTCTTGGTGTCGGCGTTGCGAACGACCGGCACCTTGAGCCCGTTGCCGGCGTCGAGGGCAAAGCCGATGTTCACCTGTTCGTAGTAGTGGGCCGTGCCGTCGCTGTGGCACGCGTTGAATGCGGGGTAGGACTGGAGCAGCCGAGCGGCTTCGTAGACAACCAGTGCGGTGGCCTGCCCGCGGAGGCTGGGCTGGCTTCGTGACGCGGCGCGGAGCCCGCGGGTGGGGCAGGCGACGGTGATGACGCTTGGGAGCGTTCCATACAGCCCAGCCAGGAGGTATTTGGCCTCGGTCTTCTTGCTACGGGGCAGAGGTTCGGTCCGCACGGGCACGCCAACTACCGGCTGCATCGCCCCGACAGGGCCGACGCAGGAGACGGCGGCGGGTGAAGCTTTCGCGGCTGCAGTCGGAGACTGCGTTGCGGGTGACTGCGCCGCCGGCGCTTCGCCGAGCAGTTCGAGCACGTCCTGGACGCGGATCAGTCCGCGCCCGGTGAATTGTTCCGGGTCAACGCCGCGCTGTTCCATGAGGCGGCGCGCCACGGGGCTGATGCGGGTGGTTCGCGAGGCGTACGCCGGGCGGTCTAGCTGCGGTAGATCCACGAACGTGGGCAAGGCGCGGTGGCCCACCTGCGCGACCGCCGCCAATTCCGGCGCCGGACCGCCGGGGGAAGCGGGCACGGGGATGGTGGCCGAGGCGTCCTGGGCGACGTGGCCCAGGAGGCCGCCGATTTCGATTTCTTCGCCGACCTTGCGGGCGTGGCGCAACGTGCCGGCAACGGGGGCGGGGATTTCTGCTGCCGCCTTACTGGTCTCGATCTCGGCCACCGCCTGCCCAGCGTGCACGGCGTGACCGTCAGCGACGAGCCAGGCGACCAGCGCCACCGACTCGTCGTTGACGTTCTCCCGCGGGACATGGATGGGCGTGGCGTCAGACATGCGAAATCATCTCCCGCACGGTAGCTATGATGTGGGACGCGGCCGGGAGGACCTCTTTTTCCAGCGGCCCGCACGAGGGGATCGGGTGCCGCGGCGACGCCAGCCGCCGCACCGCCTTAAGCACGCCCGGGACGCTCTCGTGGATCTGGGCGACGACTTCGGCGCCGAAGGCGGCGAAGCTGAGCCCCTCCTCGACGATCAGCAGCCGCCCGCTGGATCGCATGGACTCGACGATCGGCCAGGGGTTCAGCGGGTAGAGTTGGGTCGGGCAGATCGCCTCGCAGATGATCTCGTGCTCATCGAAGAGTTTTTCCACAGCCTTTTCCACATCCAGGAGCATGCCTCCGTAGCACAGGACGGTGACGTCGGCGCGTCCCTCGGGGCGAAGGCGGGTGGTGGGAAACCGTTCGTCGCTGTGTTCCAGCACGAATCCCTCGGACACTTGGTCGGTAATCTTCTGGCCGTAGAGCATCTTATTTTCGATGACGAGTGTCGGCCGGTCGATTGTCTTCAGCAGCCGGTCGTACAGCGCACCGGGATTAAAGCGGTGGTGCAGTGCCAGCATCATCGTGCCGGGCATGCCCAAAAAATGTTTCTCGATGCTCTGGCTGTGGGTCGGGCCGTAGCCGCGCTTGCCACCCATGGGCGTGCGGACGACCAGAGGGATGTGCACCTGGTCGTTGTACATGTAGCGGAACTTGGACGAGTGATTAATCAATTGGTCGGCGCACAATGTGAGAAAGTCACCGAACATGATTTCGCAGACCGGAAGCATTCCGCTGAGGGCCAAGCCGTTGCCGATGCCGACGATGGCGGCCTCGCTGATGGGGGTATTGCGAACACGGCCGGGGAATTCAAGGCTAAGGTTCTTGGTGACCTTGAATGCGCCGCCGTACGGTCCCTCGATGTCCTCACCAATGAGCACGACCCGCGGGTCGCGGGTGAGGGCGCGCTGCAGGGCGGCGTGGATGAGGGTGACCATCCGCTCGGGTTGTTCGATGCGGGTGACCGACCACTCGGTCGGGCGGTAGGCCGGAACATCCTCGTCGACCGGGCCGGAGGTCGTGTATGGCGACGCGTCGGCGCGGGCGACGGCGTCATCGATCCGCTTGCGGGCGGTGGCCTCGAGGGCAGCGGATTCATCTGGGTTTTCGCGGGCAAAGACGGTCAGGGGATCCTTGGCCCAGAAGGCGTTGACCTCGGCTTTGTCGCGGTCGTCGTCCCCCTTGGAGTGGGCCATGAGGCGGTAGGTGTCCAGGCGGAGAAACATCGGCCGGCCCTGAGTCCGCACGTGGTCAACCGCCTTCTTCGCTGTCTCCATCAGTGCTGGCAGGTCCCACGTGTCGGCATGGGCGGTCTGGATGGCGAACGCCTCGGCGCGGGCGCACACGTCGCCGGCCAAGGTTTGGGATTGCGACGTGCTCTGAGAGTAATGGTTGTTTTCGACGACGACCAGCAGGGGCAGGTCCCACTTGCTGGCGATGTTGAGCGATTCGTACAGGGCGCCTTCGCCGAGGGTGCCATCGCCGATGAAGACGACGGCGATGCGGCCGTCGCCGCGGAGCTTGTGGGCCATCGCCAGGCCGGCGGTGACCGGAACGATGCCGCCCTGGATGCCGTTGCTGAAAACTCCGCCGGCGCACATGTGCTGGCTGCCGCCGCGCCCGCCGCACATGCCCGACTGCTTGCCCATGACCTCGGCGATCAGCCCGTCCACGTCGCCGGTGCGGGCCAGGTAATGCCCGTGGCCGCGGTGATTGGTAAAGATCACATCCCCCGGGTGCAGCGCCGCGGCGACGGCGACGCCGCTCCACTCCTGACCGATGCAGGTGTGGACGGTGCCGAACAGTTTGCCTTGGGAGAACAGTTCGAGCAGTCGCTGTTCGACGTTGCGGATCAGAACCGCCTGGGCGTATAGGTCGGTCGAGACGTGCCCGTTTGTGGAGACCAGGAGTTCCATGGCTCTCGGCTAAATAAGAAACGGCGTTTACGTTTTGTCGCCCGTTGCCTGCGACCAGGGGCAAAAGCCCGGGGAACGGAGGTGGTGAACCGTCCGGACCGGCCTGCACGGATTCTCGCAGGCCCATGATATCACAATGGTTCTGCCGCGAGGATAGCATCGGTCAAACAGGCACATAACTTGAGCGTGCGCAGGTCCCGGACGGCGGCGGGAAACGCGTTTTCAGCCGCCGGGAGCAGGTCATTATCCGACGTGTACGCTGCGGCGATTCATACCGTTCTGTACGTGCTGCGGGTCACAAAGTTCCCTGCCGGGCCTCCCGGCCGGGGGCACGCGCCTCGGCCCAGTCCAGGAACCGCCCGGTGTCGGGCGCAGCGATGTACGGTTGGGCCTCGCGAAGCTGGTTTTCGTCCCAGTCCCACCACCGGACCGCCAGCAGACGGGCAATGGTCGGGTCATCGAACCGCGTCCGCAGGACCTTGGCAGGCACCCCCCCGACGATTGCATAGTTCGGAACATCTTTCACAACCACCGCGCCCGCCGCCAGGATCGCGCCGTGGCCGACCTTCACGCCGTCCAGGACGAATACGTTGGCACCAACGTGCACGTCGTTGCCGAGCGTGACGGGCGACGACTCGGCGAATCCGTCGGCCATGGCGAACGTCGTGCCGCACTGCCTGGCGGTCGAATAGAACACCGGGCTGGTGCTGACGAAGTCCGTGGGGTGGGTCCCGGGCCCGATGATCACGCCGGGTCCGATCGAGCAGAATCGCCCGACCCGGCTGCCGTGGATCGTGGTGCGGTGGGCAAGATAGCTGTACCGGCCGACCTGCGTGCGGCTCAGGAGGCACTCGGGCATGACCTGGATGTGGCTCTCCAGCACGGTGTGGCTGATCCGGCAGGAGTTAGCGACATGCACGCAGCAGCCGAGGCGCGACTCGTGCAGAACGGTGAAGCGGGCGATGCTGCTATGTTGGCCAACGATGGAATTGCGGCCGATGTAACCACCCAGCGCCAACTCGACGTCGCGGCGCGACAGCCGGTACTGCAGGAACTGGAGGATGCGGCGAGGGACATTCATGATCGATTCGGGGCTGAGGCGACGGGGTCCAGGACGGTTTCGAGCCGGGCCCGAGGGAAGACGTCGAGCAGTCCGCCGGGGGTGGCGTTGTAGATCTCCGCCCCGGAGAGGCGGGCGGCGGCGCGAACGGCCTTGTACTCGTCCCACAGGGCGACATACCGCCGGCAGTGCATGGCGAAGTCCGGCTCGTCCCACTCGGTGAACTCGCGGAAGCCGGCCCGGTTCAGAGCATGCTGCTTTTCGTCGTAGAAGTGGCTGGAGACGTTGATGTGCAGGATCCAGTCGTGGTCGCAGCCGAGCAGGTAGATTTTTTTGAAGCCCATGTAGACCGCGGCCATCAGAGCCATAGTCGAGACCGATTGCGGGCCAGGGATCGACTGGGTCAGGTCCACGCCGTGCGTCGAGATGCCCGCCAGGGTTCCGCCGAAGCGAACGTACCATAACTCGCGGTCGGCGAACCGCCCGCCGCGCCGGTTCCGCTCGTAATCGGCCAGGCCGAGCAAAAGCGCCGTCCCTGGGGTCTTGGCGTCGAGGTCGTCGAGCCACTGCTGCCAGGCGTCTTCAGTAATAGGCTCGTGGAAGGGGGCCAGGCAGTGGTAGCGGGGCTTGATCCGGACGTAGTCCGGATGGACAAAGAAGTTGCTGACGGCGATGCAGGTCTCGCCACTGAGACAGCTCAGGTCCTGGGTTTTGATGGAAGGACCGGTGGCGATGATGAAGCACCGCTCACCGGCGTGGCGGTCTTTGAGCCGGCGGTTCGCCAGGGCCAGGCGCCGGTACCGGTGGCCGGGACGGTTTCGGGTTCGCCACGCATACCAGGCGTTCCAGCCGACTTGTTGGATGCCCTCGGGCACCGTCCATCGCCCGACGCGCCTAGCCAGTTGCCGCAGATTCGCCATGGGTTATTTCCCCTTGGCGCGCCGCAGCTTGGCGATCATCGGTTTTTCGCTGTCATAGACCTTCTTCACGCCGTCACCCAGCGCCAATTCGATCGTGCGGATGTCACGGACCAGCCGCATGAGCCCGCCGGGCTCGACGCTGGCGGCTTGGTCGGAGCCCCACATCGCGCGGTCGAGCGTGATGTGCCGCTCGACGAAGCAGGCGCCAAGCACCACGGCGGCGTACGTGGTCTGCAGGCCCACCTCATGGCCCGAGTAACCGACCGGGCCGTCAAAGTCCTTGCGGAGGGTGCTGATCATCCGCAGGTTCAGCTCTTCAGGTTTGCACGGGTAGGCGCTGGTCGCGTGGCAGATCAGCAGCTTGTTCGGATCCAGCCAGGAGACTCCCTTTCGGATCTCGTCCATGGTGGACATGCCCGTGGAGATCATGATGGGTCGGCCGGTGGCGGCGGTGTGCTTGATCAGCTTCTCGTCGGTCAGCGACGCGCTGGCGACCTTGTAGCAGACGGGCTTGAACTGCTCGATGAAGTCCACCGACGGCTCGTCCCAGCAACTGGCGAACCAGGCGATACCGCGCTCGCGGCAGTAGCTGTCGATCTGGGCGTACTGTTCCTGTCCGAATTCCACGCGGTAGCGGTATTCCAGGTACGTCATCACGCCCCAGGGGGTCTCGCGCTTGATCTCGCGCTGTTCCGGGGGCACGCACAACTCGGGCGTGCGCTTCTGGAACTTGACCGCGTCGCATCCGGCGAGTTTGGCGGTGTCGATCAGCTTCTTGGCGATCTCCACGTCCCCGTTGTGATTCAGGCCGATCTCCCCGATTATGTAACAGGGGTGATCGTGCCCGATCGGCCGGTTGCCCAGCATTACCGTCTTAGCCATTGCGTTGCCCTTTCCGAAGGAAATAAAAAGCGTAAGCCACCGCGGGGTCAAGGACCACCGCCAGCGGCTCGAAACCGATCGCCGTCATGGTGTTCCAGAATTCATCGACGCGATAGGACGTGAACGTCAGCGCGTTTTTCATGTAGTCACGGCTCTTGCTCTTGAGCCGCTCGGACCCATCGTCGTAGCGAGTCTGGATGATGGCGAATCCGTCGTTGGCCAGCAGATCCAGCGCCACCTTCGCGACTCGCAGTCCATAGTCCTTGCTTGGGAAGTGCTGGAAGACGGCGGTGCACAGAAAGAAGTCGAGCCTGGGGACCTTCTGCAGGACCTGTTCGGGTCGGGAGACGTCGATCGGCACCGGATGCCAGCCGGCGTACTTACGTTTTTCCAGCTGGCGGCCGCACTCCTCGAGGTTGGCTTGGGAAATGTCCACGCCATAGAAGTTCTTAATCTCGCGGGAGAAGACCGCGGCGTTCACGCCGCCGCCCGGGCCCCATTCGGCCATCGATTCAACGGGCTCCTGCCGGCCAATCAGCAGCTTCAACTGCTCGTACATGCGGAAGTGGCTGCGGCCGACCCTGCCCCAGGTTTCTTCGTCCCACATGCCTTCGCCCTGCCAGTGGGACAGAGCCTGGGTGTTCTTGTTCGTCTCGGCGCCGGCCCAGAACTTGCCGGCGTCGCTGGTCACGCTACCCTGCGACTGGGGGATGACCCCGCCGGCGATCTCGAGCAGCTTCCGGGCCGCCTTGCCGGGGTTCTTGATGGCTTTACCGAGTCGTCCCATGGCGCTGCATCCTTTCAAGGATAATGTCAACCAGTTCGCGGATCGCCCCGTTTCCACCGGGCTCACCGAGGACCACCTTGGCGGCGGTCTTGGCGGCGGGGTGGGCATCGCCGACGGCGACCCCGCAGCCGACGGCGGCGAGACACTCCAGGTCGTTGACGTCGTTGCCGACGTAGATCACGTCGGCCGGGTCGATCCCCTGGGCCCCCAGCCACGTCCGCAGCGCCGGCAGCTTGTCGCTGCAGCCCTGCGTGAATTGGAGCTTCAGCTTGCGGCACCGCGCCGCGACGACCGGGTTCTCCTCCATCGACAGCACCAGCGTCGGGATGTTCAGCTTCCGCAGCAGTGAGAAGCCCATGCCGTCGCCGCGGCTGCAGGCGACGGCCTCGCGGCCGTCCTGAAAGACGATGACCTTGTTGTCAGTGAAGACGCCGTCGAAGTCGAAGACGATCGCCCCGATCTTTTGCGGCAGCATCTGGGCCACCGCCAGGCGGCCGCGCTCCCGCAGCAGCACGCCGGCGACGGTGAAGTCCACCGGCTCGTCGATCTCCAGCACCCGTTCGGGCGGCATGACATGCACGGCGGTCTTACCGAAGAAGCGGTGCTTGACCTCGCGGAAGCCGGCGGCCTTCATCACGTACACGGCCCCAGTCTCCAGGTACTGCGACTCGCGGTCCTGGCGGCGGAGGCGGACCCGCTTGTCGTGGTTAATCCCCGACGCCCCGTCGCCGGGCGTGTTCTGCCACACGAAGTAATGGAAGGGCATGACCGACAGGGCGGTGTCGGCGTTCTGCTCGGTCAGTGCCGCCACCGTGCCATCGATGTCCTCCGCCGCCGTCAGCGGCGACGTGCACTGCAGGAACACCACCAGTTCCGGCTCGTAGGCCTCGGACTTTTGCAGGTGTTCGAGGCAGTGCAGCAGGGCCGACTCGCTGGAGGCGGTGTCGCCGCTGATCTCCGGCGGGCGCCAGACGACGTCGGCGCCGAACTGGCGGGAGACGGCGGCGATCTCCGGATCGTCGGTGGAAACAACGACGCGATCGACCGACCGGGCGGCTCGCGCCGCCTCGATCGTCCACCCGATCAGCGGCTTGCCGGCGATCAGGCGGACGTTCTTCCGCGGGATGCTCTTGGAGCCGCCGCGGGCGGGGATGATGGCCAGGGTGTTAGCTCGCTGATTCATGGTCAGATCTTTTCCGCAATCGCACGGATCCAGATTCCACTCTCCGGCGTTTCCCGGTCCGTCATGTCCGTTTCGCACGCGGTGGCGCAGGTCGAATCCTCCCGCGCGCCCATCGCCGCCAGCCGCGCGCCGACCCGGGCCGCCAGCGACCGCTTGCGCGGCACCACCGAAAATGAATCCCGGTCCGGCCCCCAGGTGCTCACATAAGCCACCCGGCCGCCGGCTCTCTCGATCGCACTGCGCAGACTCCGCGGCGAGAAAAACACCAGATGCCCCAGGCTCGCGTATCCTGCCCGGATGATCTCGCCGACGCTCTTGTCCGTCTCGTGGGGCACTTCGATGAACAGCGATCCGCCGGGTCGGGCGATCCGCAGCAGTTCCCTCAAAAATTCCACCGGGTCGGCAATATGCTCCAGCACGTGAGACAACGTCACCAGATCCGCACTGGCCGTCTTCGCCATCCCAGGCGCGTACGCGCCGCACACCAGTTCGCTGCCGGCCGGCAGCCGGGTCCGCGCCGCAGCCAGCATTCCGGCGTCCGGCTCATACCCGGCCAGGTTACCGGTGGATTCGCCCAGGCATTTCAGCAGCGATCCGGCCGAACACCCGATGTCCAGCACCCGGGCGTCCTGCAGCGGCGTCGTCGCGTGGGCGGTGATGAATGACTTCTGCGATCTCGCCCGCCGGTCGGCGTTGGCCAGGTATTTGGCCGTTGCCGTCTCGCGGCGGATCTCCCGATACCGGCCGCTGTAAAAATCATCCAGGCTCGCCGCCGACGGCGCGGGGTCCGTCCACATGTACCCGCATGCTTCACATCGAACGACCGCGGATTCCGGAAAATCCGGGTTCGCGCCCATCGTCCGCACGCCGTCGGACTGGCATAATTGACACGCTTTGGACACGCCCATCTCCTCGATCATGCCGAGCGGCTCACCATCGCCTCGTTTTCGATCGTCGTCTTCCATTCCAGCACCGGTTGAAAGATGCCGGGCCGATTCGTTCCGTAACGCAAGACGCTCGGGGTCCCGATCGGCAGGATTTGAAATCCCAATGCCTCAACCCGGTCATAGCTGATCAGAGGCATCTGCTTGCCGAGCGCGATCGTCGCCCGGTAATTTCCCGCGTTGAGCAATCCCGCCGGCACCTGGATCACCGACCGGTAATACCCGGGCTCGCGCGGTCCCAGCATCCCGGCGTCCGCGTCGCAATCGTGCGTTGCAAACGCCCAGACTTCGTCCATCGTCTTCACTCCCATCCATGCCGCCACGCCCTCGCAGCGCTGGTTCACCTCATACTCGATGGTCATTGTAAACCCCTCGTCGTATCGGAACTCCGTCCCCACCTCTCCGTCCGGCGTCGTCAGGCTCACCTGCCGGAGACAGACCGGCTTGGCCGGATCGTTGGGCTGGCTGAACTCCGCCCGCGCCGCCAGACCTCCATCAATGTACCGCTGGATCACTTCCGACGTCGGCCCGACCGTCACGACCCGCCCCTGGTGCAGCAAAATGCACCGCGAGCAAAGGTTGACCACCGCCCCCAGATTGTGGCTGACGAACAGCACCGTCCGCCCCTGCTTGGCGACGGAACTCATCTTCCCCAGGCACTTTTTCTGAAACGCCGAGTCGCCCACCGCCAGGACTTCGTCCACGACCAGAATCTCAGGCTCCAGCTGCGCCGCGACGCTGAAAGCCAGCTTCATATACATGCCGCTGGAATAACGCTTCACCGGCGTATCCAGGAACTGCCCAACCTCGGAAAATTCCACGATCTCGTCGAATTTCCGCTCGATCTCCCAGCGCCTCATCCCCAGCACAGCGCCGTTCAGGTAGATATTCTCCCGCCCCGACAGTTCCGGATGGAACCCGGTCCCCACTTCCAGCAGGCTTCCCACCCGCCCGTGGATTTCCGCCTGACCCTCCGTCACCTCGGTGATCCGCGACAGGATCTTCAACAGCGTGCTCTTGCCCGCGCCGTTGCGGCCGATGATCCCCACGCACTCCCCGTGCCTGATGTCGAAGCCCACGTCCTTCAGCGCCCAGAACTCGGTTTCCGCCGCCTCTCGCTCCCCCTTGACCATCCGCACCGGCGCCGTCAGCGTGCGCATGATCGAATCGCGCAGCGTGTAGTACCTCTCGCGATTGCCAATGCGGTAGCGCTTGCCCACCCCGGATGCAGTGATGGCGATATCGCTCATAGGCCTTTACACCAGGTCCGCGAAGCTCTTCTCGATCCGCTTGAAGTAATACAACCCGCCGATCAGCAGCACCACAGTCGATGCGCACGACAGAACCAGCCCCATGCCCGGCGGCTCGGTCCCCAGCAGCGCCCAGCGGAAGCCGTCGATCACACCGGCCATCGGGTTCAGGTAGTACAGCGGCACCAGTGGCCGCAGATAATCCGGTAGCTTCTCGGCCTTATGAAGAATGCTGCTCAGGTAGACCACCGGGCTGGCAAACATCCACATCTGCGCCAGGAATGGAATGACATATCGCACGTCCCGGTACTTCACATTCAATCCCGACAGCCACAACCCCACCGCCGTGGCCGCCAGCAACGTCATCAGCAGGAAGAACGGCAGGGCGATAATGCCCCAGGAGATGTTGTGGATCAGGCTGTGCGCGTCGGGCCCGCTGGTCTTGAAGAACGGGAGCACCGCCAAGAACAGGGCCAGGGCGATCAGGAAATCGACCACGCCGCTCAACACCGCCGCCATGGGGATGATCAGCCGCGGGAAGTAGACCTTGGTGATCAGTCGCTCATTGGCGACCAGGCTGTTGCCCGACTGGGTCATGGCGTTCTGGAAAAGGATCCAAGGTAGTTGTGCGCACATCGTGAGCATCGAATAGGGGATGATCGAGCCCTGCTCCATTTTGCCAAGTTTCCCAAGAAAAATTGTGAAAACCACCGTCTGCATCACTGGCTGGATCACCGCCCATGCCACCCCCATGACAGTCTGCTTGTATTTGACTTGGATATCGCGTTTGGCGAGAAACCAGAGCAGCTCCCGGTAATGCCATAACTCCTTGAAATCAATGGGCCTCCACCCCGTCGAAGGGCGCAGCACCGTCTTGGCCAGATGGGGTAGCGCTCGCACCCCCGGCTCGGTTTCGCGGGCTAAGATCGTCAACTCTGATGCTCCTGGCTGGGTAGGTCGCAACGATCAACATGCCGTTCAATAAATCTGACGCATCCGGCGACTCAAACTACGATACAATTCCTGCATAGGCAAGAAGACAAGTCATTTCCACGATTCGCCTTGCATTCCGTTGACTTGGTCGATACCTGCAACTACTACGCGAGCAGCATTCCACGGTTCTCTGCTGCTCTTTATCGGCCAGCATCCCCCAGTCTCTTCCGATAAACCACCACCACATGGTCCCTCGAACAGGTGTACGCCGGCGAGTATTTCCACGCCCGGGCCCGGTTGACCCCCGGAATCCAGCGCAGCAGCGGCTCCCAGAACGCCGGGCGATCGCCGTGGAAGCTCCGGTACACAAACTGTTTCCACTCCTGCACCAATCGCTCGGTTATCCCCACATCCACCCCCGCGCACCCTTCCCACCGCACCAGTTCCAACCCCAGCCGCCGCCCCAGGTAGTCCGCGTGCCGCCGCCCCAGCATCACCAGATGCTCCGGGCGGCGAAAGTACCAGAAATTCGCCACGTCCCGCGCCGCCGCCGGCGCGTCGGCGTTGCCGGTGGCGATCACCACCATGCCGTCGGGCTTGACGCTCTCCAGCAGCTCCGTGAGCTTGGCGGTCGGTTGCGGCCAATGCTCGAACACGTCGCACAGCACCAGGGCATCAAATTCCTCGGGCACCGCGTAACGCTCGGCGATGATCCGCACCCCGCGCGACGCGGCGATCTTGGCGGCCTCCCGGTTGCTTTCGCTGCCGTAGCATTCGTAATTCTTCACCAGCCCGGCCAGCAATTTCCCGGTCCCGCATTCGTAGTGCAGGATCTTGGCCCCCCCGCGCAATTCCCACAGCACCGCCAGCACCGCCCGCTCGGCCGGGTTCAGCCGCCCGTCCTGCGGCGACGCGGCGCGGTCGTAATACTCCTGCAGCAGGTCCCAATCCATCACGTCGGACTTGAAATACAGCCCGCAATTGCGGCAATGCCGCACGCGGTAATCCGGATGAGAAAAGGGCCGGCCCCCCGCCGTAAAGCTCAGATCGCTCGCCGCCCGGCCGGTCAGCTCCCACTCTTCGCCGTCGCAGCCGGGGCACACGCTGATTTCCATGAGATGAACCTGCCGCGAATCTACCCGATCCCCCCCGTCCCTTCAATTGCATCCCCCGCTCCCGGCTCTTACCATCGGGTTATCGGTTGAGAAGAAAGAGGAAATTTTCAACACGGAGACACGGCAAAGCAACCGCGAAGGCGCCAAGGCGCGAAGGTGTACGCGAAGAAGAGAAGAGCTACGCAATGCTGAAGCAGGAACAAAATGCGGTAAGACGAGCGGCCTCTTGTTTCATAATTCATAATTCAGCATTCAAAATTCTCCTCACTTCTCTTCTTCGGGTTTAACTTCGCGCCATCGCGCCTTCGCGGTATCTTCGATTCTTCCCCGTGTTCTCCATGGTGAATAGTCTTTCCGCACCGTGGTAAAAAATCGTTCCCGTTCGAGGTGTTCATGAAGTTCCCACGCCCCGCGGTTGTTTTCCTGTTGATCGGCTGTCTCGCGCCGGCCTTGCTCGCGGCGGAGGCGGATTTGTCGTCGCCCAAGGCGGCCGTCAAGAGCCTCTACAACGCCATCGACTCCGGCGATCCCGCCGCCGTGCGCGAGGTGTTGTACAACCCCGGCCACTCGGCCCTGATCGACGCCTATGCCGACCTGCTGGTCAACGGGCGCAAGCTGGGCGCCGCCGCCGCGGAGAAGTTCGGCGCCGCCGGCGATGCCCTGGGCCGGGCGATGCTCACCAAGGAGGACCTGGCCCGCATCGACGACGCCCGCGAAACCGTCGCCGACGGCGTGACCACCCTGGCGATCCCCGGCCAGGGCCGGCCGATGTCCTTCAAACAGCTCGACGGCAAATGGCGATTGCTGCTGCCGGAAACCCCCGCCCAATCCGAAGCCCAGAAACTCCGCTTCGTGCAGGGCATGAGCCAGGCCTTCATCGACGCCACCCATGACATCGAAGCCGGCAAATTCCCCACCGCCGCCGAGGCCGAGCAGGCGATCAAGGACCGCCTCCACGGCCTGATGATCACCCAACTCAAAGAAAACCCCCCCACCACCCGCCGGGAAAG